>ERZ773055.8-NODE-8-length-166690-cov-24.461524_pt1 | contig 166690 bp, 128 predicted proteins | sample MGYA00580515_ERZ773055 | MGnify/ENA primary metagenome ERZ773055 (study PRJEB29015, sample SAMEA2737993) | human oral metagenome | biome: human oral; feature: human-associated habitat; material: dental | place: China | collected 2064 ...
GCCTACAAGAGCGGCAATAACCACGGCAGTAAGAGCTACAAAAAAGAGAGCGTTTCCAGAGCCCACAGAAAATGCCGCTCCAGTGTTGCTTACGTGGAAGAGCTCCATAACACCTGGGATAAAGGGCACTGCGGTTCCCTCTGGAATTGAGGTTCGCACCCAGAGCTTAGTTGCCTGGTCAAGCGCGCAGGCAACAGTGCCCGCCCCGCAGAGAACTGCAAGGCGGGTCACGAGTGTGTGAGTTGTATGTTGTTGCTGGTCGGTGTTCATTTACGCAACAACGTCGTGGCAGCGGTGGCAGAGGTGATCCTCGCCAAGCTCACGATAATTCCAGCAACGGTCGCAGCGCTCACCGTTTGCAGGATAGACGCTTACGCTCAGCTCAGAGCCCTCAGAAACGGTAACCTCAGAGCAGACAAATGCCTCAGCAAAGTCAAGACCAGCGTGAGAGATAGATGCGGCCTGCTCAGGAGTGAGCGTAACTTCTGCACGTGTAGCCTGCGTGGTTTTCTCGGTAACTACGCCCGCCTCAAGAGCTGTCTCGTATGCCTTGGTATAGGCAGCACGAGCATCAACCAGTACCTGATATGCAGGAAGCAGTACAGTGTACTCTTCGGTGCTCATAGGAGCCTTATACCAGTCGAGAAGAGCGGCGTACTTCTGGCCATCACGCATAGACTCTGGCAGGAACTGCATAGCCTCATCGGTGGTGTAAACCAGGATTGGCTGCAGGTCATGAACAAGCATGGAAAGAATCTCTGCCCAAACGGTCTGAGCGCTTCTGCGTGTTGCAGAATCTGCAGCATCGCAGTACATACGATCCTTAGTTGCGTTCAAGTAGCCGTTGGAAAGCTCAATGATGTAATCGTAGAGGGTACGGAAGACATTGTTGAAACGATATCCCTCGTAAGCCTCGGTGACTGCAGCATGAACCTCACACATACGAGCAAGAACAAGACGGTCGTACTCTTCAAGGTCTGCAACAGCAACTGCATCAGTAGCAGGATCAAACTGACCCTCAAGCTCGCCAAGAAGGAAGCGCAGGGTATTTCTGAACCTACGATATGCGTCACCTACCTGGGAAAGAATAGCATCATCGCAAGGAACGTCAGTTGAAGTATCAACGGAAGCAACCCAAAGACGCAGGACATCTGCACCGCGCTCAGCGCAAACGGCGTTTGGATCAATGACGTTACCCAGAGACTTACTCATCTTGCGTCCCTGGCCGTCAAGCGTAAAGCCCTGGGAAACAACAGACTTGTAAGGAGCAACACCGTAAGCACCAACAGAAGTCATAAGAGAACTCATGAACCAACCGCGGTGCTGGTCGGAGCCCTCAAGATACATATCAGCTGGGAACTTAAGGTTTGGACGGTGCTTACAAACAGCCGTGTGAGAAACACCAGAATCCCACCAAACGTCCAGAATGTCCTTGTTAGCCTTGAGGTTGTGGCCACCACACTTAGGGCAGACGCAAGCGTCACCTAAATAGGTCTTAGGATCGTCAGTGAACCAAGCATCAGAGCCCTTCTCGCGGAAAAGCGTGATAACAGTGTCAAGCGTCTGGTCATTAATGATGGTCTCGCCACAATCCTCGCAGGTGAAGGCTGGAATTGGAACGCCCCAGTTACGCTGCCTGGAAATACACCAGTCAGGACGGCTCTCAACCATGGAGCCAATACGCTTAACAGCATTTGCAGGATAGAACTTAACCTTTGTAAGCTCCTCTGCTGCCTGCTGACGAAGACCCGTCTTATCCATGGAGACAAACCACTGGCTTGTTGCACGGAAGATAACAGGCTCTTTACAACGCCAGCAGTGTGGGTAGCTGTGGGTAATCTCCTCTGCAAGAATGAGTGTGCCACGGTCCTTAAGCCACTGGACAATGACAGGATTAGCCTCATTGACCTCCATGCCAGAGAAGGGGCCGCCGGTACCTTGGCCGTCGCCCTTGAAGAAGTGGCCGTCATCATCAACAGGCATGGTCTGTGGAATATCAAAACGAACACCAGCGTTGTAGTCGTCTACACCGTGGCCAGGTGCGGAGTGAACAACACCGGTACCGTCGTCAAGGGTGACATACTCTGCGTAGATAAACTTACCAGTGTTACCAAGGTCGCCAAAAATTGGCTGCTTGTACTCATTGCCAGCAAGTTCAACACCAGTTCTCTTCCAGGTATTGCCCTCTGCGTCCTGAGCCAGCTTCCAATCGGTATAACCAAACTTGGTAGCAGCCTTCTCTGCAAGAGCCTCAGCAACAATCTCTACGTGTCCATCAGAAAGCTCAAGAGCAACGTAGTTAGCTTCTGGATGCAGAATAACTGCCTCGTCTGCTGGCATAGTCCAAGGAGTAGTAGTCCAAATGTCTACCCAGGTCTTACCTGCAAAAGCCTCAAGGCCATCAGGAACCGTGGTTAGCTCAAAGCGAACAAAGATAGCAGTTGAAGTGACATCGTGATACTCAATCTCTGCCTCAGAAAGAGCTGTGTGGTCATGAGTACACCAGTGAACAGGTTTGGTGCCTCTGTACACAGAACCCTTGTCATAGATGGCTTTGAAGATTTCAACGTCAGTAGCGTCGTAATCATTGACATAGGTGAGATAAGGATTGTCCCACTCGCCCAAAACGCCAAGGCGCTTAAAGCCCTGACGCTGGGTATCTACCTGCTCAACTGCCATCTTGCGGCAGAGCTCACGGATCTTCTCGGTAGATAACTGATTGAACTTTTCTGTACCAAGCATCTGCTCAACCTTGTGCTCGATTGGCTGACCATGGCAGTCCCAACCAGGAACATAAGGGGTCTGGAAGCCCTGCATAGCCTTATAGCGGTTGATGATGTCCTTGGAAATCTTATTCTGAGCGTGACCCAGGTGAATTGGACCATTTGCATAAGGAGGTCCGTCATGAAGGACAAACTTGTCATGTCCCTCATTCTTCTTCATCAGGAGTTCATAGACGTTGTTTTGGTCCCAATCAGCCAAACGCTGAGGCTCGTTCTGCGCAAGTGATGCGCGCATAGGAAAGCCTGTGTTTGGCAGGTTGGTGGTCTTTTTGTACTCGTTTGCCATCAAGCACAACCTTTCTGGGCACAAATAAAGCGCCCGTCCCTCACAGCTGGGACGAAGCGCCACAATACACTTCGTTGTAACCACCCAGCGACGGATATGTCCGTTTACTCGGCTGGCCTGTCACGGCGACCATTTCCGGCAGCATCTACTAATACAAAAACCTGTACGTTTGAACTGCAGCTCCGAGGTGATGTTCACACGGACGCAAATGCGGACTTCCACCAACTCCGCTCGCTTGAGATTTGCGCTACCCAGCTACTGTCCTCATCACAGCTTGTGCTAGTAATACTACCACGTCTTGTGCTTATTGAACTAAGTAATACGTACGCGTAAACCGTTTTTAACAAATTACACGGAATTCAAATTTTAATTTTTTATAGAAATAAAAAAAGAAGAGTGGGTACAACAAACCTAATATCTAAGTGAGCTCATATCACATTTGAGCCAAACAGGTAAAGGGACGTGTATGGCAGATAACAATAACAAGCACCGTAGATCTATGTCGATGCTACTCTATATTGCAGTAGCCATCTTTGTATATCTCCTGCTTAGCAACACATTACTACCAGGACTTTTGCGTCAACAGGTACAAACTGTTTCGTACAGTGAGTTCCTTAACAAGATTGACAACAATGAAGTTACCAAGGTAGACCTTAATACTGGTAACAGAAACATTAGGTTTACAACAGGCTCTGGAGATTCCGAGAAGGTCTTTGAGACTACGCAGTTCCCTAATGATTCAACGCTGGTTCAGACGCTTAGAGATCACAAAGTTGATTTCTCGGCTTCAATTCCTGACAACTCTACAAACATGCTGCTCTATGCCCTTATTCAGTATGGAATCCCTCTAGTTATCTTCTTGGGCATCGGCTACTTTATTAACCGCTCCCTTAAACGTGCCATGGGAGACGATGGTCCTTCCATGAACTTTGGTGGCGGCTTTGGTGGTCTAGGCGGCAATCTTGGTCGCTCAAGTGCTAAAGAAATTAAGGGAGAAGACACAGGCATAACGTTCAAAGACGTAGCTGGTCAAGAAGAGGCTAAAGAGTCTATGCAAGAGATTGTTAGCTTCCTTAAGACCCCTGATAAGTACAAAGAGATTGGTGCTCGATGCCCTCGTGGTGCCTTGCTTGTAGGACCTCCAGGTACTGGTAAGACCCTCATTGCTAAGGCAGTTGCTGGTGAGGCTGGCGTTCCTTTCTTCCAGATTGCCGGCTCTGAGTTTGTTGAAATGTTTGTTGGACGCGGTGCTGCAAAAGTCCGTGACCTCTTCAAGCAGGCAAATGAAAAGGCTCCTTGCATCATCTTTATTGACGAGATTGATGCGGTTGGTAAGCGCCGCGACGCTTCCCTTAACTCCAACGATGAGCGTGAGCAGACCTTAAACCAGCTGCTCTCTGAGATGGATGGTTTTGATAACCACAAGGGCATTGTTGTTCTTGCAGCAACTAACCGCCCTGAGACCTTGGACAAGGCACTTCTGCGTCCTGGCCGTTTTGACCGACGTATTCCTGTTGAGCTTCCAGACCTTAAGGGCCGCGAGGCTGTTCTTCAGATTCACGCCAATGATGTAAAGATGGAGCCAGGCGTTGACCTCTCTATCATTGCTAAGTCCACACCAGGTGCATCTGGTGCAGACCTAGCAAACATCATCAACGAGGCAGCTCTTCGTGCTGTTCGCTTTGGTCGCCGTCGTGTTACCACTGAAGACCTTGCTGAGTCCGTTGACGTTGTTATTGCTGGCGCAAAGAAGAAGAACACCGTTCTTTCTGAGCACGAGAAGGACGTTGTGGCTTATCACGAGACCGGCCATGCAATTGTTGGTGCCATCCAGAAAAACGATGCTCCCGTTACCAAGATCACCATTGTTCCTCGTACTGGCGGAGCTCTTGGCTTTACCATGCAGGTTGAGGATGATGAGCGTTATCTAATGAGCAAGAGCCAGGCAATGGATGAGATTGCTGTTCTCTGTGGTGGACGCGCTGCTGAGGAGCTTATCTTTGGCGAGATGACCAATGGCGCTTCCAACGATATTGAGCGTGCAACAGCCATTGCTCGCGCAATGGTTACGCAGTACGGCATGTCTGACAAACTTGGCATGGTTACCCTCAGTCAGCAGCAAAGCCGCTATCTTGGTGGTGGCTCTTCCCTCACCTGCTCTGAGGCAACTGCTGAAGAGATTGATGCTGAGGTCAGGCGCATTGTTGAAGAGGGTCACCAGCGCGCACTCCAGACACTTAAGGAGAACCGCTTCAAGCTGCATGAGATTGCTCACTACCTGCAGAAGAAGGAAACCATCACCGGCGAGGAGTTCATGAACATCCTTAAACGTGAGAATACCTTCGCACCAGTAGTTGAGAACAACAACGAAGAGGGTTCTGCTACTCCTTCAGCAGAGTAACTTTCTCTCATAAGTAAAGTTAAACGGCCGCCTACAGTTGTAGGTGGCCGTTTTTTTCGCCGCAAATTTTTATACCAAGATTAAAGGCATTCCGCCAAAGTTATCGAGCAAAGAGCTCCCAAAAAGCAACAGCAGATGACGCGGCAACGTTAAGAGAATCCACCTGATGTGACATAGGAATGATGGTGATAATGTCACAAGCCTTAATGGTTTTCTCGTCAAGACCATAGCCCTCACTACCAAAGAATAGTGCAGCTTTTTTGCCATCTACCAGCTCTTTATTTAAAGGTACTGCAGAATCTGTAAGTGCAAGAGCGCACGTAGTAAAAGAATGAGCTTTAAGCTTTTCTATAAGATCTAACGATGTTGTCTCTTCATCCAGGCGAGCCCAAGGCACATTAAGAACCGTTCCCATAGAAACGCGCAGAACTCGTCTTGAGAGGTTGTCGGCACACTTAGCAGTCAAGATAACAGCATCTACATTGAGGGCCGCAGCTGACCTAAAGACAGCGCCAACATTGTTGACGTCTACTAAATCTTCTAGAACGGCAATATGCTTTGACGTACTTAAGATCTCTTCTAGCGATGCGCCCTGAGGCCTCCTCATAGCGCAGAGCACTCCTCTATTCATCTTATAGCCAATAAGCTGTGTAAGCTGCTCATCTGGAAGAATGAAAATAGGAACGTCATCTGACAAAGGGTGGAACTTCTCGACAATTTGCAAAATAGTATCTGTATGAGAAGTATTTGCAAGAAATGAGAGTGGCCTGCAACCTGCAGATAGCGCAGTTTCAATCACAAAATGTGACTCACAAATCATGACGCCGCGGGACGGATCAAGGCGATTACGAAGCTGGTTGTCAGTCAGTCGAGCATACACATCAAGACGATGGTCGTCAGATGAATCTACATGAATAACCGGATATGTTGCCATAAATAACGTACCTCTCGCCTTTTGATAGACAGTATTCTCTCACTCTTGAGGCAAGAGCAGTACAAACGCATCAAAATTTTTTGCATAGTATTATTGACTCTAGTTGATGACGTAGGCTATCGCTCTCTCTGCAATTGAAAAAATTATTTCTCAATACCCTATGTATTACTCCAGTTTTGTTCTTCTCCTGTGGAAAACAATTCCTCGTAAGTTCCATAAAATATGTGGCGAATATGCACTACACTAAATAGATGTGTCTTTGACTCAATTACAGAAAGCTTGTTCGTCAAAACACACTGATTCTTGCTGTGTAACTTCGTATTTTATAAGGAGTGCTCCTTGGCTAAGCACTTTGCAAAAAGCTCTGCTTCTCACACCGCTAACCTACAGCCTCTTTCCTCAGAAGAAACTACAGAGAAGACGCCTTCCCTTAAAGATTCAGTTCCAAGTCTTGGCGATACTGATATGTACGTTGCTCTCAATGAAGAGCAGGTAAAAGCCAATCAGCTTAATGACTCTTCACAATCAGCAGAAGCGCCGGAAGAGCAGGCAGATGATTTAACTGTCATTGCTCCCCTTGATAACGCAGAGCTTGGAGAAAAAGAAGAGACTCCCGTTGTTCACAAAAAACATCAATGGTGGAAGATACCTGCTGTGCTCGTTGGTGTTCTCGCCCTTGTGTATGTGGGTGGAGCAATCTTCTTTAACTTCTTCTTTATGCCTCAAACCAGCATTTACGGTAAGGACTACTCCTTAAAACCAGCTTCAGATTTACAGGCTTCTAGAGCAAACGAGGCCTCAAACTATTCCGTACAAGTTTCTGGAAATGGCGTTGATTTAACCATCAAGGCCTCTGATATTGATTTGAAGTACGACGCAGCAGGATATGCTCGCGATGCTATTAGCCAGCAGAATCCTTGGATGTGGCCATTGGAGCTTAATCGCAGCAGGTCCTTGAGCCCACACGCTACCGCTTCGTACGATACAAGCAAGGCAGACGCACTTTTTAACCAAAGAATTGAACAAGCAAAAGAATCTGCTCATACTCTTGAAAATAATGGCATCACCTACGATAGCTCCGCTAAAAAGTTTATTTTTGCTGACAATGCTATTGCTACAAGGCTCTCGCTTGAGGGTATCCATAAAGACTTGCAAACCGCTTTTGATACTCTAAGCACTACCGTACAGCTTGGCCCAGAAAGCCTCATAAGTGCAGAAGACCTTGATGCTGCCTTGAAGACAGCTAATTCATACGTTGCTTCTGCAGTTGATTTGATGCTGGGTGATTCTGCTGCTTATCAGCTTGATCAAGACACCATTGCTAGCTGGATTAAGTTTGATGAGAATCTCTCTATTTCATTTGATACAGACGCCATTACCAAATGGGTCAACGAAACACTTGCTCCTGCGGTAGATACTCGCGGAACTTCAAGAACCTATAAGCGTTGGGATGGAAAAGAATTTACTACAAAGGCCGCTGGTGCTTACGGTTGGGTTATTGATAATGACGCTGCTGTAAAAGCTATCTCTGATGGCCTATCCGCTGGTCAGGCAACAAAGATTGAGCTGCCTACAAAACAGTCGGCCGATAAATTTACTAAGCAGGGCGAGCAGGACTGGGGCGGTCGTTATATTGACGTTGACCTTACCACTCAGCATGCTGTTCTTTATGGTGATGATGGAACAATTCTCTGGGAAGCCGATGTAGTAACAGGCATCCCCGATGGACATCACAATACTCCAGAAGGAGTCTGGTATATTACCAGCCACATTAGAGACGCTCGTCTCCTGGGACCAAACGACGAGTCAGGTCGTCCAGGATGGGATACAAAGGTTGATTTCTGGCTTGGCGTAAAGGGTCAAGAAGCTGGCTTCCACAACGCTCCATGGAGAAGTGCATTTGGTGGAAATATCTACAAAACTGGTGGTAGCCATGGCTGCATTAACCTAAGCTATGAAAACGCTCAGAAACTCTTTGATGTTGCCAAAGACGGAGATCCAGTTATCATTCACTACTAGGTTTTTCTTAGAGAATAAAATTATGCGCGCTTTAGAAAATAATTCTGAAGCGCGCATTTTTTATGTCTTACAGAAGATCTACAACACGCTCTTTGTTTGCCATAAAATCAAGATACTCTGAACCTAAGCGAGAAGTGATCAACGAACTGGCAGAAGGAAATTTGCTGGCTGCTTTAACAAAACCATATTCTCCTGTGCCGTAATTAAATGTCGCAAGTATATTATCAGACAGAAAGGTTCCTCCATCATCTGTATTGTATTCATAGTAGGAGACGGCAGGTAATTTGCGACTGCTTATAGCTTGTAGAATATAAGCAGTCCCATAAAGAATATATTGATCAAAATCTTGTGATGAGAGAGAAACTGAATATAAAGCGGCATCTTGCTCGATTGTTCCAATGATTTCTCCATTAACACTTACAACCCACGAAATGCCACCGTCTAATAATTCATTGTTTTTCTCTACAATTGATAAAATTGGACCAGATATATACACGTCGTTTAAATTGCAAGTATGGGTCCTATATTCTCCAGACTCAAACTTTTCATACGAGAAAAAATTACCAACTGATTGCTCCCTTATATATTCCGCAGCTTTATGTTTTAAAAAATCAAGATTTCGCTCTTTAACCGCTTCGGGTCTTAACCAACTACATATGAATACAACGGCAATGAGTATTACTCCAAGAATAGACAAAACTACTTTTCTTTTACGCTGCATCTTCAGTCACCTCATCATTACCGAATAATAATGAAACTAACTAGAAGCTATTGTAACAATTGTTTACTCTTTAATCGTTTTAACTTTAAAACCAAAATAGTAAATGTGACCTAACCAAACAACACTAAGGATAATACTTCCAACAATAACACCTTTCATAAGCATGACAATTAGACCTACAGCCATGACCAAGGTTACTGTGACAAGGATGCGTGTTTTAGTCTTAATAGTCATCCCTTTTCCAGCTTTAAAATCAGCAAGATTATTTTGGTAAAACTTTGTATTAATAAGCCAATTATTGAGTCGGTCGGATGATTTTGCAAAGCAAAATGCAGCAAGTGCCAAAAATGGAACAGTTGGCAAAATGGGAAGCACTACACCAAGCACAGCAAGTGCCAAGCTTATACAACCTAGTGCCATAAAGGCAACGCGTTTAATTGACATAAATACTCCCCACTGCTTTTTGAGAGAGTTTACCATGTTTAACAAAATGCAGTAGGGATATTACTCGACATGAGCAATTCTTATATAAATTTATTTACTGGCAACGCCTAGAAACGTGGCATTTGACCTCCGCCAAAGCCCATGTTCTTCATCATAGACTCCATAGCACGGCGACCCTTCTTTGCATTACCACCCTGAGTCATAGCCTTCATCTTGCCCATCATCTTATTCATTTCTCCCCACTGACGAATAAGCTGATTGACTTCCTGAACACTACGACCAGAACCCATGGAAATACGACGACGGCGCTGACCGTTAATAATCTTTGGACGTGCGCGCTCTTCTTTGGTCATCGAATGAATGATGGCTTCAATCTTTCCCATAGAGCTATCATCCACACCACCCTGCTGGGCCATCATGCGGTCACCACCAGGTAAAGCACCAATAAGCTTTGCAAGACCGCCCATCTTGCGGATTTGGTTCATCTGATTAAGCAGGTCATCCATAGTGAAACCCTCGCGCAACATGCGCTCGGCATCTTCAACCTGCTTCTCGTCTGCTGCCTGCTGGGCCTTCTCGACAATAGAAATAACGTCGCCCATGCCAAGAATACGCTTGGCCATACGATCTGGATGGAAAACCTCAAGTGAATCGGTTTTCTCGCCCATGGAAACAAACTTGATAGGCTTGCCCGTAACCTCACGTACGGAAAGTGCACCACCGCCACGAGCATCGCCATCAAGCTTGGACATAATAACGCCGTCAAAGTCTACGCGCTCGGCGAAGGTGCTAACAACATTGACAATATCCTGGCCGGTCATGGCGTCGACAACCATAAGAATCTGATCTGGCTTGACGGCGCGCTTGATAGCAACAGCCTCTTCCATCATTTCTTCGTCAATTTGAAGACGACCAGCGGTATCGACAATAACCAGGTCATTGAGGTGGTCAACAGCCTCCTGGATTGCCTGAGACGCAATAGCAACAGCGTCTTTGCCATCACCACGATAAACCGGCACGCCAATCTCTGAACCGAGTGTTTCAAGCTGATCTGCTGCTGCAGGGCGGTGAACGTCGCAGGCGGCAAGCAGAGGATTCTTTCCCTGGGACTTAAGCAGGTAGGCAAGCTTTGCAGCTGCGGTTGTCTTACCGGAGCCCTGAAGACCAACAAGCATGATGACGTTTGGGATGCGGTTCTGTGCCAGCGTAAGCTTGGACTCGGTTGAGCCAAGCAGCGCTGTGAGCTCGTCCAAAACAATGCGGACAACGTTTTGGACTGGGGACAAAGACTCCAGGACGTCAGCGGTCATGCATTGCTCTTTGCAGCGGCCGACAAACTCTTTAACTACCTTGTAGTTAACGTCAGCCTCGAGAAGAGCCATGCGAATTTCTCGCATTGCGGAATTGATATCGTCCTCAGTGAGACGGCCCTTTCCACGCAGAGCGGAAAATGTATTTTGCAGTCTATCTTGCAGGCTGTTAAACATTACTGAACTCCCTCACCAACAAGTGCTTCACAGAACGAACGAGCATCAAACGTCTGAAGATCATCAATTGACTCGCCCACACCAATACGATAAATAGGCAGGTTAAGCTGGTTAGAAATTGCCAGAGCAATTCCTCCCTTTGCGGTACCATCAAGCTTTGTAACAATAAGACCGTCCAAAGACAGTGCATCATTGAACTCTTTTGCCTGGTTAAGACCATTCTGACCGGTAGTTGCATCAATAACCAAGACAACACTAACAGGAATATCCTCTGCACGCTTTCTGGTAACCGAAACAACCTTAGCAAGCTCGCGCATCAGATCAGATGAGGTGTGAAGACGTCCAGCAGTATCAATAAGCACCAGTTCAGTGCCTTGTTTTTCTGCTGTTTCAACAACCTCAAAGCAAACACTTGCAGGGTCAGCACCACGCTCTCTGGTTACAACCTCAATGCCAGAGCGCTCTCCCCAAACCTGTAGCTGCTCAATTGCGGCTGCGCGGAAGGTATCAGCGCCGCCAATCAAAGTCTTAACGCCACTAGCATGTGCACGACCAGCAATCTTTCCAACAGTAGTAGTTTTACCAGCGCCATTAATGCCTACAAACAAGACAATAGAAGGCGTATCCGTAAAAGGATCTCTTTCTGCAACAGGAAACTCTGCTGTAAGGCGCTCTACAAGGGCACGGCGTAGCTGGTCGGAGCGCATAAGATTTTCTCGCGCTGCACGCTCACGCAGATCATCGGTGACGCGCATAGCCACCTCGGCGCCCATGTCTCCCATAACCAGCGTATCCTCGAGGTCATCCCAAAAGTCTTCGGTGACCTCTCCGCCCATGTAAAAGATTTCGCTTAAGGTCTCACGGGAACGCTCAAGACCGCGGCGAAGATTGTCCATAAAGCCCATTAGATATCAACTACCTTTCCGGTTGTCTTATCAAGCCTCTGAGAGACAACGTGGCTGACACCATCTGCCTGCATGGATACACCATACAGTACGTCTGCCTGCTCCATAGTGCGCCTCTGGTGAGAAATGACAATCAGCTGTGTTGTCTCTTTAAGCTGCTCAATGGCATCAAGCAGCTTGGAGAGGTTGGCGTCGTCGAGCGCAGCCTCTACCTCATCAAAGACATAGAACGGAACAGTACGCGTCCTATACACAGCAAAGAGCAATGCCAGGGCGGTGAGGCTCTTCTCGCCACCTGACATAAGCATCATCTTGGTAATGCGCTTACCGCGCGGCTGAGCCACAATCTCAATGCCTGTCTCGGAGAGATGGTCTGGGTCGGTAAGCTCAATGTGGGCATGGCCGCCAGGGAACAGCATGGAGAAGATCTCGGAGAAGTTCTGGTTTACGCGGTCAAAGACAACAAGGAAGCGGCTACGCATCTTGCGGTCAATGGCCGAGATAATCTTCTTCAGCGAGGTCCGAGCAGCCTCTAAGTCAGCTACCTGCTCGTTAATGTAGTCGGCACGCTCTTTGAGACGCTCGTACTCATCCATGGCAACAGCGTTGACAGGACCAAGTGCCTCAAGTTGGCTCTTGAGCGACGCCGCAAGGCGCTCTGCCTGCTCTCTATCTTCTGGCTCAGGAAGCGTCAAGGCCTCGTCCAGCGAGGCGCCCGTGGCAAGAATGGCCTCAATGGCGTTTTGAACCTGAACCTCAAGCTTACCAATCTCAACGCTAATCTGGTTAGCAGCGTCTTTTTCTTTTTCTACTGCAAGCGCAGCTTCAGAAGCAGCATCTTTAGCCTCAGAGATGGTTTCTCGAAGCGTCTCAGAGTCTGCCTCCGCAAGTGACGCGCGGTCCTTGAGCCTAGATGCCCACTCAAGCGCCTTCTGGTGCAGAGCATCGTAGCGCTTGTACAGCGGGTCTACGCGCAGCCTAATTACCTCAAGCGCGTGCGTTGCCTGTTTAGCGGCAGCAAGCTGCTCATCCAGCTGAGACAGACGCCTCTCAAGCTCCGTCTGGCGAGAAGCCATACTAGTTGCACGCTCTTTTGCAACAGTCAGATCCGTCTTTGCATCCGAAAGCTCTCGGTTGGCCCTACCCTGTGCGCGAATGGCATCCTCATGCTGGTCCTGCAGCTCTTTGAGCTCCGAGGCTAGCAGCTCCATGCGAGCCTTTGCCTCTTCTGCGGCACGCTTGTGCTCATCAATGTGCGCACGAGCCTCCTGAGCGCGCTCTTTTGCCTGCTCTCGAGAAGCGCTGACCTGCTTCAGCTCTGCCTGAGAAGATGCAGCCTGTCCCTCAAGACGGCCTCGCTCTGCAGCAATGGACGTAAGCTCACCGTTGAGGCGAGCAACCTCGCCCTTGGACTGCGCGCTTTTCTCGCGAACTGAAGTCAGCTCATTCTCGCAGTTGGTAACTGCGGAGCGAGCAGCCTCCAGATGGCGCTTGAGGGAAGAAAGAGCGCCCTCAAGCTCACGAATGCGGCGCTTACGCTCAAGAGAGCCGTCCTCAGCCTGAGATGCGTGTCCCAGAACCAGACGACCATCTGGGTGAAGCAGCGTGCCGTCAGGAAGCACATAAAGCCCGCGAGGCTCATCTTTGTGAGCAGCGTAGGCGTCATCTAGGCTCTGGGCAACAAAAACGTGACCAAAGAGTGCCTGTACAAGGGCTTCGGCGCCCTTCTGAGCAGAAACATGCTCAAACAAAGGCGTTGTATGGGATGGAGCAGCAAGAGCTGGAGTTGCGTCAGAAAGAGCAACTAGCGTGGCCTTACCGTCCTCAGAAAGCGCCTGAACACGCTCAAAGAGCGCATGAACGTTTTGCTGCTTGTCTACAACAAGCGCGGAAAGATCTTCTCCCAAAAGCTGCTCAACAAGAGCTTCAAACTCTGGCTGAACCTCAAGGTAATCAGCAAGCCTGCCAGAAACAAGAGAAGCAGTTGCTGTGTCAGAGACAAGCTTTTCCGTCAGAGGACTTCCCTTTTGGACTTCCACATCAAGCGCACGAAGCGCCTCGAGTGTAGCTTCACTGCTTGAAAGCTCCTGGCGAGCAGTACGCTCTGCCTCACGAGCTGCTTCAAGTGCAGAAGCGCGCTCAGAAATCTCAGCGACAAAGGCCTCGGACTCCTGACGAGCCGTCTCAAGAACTGCAGTAAGCTCTGCTTCTTTAGCGCCACTATCTTCCAGGGCAGCTTGAGCAATCTCAAGCGCCTCAGTAATCTGAGACAACCTAGACTCAAACATCTGGTCTTCTACCTGCGCATGAACAATCTGCTCTTCAAGCTTTACATACGCAAGCGTCTCTTTATCAGCGGTATTGCGCGCACTACGCTCAGACGCAGTGCAATCAGAAATCTTTACATCCAGAGCACGACGCTCGGCAATTGCCTGGTTAGCCGCCTCTTGCAGAACATTCACACTCTCTGTCAGATCCGCAACCTTTGCACGAATTGTTGCCAGCTGACCAGAAAGCTCTTCATTCTCTTTTGCCGCGTCTGCCTTCTGCTTATCCATCACAGAAAGCTGCATACGCGTATCAGAAAGGCGAGAAACCATGTTCTTGCCCTTCTCCTCCAAAAGACGCATGTCAGAGCCCATACGACCAAGAATCTCTTGCATGCGACGGCGCTGCTCGCCTAAGTCTCCAACAAAGAGACCCTTTTGCTCAAGAAGCGACTGGAGCTTTTCAAGCTCACGGTTTTTCTCGCCCGCGCGATACTGCGCAAGCTCAATAGCAGCCTCTGCCTCTTTAGCGCGAGCTTCTAGCTTGCCATGCGTAAACTGCAGCTGACGAAGGTCATCCACTGCAAGCTGTACGGTCAAATCCTTGAGCTGGGAGGACAGATCTTTTGCGCGAGATGCCTTATCTACCTGCCTCTCAAGCGGTTTAAGCTGGCGGGTAATCTCGCGAGAAACCACTTTGGCTCGCGTGAGATTCTCATCCATGGAAGAGATCTTGCGCTCCGCACGCTCTTTGCGGCGACGATGCTTAGAGATGTCTGCAGCCTCTTCGATGAGCTCACGACGCTGCTCAGGGCGGCTAGACAAGATGGAATCAAGCTTGCCCTGGGAAATGATGGAGTGTGTATCTTTGCCCAGGCCAGAATCATGCAAGATGTCCTGAATGTCCATGAGCCTTGAAGGAGCTCCGTTAATCAGGTACTCAGACTCTCCTGAGCGATACATGCGCCTGGTAATACCAATTTCAGAGAAATCAATAGGAATGGTGTGGTCAGAGTTATCCAAGACCAGTGTTACCTCAGCAACACCCACCGCTCCCCTTGCTGACGAGCCAGAGAAGATAACGTCTTCCATAGCCTGGCCACGGAGCATCTTTGCGCTCTGCTCGCCCAATACCCAAAGAATTGCGTCAGAGACATTGGACTTACCCGAGCCGTTAGGACCAACGACAACGGTAAGACCGGGGTCAAAAACCATCTGAGTTTTATCAGCGAATGACTTAAAACCCTTGAGTGTCAGCGATTTTAGATACACGGGTACAGGGTACCTTTCTACCTTAGGTGCATTTCTGCATCAGCATCAAGCGGAGCATCATCCACGCCAAGACGTACCAACGCGTCTTGAGCGGCTTCTGACTCTGCAGCTTTCTTTGATGGTCCCTGTCCACGACCCACCTTAAGGCCGTCGACAAATACCACAGCGGTAAACGTTGGCGTATGAGCAGGGCCGCTCTCACCAATAAGCTTGTACTCTGGGGTAGCCTTACCTTTAGCTTGTACCGCTTCCTGCAAACGAGATTTAGGACTTACCGAACGAACTGCCAGCGCTGGAGAAATATGAGGTCCAAGCGTACGAATAACAAACTCGTGTGTTGGATCAAAGCCCGCATCAAGGTAGAGCGCGCCAACAATGGACTCGTAAACATTCTCCAAAGCAGACTTCATGCCACGCTTTCCCGTGCCCTTCTCGGAAATTCCCATAACAATTAAGGGAGAAATTCCTAGAGCATCAGAGACAATAGAGAGCGTATGACCAGATACCAGGGAGATTTTTAGCCTGGTAAGCTGGCCCTCGTCCATATCTGGATAGCGCTCAAACAGCTCTGTTGCAATAATGGCACCAAGAATTGAGTCACCTAAAAACTCCAGGCGCTCATACGAAGCAGAAACAGGCTTGCCCTCCACCGCCGAAGGGTGTGTGAGGGCAGCCTCGATTAGTTCTTTATTGGTAAATGTGTGACCGCAAATAGCTTCTGCAGCAGCTACTCGTTCGTGCAATTTCACGTATAAAACCTACTTAAGCAGCAAGAATAGCGTCTACTGCGTCACCAACGGTAGCAATCTCATCGATGTTCTCTGCATCAAAAGTCATATCAAACTCTTGCTCAAGGTCTGTGACAAGCTGCAAAAGATCAAATGAGTCTGCACCAAGGTCCTTAAATGAGGTGCCCTCTGTAAGCTCAACGGAATCGTCAAGATCCAGAGTCTCTCTAACAACGTCAATTACCTTTTCAAGTGTTTCTGTGCGATCCATACATCCTCCTTGCACACAACAATGATGCTTATGATTTTACCCCGTGAAGGGCATCTGTATGATGACATTACTAAAGCTGAAACAAACAATCTTAAAAAAGTAAAGCCCACGGAATTATCCATGGGCTCCACCATACCTTATAAAAAGTTTTATGTTACAGGCGCTTTTACTACAGCTGAATTGAAGAAGAGATTTTCTCAATTAAGTTGGCACGCACTGCATTGGCTGCAGAGAGTGTTCCTGCACACACTGCAGAAGAGCTGGTAGCACCATGTCCTTTAAGTACAGGAGCCGAGACACCCAGCAAGAAAGCACCACCAACAGAATCTCCTGAAAGTTCTGCTGCCGTTGCCTTAAGAGCGTCTTTCAAAAGAAGTGCGCCAAACGCAGCCTTCTTGGAAGAATTAATTGCATCCTTGAGGCTAGACATAATAAATTTGCCCGTGCTCTCAATAGATTTCAAAGCTACATTTCCGGTAAAGCCGTCTGTCACAATGACGTCAAAACGGCTTCCTAAAATATCAGTTCCTTCAGCGTTTCCACCAAAATTAATAGGAGCCTCTGCAAGAGCTGCATGGTATGAGAGAGCAAGCTCGGAACCCTTGGTCTCTTCAGATCCATTGCAGAGCAGGCCCACGGTTGGATTTTCAATTCCAAGCGAAGCGTTGGCAAAGGCCTTGCCCATTTGTGCAAATTGCACCAAAACTTCTGGACGCACATCAGCGTTTGCGCCAGTGTCCAAAAAGACTGTTTTATGACCGCCAAGTCCAGGAAGAATCAAGGTGAGTGCTGGGCGCTTTACGCCTTTGATGCGACCAATTCCAAAGGTAGCTGCGGTAAGCACTGCTCCTGTGGAGCCTGCTGAGAAAAGACCGTCAGCCTCTCCTGCTTTGACTGCCTGAGCAGCTCTTACAATGCTGGCGTCTTTCTTCTGTCTAACCGCATTAGCAGGATGCTCACTCATTGCAATAACTTCAGTAGTTACCAAAGTCTTTGCACGATTGTGCTTGTTTGCAAAAGGAGTAACAAATTCATCAGCTCCGGCGAGAAGAACCTCTAGCTCTTGGTCCTTCTCAAGAGCCATACGAACTCCCTCAAGAACAACCTCAGGGCTTTGATCAGATCCCATAACGTCTACACAAATAACGGGCATGTTAACTCCTTAGTGCTATAAAAAAGAAGGCCGGCCCCTAAAGAACCGGCCTTCTTGGCCATACGATGTATGAGTGTTACTCAGTAACAACAACCTCACGGTCCTTGTAGAAGCCACAGTTAGGGCATACGTGGTGAGGAAGCTTTGGAGCGCCACACTGTGGGCATACAGAGCGAGCTGCTGCGTTAAGCTTGCTGTTTGCCGAACGACGGGTGTGGGTTGCGCCGCGGCCCTTCTTTTGTTTAGGTACTGCCATCTTAAACCTCTTTTGCTCTTGCTAGCGCCCCTAAAACACATGAGGGCGCGACCCATTCACATAATGCGTTGGATACTATACCACGTACTGACACATTTTGTACGTAGATACAGCATTTCTTCACCATTTAGGAGAAGAAATTTTATTTTACTCTTCCGAATCCGGCTCAATCACAAGATTTTTAAGAGCCGCAAACGGGTTTGAAGCAAGCTTTTCTTCTTCTCGCTTCTGCTCAATCTGAGTTGCGTGACCGCAATCTTCTTCGTTCAGATTGCAACCGCATACTGGGCAAAGTCCCTTGCAGTCGGACTTACACAGTACAACATAAGGCGTCTCCATAACAAGCGAAGGTAAAAGAGCCTCTGCAAGATCGATGGTTTTATCGGCATTTACTAAAACGTAATCTGCCTCATCTTCATCGTCTGCAGCAATCACAGGCTCTTCAAAGAGATAATACTCATCTACCTCTGCGTTTAAAGAGAGGTGTGCGTCTTCAAGACAACGGTCACACGTACCAACTGCGTCAGCACGAAGCATTCCGGTAACCAAAATGCCCTCACCCGCGTTGGTAAGCACTAAATCAAAATCAATTCCCATAGGAAGAGAAAATTCATGCTCCCCTAGCTCATACGAGTCTTCATTAAGATGACCCGCATAAGAAACGGTATCGCCTGCATTTGCAAGACGATCATCTAGTGCATAAAGAACTGGTTGCATTGGAACTACCAGGCAACGTTATTGCTGGTGTTACGAGGACCAGAGTTCTCATCAAGTGTCTGACGAACGCGAGAGACTGAATTTGTCAGGCTCTTGAGGTTCTCCTCAAGGTGAGCAAGAACGGTATCTGCGTACTCCTCAGCATTGTAGCGAGTATCACGCTCGTACTGCTCTGCCTGATCACGAATAGCGTCTGCCTGCTGCTGAGCAAGGCGGACAACCTCCTGGTCACCAGCAAGAATCATAGCCTGCTGCTGTGCGTCAGCAATGATGGACTCTGCCTGAGCACGTGCGCGCTCAAGGGTCTCATCCTCTTCCTTGATGATGCGACGAGCGGTTGCAAACTCTTCTGGGAAAACACGACGAATCTCGTCAAGCAGCTCGTAGAAGTCCTGGGCATCAATAATCTTCTTGTTACCGCCATCCATAAAAGGTGACTTAGCCTCAGTTACTATCTGCTCAATCTCAGATACAAGGCTCTCAATTTCCTCGCCTGGCTGCATCCAGGGCTCCTTTCAGTCCAATACATAAGCCGTGTTATATGCGCTTATAGCCCACATGAGCACGACGCATAAAACACCTTTTTAAGAATGTTAGCAGAATATACTGAAAATGCAGGGCAAATATACTTAATTACCGCAATTATGCAGAGCTTCAAGCTTTTTAATGACGTTCTTTGGTACCAAAAATGATACGTCTGCGCCCATGGCTGAGATTTCTCTGACAATTGAAGAAGAAATGTAGCCATACTCTGGACTGGACATAACAAAGATGCTCTCCAGATCAGGAGCCATATGTGAGTTAAGATCTGCCTGCTGAAGCTCATACTCAAAGTCTGTCATAGCCCTCAGGCCCTTGACCACACCGCCCGCTCCGCGAGCGTTGCAGAAATCAACGAGAAGACCTTCCATAGGCTCTACAGAAACGTCCACAAGACCTTCATCTACAAGAGCATCTTTAAGCATCTGTACGCGCTCTTCAAGAGAAAAGGTAGTTCCTGTGCCGTGCTTGCGCTTGGAAGCTGCAACGGCTACCGTGACACTTTCAAAAAGGCGAGAAGCTCGTCTAATTACATCAAGGTGTCCGTTTGTAACGGGATCAAAAGTACCTGGTACAACTACGTGAGTGATGCTGTTCAACGTATCTCCTATCCCTCACAACGAACAAGTAAATCAACTTGAGCAATACCATAGCGCTTACTCTTAGAAAGCTCAAAGTTGTCAAGAGAAACTGAATCAGATTTGTGGCTATGTTCGTACACTACCACAGCATCTTCTGTCAGACTTCCCTGCTGGATTAAATCTCTAAGCAGCTTGGATACTACTTCAGCCTCAACGGCATAAGGCGGGTCCAAAAATACCACGTCAAAAGGAGCTCCAAATAGTTGGGATGACTCAGCAAGACGCACAGTATCACCACAGATAACACTCATCTCAGAGGTGGCTACACCAAGTGACTTAGCCGTACGCTTAATGCGATCACACGTCTTTCTATCTTTATCAACAAAAGTAGCGTATAGCGCTCCTCTAGAAAGCAGCTCAAAGCCCATGGCACCCGAGCCTGCAAAAGCGTCAAACACTCTAGACTCACTGAGGTCAAGACCGCGAGAAGCCAAGATAGAGCTTGCAATGGCCTCGCGCGTACGATCAGTGGTTGGTCGCGTAGTCCCCTTGCCGTCAGGGGCCTCAATTGCACGACCTTTCCATTTTCCGCCAACGATCCTCATGGGTTTCTCGCCACCAAACCTATCTTGTACTGTAGTTTACCTGCAGGTTATTACTTATAGCCAAGCTCTTCAAAGTAGATGCCAAAGCGATCTTTTGCCTCAATTCCCAAGGTAGCATAGGCATCGCTCGTAAGATTTGGGTCTTGAGCAGTAATTGCCAGAGCGTCCATGTGGGCTGCCTCAATAAGATCTGCGTCTGCATAGAGGTCAGAAATCTTGAGCGTAGTGCCGCCTGACTGACGGTATCCCAAGGTCTCGCCCTCGTGCCTAAGTTCCAGGTCAAGCTCAGCCAAGCGCGCACCGTCAGAGGTTTGCTCAAGGGCGGCCAAGCGCTTTCTTGCGGTAGAGCCTCGCTTGGCGTTACTGGAAAGATAGACAGTTCCTGGGAAGTCTCCTCGACCAACACGGCCTCTGAGCTGGTGCAGCGTTGCCAAACCAAAACGGTCAGCATTAAAGACGACCATGACCGTAGCGTTAGGAACGTCAACACCAACCTCAATGACGGTTGTGGAGACCAGAATCTGCGTCTTATTTGCACGGAACTTTTCCATTACCTGATCTTTTTGTGTCTCAGGCAATCTACCCGTCAAAAGATTGCAGGTAAAGTCTTTGAAGACGGTCTTTGAGAGCTCCTCATATACACGAGTGGCGCTGTAGAGCTTGCCGTTTGTACGAGCGGCCTCAGGAACATCTTCAAGCTCTTCTTCAGAATCACTTGGGTCAATCAACGGACAAACCAAATACGCTTGATGTCCAGCCTGAACAGCTTCGGAAATGGCGGCGTATGCCTGGTCAAGATTTTCTGGCACACACAGCTTGGTAGTAACGCCTGCTCCCGCCTTTGGCCTCTTGGTAATACGAGACGTATCAACATCTCCATATAAAGAGAGCGCCAACGTGCGTGGGATAGGCGTTGCGCTCATGGCAAGAAGATCTACGCCCTGTCCCTTTTTGCGCAACGCTGTTCTTTGATCAACGCCAAAACGATGCTGCTCGTCAACAACAGCAAGTGTGATCTGCTTAAATACTACACGGTCAGAAAGAAGCGCAGTGGTGCCAAAGACAACGGACAAGGAGCCGTCAGCTAGGCAAAGTTCAATCTGCTGCCTCTCCTCTTCTGAGGTAGAGCCAGTAATAAGCGCCCAGGTAATTCCAGCGAGCGAAAGCAAAGGGCCAATCTTTTGAGCGTACTGCTGAGCAAGAACCGAGGTAGGAGCCATCACGGCAGCCTGAGTTGAAGAATCTGCTGCTGCAGCCAAAGCGACTGCGGCAACGGCCGTTTTACCAGTACCAACGTCGCCCAAAAGCAAACGATTCATAATGCATGGTGAAGCCATGTCAGAAAGAATCTCTTGAGCAGCGTGGTTCTGCTCGTCAGTTAGAGCAAAAGGCAAAGCCTCAATCAAAGCCTTAACTTTAGGCCCGTCAATGATGTGCTCAAAAGGCTTATGACCTGCAAGTTCAAGGTTTCTCCTGGCCAGAAGGGCAAGCTGTAAGCTAAGAAGCTCATCAAAAGCAAGACGACGACGCGCCTGCTCAGCTGCGTCCAGGCTTGTTGGAAAATGGACCTCACGAAGTGCCGATGAGAGTGACATAAGGCGGTGCTTGGAGACAAGCTCTGAGGGCAGACAATCACACACGCTTCCCGTGTCCGCCAGAGCCGCTGACATAATGCGACGCATCCATGCAGCGCTCACACCCTCTGTAGCTGGGTGAACAGGAAGAATTGCTGCCTTTGAAGGAGCCTCTTTGGAACGAGCCTCTTTAGAGCGAGCTTCGTCGCTTGAATCAGATTTTGCCGTGCTCAGGACTTCGTAGAACGGTGACTTCATCTGACGGTAACCGTAGGCAAAAAGCACTTTGCCACTCAGAGCCACCTCGTCATCAACGTGAATTTGCTCAGCTATCCAAGGCTGCCTAAAGAACGAGGCCGTGAGCACGCCTGTATCATCTACAACCTCAATCTCTACAATGACCATCTTGGGGCGTGGACGTTTTGTCTTTACCGAAGCAACGCGGCCAGTAATAGTAGCGTCCTCGCCTATCTGCGCAAAAGCAATCTGCACGCGATGGGAAAAATCGAGGTAGCGATGAGGCACGTTGAGCAAAAGGTCTCGAACACGCAGAATGCCGAGACGCTCAAGCGCCTCGGCACGATTTGCATTGACATACCTTAACCTGGTCACGCTATCAACAAGCGAGCAGGTATGAGCCACTCGTTCTGATGCGGGAGCGATGCTTACCTTGGAATCAGACATTTCCTACTCAATAGAGAAGATGACTGGATAGAGTGGCTGCTCGCCGCGCTGAGCGTCAACCTCAAGGTCTGGATAGGCGTCCTCAACTCTGCTGGCGAGAAGATCGAGTTGCTCGTCAGAGAAGTCCTCACCTGCAAGAATGGTGAGGTTGTCACCCTCTTCCTCCTCTTGCATCTTAGCAATAAGGTCAAGCGTGACCTTCATGACATCAGAGCCGACAACATCAATGGAGCCGCCCTGAATACCCATAACATCGCCATCGTGGATAGGAGTACCGTCAGCTGCGGAAGAATCGCGGACTGCGGTAGTTACCTCACCATAACGAACGCCAGAGATAGCGTCAGTCATCTCTTCTACCAGCTCTTCAAATGGAACGCCATCTGCAACAATAAACATTGCAGCAAATGCCTGAAGAACAGACTTAGTTGGAATAACAGCAACCTTAACATCCTCACATGCGCTTGCAGCAGCCTCTGCTGCCATACGAATGTTGGAGTTGTTTGGCATAACAATAACCTGGTCTGCATTGGCCTCTTCAATTGCAGCAAGAATGTCTGCAGTTGAAGGGTTCATGGTCTGGCCACCAGAAACAACAACGTCAACACCAAGAGACTTCAAGATTGATTCAGCGCCAGAACCAGCAGTTACTGCAACAAAGCCAAGCTCTTTTCTAGGTGCAGCTGCAGCCTTCTTATCTTCAGCGATCTTCTCGGTACGCTCCTTAGCCTCAAGGTCCATGTTGTGAATGAAGACCTCAAAAATCTGGCCGTACTGAAGCATGTACTCAAGAACCTTGTTAGGAGTATTTGAGTGAACGTGAATCTTATAATCTGGGTTTGCGCCAACAAGAAGCTCGCAATCACCCATAGTTGCCAGGAAGTTCAGAGCTGCTTCCTCGTCAAAGTCTGGGCTATCTGCCTTGAAGAGGAACTCGTTGCAGTAACGGTACTCAGAACCCTCCCAGTCATCGTTGAGCTCAATCTCAACCTTTGCGCTGGTAGCAGCCTTAGCGTCAGAAACAGAAACGGTAGTCTGGAAGTCAGTTGTTTCAGTCTTACCGGTAACAGCATTCACAAAGCCCTCAAGGAAGGTTGCAAAACCAAATGCACCGGAGTCGACAACACCGTTCTCTTTGAGGACAGGAAGAAGCTCAGGAGTGCGGGCAACAGACTCATATGCCTCAACAACCAGAGCGTCCAAAACCTCAACTGGGGTGAGCTGAGACTTCTCAAGGGAGTCTGCCTTAGCTGAGACGTCCTTCAAAACGGTAAGAATAGTGCCCTCAACTGGCTTTCTAACAGCCTTAAAAGCAACTTCTTTACCGCGACGGAATGCGTGCGCAATATTCTTTGGAGTTACAGCCTCAGGGTCTTTAACGTCACACAGACCCTCAGCAATACCGCGAAGAATCTGAGACGTAATAACACCAGAGTTACCACGAGCGCCCATCAGAGAACCGTGAGTAATTGCCTTTGCAATATCCTGCATGCTTGCATCTTGAGGAAGATCTTGAACCTCACGAACAACGGTGCCCAGGGTAAGAGACATGTTTGTGCCGGTGTCTCCATCTGGTACAGGAAAAACGTTGAGCTTGTTGATCTCTTCTGCTTTATCTGCAACAGCAAGAGCTGCTACAGGGAAGCATGTACGAATGACATTTGAAATCACGTTAGACCTCAGTTCCTACTCATTTGAAGCAAAAAGCTTAGCGAGAATTACGCATGGCCTCGATATGTACAGTTACATCAACACATGAAAGCTCTGCAATTTGCTTAAGCAAAAACTTTACTGAGCTCTCAAGATTGTCGACAACAGACGCCATGTTAACGCCCTGCTCAACAACAATGTGAAGGTCAACCTGAACTCCCTTAGGAGTTGGGGTCACATCAATACCCTTACGAAGTCGGTAGGTTGGAAGAAGACGAGCAACACCTGCTGCCTCATCAATCTCTGCCATGCCAACAACGCCATAACATTCCATAGCTGCATAGCCTGCAAGGTCAGCAAGGCAATCATTAGAAACTCTTAGTGTTCCAGGAACAGCGGTAGTCATTACATAACTCCTCTCGCAAGAACCAAGGTTAGTCATTGTTATTTAGTATACCGCAGAGCACATTTATTATTAAAGCGGCTTATATATACAAGTTGATAACCTTGCAATTGACAAATCTTTTTCTTGTTATTTAATCTTGGTGTAATAAATGAAACACATTCAAAAGCTGTCAAAAAGCTATCTAATTGTGAATGTTATATTCATGCTTTGACAACACAATATATTGTGCTATATTTATTCGGCTATTTGGAAATTTTAGGCGCAGAGGGCGCCTATCCTATGGAGGTCTTACTCATGTCGAAGGTCTGTGATTTCTGCGGTAAGCACGCCGTTGCCGGTCGCTCCATCTCCCACTCTCACCGTACTGTGGCCCGCACCTTTAAGCCAAACATCCAGCGTGTTACTGTCGTTGTCGATGGCCAGCGCAAGAAGATGAATGTTTGCTCCCGTTGCCTCAAGTCCGGCAAGATTGCTCGCAACTAAGCAACTCAAGCTCGTCTTACCTCAAATTTAAAAAGGTCGCTACGGCGGCCTTTTTTCTTATCTTGATTAACTGACGCAAGCGTCAAGCGTTGCTTTTTCAGACTTTATTAGAGGATTTGCTGGGGCTTTGTTATGGAAACGCGGCCCCAACACAATCCTCTAAGTATCCTAGTTCCAAAGCTGCACCAAGAGGCAGCCCTTATTACACGTCACACAAGCATCGTCGGCTTCAACGATATTTGAAATACCGTCATCTCCAAGCAGTGTGAATTTCTCGTGATTAAGATTCCACCTCATACCAGTCTCAGAAACCTCACATTCCTCTGACAGAGCAACAAGAGAAATCTTTTTACCCGCATCAGTTGCGCTCAGCTGCCACGAATCAACTTGGCCCGCAGCTAAAAAGCGCATCTCAAAGTCATTCTCAACAACTCGAACCGTTGCTTTGCCCGTCTTTGCCCACGTGGCGAGAAGACCGAGTATTACAAGCTGGTGATCCAAATGGCCACCGGACGTTGAGACAACCGTAAGCGAGAGCTTGCTGTCTCTACGGATTGCCTCGTATTCGGCGGACTTTAGAGCAAGAGCAAGGTCCGTATCATACTTATCCGCATTAAACTTCATGCAGGGCACCTGCTGCTCTTTGAGCCAAGCCACGGTTTCTGGTGTGGCCGAGTCAAAGTCTCCAAGCGCAAGCTGTGCGATTACTCCAGCGGCAAAGCACGCATCTGCGCCGTGGTCAACTGCTATCAGGTAGTCAGCGCTTTGGGCGCAGGTAGAAAGCGTCGTTTGCGAGACAGCCTCTGGGGATCCGCCCACAATAAGGACCTCAAGGGGTTTCTCGCCAGAAGGAGCAGCAGCTAGAGGGCGCTCGTAGTCACGAAGACGCAGAAGCGACATCTCGCCATAGGTGTGGGCAAAGATGTTAGAGTGGTCTCGCATAAAGACGGGGTCTCGGCCGTCGTGGTCGTTGTAGAGCGCTACTACAGGAAAGCCCGCATTTTGTGCTGTCTGTGCCCCAAACGGAGCGTCCTCAAAGACCCAGGTAGTTGCTTTATCGGTGCCAAGGCGACGGAGTGCCTCAAGGTACACATCAGGCTTAACCTTGTCTACTCCCCCCACATCTTCTGTAGAAACCACCGTTTTAAAGAGATGCCCAATACCTTGAGCTGCCAGAGCTGCACGAACCTCTCGCACGGGAGTTGACGATGCAACAGCCATAGGAATACCTGCGTCGTAAAGCTCCTGTAAAAACTCCTTTGCACCAGGAATACTTGAGACGTGATGCTGATATTGCTCTGTTACATATGCGCAGAACTCTTCATACAAAGCTTCTGCGGTGATAGGCAGTCCCAAATGGTCCACACATAATTTGCAGCCATCCATAAGCGAAACAGCCTCAACTTGTTCAAAAAAATCTGAGTCAACGGTCTTGCCGTATTTAGGAAGAACAGCACCAAACACATTGCGCCAAACACACATTGAATCAACGAGGGTTCCATCGCAATCAAATATTGCACCGGTCACCTGCATAATGCCTCCATAAACAAACTTATTAGTTGCAATCGTGAAATATCTACTCTAAGTAGGGTAAAGTATCTCACGTTTAGAAACGGTTTTCATGGAGGAAGCATGGCACGTTATAGCTATCATTGCACACACTGCGACAATACCTTTGAAATTGAACGCCCAATGAACCTGAAGATTGAAGCTCCTCAGTGCCCAAAATGCGGTCATGAGACTGAGCGCGTGTACAACACCTCAACCATTGTCTTTAAGGGCAGCGGTTTTTACAACACTGATAGCAAAGGCAAGTAATTCCGCGTTCGCCTGAAGGTGCTCCCCAAACGTCACTTATGAAGCTCTTGTTGGAGAACACAACAAGAGCTATTTATTTGCGTTTGAGCACCGCCATAAAGTGGGCGTCGCAATCAGCGGATGCAAAAGCCGTCTGTAAAAATCCCTCTGGCGTAATGCATGTATCGAGAAACTCTTGCGCTTCTGGCGTTAAACGTGCACGCGCGGGACACTCAAAAAGGCTTTGCACCTCAAACTGAGAGCCTTCCGGACTTGCAAGAAAATCATCTACAACCTGCTGATTCTCTGAATTTGAGAGTGAGCACGTTGCATAGACTAAAAAGCCACCCACCTCTACACGACTGCTACAACTTTGCAAGAGTTTGGTCTGTAAGACGGTAAGCTCTCCTCCATCGTACAGGCTTTCTGAAGACAGGTTCCATGCAATCTCTGGGTGACGACGAAGCGTACCCAAACCAGAGCATGGAGCATCAATAAATACCACGTCAAAGCTCTGATTGAGCTCCTCTGGAACCTCTGGTGATACAAACTGTGTGGCATCAAACGTGAGTGATGTAACCTGATCTGAAAGTCCGGCGGTCTTCAATCTTCTTTTTGAAACGTGAGACTTTCCTTTTACAAGCTCAACAGCGGTGATGTGAGCGTTCTCCTTATTGAGCACCTCAAATGCGTGAGAGAGCAATAAAGATTTGGTTCCTCTACCCTGTCCAACCTCAAGCATATTTTGGTCTACATAAGATGCCGCGAGAAGCGCCACAAGCTGAGAAGCTAAATCTGCAGGAACGAGCTGAACTTTCTTAACATACGCATCAACAGTAAGCTGAGCAGGATTTTTTACCCCATATACATCTGAAAGAACTGTTTGCTGTAGCTCTAAAGAGCTGCTCTGCAATTGTTGTTCTGATACGTTTCTCTGTAAAACATACACAGGAGCAGGGTTCTTTAAATTAAGAATAAGCTTTTGAGCAGCAGATTCTCCAAGCGATTCAATAATCTCCAAGCAAATCCACTCAGGAATGCCTGACGCCCAAGAAAGCTCTGCAGGTGTTTTTGGGTTCTTTGCACGCGTCAGCTGAGCTTCATCTTCAGAAATTTTTCTGAGCACAGCATTTGCAAGGCCGGAAGATCGTTTTGAGATAAACTTTACCAGCTCAACACCTTGGCTGATGGCGGCGTCTCGTCTAGTCTCTAAATATAAACCCTCAAATACAGCAATACGAAGAGCATCCTGTACCTTCGGCTCTAGATGAATGCCTGATTTAAGATGATTCTTTAGAGCCTCATCAAGCTTACCTTTGGTAAGCGTTGTTCCCAGTGCCAGACGAGTAGCAAAAGCTTTATCTTGAACAGAAAGCTCCGAGAAGTCTTTTGACTCCCTTAAGTAATCACGAATACGTAGATTGTTGCGTCTGCACTCAAAAAATGCCTGATAAGCCACTCTTCGAGCTGGAGTAAGCGTAGCCATTATTGCAGCTTCTGCCAGGTCATCTGAGACTTCTGAAGTCCTGCCGCAAATGATTTAGCATCCATAGAGCGCTTACCATCTGGGCGCACCTCAAGAAGCTCAAGGACACCTTCAGCACAGCCAAGGAACAACCTATGATCTTGAACTGCAACCTGACCTTGAGAAACAGAAACTTCGCTTGGTGCCAGTTGAGCGGACAAAGTGCGAAGAGACCTGCCTCCAACAGAAACACGAGCTGGAGCGGTATCAGAAGAAGCCTGCACTCTCAGGGCGTTTACCTGAGCGGAATCTTCTGGAGCAAGCTTCATTTCTTGCTTGGTAACTTTAGGAGCAAACGTTACTTCTCGCTCATCTTGTACCTGCCACTCAAGAGAACCTTCCTTGAGCTCCAAAAGAGCCTCGGACAGAACATCAGCACCTAGCTGTGCTAGAGCGTTAGTAAGCTGCTCAGTATTTTTGGAACCAACCTCACACGATGCTTGCTTGCACCAATCTCCTGCGTCAAGTTCATGAGCAATTTTCATGATAGAAACGCCAGCAACTGCATCACCTGCAAGAATAGCGCGCTGAATTGGAGCAGCTCCTCGCCAGCGAGGCAGCAGTGATGCGTGAACGTTCAGAGCACCGTAAGGCGCAAGTGAGATAACCTCATCTGGCAAAATACAGCCAAAAGCAACTACGCAGAGCGCTTCTGGTTGTGCCTCACGCATTGCAGAAATTACTTCTGGAGTCATGCGATTTGCCTCAAGGACGGGCAGGCCAAGCTCTTGTGCGCATTCTTTTACGGGAGACGGCTCAAGCGCCTTACCACGACCACGAACGGCATCTGGCCTTGTAATAACCAGAACTACCTGGTGGTCATGAGCAAGTTTTTTGAGCGACGGAACAGCAAAGTCTGGAGTTCCCATAAAGACTACGCGCATGTCAACTCCTAATAGTCTGTCTGACCAGGACGAGCGCCAGAAGCCAATGCCTCTTTGTACTCCTGCAATGTCTCCATACGAGCACCTGGTCCCAGGTGGTCAGGCATGGTTACGCCATTAATGTGGTCAATCTCATGCTGCAAACAGACGGCAAGAAGGTCTCCTTCTGCTTCGTAGCGCATAAGATCGCCATCAAGGTTATATGCATGAACGACAACGTGACTTGGGCGCGTAACAGGAACAGTAATGCCTGGGAACGAAAGACAACCCTCTTCATATACACGAGGCTCACCATCTGCGACTTTAATCTCTGGATTAATGAGCACAAAAGGGTTCTCTTCGCCGTTAGGGTAATCAACATCGATGACTACCATGCGCTTCATGTAACCAACCTGAGGACCAGCAAGACCAACGCCATCGGTGGCATACATAACCTTGAGCATATGCTCGGCCATCTTGCGAACATCGTCGTTAATATCGTCAATTTCTTCGCACTTTTGGCTCAGACGAGGGTCTGGCCAAAGGACTATTTCATCAACTTCGGAACTCATAACAATCCTTACATCATGTCATAAGCATCAACATCTAACGTCATGTTGATACCCACTCTTTTATCAAGTGAAGCAGCACACTCAGAAAGAATTTCTCCCACCTGAGCGTCTACGGGAGATTTTACTAAAATGTGTCTACGGTACTTATCTTTTACCTTAGCCTTTACACAATCAGCAGGCCCCAAAATCTCCCATCCAGATTGCGTATCTAACTTTGCGTGAAGAGCATCTGCCATCTGATCTGCTACGCGGCGAACTTCTTTTTCTGAAGCACCCCAGAAAAGCACATTAGACAAGCGCGAGAAGGGCGGGTAAGCCCCTTCTCTTCTTTCTTTAAGCTCTGCATCAAGAAACGGACGCCTGTCATGGGTCACCACAGAAGCAATAGCGGGATGTGTTGACCAGTATGATTGAATGATGACCTTACCAGGCTTTTCTCCCCTACCTGCACGACCAGCAACCTGTTCAAGCAAGTCAAAGGTTCTCTCAGCTGCTCTAAAATCTGGCAGCTTAAGCATGGTGTCAGCGTTAATAACACCAACCAAGGTAACGTCAGGGAAATCCAAGCCTTTTGCAATCATCTGCGTACCAATGAGCACCGCTCCAGGGGTTGCATCAAAAAGCTCAAGAAGTCGCTGATGTTCGCCCTTTTTGGCCGTGGTATCAGCGTCCATACGAATAATTGGTGCATCGCCACCAAGCAGAAGCTTTAACTCATCTTCTACACGCTGCGTTCCCACGCCATATGCGCCCATATAACGGCTGCCGCAGTTTGGACATTTGCTGGAAGGATTAGGATACGCATGCTGAGACCATTGCCTACCGCAGCTGTGACAGACCAGAGAATGCGTGCGCTCATGGTACGTGAGAGACGTCGAGCAATGCGGACACTCGGGCACACAACCACACTCGCGACACATCAAAAAGTTTGCAAATCCGCGACGATTAAGGAGTAAAACGCTTTTCTCGCCACGCTCTGTTGTTTCTTGAAGCGCAAGAGCAAGAGCTGCCGAGAAGACCGATCTACCTCCGTTTTTGAACTGGGAAGCCATATCAACTACCTGGACCTGCGGGAGCACCGCCACGCCAGGTCTCTGAGTCATGACAACGCGCGTCCAGTTAGTGTCTCGCCAGCTTCCTTGAGCTGTTCGGTAGAGGCTCTCGAGCGATGGTGTTGCAGAGCCAAGTACCAGCGCGGTTCCGCGCAAGCGAGCCATCTGAGCAGCAACTTCTCTTGCGTGATAGCGTGGAAGCGAATCCTGCTTGTACGAAGCCTCGTGCTCCTCGTCAATGATGTAAAGCCCTGGGTTTTTGATGGGTGCAAACAAGGCAGAACGTGCGCCTACTGCCACGCGAGCCCTACCCTGCCTAATCAAATCCCACTGGTCATATCGCTCACCAAGTGAAAGCTTTGAGTGAAGAACGGCCACCTGCTCGCCAAAACGCGAGCGGAATCGGCCGACTGTTTGTGCCGTAAGAGAAATTTCTGGAACAAGTACTACAGCACCCTTACCCTCCGCTAAGGTCTTCTCAATTGCAGAGAGATATACCTCAGTTTTACCTGAGCCCGTTACGCCATCAATAAGCACAACATCGCCCTGAGCAGCAGCTTGTGCAGCCTCGATTGCTTCAAGAGCGGATACCTGGCCCTCAGTAAGCTGTTGAGGACGAGGTGCTACGCCACTTGAAAGCGTGGTCCCCAGACCCTTCTGACTTCCACGAATTTGTCGCTGAGTGCGGACCTCAACAATGCCTTTTTTCTGCAGCGCAGTAACCGCACTACGAGCGCCTGGAATTGTGGCCGAGAGCTCGGATAACCTCATGGCGCCTTGCGAGAGAGCCTCAAGCACCGAACGTTGCTTGCTTGCATTCGCTGCAGGCGTAAAATCTACCGCCTTTTCTGTCAGCTCAACCCAGCGCTCATCAACAGGACCGGACTTCTCGCAAACAAGCTGCCAGGGAGAATCCGCGTCTTTTCTGATGACTTTAACCTTTTGACCAGGAGCTAAGAATGGATGTAAGGCGTCTGCATAACTGCAAGCGTATTCTTTGCTCATCCATTCTGCTACCTGCGCAGACTGCTCATCAAACGCTGAATCCGCTAGAACTTGTGTTATTGGAAGAACGCGTGAAACATCCAAACCTGAAGACACATGGTCTGAGACACCCACAACGTAGCCCACAACCTGCCTGTGAGAAAACGGCACTAAGACCGTTGTTCCTACAACCGCAGTCTCTTCCAAAGAACTTGGAATGGCGTAGTCAAACGTGCCAGAAAGAGCACGAGTTGGTATGTCTAAAACAACATGTGCAAAAGGCACGTTCTTGCCTCCTTAAAGCCGTGGTTGATGGTTTACGTCAAATATGTAACGAGCAACGTGTGGCTGACCAGCTTCTTCAACCTCAACACAGACAAATGCACACTCAACCTTGGTAAATCCACGTTGCATCAAGACGTAGGCATAGAAATTTGCCTGCATTTGATGATGCTCGTAAATCTGAGCGGCACTAAGGCCCTTATCGCCCGTTTTATAGTCAACTACCAGCGTATCTTTACTTCCCTTATTATATGCGAGAAGATCGATAGCTCCTTCTACATAGTTCCCATATTCAGAATTAATTTGCAGGGTAAAAGGAGACTCCGCAATAACCACATCATGAGCAAGGGCCTCCTGCCTTATCTCAGAGCTGTCCCATAACTCAAGTGCTTGTTTAACTCGAGATACAACGCGCTGAGGAACGCTATTCTTCAAGCACAATCTATCAATCGTGCTGTCATCAACCTTAGATTGAGTCTCAACCATAATCTGAGCCAGCTCGTGGAAAGCTGAGCCCAAACTGGTTGGATCAACTCCATCATCAGCTAATGTATCAGCTAAAATTGCGGAAGTCTCAGTCGATGGTTGAGGGTTATTTGCATCATATTCCAGGCTTTGCGCCTGATACTCTTCCTCAAGCGCCTTGTTATTCTCGCCCTTAAAGTTCTCTGCCATTTGTTGGTGAGCGAAAGAATAACTAAAGAAACCTTCTCGCTGGTCATACGTAGCTTCTGGTGCAACGCTCAGCTGAACCTTCTCATAGAGGTTAAACGTTTCTTCAGCTTGAGGATTCTTCACTTCACTTGGGTTGCTATCAGAAGGTTCAGGCTTACCACCAAAAGGTTCAACCAACTCTAAACCTTCAACCTGAATTGGCTCATCCTTCTTGCCAGAGCCCTGAACCACGCGCATGCAACCAGCGAGATTACCGCCATATTCAAACTGATGCTCTCCAGCAGAAAGTGGTGTCTCTTCAAACAAGGCATTTGTAATCTTGCGCGTATAACGAGGGCTAATTCCCTCTTTAGTGAGGTCGATGGTTGAAGTCAGAATGACTGCTTCGCGAGCTCGCGTCAAAGCAACATACAGACGGCGGTTCTGCTCCTGTTCCTCAGCTTCATTCCCTTGAGTCTCTAGGTACATTCTCAGTTCAAGAAGGTTCTTACACTCATCAAGGCTTGTAGGAACATCATGACAGCCGTCATACAATTCATGAAGTTTTTTAGAACTGCTTGAGAATGCAATCTGATACGAATCGTCTTTTCTAACATGCAAAAATGGTTCACTACCAGCGCCTGCCTTAGGACCAGAAACAGCTCCCACAACAGCAACAACAGGAAATTCCAATCCCTTAGAAGCATGAATGGTCATAAAGGTGACCGCATTTTGAGCGCTGCAATGAAGCACTTTTGGAGATTCCTTAGCAGTGCTACACCACTGACTAAATGCTCTTGCAACAGAAGCAACGCCAACGCTTAGGTCTGTTTGCAAACTATCAATCTGCTCGAGAGCCGCAAAGATATTTGCAATCTTTGACTGACCCTCATTGCCCATATTCTGAAGGCGAGAAATCCATCCGGCATCAAGAACTACTTTTTTAATAACGTCTGAAACTTTCTTGTTTGAAAGAGAGCTACGAGCATTACTCAATACCTCTAAAGCATTTTTGAGCTTTGGACTTACCTCAAAAGGTGGATTAAAAGCGTCATTTACCACTGACTCTGCAATATCTCTATTAGTAATCTTCTGACCATTTTCTCCAAAATTAGTACCCAAGAGAAGCAGGTCAGACGCATCAAGACTAAAAATCTCGCTCGAGAGTACAGGAAACAGTCCCTCGTACGAGTCATACATATTTGCAAGTGTTTGTAAAAGACTACCAATCAATTGGACCTCAGGCTGCTCACCAAACGTTGAAGCTCCAGAAACCACGCTTTCAATTCCAAAGGTACGAAGTGCCTCAATATAGGGCTGTGCTTCTTTAACTGATTTCATCAAAATTGCGACATCTTTTGCCTGGATATTCTCGTCTTGCATAAGCGTGTTGATTCTGTCTGCAAGCTGATGAGCAACAAGCTGTTTTCTGGAAACATCATCACCAGGCTTAGAGCTTCCTGATTTTACAAATTTTGTGACTTCAAAATACACGCGTGGCGAATGACCAATGAACGGAGTTGTAGGTTCTTCTCGCCCAGCGGACAGATCCATAAAGTCAGCAATCATGCCATCAGCGCTGCAGACCTTTGCAACAAATCGCAAAATCTCATTGTGACTGCGGAAATTATCTACAAGACGGGGTTGCAAATCTTCTGAAACCTCTGCTTGACGTCTGAAGAACACGTCAACATCAGCGCCGCGGAAACGATAAATTGACTGCTGCGCGTCACCAACTGTTGTGAGATATTGAGCATCTTTACCAGAGAGACTCTTAATCATCTGTACCTGTTGCTGATCCGTATCTTGGAACTCATCAACCATTACAAGCTTGAATTTATTTGTGTAAACAGCCGCAATCTCGGGATGCTCTTCAAACACCTTTGCCGTTAGATGCAAAAGGTCATCGTTATCAAGACCGCCAATAGCAAGTTTCTTCTGTTTAAAGAGCTCGTAGACCTGCTCTGTAACATCTTTTAGACACTGACCTTCAGACATGTCCTGAATAAGTCCAAATAAAGAGCTACAAACTTTAAGCTGATACACAACTTCATCTCTTACAATTTTTATTTCTTTTGAGGAGCGAACGGCCTTGACAGCTTTTCCCAAAGTCTCCCAAAACGCCTGGTCAAAATCAGTTAGCGAGAGGACCAAGTGTTGCTGCAATTTACTTGAAAGCTCAGATTGAACACTCTGTAGCTGCTCTGCTTCATCTGGTTTCTTTTCAGCAATTGCGGCCCTTAGCGCTTCAAGTGCACCACATAGACTCTCAAGCTCTGCTTTTAGAACTTCCAGATCAGAGCTGTCCCCTACAAACGAAATAGCATCCATTCCTAGAGGAGATGACTGAGCATACGAGATCAGCGTTTCAATACGGGACTTCAGCGCATCTCTATTCCCTGCGTAAGTTGATAGGAATTCAGCATATCTTTCATCTTGAGAAAGCTCCCTGAGTACTTCTTCAATTGATATGTTGACCAGCTGATTTCTGGTCATGTCGTCAATGATTTCAAACTCAGGATCAAGATCCAAATCAAGTGTATGAATCTTTAAGATTCTGCTGCACATACCGTGGATAGTACTAATCCATGCATCATCGACCTGCAACGCAGCGCTATGAAGACCTTCTTTTTCTAAAGCTTCCCTAACGCGTTCCTTAATTTCTGTAGCTGCGGCATTGGTAAACGTAATAATCAATGCCTGGTCAAGACTACTCAGGTACGGCTTTCCGTCAGCTCCCGAGCCTTCTTTTAAAGCCCACACAATTCTCTGTGTAAGCGTAAAAGTTTTTCCTGAACCAGCACCTGCTGCAACAAAAAGAGGCTTATCAAGCGTCTTGATGGTCTTCTCTTGACCGGGCGTATAACGTGTATCAGCCATAGTAGCTTACCTCCTCTTGTCGCACAGTTTTACTGGACAATACTTACATGCATCCTTATCGCAAGGATTAGCTCGGACATCTCCAGAAAGCATAGCTTGAACCTTCTGAGCAATTAAATTCTCCCAAGCGTCCAAGTAGTCTGCAAACTCTACAGAATTTTGAGACACAACCATAACTGCCTGGTCCCTGAGTTTTTTATCTTCTGGATGTATATTCCAGATATGTTCTGTTGCCGCTTCTGTTGCCATGCCCGCAAGAGCAAATGAAGGCTTATCCTTTTGCTCTTTGGTGCCCAGATAAATTGCAGCAACTGGATCAAGCTCATACTTGGTGAGCTGTTTTCTCATAATCTGAGCATATATTGCAGACTGTACATGCCTTGGCAGAATCTCTTTTGAGAGCTCACTGTCCAGACTTAACTTTGCTGAATAAGCCTTCAAATCTTTTGTGTTCTTGTGCTTATAGTCAATAATAAGTGCCTGACCATGAGCATTTACATCTACACGGTCAATCGAACCAATGAACTGAGCGCCTGCATACTCCACAACGTTTTCTTCTCTACCAAAACGAAGCTCAAAGAATCTGGGTTGATAGCCAATAAAGTGCGAAACTTCAAACTCGAGAAGATTCTTAAGATTCTCTCGAATATTCTCAACCTGTTTTCTTTCTTGAATGCTATGCGGAATAAGCTCATTTGAAGATGCCCGGTTGATATTGTTGAACTGTTCATCCCATACCTGGGCAAAACAGGTATCTAACACCTGCTTTGCATGGTCTAAGTTATCAGAAGTAATTCTAGAGCCAGCAATGTCTTGCAAAAGTACGGGTTCAACCGCTAAATCAACCTCAGCAACATCGCAACCAAGTGCTTCTGCTAAAAGTGTTGCGTGTGTTAGCTCTAGCACACGATGGATAAAGGTACCCATCTGCATTGGAGCAAACTCAGTGTCTACCTGCGAAATTTTGATACGACGTTGTGTGAACCATTTGTAGGGACACTCAAGATACGTCTCAATCTGAGAAGCAGAAAGAAGTGGAAGTCCTTCTCGCGAGACCTCAATAAGACCCTGTAATTCCTGCTCGAGAGTCTCCCTCGTCAAATGACGTGGGAGTACCACGATATTTTTGAGTTTAGGGTCAATCTCACCAGATTCGATTGTTGGAAGTTCTGCAACACGTTCTAGATTTGAAGCTTGAGGTAACAGATTTACTAGCACCTCTTCTTCTCCGCACACAACCCCCCTCTTCTTTGCATAGTCTTTGGGATAGCATGCTTTGACCTCACTGAGAGCCACTGCATTAAAGACATCTTTTTGCTCTACTTTTTCAAATGCAACGCTGGTAGAAGCGGTTGTAAGTGCCATATAAAAATCTCTTTGATATCGTGCAAATTCTGAGACCTTAGGCGTTTTACTAGCATGGCGAACAAACTCTTGCAGTGCACCATCGGACGCTTTAACACCAAAATTCAGCGTATCCATACCCTGGAAAATGACGGTATCAAACATATGTGGCTCAAAAGAATGAGCTTGGCTTACAGGAGCAATCAGCACCTGAATATCAGACTCAATACCATTAGAAACAAGCATCATGACTGCCTGATCTTTGCAGAGCTCAATAAATGATTTGAGTGTCTGAGGAGTGAGCTTTAATCCTGCCTCATGAAGCTCCTGCGCAGAAGAAACAATCTTGCTCATTACCTTAAGCGACTCTTGGTTATGAAGAAGCGCCTCCTCAGATTGAGCGGTCTCTGACTGCTCATCGGATGCTTCTGCAGAAAGATATTCAATAATGCGCTGAGCTGCAGAACCAATCCTGCCCAGCTCAAGACTCTTGATGGTCTCTGCACACAGGCGCGAGCTCATAGCTGCCTTAGAAAGCGTCTCAAGAACTCTGGTGGCATACAGTGTTCTGTTACCGCGCCAACTTTTATCCAGCATCCACGCGCGCTCAACACATATGCCTGAAATAGGAGAAATCAAATAGTCCGTAAGGGTACGAGGAGGCCACCACGACATATCCCCCATCTGGTGATCAGATGCCTGGTAGTCAATGTTTTTCTCGAGCTCTGCGCGTTCACTGAGCGTGGCATACGCATCAATCAAGCTAGCAAACGCACGTCCTGCAAGCGAATCTTGAATGCGCACCGATCGCTTATAGTGAGCAGCAATTCCCTTAGCCGCAAGCTTCTGCGAAAGCGCGTCCCAAACCTTTTGCGGTTTTGAGGTGTATACCACAAAACTCTTGCTGCCAGAATCTACGCGCTGAGAGATATACCTGCTGATAGACTCGGCCTCGGCAAGCTGACCCAGCGGCGACAAAAACGTTACTGCACCGCTTGGCGTGACCTCATTGCCCTCCGTGGCCCTAAACACCCTGGCGAGAAGATCGTTGAGCTCCTGACTTTTTGCGGCTGACGCCAACTCCGCATCCACACGACAATCGCATCCCGTGCCGCTGACCAACTCCAGCTGCTGCTCTGCCGCATAACCTGCAGGTCCTTCGGGCACGTAGAGAGAAAACGTCACGTCCCGCTTCTGCGAAAGCTTACGCACAAACTTAAGACACGCCTCCGAAAGATCTTCAACTCGCGAGAAAACCAGTGCAGCTCCTTGCGCTGGAATGGACTGCAGCAGGTAATCCAGACACTGACACACCTCAACGTACGACTTTTCTTCAAGTAATGCCTTGTAGCGCTCTAGCACCGTACAAGCACTCATCTGACCAGCAGAAAGCTGGCCAGAGGTCATAATCTGATCAAGCTCTGTAAGATACTCTGGAGCTAGCTTAGACAGAAGCTCCACCGTACCCTTGCCAGCATTCAAAGAACCCAGCTCATCGGTAGACATTCCATCTAAAACCTGCTGGAAAAACACTTTGCGAAGCGTAGTTGAAAGCAGACGATCAGAGCTTCCGTACAACTTCCATTGATAGCGCATCCACTCATCAAAAGTTGAAACATTTACACCAATAGAGAGCTCTTGGATGGCACCAAGCTGCCTCTTAACCAACAGCACGGCATCGGAAGAAGGCGCAATAAGCTGAGCAGAGCCCCACCTCTCAAGCGAAGCCTCTAGCTGCTCTTTAACAGAGTTTGATAAGAAAGCACCTGTTTGTTGTTTGTACAGAAGCAAGCTCATACGTCACCTCTCCGATTTTTCTTACTTCTTAAGTTACCACGCACACCGGACATAAATTAGAATCAAACTAAACAACAACTAAAAATCCCGCATCAAAAGGATTTTCATGATTATTTTGCTTCCGCCATCATCAGGAAAAACCGCTCCAGTCTCAGGGCCTGCTCTTGATCTCTCATCGCTTTTGTTTGGCTCCGAGCTAAGCAGCTGTCGAGAAGAACTTATAAAAGATCTACACCAAGTCTGTTCCCATGCAGACGCAGCTCAGGTGCTTAAAATTGGTCCGAACACCGTCGGCGACATAGCCGACAACCTGGACATCTATGAAGCTCCAACTACAACCGCGCTCAACCTCTATACCGGTGTGCTTTTCGAGGCTGCAAAATTCAAACAGACACTTGAAAACGTCACGTTAGAAAACACGCAGAAAACGGTCACATTACCAGCAGATATCCTCAACTCAGAAATCATGATTTTCTCTGGTCTCTGGGGCGTTGTGAGGCCACACGATCTTCTCCCCAACTATAGGCTTTCTGCATCAATCAAGCTGCCCACCGTTGGCACCGTTGCAACTTACTGGAAAAAGCAGCTCAATCCCCTGTTAAACGCCACTCTCAAAGATCAGATAGTTGTGGATTGCCGCTCAGGAGAATACAGAAAGATGTGGACGCCTTCGGCAAAGCACCCTTGTGAGCTGCTGCAAGTTGTTGTACAACGAGAAGATCCTGGTACAGGAAAGCGCAGTGTTGTATCGCATAATGCAAAACATATGCGTGGCGTACTGGCAGGCGCCCTCTTTGAGCAACGAGCAAGCGGGAAACTTTCCGAAGAAGTCAGCGTGTCTCAAATCGTAGAAATTGCAAGCAATCTACCAGGTGTCATTGATGTTGGCGTAAGTACAGCAAAAGCTTCTGGAGAAGCGATGCTTACGCTGGTCACTGGTCACTAGTCACTGGTCGCTAGTCAAAACTAAGCCAAAACCTTCAAAATAGACCTGCATATTTTTATGCAGGTCTATTTATTAACGAATCACAATTTCTCTGATGAAACAGAACGCCTATTTAGCAGAAAATTTTTGTTTGACCTTCCTCACCAGCCACTGGAACGCCATAACTACAACAATTGTGACTACAAAGACAAAGATGCCTCGTACAAAAGCGTTTCCAAGCAGGCTGTACGGGAATCGACCAAGTCTTAGTCCCAAGAAATTAATGACAGGAATCTGGAACAGATAGACTCCTAAAACACCAGCAGATACCGTGCTGATGCGCTTCTTGGCAGCATCAGAAAACTCCTGCAACTTTGGCTCAAGGTTCAGCACAAACAGGAACAAAGACACCGCCTGTGCTAAACAGAGGAAATTTCTGATGGTAATTGGATAGCTCTGATACGTCATTTCTGGCGTCAGTGGGGTTCCAAAGTTATTAGCAATAAGTCCCCAACCAAACATGGCCGCAGATGAAAGCAAGAAAATCACAGCAAGCACAAGATTGTTTTTAGTAAATTTTGGAAGCTCGTCGTAATACGTCTTAACGTAATAACCAAGCAAATAATAGAAAAGACCATCGCTGTTAAAGGCAGCCCATCTAAATAGCTGATCAAAGTAGACGCCACGAATGCCAATGAACTCAAGAAGCGGCAGGCCAAAGCTCACAAAGAGCGTAAGCGCCATGATATAGAGCAAGGTTTCTTTTTTCTGAACAACCAAAGAAAGCACAGGTGTCAAAAGGTATAGATACAAAATGGTATAGATAAACCAAAGCGTGCTGTTAACGTTATTGGTTAAAAAGCGCTTTACAAAATCAGCAACGCCAGCGCTTGCAGCAAATTCTTCAGCACCCCAAAACTTTGTCGGGAAAAGCACGTACATCAGATACACCGCTACGCTACCAAAAATAAGCGCCATCAATGTCTTTCTTGCACGCTTCATAAAGAATGTCTTTGTGGAATATTTGCTTCTATACCCAAGCAGATTCATGCCACTCAGCATAAAAAAGATAGGTACTGCGTAAATAAACGCAGCTTGCAGAGCTAAAGAGAAAGCCCATGTTTTAGTGTGTGCAAGAGAAAAAACGTTAAGCGAGGTATGCAGCATAACAACAGCTATACCTGCCAGAATGGTAAGAACATCAGCAAAAACAAAGCGCTTCTTTGCTGCGGTTGCTTTTGAAGAAACTGTAGCTTTTTCCACGGGCTTCTCCCCAATTTAATCCAACTTCCACTATGCTTAGTATACGAAATGTACCAGCAGGAAAGAGGCATCATGGCAAATGTCGTTGACTATCTACACTGGCGCGGCGATCTGACGTTTGACACAGACCCCTTTAACAACGTCGATAACCTGATTCTCTCAATCCTTTCCTATCTGGGATTTGGTGGCGTTGTGCCTTCTGAACGTAGCGAGAAACGCGTTCTGCTTGGTGATGCTTGCGGCAAAATGCTGGAGAAACTCAAAGACGATCCGTCTCTTATCACAGGATTTTCTCGCGTTGATGGAACCTTCCTTGAGGCGCTGGTCGATGCCCCTCGCTTTGCCAACATTGAGCTTGGCCGCTATGTAGACCGCATTAATGTCGAGAAAAGCCTGCAGTTTGCAGCATTTACCGCCTATCTTCCTACGGGACAGATGTTTGTTTCTTTTAGAGGAACTGACGGCACCCTGGTTGGCTGGCGAGAAAACCTCAACCTTAGCTTCCAGGTTACGTCCGCTGATAAGTCAGCAGCGCTATACCTTGAGAAGCGTATTCGTGAGCACCTTGCAGCAGGCAATAACACTACCTGCGCAAATGTTATGGTTGGTGGCCACTCGAAGGGCGGCAACCTTGCAGCATACGCAGCAACAGTCTGCCCTGAAGAACTGCTCGGCGCAATTGAACGCGTCTGGAGTAACGACGGTCCTAATATGTGTCCAGAAATTCTTCCCGCCACAGCCCATAAGGTACTTGGAGATAAATACATCAGAATTTTGCCTGAGTTTAGTGTAGTAGGTATGATTTTTGATGATCCTGCTGTTCCAAAACTCATCGTAAAAAGCTCCGAGACAGGCATGATGGCACATGATGGTGTCTCATGGCAGGTCATGCGCAATATCTTCGAGTTTGCTGACGATTTCCAGCTGGAATGTAAAAAGATTAACGAGGCATTTAGCAACTGGTATACAGAGCTCCCGCTCTCTGATCGTGAGCACTTTACCAATGAGCTTTTTGACGCCCTCTCGGCAGGCGGAGCAGTCTATTTCAGCGACATAATCAGCTCGCCCGCAAACTTACAGCCTGTTGTAGCAGCTCTCACTAAAACAGAAAAGCAAACCAAAGAGGTCTTTTTTGATCTCCTTAGTTCGCTTGTCAATGCATCCGCAACATCTTTGATTGAAAACATCACTGAGTCTTCTCAGATTTCTCAGCTAACTTCTGCTATCTCAGAAAGCTTTGCCAAACTGGATAAAGCCCAGAAGGCACTTACGAAAGGTTCTCCTTCTTCAGACCAGTAAGGCTAATCACAATTGAAGAGACAATTGAAATAACTATTGATCCCAGGATAGCGGTACCTAAAGAATCAATAGCAACGCCTGCATGCAGCAAATTCCTAGAAATAAAACTTGAAAGCTCAAGCATAAAAGCATTAATAAAGAGCGAGAAAATACCTAGGGTCAGCACATTAATAGGCAATGAGAGTAGCTTAACAACAGGCTTAATGCCCGTATTAACTGCTGCGAGTACTAACGAAAACAGAATAGGACCTGCCCACGAGCCGCCCACAATAGTCAGGCCTGGAATTAAGGTGCAGGCCACCAATGTAGCAACAGTAGTTACAAGCCATGTTGCAACAAATGTCATACTAACCTCTCTTTGAAAAAAGCCCGGCAAAAAGCCGGGCTTAACATGCACATTATGTAAGCCGTTAGCTTACTCGCCAAAACCGCTGTCAACGAGAGCGATAAGAGCGTCAAGAGCTGCCTGCTCGTCAGCGCCGTCGCATGCAATCTCAATCTTGGTGCCAGTACCAAGGCCAGCAGCAAGAATCATCATGATGGACTTAGCGTTAACTGGTGCGGAGTCCTTGTCAACATTCTTAATGGTGACATTGCTCTCAAACTTCTTTGCCTCAGAAACAAAGACGGATGCAGGACGAGCGTGAAGACCAGTTGCATTGATGATTGTAGTCTGCTTTGAAACCATAAGTGGACTCCCCTTCCGGAAACCAAAAATCTACTCGAGAGTTATTCTCGATTAATCGTTACTATCGTAACAAAACATAACGTATTATATCCAATCTTATTTCCAGAAAGAACCAAATTAGACTATGAATTCCCCAAAAACAGGGTAAAAATAAAAAGTCGGAACTCATGTAGGAGGTTCACCATGGCTGAAAACGATATCCAAAACTCAAAACCTGAGGAATTGGACACGATAGATACTCAAGTAACCACTTCTGATGAACAGAATGAGTCTGAGAACACACCTGAAGTCAGCAAGTCCCAGGACATTCAAAAGATTGCCAAAGACACTACTCAGGTTGTGGCAAAAGGCGTGAGCAGCGCTTTTGAAAGTGCTACAACTGCCGTTGCAGAAGGTTTCCAGGCTACAAAAGAAGTCCACAACGCCGCTAAAGAGACAAACTCTGCAAAGCATGAGCTCAAGCAGATGCAAGAACATCTTGCTAAAGACCAGCAAGATCTAGAACACAGAGACTATGTACAGAGCTCGTTTGACCAGATTATTGCTGAGCAAGAGAAAATTCTTGCAGAGACCGCACAGGTCATGAGTGATCAGTCTACACAAGTGGATCTTCTCACAGTTAAGAAAAACCAGCTTATCCAGAAGCTTGAGCAGCAAAAAGTTGACGACGAAGCAAAGATTAAGCCGTACAAAGAGGTTGCAGCCACAGCAAAAGGCAGGCTTGACGATATCTCAAAGACTATCTCTGAGGCGCAGCGTGGTGTTAAAAATGCTGAGGCTCAACTCAAAGAAGTTACCGAGAAACGCGATGCAGCTATAGCATCTGCAAATAAGGCACTGGAAAACTCCCAGGCAAGACAACTTTCTCTCAGAGAAGAGCTTGCTGGTCTTAAGACAGACCCCGCTGCTAATCACGATGCAATTGTTCGCATTGAGGAAGATCTTAAGTCAGAACTTACTCGTGCAGAACAGGCTAAAAAGCAAGTTGATGAGCTGCAAAACTCTTTCCAGTCTTCTCTTGAGATGGCGCAGACGCATTACTGGACACAGGGCAAATCGTTAGAGTCCTCAGAGTCTTCTATTGATGCAGCTCGCAAAGATTATGAGCAGAAACAGCAAGAATATGACGCCGTAGTAGCTGAAGCTAATGCTCGTCAGAGAATTCTGAGTAAAGACATAGAGAACCTAGAAGAGAAAATTAAGACAGCCAAGGAGCTCTTTAACGAAGCTGCAGATAAACACGATGAAGCACAGTCAGTTATTGATGACGCTAAAGAGATCCACGCAACACCAGAAATTACTGAGCAGCTTAGAAAGTCTGTTGACGAGCAGGTAATTAACGTCAATGCCAAGCAACTCACACTTAAAGAGCTTATTAATGGCGAGAAAATCCTTCGAGAGACAACTCGTGGTCAGCGCATTGGCTTTATTGCCGTAGTCATTGGCATGGTAGTGATTCTCGCACTCTTTGTGTGGCTCATATTCAATAGACCATAAGCAAGTTTTTCATGTGTATGTAAAAAGACGCCTCTCAGGGCGTCTTTTTTGTAATACAACTTGAGCTTAATCCATAAATCAATAGAAACGGCTTAAATAATGATCATGGCATCACCAAATGACAAGAAGCGGTACTTCTCGTCAATGGCACTTTGATAGGCGTCCATAATCTGCTCACGCGTTGCAAAAGCGGAAACAAGCATCATCAAAGTAGAACGTGGGACATGGAAGTTTGTCACCATGGTGTCTACCACGTGGAATGTAGAGCCCGGCATCAGATACAGGTTGGTAGTTGCGTTTTCTCGGGCAACCATATCGCCTTTGTGGGTCACTGCAGCAGAGTCATCCACCTCTTCAAAGCGACGTGCAACAACAGGAGGCTCATCTGCAGGAATCTGGCTATCCCAGGCGCTCTCAAGCGAGCGAACACTGGTAGTACCAATGGCAATAACCTTATGACCAGCAGCTTTGGTAGCCTTTACTGCTTCTACTACTTCTGGAGCTACGTGGTAGCGCTCGGTATGAATGACGTGCTTGGTAGGATCATCCTCTGTTACCAGCCTGAAGGTATCAATACCAACCTCAAGCTCAACTGATGCCCACTGAACTCCCTTTGCTTTGATAGTTTCAATGAGTTCAGAAGTAAAGTGAAGGCCAGCAGTAGGGGCTGCAGCAGAATGCTCGTCCTGCATAGCGTAGACCGTCTGATACTTCTCTGGGTCTCCCTCGTACTGCGTAATATACGGAGGCAGTGGAACGTGACCTGCCTCATGAATAGCATCGTCAAGAGTACGGTCTCCCTGGGCTTCAAAGCGCACCAGGCGACCTCCCCTGTTGTCGTCAACAAAGTCCACAATAGTGCCTGTGAGCACAACAGGAGCTGAGTCAGGAGCATGCAAGCCACCAGCACGATACTCAATTACTGTACCAGGTTTAAGGCGTTTGCCAGGGTTTACCAAACACTCCCATACACCGCCCAAGGCATCAATGTCTTCTCGGCGTTTTAAAAGCAGTGTTTCTGACACGCCGCCCGTATTTTGCTTTTTGCCTACAAGACGTGCTGGCATAACGCGCGTCTGGTTAACTACAACCAAATCACCTGGCTCAAGATACTCCACAATATCGGTGAAGCGCTTATGCTCTAAGCGGCCATCTTCTCTATGTAGCACCAACAGCCTGCAAGAGTCTCGTGGCTCAGCAGGTGCTTGTGCAATACGCTCTTCTGGAAGGTTATAATCAAAATCGTCAGTTCGCATGACGTGTTGCCTTTCTTGCGTCACGAGCTTCATGACGCTCTATCTGAGCCTCAGCCGCAGAATACCTACAGCCGCAATAATTTTGTCGGTACATACCAAGCTCACGAGACTCTTTTGTAGCCTCGGGATAATACGGACGGAAATCTCTCCACACAGGCGTCAGCCCATGAGCATGTGCAATTGACACCAGCTCATCCTCGCAGGCATCAAAGAGCTGATAGGGCGAGACAGCCAGTGTAGTAGAAACGTATTCAAACCCACGCTCAGCCGCCACACGACAACTCTCTGCCAGGCGGATTGCGTAACAAGCACGGCAGCGGCGGTCTCGCTCAAATCCCTGAGGGGCCACAGCGCGCTCCCACTGCTCTCGCGGATCTGCTGCCACAATCACCTTAACATGAGCTTCTTTTTGAGCCCATTTCAACAAGGTTTGGAGGCGCCTGTCATGCTCTTCAATAGGTTGAATATTAGGGTTAGTCCAACAGATAGTTGGCTCAAAGCCCTCTTCTCTCAGATGCTTTAAAGGTTCAAGCGAGCATGGTCCGCAGCATGCATGAAGCAGCAGCGGTGTTCCCGGCTCTACTGAAAGAGCCTCAATTGACTGAAGCATGTTTGAAGCCATTAGTTTTTCTCGCCTTGTGCCTTATAACATTTCCAACCTACTATAGCGCAGGCAGTAAGACATACAAAAATGGTAACAACGCTTGCTTCAATACCGTAGGCGCCACCCGAAATAAACTCAGACGCTGCAGAATACGCCGTTAAAAGCGTGGTGGGAAGAAGTGTGGTAGTAACCGAGATACCCAGAATAGGGCCAGTCACAAAGTTCCAGATAAAGTGCATAGCAATGGTCATAAGCAGGTTATCGGTAAGCCAAAAAACCAGGCCATACAGGATGCCCATCAAAAAGACTGAGATTACTGCGGCAACAGAGATATTAGGCGTTAGTCCATACGTTGCAGTAAAGAGCACTGCTTGAAGTACCAGGGCTACAGGGAAAGAACTCTTAGCTGCAACGCCAGTTTGTAGGTAACCTCTAAACAAGATTTCTTCTGCTGCGGACTCAATAAGTGTTGCCACAAGCAGAAAGAGAGCGGCAAAAATGTTATAGGAAGCGTTGAAGTTAAAATCAAAGCCTTCAATAAGCATGATAGAGCCAAAGGTAAACAGCACCATCAAAAAGCCAAAGGTAACTCCACGCATAAACCCTGGCCAGGAGCTTATTCGAAGACCCAAAGACCTAAAATCACGCTTATTGATGCGGGTAATCCACACAAGGATTAAGCCGCCTGCAAGTACGCTTCCTAGAAGCCCTAGTACGGCTGGAAGAATATCGTTTGGCGGAAGCTCTCCCATAACCATCAGCGGAATATGACACACAAACATAAGCAAAAGTGCAAGGTCAGCCACAAGGAAGGGCGTCACCACAGACTTTGGTGGATCCTTTAGGACAAACTCAAGGCTTGTCTTTGGCTTTTTTCTTCCCACAAACTCTCCTTACATAATTTCTACTCACTATAGTATCGACTTCTGAATCTATTCGTGTAGTGAATCAAAAAAGATTAGAATAAGAAGATAATTTGCGTAATCTACTAATTCCAACTGCGAGGTATCCATGGCCGAAAGCTACGACATGAACATGCGCCCTCATTTTCCTAAACGCGCTGTCATTACCGGTGGTATGCCCTACGGTAATAAAAATCTCCACTTTGGACATATTGCGGGCGTCTTTGTCCCAGCAGATTTCTTTGCTCGTTTCTTAAGAGATCGCATTGGCCAGAAAAACGTCCTGTTTATCTCGGGAACTGACTGCTATGGCTCTCCTATTGCAGAGGGTTATCGCAAAAAGGTTGAAGAAGAAGGTTACGAGGGCACCATCCTCGATTACGTCAATCAAAACCACAACCTGCAGAAAAGCGCTCTTAACGCCTATAACATCTCTCTTGATTTCTACGGTGGTTCCGCGCTAGAGCCAGCTGCAAAGATTCACGAAGAGATGGCAGACAGCATCATGCACCGTCTCTATGAGCGCGGTAAGCTCTCCAAGCTCTCAACCAAGCAGTTTTACGATACCGAGGCTCAAACGTTCCTTAACGGCCGTCAGGTCAATGGGCGCTGTCCTATCAAAGGTTGTAAGTCAGAGAAAGCTTATGCAGAAGAATGCGACCTGGGCCATCAGTTCAACCCAGAAGAGCTCATTGCTCCTGTTTCACAGCTCACCGGCACCACACCAGAGCTTCGCCCTGCACCAAGCTGGTACTTTGACCTGCCACAATATAAAGAGTTCCTAAACAATCTTGTAGAAAAGTGGAAAAATAACCCACAGATTCGCTCAGTTGTTACTTCTACCGTTCAAGAGACTCTGACCGAGCCTATTATCTACATTCAAAATTCCTACCGCCAAGACTTTGACGGTGTTGCCTCTTCCCTCCCAGTTCATAGCGTTATTGAGCCAGAAGGCAATGCCTCTTCTTTCTCAGTTGTCTTTGAGAACTGGCAAGACAGAGACGAGGCTCGCGAGAAACTCAAAGAGGCTGGAGTCCGCTTTAGAACAAGCAAGACGCTTCTGCCTTACCGTATGACGGGCAACATTTCTTGGGGCCTTAAGTCTCCAGACATTGAGGATCTCAAAGACCTTACCATCTGGGTTTGGACTGAGTCCCTCTGGGCTCCTATCACCTTCACACGTGCTGCTCTTTCTGAAGACGCCAGCAATGGTGGCTCTCGCTACTCTTCTGACGAGTGGCGCGATTGGTGGTGCAGCGATGATGCGGCCGTCTACCAGTTCATTGGTCAGGACAACATCTTCTTCTACTGCATTGTTCAGAACCCACTGTGGGATGCGCTTGATTGGGGTCTTATTACCGATACTCCAGTTGCCAACTACCACATCCTCTTTATGAATAAGAAGGCTTCCAGCTCTGGTGCTATCAAGCCCCCGATGGCCGAGGAGCTCCTTGAGCACTACACTCCAGAGCAGCTCCGCGCTCACTGGCTCTCGCTTGGTCTTGATCAGCGCGCCGTGTCCTTCTCGCCAAAGGCTTTTGATACTTCTGTATCCAGGAAGGGTAAAGATGGTCAGCCAGATCTTCTGGTAAAAGATGACCCTCGCGTTGTTGATCCAGCGCTCAAGGAGTCCGCATTCCTCACTAACATCTTTAACCGCATGGCTCGTAGCTGCCTGTATGGTGTAGCCAATGCTTGTGGCGGTCACCTTCCTGTCAGCGAGCCTCACCAGGAAGTCATTGACGCTGCTCAAGAGGTACTGCTTAAGTACGAACAGCTTGCATACGGCTTTGATGCACACTCCGCACTTGCTGCTGTTGACGAGTACGCTCGCGCAGAAAACAAGCGTTGGGGCGAGGCTTCCAAGGCTGCTCAGGGCAGTGACGAGGCTTACGACCAGGCACTTGCAGATGCATTCTATGCGCTCAAGACCATCACGCTGCTCATGCATCCAGCTGTTCCAGAAGGTTGCGAGCGCATTGCAGATGCCCTCAACTTCCCACATGAGGAGTTCTTCTCCTGGGAAAACGCCTTTATGGGTCCAAAGGAGCTTGCAACAAAGCTTGGTCAGAGCGCGGAAGAGCACCAGCTTGAAGAGCTTCCTCCTCGTTTTGACTTCTTTAAAGCACATCCAAGCCAGAAGAATTAAAACACGCAATTAGGAGCACACGTGGTCGAGTTTCCACCCGTCTATCGTCCAAAACCCTATAACAAGCCAACAGCACACCTGAAGAGCCATCTTCAGGTGTTGCTTAATGACGGCGCGGAGATTGCAACGTTTGTCTACGTTCCCCACACCTCTGCTGGCGAGAAACCCTGTGAAGACCTTGCTTCAACTGCGGCTTATTTAGTATCTGTTTCCGACGACACCTTTGCCACTCCTATTGTTTTTCTCCATGGAAACGGTGAAGAACATGGCATCTTTGGCACCATCATTGATGAAGTATGCAACCGCGGCTACACCGCAATTGGCATTGACTCAAGAAATCAAGGTTTGAGTACCCGAGGGACAGCTGCCTTTACCTACGAGCAGATGGCAGAAGATGCATACGTTGTCCTCAAGCAGCTTGGTGTTACCTCAGCTCATATCGTGGGCTTTTCTGATGGCGCCATCCTAGGACTTCTTTTAGCGCGCGATTATTCAGATATTGTTGCTTCTCTCGTGTCTATTGGAGCAAATCTTGAACCTGACACGTTAGGTGATATGACTTGGCTCTATGAGAGCATTCAGGGCAATAAACGTTGGGCAGCTGAAGGCTGGGAAGGCGCCGTTCTAGAAGACGGCTACCCTGTTCCCTCGCCTGCAGAAGCCGCTCGCATTGCAGAGCATCTTGAACTCATGGTAGACAACCCACATATTGATCCTGCAACCCTTGAACATATCTCTGTTCCTGTTGTTGTCATGGCTGGTGAGTACGACGAGATTTATCCAGAGGAAACCCGTCGTATCGCTGAGGCAATTCCAACCGCACGGCTTCTCTTTATTCCAGGTTGCCCTCACAATGTTCCAAAAGTGTCTCCTGGTGCAGTAGTGCGAAGAATTTTTGCAAATTTTGCCTACCTTTAAAAACAGCGCTGGAACTTTAAGTAATTTACCTGCTTTTATTTCAAGAAAATAAAACTTCGGTACTTAATTGTTAAGTACCTTGCTATCTCAAAAATTTTGAATATAATACCTAACAAGAATTATTTCTGTTATGGGAGGTACTCATGCATCAAGCACCTACCTCACCTACTCAAGAGATGCGCATTATTCGCAATCTTGGCCACTTGGGCCATTATCTTTACATCACACGCGGATGCCGTGGCGGTCAACAATTTATTTTGACTGCACTGTATCGTGATGGAAATATGACACAAAAAGATCTTCTCGCCAAGACAAAGAATACGTCTGCATCACTTTCAGAAATGGTGAGTAAACTTGAAACAAAAGGTCTTGTTGAACGCACTCGTGTAGATAAAGATCGCAGGCAAACGCTTCTTTCATTAACAAAAAAGGGGCGTCAGAAAGCAGAAGAAGCTCAAGAATCTATTAAGTCATTTGAGTCGCAAGCGCTGTCTGTTCTTTCTGATGAAGAAAAAGTTACATTTTGCGCATATTTAGATCGTTTAGTTGAACATTGGAACACAATTAGTAGAGAAGAGAAGGGAGAAACAACATGCCAGAAGAAGTAACCTCAACTGAAACACTTGAAGATATGGCTGAATCTACCAAAGTAGATACTATTTTGGCCCCATCATCGTTGACTGGCATTGTTGATGTAAATAATCTTTCTTTTAGAGAGATTGCCAAGGTCCTTTCAAAGAGTATTGGTGAGTTTAAGAGAGATACTATTCTCACACCTGTCTTTGTTATGGCAGAAACCATCTTAGAGATTCTCATTCCCTTTAGAACAGCAGCTCTAATTGACACCCTTCGAGCTGGTGCTGATCTCAACGCCATTCTTCAGTCGGGACTCATTCTTGCTGCCATGGCAATGTTATCTCTGCTGTTCGGAACTCTTTCTGGCATTTCTGTTGCTAAGGCATCTACTGGATTTGCCCGCAATCTTCGTCGTGATATGTTCCGAAATATTCAAAAATTCTCGTTTACCACTATTGATGCTTTCTCTTCATCTTCACTGGTAACGCGTTTGACCACTGATATTTCAAACGTTCAGATGGCATTCATGATGCTTATTCGCATGGCAGTTCGCGCACCATTCATGTTTATTGCTGCATTTATTGCAGGTTTTATCATGGGTGGCTGGCTTGCAATTATTTTTGTTGCAATCATGCCGCTTCTGGGTTTTGGTCTCTACCTTATTATTTCTAGAGTTATCCCCATCTTTAAAAAGATCTTTAAGAAGTACGACGCACTTAATGAGTCTGCAGAAGAAAATCTTGCTGGTATTCGCGTTGTTAAGTCATTTGTCAATGAAGACTTTGAGCGCCAGAAGTTTGATAATGCCTCAGAAGAGTTGCGAAAAGACTTCACTTCAGCCGAGAGGCTCATCGCCCTGAACTCGCCATTCATGAACTTTACTATTTACGTGTTGTTTGTTTTGATTCTTTACTTTGGCTCATACCTTATTGTTTCTTCTCAAGGAACCGCCTTTGGTGTTGGTCAACTCTCTTCCCTTATCACCTATGGCTTTATGATGCTTATGGCTCTTATGATGCTCTCCTTTGTCTTTGCCATGATCATCATTGCAGAAGAAGGCGCTCGCCGTATCTGCGAAGTACTACTTGCAACCTCCACCATTAACAACCCAGAAAATCCTCTGACTGAAGTTACTGACGGCTCCATTGATTTCGAAAACGTTGGATTCTCCTACTCTGGACCAGAGGGTCGAGAAGCCCTATCTGACGTAAACCTTCATATCAAATCTGGAGAGGTCATTGGCATTATCGGCGGTACCGGCTCTGCTAAGTCCACTCTGGTACAGCTTATTCCTCGTCTTTATGACGTAACCGCTGGTAGTGTTTCTGTTGGCGGTCATGATGTCAGAGACTATGACATCGATACCCTTCGTGGCGCTGTTACTATGGTTCTTCAGAAGAACGTGCTCTTTAGCGGCACTATTAAAGAGAACCTTCTCTGGGGCAATCCTGATGCTACTGATGAAGAGATTCTTGAGGCAGCACGCCTTGCGCAGGCAGACAGCTTTGTTCAAACCTTCCCTGATAAATATGAAACTCATATTGAGCAGGGCGGTAATAACGTTTCTGGTGGCCAGAAACAGCGCCTCTGTATTGCCCGCGCACTTCTCAAACGTCCAAAAGTGCTTATTCTTGACGACTCTACCAGCGCTGTTGATACAAAGACTGATTCTTTGATTCGTGCAGGCCTCAAAGATTATCTGCCCGATACCACCAAGATCATCATTGCTCAACGTACATCAAGTATTGAAGAGTCTGACAAGATTATTGTTCTGGATAACGGCCGGATTAACGCCATTGGTACACATGAAGAGCTCCTGAAAGATAATCCAATCTACCGCGAGGTGTACTTCTCGCAGAACAAACAAAGTGTTGATGAAAATCAGTCCCAGGAAGGTGAGGTGACTTCTCATGAGTAAGGCTGCAGAAACAAAAGGTACACGACCAAAACTTCCCGTGGGAAAAATTCTTTCCCGTATCATTAAAATGCTCTGGGAGTTCTACCCTATCCTTCTCCCTGTAGCGCTCCTTGGTGCTGTTATTCAGGCAATTATGCAGTCGCTTCCAAGTGTCTTCTTAGAGCGAATCCTCTCCATCATCTCTAACTATATTGATTCTGGTGACTGGAGTTCTGCAGAAGGTCTTGTCTTCCAGAACGTGACTCTTCTCGCCACTTTCTATGTCATTGGACTTCTTGCAAATATCATCTCTACCCAGGGTATGGCTATTGTCACCCAGGGCGCACTGCAAAAATGGCGCTCAAGAATGTTCTCGCACATGCAGGACTTGCCTATTAGGTACTTTGATACACACCTTAATGGCGACATTATGAGTTATTACACCAACGATATCGATGCCATGCGCCAGATGATTGGCACCAGTCTTCCTAACCTACTCTTTACCTTTGTGGTAATTATCGCAGTAGTGTTTATCATGTTCTACTACAGCGCGCTTATGGCTTTAGTTGTTCTGTTTGGTGTCTCTTTAATGGCCCTTGCTACCAAAAACCTTGGTGGTAAATCTGCAAAGAACTTTGTTAAGACTCAGAAGACCACAGCAGATGTTGAGGGTCATATTCAAGAAATGATGAATGGCGAGAAGGTCGTTAAGGTCTTTAGTCACGAAGCAGAAACTATTGAATCCTTTGACAAGATCAACGATGACCTGATGGTTGTTGCAAAGAATGCAAATCTCTATGCAAACACGCTTATGCCAATTCTGAACAACATGGGTAACATCATGTACGTTATTGTTGCAATTGTCTCCAGCGTGTTTATTGCACTGAACATTCAGAACATTTCTATTTCTGGACTGCCCTTTACCATCGCAGTAGCTGTTCCCTTCCTCAACATGACACGTCAGTTCTCTGCACAGATTAACCAGATTTCTGGCCAGATTAACTCCGTTGTTATGGGTGTTGCTGGAGCTAATCGTGTCTTTGAGCTCTTGGATGAACCAGCAGAAACTGATGAAGGCTACGTTACCCTAGTCAACGCAGAAACCATTGACGGTAATGTTCAGGAAGCTGAGTATCGCACTGGTTACTGGGCTTGGAAGTATCCACACAGTGACGGCACGGTTACGTATACCCCTGTTAAAGGTGACGTTCGTCTCTTTGATGTTGACTTTGGATACGAGCCTGGTCATACCGTGCTGCATGATATTTCTCTTTATGCAAAACCTGGTCAGAAGATTGCTTTTGTTGGCGCAACAGGCGCTGGTAAAACAACCATTACTAACTTGCTCAACCGCTTCTATGACATTGAAGACGGCAAGATTCGCTACGACGGCATCAACATCAACAAGATTAAGAAGAGTTCCCTCCGTCGTGCTCTTGGCATTGTTCTGCAAGACGTCAACCTCTTTACGGGTACCGTCTTAGATAACATCCGCTACGGCCGTCTTGATGCTACTGATGAGGACTGCGTAAAGGCTGCAAAGCTTGCTGGTGCTGATGACTTCATCAAACGTCTTCCTAACGGCTACCACACCATGCTCAAGGACAATGGCAGTGCGCTCTCCCAGGGACAGCGTCAGCTCATTTCCATTGCTCGTGCTGCAGTTGCAGATCCACCAGTCATGATTCTGGACGAGGCTACCTCCAGCATTGATACGCGTACTGAGGCAATTGTCCAGCGTGGCATGGACGCTCTTATGTACGATCGCACCACCTTTGTTATTGCTCACCGTCTCTCTACGGTTAGAAATGCAGATGTTATTGTCGTTCTCGACCACGGTCGGATTATTGAGCGCGGTACGCACGACGAACTTCTCGCCAAGCGAGGAACGTACTACCAGCTCTACACCGGAGCCTTTGAGCTTGAGTAACAGCTGGCCTCTGTAATACAAAACGCCTTGTCATCTTAGTGGCAAGGCGTTTTTTATGCGTATGTAACAGTTTCTTAGGCGAGAAGAACGTGGTGTAGATCTTCTACGGTATCTACAATTGCAACTGCGCCTGCATCAATAAGCTCCTGTTTATTTGTGGTTTTGCCATACAGAACGCCAATACACGGAATCTGATTTGGGAATGCCGCTTCCATATCAAAACGGCGGTCTCCTACCATGACGCTTTCAGAAGCATCAAAGCCAAGCTGGCGCATAACGTGAGCAATGGCGGTAATTTTATCAGTTGCCGCCTCATCTATTCTTCCTGCATAGGCATCTAGAACACCAATAAGATTGTTGTCCCTAAGCCCCATCTCAAGCATAGGCTGATTTTTTGAGCTTGCTACGGCAACCTTTTTACCGGCCGCGTGAAGGTCATTAATGAGGTCTCTCATACCCTCAAAGAGCGGCCATTTTCCTGTAGTTACATAAAGCTCGCGGTAACGCTTAGTAACCGCAACAGCGTCCTGGTGGCTTAAGCCAAAGACCAGCTCAAACGCATAAGGAAACGGTGGTCCTACAAGCTTTTTAAGGTCTGCTTCTATAAAGTCTGTATGACCACAATCTGTCATTACCATCTTTGCTGTAGAAACAATGGTGGGCAATGTGTCTGCCATAGTTCCATCAAAATCAAAAATAATAAGCGAGCGATTCTGCAGATCTGAAACTACCTCAGAAGTTACCAGCACTTTATTTGTATCAGTTACGTTTTGCATTATTGCCATGTCAATCCAATCATCTACGTATGTGAGTATACCGTTCATGACGCAAAACTAACCAGTCAATGGCATTTTCTTCTCGCCTGTCGAATTAACTATTGACAGCTGAAATGTCGCACACCAGCTAAGGTATATAGTTAACTATAGATGAATCACTATGCCTAACTTGGGAGGTGTATGATGACTCGTCAGGAAAATAATCCAGAAGCTAAGCAACCTGGAAGAAACAGGCTTGGAAAACTCTATCCGTCTCTCGTCAACAAAGACGTTCTGCCTGATGAGTCTCTAGACGCTGTTCAAATTAATCAGCAAGTTGGTTCTATTGATCAGACCGGTTGGCATACAAAGCTCAATATTGAAGCACTTTCTCTTACGCTTACGGAGTCCACTACCCCCCTTGAAGTGCTTAAACATTTTGTAAATACGGCGTTTTTGCGTGAAAAAGATTCTCACCGAAAAGGTGGTTCTGTTGCCATCCCGCCTAGTGACTTTGAACTACATCTGGCTCAAAGACTAAAAGATGCCGGCGTTCTTGACGTGCAAGATAATGCCATCCCCTGCCGTGTGGTACGCCTGCGCACCAATGGCCTCTTTTATCTGCGCGCTAATCAAAAAACGCTTTCCTATGAGCAGAAGATTCAGCTCCTTACTATTGAAAGTGCTCTAAACACAGCCCTCTTTGCAGAGCGATATTTTCTTGATGCAAATATGGCATCTGAGCATGACTTACTTGCCTTTGAGCAAAAGATTGTTTCAACTATGATGAAGCAGTCGCGACCCCGCTGCGCTACAACTCAAAGTACCCAGGAAGATGGCGAGTGGGTTGTCCGCAAAGCCATTTCCCTACACATTGAAAGTTTGCGCCTTTCTCAGCGTCTTGTCACTGAGTTTAGAACCAACGTACACAAGGGCATTGCTGCCTTTAGAGTGCATCTGGCCCTTCCTGAGCAATTCCCAAGAAGCTTTCTTAGCGCAGATGGAAGTATCAAAGAGGCAACCTTTGAAGACCTCTGTCGTGCTGCAACCGCTTACAACTTGCATCTTGGTATGCTCATTTCCGCAAGTGCCTTTAGAAGCTCGCAGAAGATTAGCGAAGTCTGGCTGTCCGGCATTTGCAATACAAACAAACTGCACGCATGTCACTACTCGTTCCACATTACCCGCAAGCAGTTTGAAGATACGCACATAACAGAAGAGACAAATCCGATTTCTGTCTATAAGCTCTGGAATGCACAAATTGACGAGGTAGACGGAATTCTTCATACGGTGCAACCGCTCTTTACCCTAGACAATGAGATTTTCTGTCCACCAAGTAGATACGATTTTGTTGAGTCTTCTCAAAAACGTCTTGATAGCGTTGCAGCTCACGCACTAGGCACCGATGAGGTTTCAGGACTTTCTATTGATGAAGGTCAGGCGCGAGAAGAGATTATCACCAAAATTTTGCGCAACCTCTCATCTTCGACAGAAGAAAACGTCCGCACTATCTTGTCGTATACCGCAAAGTCCACCGACCCTACGGTGCGAGCGGCAGGAGAACGCGTGGTTTCTCGCTTTATTAAAGGCACGCTTGCAGAAGACGATTTTGAGGCTATTTCCGAAGAGTTTGTTGATGGCGGCCTTCTTTCCTTAGCAGTTACCAAAGCTCAGCGTCTTATTGGCGAGAAAAACTATCGAGATGCGGAGCTGCTCCTTCTTGAAGCACTTGACTCCGTTGACGAGAATAATACTTACACGGACACAAACACTACCCAGTGGCGTGTGTTTATGAACTACGTTGATCGCGTACTGTACAACAGAATTCTGTCAAACCCAGAGAAAAATACTCGTCTGGCGCCTATGTCCTACTTTGAAGCACACCTTTTGATTTCTATTGCACAAACACTCCAAGGACAAACTCAAAGTGCTCTTCAGCACGCGAGAAGGGCTGTTGAGATTGCTCCCCTTAGTATGAGCGCCAGGCTACACCTCTCCCACTGTCTTGAAGAGTCGCTGGACATTCCTGCTGCTGCAGAAGAACTCAAGAAGCTCCTGCTACTTGCACACGACCCCGAGAGCATTGGTTTTGGATACTATCGCATGGCGTTCTTCCAATGGAGACTTAGACATCTGAAAGCTGCTCAAGCTTGCTATCAGTTTGCTCTGAAGTTCTTACCAGGAGCTACGTTTATTATTGACACTGAGACGACTATTCTCGCGCAAAGTGAGCCTGAGTTTAGCCGCGATGATATGAGCGATGACGATATCTATTCCGCGCTGATACAAGAGCAAATTCCTATCGCACCTACCAACGAAGTCTCCACTATTTTCTTGGATGGTACCCGCGCTTCACTTGATGCAGAACTCTTTAGTGTGGCCAAGAACTTTATGATGAACCTGGGCATTATGACTAAAGATGACGTCTACTTTGACATGCTCAACTCCATTGAAGGAGAGCCTGATAGATAGGGCGGCGCGGTCAGTAAAGGCGAAGGGTCTGAAAGGCTACATGAACTGTACGAACCTCACAAATCTTACGAACCTTACGTACCCTATGCAACCCAACTTGCCAGAAAAAAGGAGCCCCGATTTCTCGGAGCTCCTTTTTCGAAGACATTGTTGCAAGTAGTCTGGCTTATAGCTCGTTCATTACACGAACAAGCTTAACAGCGTAGTTCTTATCCATTGCCCACGTACCAGCAAGCTTACGGATAATGTTAGCCTTCTTAGCAAGAATCCATGCGCCATAGCGAGGGTCAACGTCTCTAGCCTTACTTGAATCAACTGTCAGTGGCTCATAACCTGCGTATGCACGAAGATGTAGTGCCTGTGCACGAAGTCCCTTAAGAACGGTATCGAACGAGAGTCCGCGCTCACCGTTTCCGGTTGCACCAAGACCACCAAAGTTGCACTGTTCAGGAAGGACATCGCCTCCAAAGCGGAGGTTACCCGTCTCAATCATGACCTGTGCATAAAGAAGCTCTGGGCGAACTCCCTCGTCAATTGCAGCCTGCCACAGCTGGTTGACAAAATCGATTCCTGTTGCAGCGCCCTTCTCGGCATAAACAGCTGGATAAGCAGAACCGACGCGCTTGTCGAAATCTCTTTGGAGGTCCTCTTTAGAGACAAGAGGAGCTCCAAGAACGCTGGTACGATCAGAGAAATTACCGCGAGTTGGCTCAATTGGAGAATCATTGTCAGCCAGTATGTTGTTGCTGGAGTCTCTGTTCTCTCCGCCATTATTACCGTCAACGTTTCCGCCTCTACCAGAATTGATGTCAGTAGGCTTGATGTTGAGAACACCACTTGCATCTGCATGAACGGTTCGACCGTCTGAAAGCGTGATGTCTTGGTTGCGTAGCAAACCATAGCCCAAGTCAAAGTAATAGTATGAGCCGTTAATTGCCTGCAGGCCAATAAGCGCAGCGTGCTGATTGGTGGTTGGATCAAAGTACCAAGTCTTGCCATTTGGAGTATTAAACCAACCAGATGCCAAAGCACCGCTTGATTGAGCCCAAGCCCAGCCGTTATTTGGCAACTGAACCCAATCGTTAGAAGTCATTCCCTTATTGACATCAACGTAATATGAACCACTGGAAATAGTGAAGACGCCAGTCTTTAGCAGAGGATATTCTGCATTCTCATCAAAGTAGAACCACTTACCGTTAGGCATATGCTTCCAGCCAGCGTGAAGCGAACCATCTGTATTAGCCCAAGCCCAATTACCGTCAGCAAGGCTAATCCAGCCGCCATAAAGCAGGCCACGATCACGATCAACGTAGTACTTCTGATCTCCGTCAGACATAAGGCCGAAGCTTGCGTGATATTTATTGTTGACGTCAAAGTAGAACCATTTACCGTTTGGAAGAAGCTTCCAACCAGCGTAGAGTGATCCATCTGGATTGGCCCATGCCCAATTCCCGTCACCGTAATTTACCCAGCCGTCTTTAATGACTCCGGTGTTGGTATCGGCGTAATAATCTCTATTCTGTACTGTAAATTGACCAAGCTTTACAGCGTTATGAGTGGATAATGGATCTGCATAGAACGTCTTACCATCTGCAGTAGTAATCCAGCCAGAAGCTGCAATTCCTTGAGCGCCAAAGTAGTGCCAGCCGTCTGCATCATTGAGCCAACGATTCGTATACCTGAAGCCATTGTCGTCGGTATACATCCATCCATTAGCAACTTGCTTCCAACCAGTAACTGCACCTTCAGTTGCTTCAAAGTTCATCTGGCGTGTAATTTCCTGTCCATCAGATGAAATGGCCTTGAGGTACAGAACGTAATTACCAGTCATAGGAGGAACAAAGGAAATAGAGGTATCGGTGGTCTTATATGCAACAGTTGTCCAAGAACCATCTGGAGCCGTATAACCAAAGGTAAATGTTGCCCCCGTGACAACACCAGTCAAGACAGGCTTAACCGTTACTTTGTTACCTTGCTGAACAGCGGAAATACTCCTCATACTCCACCAAGTATCGGAGTGGTACATCTCCCAGATTGCCCGAGCGTCAGCCCAGCCAATGTAGTCAACCTTTGAGTTGTCACCAAGATCTTTAAACTCAGCTGCATGAGCTGGATTAGAAATAAACTGGTGCTCAATGATTACGCCAAGGATACCTTTTTGACGAGCATAACGAACAATACCGTAATAATCGGACTCATCGCCATTCTCGTAATAGTCTGTTCCGTCTTTATCGTTATAGCCACGCTCTGTAGCACCATCGCCTCGAGTAACAATACCTGCTTTTTCTCTCAAGTAATAGTTAACCTTGCCAGCAAGAGCCTGACCAGCAACGTAAAGATCGTGGTTGTAACTCACATCATGAGGGACTAAGACCTCAGAGCCTGTTGCTGATGCGGGACCTGCGTTGTAGTGCAGAGAAATGACGGCACAGGCATTTGCGTCAACAGCGCGCTGTACGCGTGTTTTGAGCGAAGGGTCTTCATGCTCACCACGAACCACTACAACGGGGACTCCCCACTGCTCAAGATATTTCTTAACGTACATAGCTGTAGCCCAGGCAATGTCGCCTTCTTTTAAACCGTAGTACATTGCGCCTGGGTCTCGACCGTCGGTACCATCACTGTGGCCAGGATCCAGCGCAATTGGCCTTCCAGTTGCTCGAGAAAGCGCAACAGCATCACTCAGAGACTGGCTCTGAATTATGTTGCCTTGGGCATCCATAGTTGTGTAGGTAGTTGCATATGCGTTTTGAACTGTTGTTACGAGCAATGCCGTGACAACAAAAAACAAAACAGCAAGCAATTTACCGCGAGTATTAAATAAGCTACGTTTCATGCGGTCCTCCGAAAAGTATGGGTTTACTCCTCTTCATACTTGCTATAAGTTTACACTAGACTGGCACGTCAACAATAAAAAACACAAGCTCACCGCAACTTGATTGGAACTCTGTGATTTTCTCGACACTTGAAGATATTCTTGCAGTAGATTTTGAAGCAGCAAGCTTTGATTTTGATGGCACTATTGCTCATACACATCATATTTGGAAGCTTGTTGACCAGGAGTTTTTTGAGTCGCGAGGAATCCCTTACACTCCAGAAATTGGCAAGATTCTCTCCCCTCTTGGATTTGAAAAGGGAGCAGACTGGGCAATTGCCACCTATGGGCTAAAGGAAGATCCTGCAGAAATCGTTGCGGAATGGAAAGAGCTAAGCAAAAGTTTCTTTGTAAACTCCGTGCAGCTTCGACCTGGTGTTGTTGATTTTATTAGCAAGCTAAAAGAAAAGGGCATTCCCACTGCATTAGCAACTGTCAACGAGCCAAAGCTCCTTGCTCTCCTTGAGCCTCGCTTACATCTATCCGCTCTATTTGATACTCAGGTATTTGCGGCAGACGTTGGGTCAGCAAAAGACGAACCATATCTCTATTTAGAGGCTCTTGCACGCCTTAAAGCTCAAGCCGAGAAGACAATTCTATTTGAGGACATTCCGCTAGCTATTCAAACAGGAAATTCTATTGGGCTTATTACCTGCGCCGTTAATTGTGACGATGAACATCAAGATATCGAGAAACTCTCTGAACTTGCTGACTTCACCATCAAGCACTGGTATTAAAGTTCTTGGGCAATGCAACTATAAAAATGGCGGTGTAACAAAAAAGGAGACCCGAAGGTCTCCTTTTGATGGTAGTGTTCGCAAGTACTAGATCTTGTGGACGCTAGAAGCCTGGAGCTTACCGTTCTGTCCGGTGGTAATCTCAAACTCGACAGGCTGACCCTCATCGAGAGTCTTGAAACCGTCCATCTGAATCTCGGAGAAGTGAACGAACAAATCGTCGCCATCCTCACGAGAGATGAAGCCGTAACCCTTGTCTGGATTAAACCACTTTACAGTACCCTGAGCCATTTCGTGCCTTTCTTTCTTAGCCCCGCAGGGCAAAACTGCGCCTGTGGAGCGCGATACCGTGACGTTTAGCCACATGAAATATAATAACCTTAATCAACAACTTATGTGGCGAGAAACCACTCATGGAGATTTTCACACCATCTACCGGTAGAGCCACAGGTAATCAAGCTGTTTTCCAGCATTTATTTAAGGATATATCTGCTATTAAACGATTTTTATCTCATTAGTTGAGCATTTTTTCATAGAAGATAGAGAATTTGTATAGGATTAATTTACGAGAACAATAACAGACATATCAAACTATTATTTATATAGAAAGTTATCCCCCTAAAAAGGATATCCCATGAAAAAGAAGACACAATCTCCCTACAAGCCATCTGCACAAAAGCTTATTGCGGCTGCTTCGTTGAGTGCAGCCCTGCTTTGCGGACTCCACGCTGCTCCTGCTCTTGCAGAGACCGCTGATAATTCAGCAGTAAGTGCTCCAGTTGTAACAACTGAAACTACTGCAACAGCTGAAAATACTTCTCCTACAGCAACTGAAAGCTCTCAGCCTGCTTCACCTGCAGCACCAACGACAACTACTCCAACAACAAACCCGACACCTGCTGCTCCAACAGAGAATACAACGCCTACTCCTCAATCTTCTGGGTGGAGACAAGAAAACGGTCAATTCCACTATTACAAAGAAGATGGAACACTTGTCACAAGCCAGTGGATTAAAGATGATTCTGGTTGGCACTATGTAGATGCTGCTGGTAATGCAGCCAAGGGTTGGTATACAACACCTAATGGGAAAACTTGGTATTTTGATCCTTCTCAGGATGCTTATCCAGCATTTGTAGGTGCACATCTCATTGATGGAAAGGCTTACTTTTTTGATGAAGGCTATGGTCTTGTCACCAAAGGATGGGTACATCATCAAGATGGCACCTGGTCCTATATTGGCTCAGATGGTTCTTTCCACTCCGATTGGAAGCAGTTGCCAAACGGTAAGTGGTTCTACTTTGATACTGAAGACCCCTTCCATCGTATGAAGGTTGGAGTTGTTCAGCTTTCTAGTGGAACTTTCTATGTAGATGAGAGCGCTGGAATGACTTCTAATAGCTGGGTGCACCTGCCAAACGGAGGCTGGGCCTGGGCTCAGTCAAGCGGAGCTTTTGCATCTGGTTGGTTTAATACTCCAAATGGTAAGACCTGGTATTTTGACCCTTCAGATTCACAACATCCAGCTGCAATTGGTGAGACTCAAATTAACAACAAGTATTATTACTTTGATGAAGGATATGGTCTTCGCAGAAATGGTTGGGTCCATCGTACAGACAATTCCTGGTCATGGGCTGATACCGATGGCACATTCCACTCTGAATGGAAACAGCTTCCAAACGGTAAATGGTTCTACTTTGATCCAGAAGATCCACACCATCGTCTGTCTGTAGGCGTAATTAAGATTTCTAGCGGTACGTACAACATTGATGTAAATGCTGGTATGACTTCAAACGATTGGGTTCAGTTGCCTACCCGCGAATGGGCATGGGCTCAGTCAAGCGGCGCTTTTGCATCTGGCTGGTTTAATACCCCAAATGGCAAGACCTGGTATTTTGACTCTACAAAGCTAGGTAATCCCGCCTACATTGGTGAGCATTCCATTAACGGCAAAGACTATTACTTTGATGAGGGTTATGGTCTTATCCGTAACTCCTGGGTAACCCTTACCAATGGCGTAAAACGCTGGGCTGGTCCAGATGGAGTACTGACTGGACGTCTTTCTCCTGATGGAATCTTTACTGCTGATAACGGCACTCAACCTACAGGTACCGTAAAGCTTCCTGGACTTACTCTTCACATTGGCTCAGACCACAAGGTAAAAACCGGCTGGGTAAAAGAAAACGGCAAGGACTATTACTATCTCAATGATGGCTCAGCCGCCTCTGATTGGGTCAATATCCAGGGAACGTACTATTACTTCAACACAAACGGTGAGAAACAAACCGGCTGGGTTCACCTCAAAAGTGGCTGGTATTACCTGGACGCTGACGGCAAAATGAGAACCGGTTGGATTAAAGATAATGGTAAAGACTATTATCTTGATTCCAACGGAACTATGGTAACTGGATACACCACCTGGGGCGGCAAACTCTATTGGGCTGGCGCAGACGGCGCCATGGAGGAGCAGCCTTGCTACTACCCCGATATGTATCGCTACGCTCAGAACTACTACAGTGCCACTAACTGGCTCATTCAAATTGATACTACCGGCAATCGTTTTGCAGTATACAGAGGTTCACACGGCAACTGGGTTGTTTGGTACGAATGGCAGTGCACCACAGGAGCGCCAGGCATGTGGACTCCACATGGTCAATTTACCGTAGGTAACAAGGGACTCTACTTTGGTTCTGGTTATAGATGCTGGTACTACACAACCATCTCTGGTGAGTATCTCATCCACTCCATCCTCTATCATGCAGACGGTTACACCGTTCGTGACGGTAGACTTGGCTATAACGGCTCCCATGGCTGTGTCCGTCTTGCAACAGAGAATGCTAAGTGGGTATACGACAACATTCCTTATGGAACCAAGATTGTTATTTGGTAACCTAAATAAACATGAAGCTCTATAGCAATAAACCCCAACTCACTTTGAGCTGGGGTTTATTTGTTTTCTTTTAGTGCATGCTTACGCAAAATACTTTGCTTCAAAATCCTTAAATTGCTCTGGTGTGGCACTTAAATCTACCGAGAAGGACTGTGCTACAGCTACTGCCTGTTGCCTCCTGAGACCAGCCTTATCCTCATCCCCTAGTTGCTCATAAGCATGAGAGAGTCTATCAAGCGCATATACCACGTATTCTGCAACAGAATCAGCTACACCTGAAAGCAACATCATGGTTACAAGAGAGTCTGGAGAAAGCGCAAGAGCAGTCTCTGGGCTCAGATCAATGAGTTCTGCAACAGCTGCTTCTACCCCATCAAGAGACTCTTCAGTTTGAGTCTCTAAAGCATTTCCCAAACCTGCTGTGACCGTCGAAGTAAAGTCATCGATTACTTCCAAAATGTAATCTCGTTGAAGCATTTTGTTCCAATCTGCTATTTTGTAGGAACAGGAATACGTAAGTGATCAAATGCAGCATGCGTTGCCTGTCTACCTTGAGGAGTTCTAATGATAAGCCCTTGTTGCAAAAGATATGGCTCATAAACATCTTCAAGTGTAGATGGGTCCTCTGAGACTGCGCTTGCGATGGTTGTGAGACCAACTGGACGACCTCTAAACGTTTCACAAAGCGCACGTAAAACACGCACGTCCATTACATCTAGACCAAGCTCATCAATCTCAAAGAATGAGAGCGCCTCTGAGGCTACCTGCCAGGTGATAGTGCCTTCAGCTTTAACTTGTGCGTAATCTCGTACGCGTTTTAGCAGACGGTTTGCCAGGCGCGGCGTACCTCTTGATCGAGAAGCAATTTCAGCAGCTCCCTGCTCATCAACTTCTACATCAAGAATGTTTGCTGAACGCATGACAATAGTCTGAAGCTCAGGGATAGTGTAGTAATCCAGACGATAAGAAATGCCAAAACGATCACGCAAAGGACCAGTTAAAAGTCCTGTTCTTGTTGTTGCTGCTACAAGAGTAAAGCGTGGAATATCAAGCCTGATTGACCTGGCTGCAGGACCTTTACCAATAACAATATCCAAGAAGAAATCTTCCATTGCTGGATACAGAATTTCTTCAACCTGGTGATTAAGCCTATGAATCTCATCTACAAAGAGGATATCTCCCTCTTCTAGATTGGTGAGAATTGCTGCTAAATCTCCTGCTCGCTCAATTGCGGGACCAGAGGTTGTATGAAACTTTGAGCCCATTTCTCCTGCTAAAACACCTGCAAGGGTTGTTTTACCAAGGCCTGGAGGACCAGAAAAAATAACATGATCAAGCGGCTCATTACGACTTTTTGCTGCCTCAATAAGAACGCGAAGATTTGATTTAACACGCTCCTGGCCAAGATACTCATCAAGTGTTTTTGGTCGCAGGTTTCTATCTTGCTCCAAGTCTTCTGCCTGAAGTCCACTAGAAACTACACGCTGAGAAGTGTGTCCTGGAAACGGAGCTGGAGTAGACGACGACTCAAATAAGTTATCTGCATCTGCTTCCCACATTAATTACCACTTCCCAAACGCCTTAGTGCATATCCAATAGCAGCTTCAATTGTAATAGCACCAGCCTCTTCATACCCCTCAAGAGCAAGCGTTGCTTCCTGAGAAGTAAAGCCCATTCCAAGAAGAGCCTCAATAGCCTCTGATTCTACCGAGGTAACACCAGGTTTTGGAATAGCAGCAAAGTCTGCAGGAGACGTAAGACCAACAATCTGCTTAAGCTCTGCATCTTTTGCAAACACATCGGAAAGTTCAATTACTAAGCGCTCTGCCTTCTTCTTACCAAGACCAGAGACACTCTTAAGACGATTGCCATCGTTAGTGGCCACAATCACAGCAAGTTGCTGTGGGGTAAACGTAGAAAGCACAGAAAGAGCCAGTTTAGGACCTACTCCAGAAATTGCACGCAAGCGATCAAAGAGCGCACGTTCTTCTCGCGAAGCAAATCCAAAGAGTTCCATTGAATCTTCTCTGACTACCATACGAGTTAAAACGGTAACGCCCGCCTCGCCTGCTTGTGGAAGCGCGGCAGCTGTTGAAGCTGAGATACCCAGCTCATACCCAACGCCATTGACGTCGAGAACAGCAACTGAAGGTGTAACGGATACAAGTGTGCCCGTAAGCTGGACAATCATAGTTGTATTCTTCCCTTTCCAAGCGAGGTAGTTCTTACAAGATTAGCGTGACAAACCGCAGCAGCTAAAGCATCAGCTGCGTGGTCTGGGTGAGGCTGATGATCCAAGCATAAAATATTTTGAACCATATACATAACCTGCTGTTTATCTGCAGCTCCTGTACCAACAACAGCCTGTTTGATCTGCATTGGAGTATATTCTCCAACCGTGAGACCTGCTTTAGAACAAGCGACAATAGCAGCTCCGCGAGCATGTGCAGTAGGAATAGCTGATTTAACGTTTTGTCCAAAGTAAATACTCTCGATAGAAAGAGCTTCTGGAGAGAACTTATCTATAACCTCAACAATCTGGTTATAGATTCTTCCCAAACGCATATCTATTGGCTCATCAGCAGTTGTAGTAATGCATCCATAGGCACGTGCACGGCATTCAGAGCCCCTTGTCTCTACAATTCCCCATCCAGTGTGAGCAAGACCAGGGTCTATTCCAAGAATTACCATTGCACCTCCTAATATAGAACGTTAGTTCTATATTATCACAGAGTCTGCGCAAACGATGCAACTAATTTTCTGAGAAGGGACCTCTCCACATTTTGGGGTCAACCATGCCAATTTGCGTGTCAGTTTCTTGAGCAAGCTCCTTTAAAAGCTCCAGCATATCCTTAAAGCCTTCCTGAGCCTCTGTTGGGTCAACTGACAACTCAGGCAGATGCATAGAAGTCCCCTGAATTTCTCGCAAAGAATTGCGCAATGATTCTATCAGCTCAGATTCTGAAGCCTTTGTATCTCTAATTCTGTCTTGCCAGACTGACGCGTGTGGAATTTGAGCATTTGTGAGGCTCTTTGAAGACATCTCCAGAACCTCAGTGGTGTTTCTACGGTCTTTTTGGCGAGCGTGGAGCGTAGAAATAATTGCCTTAACCTCGTCAGCCTTTCCCATTTCTTCCACAATGGCAGAAATACTCTTATTCCATTCAAGGTAGCTGGTGAGCACGTAATCAACAAACTCAATGCGTTCTTGAGGAGTTGGCGCAACATTTTCCAGACCATCAGTTACAACCTCAGAGATATTCTCTAGAACGGCATGGTCAATAGCTGGCGAGAAGGTATTTCTTACTCTTGCAAGGTCAACAATATCTGCGTGATACATATCACCCAGCGGCCACAGAGAGTGAGCGCTAGAGATCTCTGTTCCCTTGAGCGCAAGAATAGTTTTATCGGCAGTCTCGAGCGTTAGATAATTGTGCTGGTCAGCATATGCATAGCCATATGCACTTATCAGCTTTGCGTCGGTCAATGTCGAGAAAACCGTGTTGTCCACGGCAACCTTATTAACACGAAGTCTTGCGGTAAGAAGCTCTGCAGCACTTGCTGCTCGAGAATCTTTGTTTGGAAGCAGCAGTACGTGCACGCGCATAGGACCTAAAGCATCTGAAGCAAGAGCCATGGTAACAAGAGAATTGAGCGAGCCATCAACTGCAATAAACACGCCGTCAAAGCCAGATTTTACTGTGTAATCACGCACGCCTATAGCCAATACGCCCCAGGTGGTAAGCGCGCTGTTATAGACACCCGCCGTGTCTTCTCTATCAAAGTTTTCGATGGTGTCTTGGTCAACATCACAGACAACCATATCTTCTGAGAATGATGCTGCTTGTTTGACCAAATCTCCTGAAGGTGACAAGAAGAAACTTGAACCACAAAACACCTGATTGCCGTAAGCGCCAACAGCGTTTGCCGCAATAAGCCAGCTATCAAATTCTTCAACATCTCCCAGATAGCGGCTTTCTGCCACCGCCATACCCATAGCAGATGAAGAATCATCAACAGCAAAGCCAAAATACGGCAGGTAAATAACGGCATCTAACGAGTCGTCGACATCTTGCCATGCGTCAAGATCGTCATAGGTAAAAGCAACGCCAAACGTAAGGCCACCTGCTTCAAACTTTGCAAGCTCAACGGTATTCTCGCCAGATGCTTGTGCGGAGCTGGCAGAGCGAGCAAGAGCACTCATGTGCGCTATCTGGGCAGTCAATTTAAGCGGGGTTACGGCTCCGTTTCTGACGAGAAGAGCCTCGCTCGCTGCGCTTCCATCAAACTCTGTTACAACAGGAATAAGAGCCGCAATAGGAAGTTTTTCTGAAAGTGAGTTGATAATCTCAGAGAGGTCTGCAAAAAGACCTTCTGTATCAGCTTCTGGCACACTGAGCAGTCCTGTAAGGGTTGGCGCAGGATAAATTACTAGCTCAGCGCCTTGTTGTTGGGCTCTCTGAGCATATTCCAGCATAGTCTGAGCGGTAAACTCAAAATCACCAGCCTGAGTATTCATTTGTGCAACTGCTATGCGCATACCATTCCTATCATGAAGTACTTAGTTTGTTTTTACCCAAAAACAAACAGATGTAGTAATAAGAAACGGAGCCGCAGGTAGCAGCTCCGTTCAAATTCACAGATAAGCTTAGTTTGTTGAATACGCAGCTAGTCTTAGAGGGAAGCCTTCCAAAGACCGTGAAGGTTGCAGTACTCATAAGCCTCAGCCTCAACGCCCTCCTCAAGGGTGAAGGTAGCAACTGGCTCCTGGCCAGGCTTAAGCTGTGCGAACTGAGCGCCGTTCTCAGAAACAAGAGCAATGAACTCAATGTAGTGCTCTTCAAGCATTGGGTGAGCAACCTCGCCAACGCGGACGGTAACGGTGTTGCCCTCACGAGTAACAAATGGAACGTGCTTCTCAGCTGCGCCATCAGTAACGCCAGCCTGGAGAAGCTCAAGGTCTGCTGCCTCTACGTTGCCTGCGACACCGTAAACAACAGCGCCTGTCTCCTTGTTACGATAAAACTTTGCGTCGATCATTTTTTCTCCTCTCACGACATCCGAAGATGTCAGAATTTCTTAGCAAGTGCTACTTAAATAGTAACAGTTATTATTTAAGAGTAACGTGCAAATTTAGATTCGACAAAATCTAAACAATCTGTGCAAATCCGCTTTGTCCAATAAAATCTTTGAGCTCAGTCAAAAGAACCATACTTCGTCCATCAATTCTGGTAGGAATTTCCATGCGCATGACATCGCCCATATCTGTTTCTACCCTAATCTCAATACAGTCCATGCCGGGATAGCGCGAGAAAATCTGTCCAAGTGCCTCGATAGCCTGTCTTTGAAGTTGAGAAGCAGGCATATGAATAACGAGTGTCTTTGGCGTGTTGTTAGCACTGTTAAGCTCAATAGGATTAACTTCTTGAGCAATAACCTGATCTCCTCTATCAGAGCGCTCAAGCTTTCCAAGAACAGAAATGAAGATGTCGCTCTGGCTCTCGCCAGTCTCTGGGTCAACATCGCCAGCAAGAAGTCTTGCAGCCTTCTTGTAGAGCTTAGGGAACATGACAATGGTGACGCTTCCCTCCATGTCTTCTAGCGTAACAATTGCCATTGGATCGCCGTTTTTAGTGGTGCGCTTCATAACGTTGGTAACCATGCCAGCAAAGCGAATAGGTTTACCTTCTGGCACCTTAAACTGCTGAGACATAGCACCATTAGGAAGCTGAACCTCTACGTTCTCTTCAATCTCTGCAAGAGCATAATCTCTACTTTTAGCAAGGGCGTACTCATACGGACGAAGTGGATGGTCAGAGACATAGATACCTAGGACTTCGTACTCTTTAGTAAGCTTGAATCGCCTATCCCACTCAACGCCGTCTGGCTCTGGGACAATATCGCTAAAACCAGAGCCCTCCACCTCTGCGAACATATCAAACATTGAGAACTGACCAACGGCTTTATCTTTTTGACGCTTAGTAGCAGCATCGATAATGTTTTGTGGATTGTTCTTATCCACAAAACTCATCATCTGCATACGGGTATAGCCTGTTGAGTCAAAAGCTCCTGCCTTGATAAGAGCTTCAACAACATTGCGCTTTGCCTGGCTTGCATCAACACGATCAACAAAATCATGAATGTTGGCAAAAGGACCGCCTTTTTGGCGCTCAAGCATGATTGCTTCGCCAACACCAGCGCCTACACCACGGATACCTGCAAAGCCAAAACGAATACCCTCTTTAGTAGCCGTAAAGTCTTTACCAGACTCATTAATATCTGGTGGAAGAATCTTAATTCCCTCATGGCGACAAGCGCTTACGTAGTGGACAATCTTATCTGTCTTGCCCATATACGAGGTAAGAACTGCTGCCATAAACTCGTGTGGATAATGTGCCTTAATCCACGCAGTCTGCATAACAAGAATTGCATAACCAGCAGAGTGGGACTTGTTAAATGCATAAGAAGCAAATTCAAGAACATCATCCCAGATGTTTTCTGCAACTGAACGATCAAATCCATTACGAACTGCACCGTTTTTCCAGTGAGCTTCCATGGTCTCATCAGTTCCGTCATCCCAGTGCTGGACAACCTCCTGCATGAGTTTGATCTTCTTTTTTGCTACTGCTTTTCTTACCTTGTCAGACTCACCTGCGGTAAAACCAGACATCTTCATAGAAATCTGCATAACCTGCTCTTGATAGACCATGGTTCCGTAGGTCTCTTCCAAGATGTCATGAAGACGTGGATCGTAATCTTTGACTTCTTCTCTACCGTTCATACGGTTGATATAACTGGTAACCATACCTGCGTTAAGAGGACCAGGACGATACAGAGCGATAAGTGCGACGATGTGCTTATACTCTGTTGGTCTCATGCCCTTAATGGTTGCAGTCATGCCTGCAGACTCAACCTGGAAAACGCCAGCGGTTCGTCCTTCTCTCAGAAGTCTATAAATCTCTGGGTCTGTAAACGGAATGTTATCTACATCGATATCAATACCGTAGTTATCCTTCACGTTTTTGATTGCACGAGAAATAACCGTTAGAGTTCTTAGTCCCAAGAAGTCCATCTTAAGAAGGCCCATGTCTGCGACAGAATGTCCCTCGTACTGCGTAATTTCTACACCACCCTTGGTATCTACCTTGGTAGGAACGTGGTCATTAACAGGCGTAGGAGCAATCAAAACTGCACAAGCATGCACACCCTCACCACGATGCAAGCCCTCAATAGATAGAGCAGCATCAATGATTCTTCTAGCATCAGGATCATTCTCGTACGCATCTTCAAAATCAGCAGAATACTGATCGGCACCCTTTTGGCCTTCTTGAGCTTTATGAAGAACAAATTTTAGATGCGCGTTAGGATCACCAGGGATCATCTTAGAAAGACGCTGTCCCATATAAACGGGATATCCTAGAACACGACAAGCATCGTTAATTGCCTGTTTAGCCTTGATGGTTGAGTACGTAATAACGTGAGAAACTCGCTCAGATCCATAAATCTGACGGACATGCTCAACAACCTCAAGACGACGCTCATCATCGAAGTCCATATCAATATCTGGCATCTCTGAACGTTGAGGAGACAAGAATCTCTCAAACATGAGGCCATTCTCAAGAGGATCAAACGAGGTAATATCCATGGCATATGCAACAATAGCGCCCGCTGCAGATCCACGACCAGGACCTACACCAATGCCATTCTCTTTTGCCCAACGAACATATTCCTGAACAATTAAGAAGTAATCAGCAAAGCCCTTTTTGCAGATAATGTCGTACTCATACTCAAAACGATCTTTAACGTTAATCTCGTTGATGACAACATTTTGCCAATCATCTCCATAACGTTTTGCAAGGCCAAGCTCGCACTCTTTTCTAAAGCGCTCCTCTGAGGTCTCTCCTTCTGCCAAATCTGGAAACTTTGGCAGGTACATATGAGTCCAGTCCAGCTCATAGTTGCATTTATTTGCAACTTCAATGGTGTTCTCGATAGCTTCAGGGCACCACGAGAAAAGCTGACGCATTTCTTGCTCACTCTTGAGATAGAACTCACTGCCTGTCATGCGTTTGCGGTTCTCATCATCTACACGGGCGCCAGAGCCAATGCATGAAGCAATGTCTTGCACACTTGCGTCTTCTTTAGTGAGATAGTGGTTATCGTTGGTAGCAACTACCTTAATACCAAGGTCATGACCCATCTTTACAATGCGCTCAGCAAGGGTTCTATCGGTATATCCGCCCCAGCTTGGATCAGACAAGCCGTGATCTTGAATCTCTAGGTAGAAATCATCTCCAAAAATATCTCGATAGATTTTTGCCCAACGCTCTGCTTCTTCTGAACGACCTTCAAACAACATACGAGGAATGATGCCAGAAACACAAGCTGAAGTGCAGATAATTCCCTCGTGATAACGCTTGAGCATCTCAAGCGTAGTGCGTGGCTTGTAATAGAACATATCTTTTGAGCCAGCTTCTGACATCATCTTCATTAGGTTGACATAGCCGGTCTCATTTTTAGCAAGCAGGATAAGGTGATAACGTACCTGCTTAGTGCCCTTCTCAATACAATCATCAAGAATGAAATAAGCTTCACAGCCAAAAATTGGCTTAATAAGTGGAGAAGGTTTATTGGCTTTTACTGCCTCAATGTCATGTGTTTGATTCCAAATTTGAACATCAGAAGCCCACTGAGCATGAATTTTATCATGTTCACCAGCATTTGGATCATCTGCAAGAGGCTCTTCTAGATCCCAACCCTTTTCAAAACATTCCACATCATGGCACCACTGGTCAAAGTCTTTAAGCGCCTCATTGTACTTACGGCATGCAAGGTCAAAATCTGGAATTCCAAAGAGATACCCATGATCAGTAAGAGCAAGTGCTGGCATACCAAACTCTACAGCTTTACTAACCATGTCTGGGACACGACTAGCTCCATCAAGAATGGAAAAATCTGAGTGGTTGTGGAGGTGAACAAATGCCATCTTTTTCTACGCTCTTCTCTTTATGCTTCAAAATTTGTTCTTTTACCAAGGGCTCTTAATTTCTTTGTATAGTGTAGCCGATTCGCCGGACAATAACTACTAATACAAACATATGTTCTATGTGCTAATACTTCTATTGCCGCTGGTAAATTGGATAAAAATATTTTCTCGCCAATTTAATGACGCCACAAAATCTCTCTGAATTTACAAAACCGTTTGATCAAAAAACTTCTCAAAAATAAAAGTTTCAAACTGGTAACTCTTAGACTAGGGACCCCTTAATTGGGAATATAGTTTTTGTGTTACCTATTCCGGTTAAGGAGATCACATGGATCAGATGAAAAGCATTTCCTTCGACGACATTGCAGCGGCTCAGAAGAACTTTGAGTCCGACCGCGCTCATACTGTAGCTAAAAATGCTGCTACAAGCGCTGGTGTTAGAAAAGCAGCTCGTGTACCAGAAGGTGTTGCCCTTAATCCTCTTACCTTTGATGTTGAGGTAAAGCAGGGCGACCGTACCAACCAGCAGCGTTCTGGTCGTTGCTGGATGTTTGCTTCACTCAATACGTTTAGATATCGCATCATCAAGAAATACAACCTTTCCACTTTTGAGCTTTCTCAGGCATACCCACTGTTCTGGGACAAAATGGAGAAGTCCAACTGGTTCCTTGAGAACATTCTAGATACCCTTGATGAGCCTCTGAATGGTCGTCTTGTATCCTTCCTGCTTACCGACCCAATTGGTGATGGCGGTCAGTGGGATATGTTCAAGAGCCTTGTTAAGAAGTACGGCGTTGTGCCAAAGAGCGCTATGCCAGAAACTGCTAACTCTTGCAACACCCACGAGATGGACGCATACCTCACCCGCTATCTTCGTAGCGCCGCAAAGCGTCTTCGTGAGACCGCAACAGCTGGTGAGCCCCTTGAGTCTCTGCGTGAGATGAAGAAAGAGATGATGGAGGACGTCTATACCCTGCTAGTAACCTGCCTGGGTCAGCCTCCTGTATCTTTTGAGGCCCGTCTGCGCGATAAGGACGATAACCTCGCTCTTTCCGGCACTTTTACTCCTCAGGAGTTCTTCGCTGAGACTGTTGACATGAACCTTGATGATTACATCTCAATCATCTCTGCGCCAACCGCAGATAAGCCTTTCAACCACACCTACACCGTTTCCCGCTTGGGCAACGTTGTTGAGGGTGGTGGCGTACGTTACCTCAACCTTGAGATTCCTGAGCTTAAGCGCCTCGCTGTAGCTCAGCTTAAGGACAACCTTCCTGTCTGGTTTGGTTGCGATGTTGCTCAGTCTTACCTTCGTGAAGAGGGCATCATGGATACCCGTGCGCTCGACGTTGATGGTCTCTTTGGCTTCCCTGTTGAGGGTGCTCTTAACCGTGCTGAGCGCCTTGACTACGGCGAGTCTCTCATGACACACGCTATGGTTCTTGAGGGTGTTAACTTTGACGCCGAGGGCAACACCACCCTCTGGAAGGTTGAGAACAGCTGGGGTAAAGACCACGGCCGCGATGGCTTTGACACCATCTCCGACCCATGGTTTGACGAGTACGTCTACCAGATTGTTGTTGACAAGAAGTACCTCACTCCTGAGCAGCTCAAGACCTTTGAGACCGAGAAGGCAACTGTCCTCGAGCCATGGGATCCAATGGGCTCTCTTGCAGCACTTCGCTAAGGTACAAACCACCTGGCGAGAAGATCGATCTTCTCGCCAGGTTTTTCTAAACGCTACTAACAAAAGGAGCCGTAATGGCTGATCAGACCGTAAATCCACAGTGGGCAAACGAGGAAACTACTGCTTTTAGCGCAGACCGCGCTAACCGCGTTGCTCGCAACTCCGTAACCTCTATGGGCGTTTCCGCAGCTGCTCGCGACATCACTACCATGCGCACCTACGCTGACACCTACGGTGTTGCTGTTGCAAAGACCGGCGACGTCACCAACCAGCGCCAGAGTGGTCGCTGCTGGATGTTCTCTTCTTTCAACGTGCTTCGCCAGGAGGCAATCAAGAAGCTTGACGTTGATACCTTTGAGTTCAGCCAGGCATATGGCATGTTCTACGACAAGCTTGAGAAGGCTAACTCCGCGCTTGAGTACATCATTCAGACCGCTGACCAGCCAACCGATTCTCGTGTTGTCCACACACTTCTGACCGAGGGCATTGGCGACGGCGGCTACTACTCATTTGCTATGAGCTTGGTTGAGAAGTACGGCCTGGTTCCTAAGGATGCCATGCCAGAGACTGCTTGCTCCAAGAACTCCACCCAGATGGACGAGCGCATTGACCGCCTGTTCAGGAAGAGCGCTGGCGAACTCCGCGCAGCATACGCAGCTGGCAAGTCTCAAGACGAGCTTCGTGCGCTTAAGCAGGAGCAGCTTAAGGGCTTCCACCAGATCCTATCCGTCTGCCTTGGCGAGCCACCTCTAACCTTTGACTTTGAGTGCAAGGTTGGCAAAAACGCACAGGTAGATAAGGCAAAGCTCTCCCCTGTTGAGCCAAGTAAGGCTTCTGACAACAAAGACAAGAAGGACGGCGAGAAAGACGAGGAAGGCACTCAGATTCTTCGCGACTTTGGCATCACTCCTCTTGAGTTTGCAGAGCGCTATTGTGGCGTTGATCCTCGTGGCTTTGTCCAGCTCATCTCTGTTCCAAGCAAGAAATATCCTTACGGAAAGGTGTATCACCCAACCTTCATCGATACCGTTTTGGGCGGCATTAAGACTCGCTTCTTGAACGTTGAGCCAGAGGTTCTTGAGGCAGCTACCATTGCTTCTTTGAAGGACGGCAACCCTGTCTGCATGGCCTGCGACGTTATGCAGGAGTTCCCTCGCCACAACGAGGACTTCAACTACGTTCTCTCAACCGACACCATGGATTACAACGGCCTCTTTGGTCTTGACTTTGACATGGATCGCGAGGCAATGATTGAAAACTATGAGACTTCTCTTACCCACGCAATGACTTTCCAGGGCGTTGAGCTTGATAAGGACGGTAAGGCTAAGCAGTGGCGTATTGAGAACAGCTGGGGTAAGGACTCCGGTAAAGATGGCTACCTCATCATGAGCGCAGACTGGTTCCGCCTCTACGGTGGCGAGGCTGATGTTCGTCGTCAGTACGTTCCAGAGGACCTGCTCAAGGTTTGGGACGAGGGCGAAGATGTCCAGATTGATTTCTGGGAGAACCTTGGTTACTCCCTTGGTGGTCGTAATCGCAAGTAAGAACTACGCACAACCGAGCTCCGCCAAACTCGGGTTTAAAAATACAACAAGACCGGTACAGAATTTCTGTGCCGGTCTTTTCACTAGAACAGATCAAAACGCGCCGCGGAGACCTCGGCTGTAATCTTTCCAGCACTGAGCTCTGTCAGCGCATCCGTAAACGCCGCTTCTTCTCCGCACCTAAAGTCTATGGCGAGAAAAACGTCCGCTCCAAACTCTGCCGTTATAACCTTGCCGCCGGTATCTGAGACCAGGCGTTGAATCTGCTCATACAGGTTATACGGGGCCGAAAACTCCACCCTCACAACCTGCAGCATTTCCTGAACAGCAGACGCTTCCTCAGCAGCAGCCAAAGCCTCTTGAGTTGCTGCCGTATACGCACGAACAAGTCCTCCAGGACCCAAAAGCGTTCCGCCAAAGTAGCGCGTGACAACGCAGCAGACGTTCTTAAGCCCCGCGCCGCGCAATACCTCCAGCACCGGCATTCCCGCCGTTCTAGAAGGCTCTCCGTCGTCGGAGGCACGCTCTGTCCCGTCCTCCAAGATCCATGCAGGCACGTTATGGCGAGCGTTATAGTGCTTTGCCCTTACCCTGGCGAGAAACTCTTGTGCTTCTGACTCTGTTTCTACATGACAAAGCTGGGCAATGAAGCGGCTCTTTCTGTCTTCAAAGAAACCTTCCGCAACAAAGTCCAGCTTGATTGTCTTGTAAGATGTGTCAGACATGGAGCAACTGCAGTGCCGCAGTTATGCGAGCACACAGACCTTCTCGCCAGCAGAAACCAGCTGGTCTGCTGAAGCAAGAACCCTTACGTTGCTGTACTCGCTAGAGTTAGTGATAGCAAGAATGACTACCTCAGGATGACCCGCGTCCTTAACCTTATCCAGGTCAAACGTCATCAGAGGCTGACCAACCTCAACGTGCTGATCCTGCTCAACAAGGGCGGTAAAGCCGTCGCCCTTCATCTCAACGGTATCAACACCCACGTGAATTAAAACCTCTTCACCAGAATCGGCCGTAATTCCAAACGCATGAACAGTTGGAGTGGTTGCGGTAATAGTGCCCGAAACTGGCGCGTACACAACACCCTCAGAGGGCCAAATACCCAGGCCCTGTCCAAGCATGCCACCTGCAAAAACAGGATCAGGAACATTCTCTAGCGCAACAACTTTTCCGCTTGCTGGTGCATAAATTGTTTTTTCAGCGTAATCAGAAACAACAAGAGCCTCTGGCGCAGCAGCCTTGGAAGATTTCTTGAAAAGATCAAAGAGTCCCATGGTAGTCCTTTCGTGTTTAAGCCTCTTTATCATAGCAGCGTTCAAAGTGACCACCGTTGCTTTTCATGAACACAGCGTGCCAAATTACGCTCTTCTCCGCCTCCTCCGCCTTGCTTCACTGAACATACAACGAGAAACCCGCGTCCTCGCACATCTCATTTACTTGGAGATTATTTGACTTCGGAGCTTCTGGCCTTATGAACGTGATACAATCGCCCATGCAAAGTGGACCAGACAACCGCGGAGTGCCCGTCCAGCTAAGTGGAAGGGTGCTATGAGGAAAGTCCGGGCTCCACAGGGCAGGATGCTGGCTAACGGCCAGGCGGGGTGACCCGACGGAAAGTGCCGCAGAAAAGAAGACTCTCACCTGCGCATTCGCGTAAAGAGAAAAGCTGAAACGGTAGTGTAAGAGACTACCAGCATGTTGGCAACAGCGTGGCTTGGTAAACCCCATCCGGAGCAAACGCAAATAGGAGCGCTATGGTGTGGCCCGCACTGCGCTCGGGTTGCGCGCTAGAGACCAGTAGCAATGCTGGTAGTAGATAAATGGTTGTCCGCGACAGAACCCGGCTTATACGTCCACTTTGCCTACTGAATGCAAATCCCTCGTGCAGAAAGTGCGCGGGGGATTATGATTCTGTAGCGTGTTAGCGTCGGCTTTTAGGCCTGGCCCACAAAATAGCGCAGCTTTGTGAGGTTCTGCCGAAGAATCGACATGTTCTTAATCAAGATAGCCAGGCAGCTAGGCGCTCACACTACCTGATATGCATATCTATGCATAAACTTCACCTAATATGCTTAAACATGAATAGACAAATATAAGGAATTTAACTATCAATAAATTCTGTATCTACGGAACACACCTAAGTCGGATATTCTGCTCAGATGCGGGCATTTTACACACCTAATGACGATAATCTGCATGATTGAGGTAATTTCCGCGTAATGTATACGTCTTTTTGACAGATTATCCGACTTAGGTGTGTTTTGAACTGCCTCCTATTTCTCGTGTCCAAGAAATGGGAGGCAGTTCAATTTCTGTGCGGGGGATTATCTTGTACGAGGTCATTTTTAGCAAGATATTGTCTGGACAGTTACACGCGTTGCAAAATCACATAGCGATTAAGATTATTATCTTTACCATCCGCACTAAACTGTGCACAAACGTGCACGTCAGAGCCAAGACTTGCAAGAAGCTCATCAAGCTCTTCTTGCGAGAAATGATGACAATAGCGCCAGGTATTCTCCTTATCTTGCCAGCCAATCAGATAGTCATGCTCCTCAAGCTCTGATGCATCTAAATGTAATGCTTGCAGCCCTTGAGCAGTGGTTTCTTGAGCTTTAACAGCAAGTTTTTGGCTGTTCATAAACTGCCAGAAAGAAACACAGACATAGCCGCCAGGTTTTGTTTTCTCTAACAACGTACGTAGAAGCTGAAGCCTCTTCTCTGTCCCTGGTACGTGATGCAAAAATCCAAACGCAACCACTAAATTACAGGCCGAAACAGTCAGTTCAGAAGAAAGCGTGTTATCAAGCAGGCTCTTTATCACATCTAGCTCAATAAACTCCAGCTCAGAGACGTGAGTGCCTGCATCTCCACTCTCCACCAGTGGTCTGCAATTATCTACAGCAAAATACTTTGCCAGAACAATCCCCGCTTCATCGCAAAGAAAGCGAGCAAAGCGCAGGTTACCGCAACCAATATCAAGTACAGAGGGTTTCTCGCCAGCTGAAAGCTGAGGCATGGCATCTAGGCACCGTTGCCATCCCTGCCAAGGCGTCTGACGCGTTGCCGAGAAACTCTGTGCCTGCTGAGCATAAAACTCAGAGGTCACGAGGCTCAGCCGCTCAGCCGTAGATGCGCTGATAGATTGAGTGTGCGTTATGTGAGAAGAAGTATCCATACAGAGATTTTACGTCACCGTCTTACTCCTAAAGGCCAGAAGCTCGCCTTATTGCCTATACTGTTTGTATGGATGAACTCATTTTGGACATATTGCAGCAGCTCAGAGATGGCTCACAAGGAGCGCTTGATACGCATCAGCTTGAGATGCTCATCAACTCGCACAACAGCGGAATTGACTCTAGTGCCCACAGTACAGAGCGCGAGAAACTCATTCCCAAGCGAGCGATTCTTCCCTATTTTTTGCAGGTCAAGCAGAAAAACAATGAGCTCTGGCAATCGTGGAACGTGACGCCCGAGCTGGAAGAAAGATTTATCCGCTCTGTGCGCATGAAGCCGCGTCGCACCGCTTCTGGTGTAGCAACCATTACGGTTATCACGAGGCCTCATACCTGTTCAAGCAATTGCATCTATTGTCCCTGTGATCTACGTATGCCTAAAAGCTACCTTGCTAACGAGCCTGCTTGTCAGCGTGCTGAACTTACGTTTTTTGATCCATACGTACAAGTTGCTGCTCGCCTTCAGGCACTTCACCAGATGGGTCACTCAACTGACAAAGTGGAGCTTATTGTACTTGGTGGTACCTGGAGCGATTATCCAGAGGGCTATCAGTACTGGTTTATCAAAGAACTCTTTCGTGCGCTCAATGACTGGCCCAACTCTCCTAGCTACATTCAGGGGCGCCTTAATTGGTACACCTCATTTGAGCTAAAGAACACAGAGGAAGCTCTCTCTTCTTTTGTTGCTAAACAGCAGGCGGCAGTCTTTGATGATACTGCCACGTATAACCAGGCTTTTCATAAGCTCTACGACACTAGCAAACCTCACCAAAGCGCGTGGTCTCAGATGGAGAGCACGTATGATGAGCTGGTAGAACAGCAACACGTTAATGAGACAGCCGCTGCACGTGTGGTTGGCCTTGTAATTGAGACCAGGCCCAATACCATCACGCCAGATAACCTGCGCATATTTAGGCAGCTTGGATGCACCAAAATTCAAATTGGTATTCAAAGCACGCGTCAAGAAATCCTTGATGCAAACAAGCGCCAGATGTCGGCCGCGCAGATTAAGCGAGCTTTTTCACTTATCCGTTTATACGGATTTAAAATCCATTCTCATCTAATGGTTAATCTTCTTGGGGCAACTCCTGAGGCAGATAAACAGGACTTCAAGACGTTTGTTACAGATTCAGGATTTCTTCCCGACGAGATCAAGCTCTACCCCTGTGCGCTGGTGTCTGGAACGCAGCTGGTGCAGAAGTATCGTGAAGGTGTGTGGCAACCATATGCCAAAGATGAGCTGGTAGACGTACTTGTTCAAGACGTACTTAACACGCCTCCATACGTGCGCATTTCTCGCATGATTAGAGACATTAGTGCCACCGATATTCTGGTAGGAAATAAACACACCAACCTACGCCAAATGGTGGAGCAGGAGCTTGCCGCTGAAGACGTTGCAGGTCGCGTGCAGGAAATTCGCTTTAGAGAGATTAACCAGCAGCAGGTACGCGCCGCAGAGCTTACCCTTCAAGACTATGCCTACACCACCGCAGTCAGCGATGAGCACTTCCTGCAGTGGGTAACTGCTGACAACAAAATCGCAGGTTTCTGTAGGCTTTCGCTTCCCCACTGGGATAAGCTGACCTCTGGCGCATGTGATGTTTCTGCCGATGAACTGCTGGTACAGCCAGGCCAAGCCATGATCAGAGAGCTTCATGTGTACGGACAGGCGCTCTCACTGGGCGTAGAAGGAATGTCTGCTCAGCATCAAGGTTTGGGCCAAAAGCTTCTTGCTAAAGCCTCCTCTATCGCAGCTGAGGCGGGTTATACCAGCCTTAACGTCATCAGCTCAATTGGAACGCGCGCTTACTATCGCGCTCAGGGCTTTACCGATGCAGGCCTCTACCAGCAAAAAGCTCTATAAAGATGACGTGCCCTTGGAGCTCTAGACAAGCTTCATACGCTTACTTCATACGTCGAAAAAAATGCCGAGAAGACCGTTGATCTTCTCGGCATATTCATTAGCGTCTCCCTCTCCTTGACGCGAATGGATCTTACGGAATCAGCGACAAAATCTGAGAGAGGTTCTTCTTTCCGAAGTCAACCTTCTGACCGTCGTTGATAACCAAGCAAGGGACGCTCATGACGTCGTAGGTGTCTTTGAGCTCCTTGAAGTGACTGATGTCGTAGACATCACAGGTGACCTGAGGATTATCTGCAGCAATGCGCTGAGCAGCCACAACAACATCTGGGCACATGGTACAAGAGAGTCCCACCAAGACCTGAAGATGTGTCTTTGACTCAATAGCGGCAATAGATGCCTTATCCTCGTCACTGATAGGCTGACCAGGACCTGCAGCGTTGTAGAGTCCTAGCACAAACGAAGTGAACTCATGGCCGCCAGGAACTCCGTGGAACGCAAGACCTGTTGGCGTGCCATCCTGTGCGCAAACACGAACAACGGGAAGGTTCTTCTCGCCCGTGTCGGAGACCGTCTGAACGCTCAGCTTGTCGGTCATAGAAGAAAGCTCCTCCATATAAGCTACGAGCTCCTCAGAGACAGGTCTCTGATCAAGCTCCAACTGGAGCACAAGCGGACGTGCCATACGCTCAAAGACAGCGTTAAGCTGCGCCTTCATGTCATCGGTGAAGAGCTCTCCGGAGTCAGTGGCAGTCTTGGCCACTGGAGCCTCAGGAGCTTCCTTCTTGGACGAGATGCGCGTGACGTTCATCTGCGGAACAAGGCCGCTCTTTTCTTGCGCACGCTTAATGTAGCGCTCCATCTCGGTAGCGGTAGTTGCCGCCTGACCAATAGCCGTTGCAACCTGACGCAATGGCTTCTGGCACACATCACCTGCGCCAAAGAGACCTTCACAGGTTGTTTCCTGGTGCTCGTTGGTAATCAGATAACCGTAATCATCAGTCTGTGCCAGCTCTTTTACCAGGTCAGTCTCTGGCGCATAGCCCGCAAAGACAAACACGCCAATAGAATCGCCATCTTCTGGCGCAAAGGTGGTCTTCTCGCCCGTCTTGAGGTTCTTATACGTAATAGACCTGAGTGCGGAATCTCCGGCAACGGATTCAACCTGCGTGTTGTAGAGAACCGTAATATTTGGATTGGTACGAGCAGCCTCAGACGATGCGGGAGCGCAGGTAAACGCTTCCTCGCGCACAAGAACTGTGACGTGCTTTGCGTACTTAGTCAAAAATACGCTCTCTTCCGCAGCTGCAAAGCCTCCGCCGATGACAAAGACTTCTTTGCCGGTAAAGAATTCGCCGTCGCAGGTAGCGCAGTACGCAACGCCATGGCCCTGGTAGTCCTCTTCTCCCACAAAGCCAATATGGCGTGGATGAGCGCCAGTGGCGAGAAGAACGGAGAGGCAGGGACGCTCACCTTTAGTAGTGTGAACTACCTTGACATCTCCAGACATGTCCAGGTCAGTGACTTCTGCTAGCAAAAACTCTGCGCCAAAGGCCTCAGCCTGCTTACGCATGGTTTCTGAAAGCTCAGAGCCACTAGTAGAGAAAACTCCCGGATAATTAACAACCTCATTAGTGATAGTGATCTGTCCGCCAAAATGGTCCTTCTCGACAACCAGAACACGGTAGTGAGCACGGGCCAGATAGAGGGCGGCGGTGAGCCCTGCTGGCCCACCGCCGATAATCACCGCGTCGTAGAGGTCTTTGACGTCGGTCATTGCAAGCTCCCTAGATCTTAGAGCTGACCAACAAGGTCAAGGCTTGGCTTCAGGGTCTCAGCGCCTGGCTGCCACTTAGCTGGGCAGACCTGGTCACCGTGCTCTGCAACAAACTGTGCAGCTTGGAGAAGGCGGAGAAGCTCCTCAGCGTTACGACCAATGCCGCCAGCGGTAACAAGCTCAACCTGAATGACACCCTCTGGGTCAACAATGAATGCACCGCGCTCAGCAAGGCCAGCGTCCTCAATAAGAACCTCAAAGTTCCTTGCAAGAACGTGAGCTGGGTCTGCGAGCATTGGGTAGGTTACCTTAGAGATACGCTCGGACTCCTCGTGCCATGCCTTGTGGACAAACTCGGTGTCGCAGGAAACAGAGTAAACCTCTGCGTCAGCAGCCTGGAACTTGTCATAGTTGTTTGCAAGATCCTCAAGCTCGGTTGGGCAGACAAAGGTAAAGTCAGCTGGATAGAAGAAGAACAGGCTCCACTTACCCAGTGTGGACTCCTTGCTTACTTCAGTGATGTCGCCGTTGTGGAATGCGTTTACCTTAAAATCACCAATTTGCTTACCAATAAGAGACATAGTCAGTTCCTTTCTGTAAGTAAAACAATTTGTAAAACGTGCTATCTAGATAGTTTACCTTCTTTAACTTATTTGTCAATAACAATAATGATTACTATTTATAAAGTTAAAAAGAAACAGGTCAGATTGCTCTGACCTGTGAACAGTTGGTGGGCGTTATAAGATTTGAACTTATGACCTCTTCCGTGTCAGGGAAGCGCTCGTCCCCCTGAGCTAAACGCCCGAATATGTTTGCTGCTGGGGATGCAGCAAGGGATATATTACGAGAAACCCGCCTCTCTTGCAACCGTCAAACTCAACTTTTTTAGAAATTCGCAAAAGATCGGTTTGGTAATACATTGCTGACAATTTAAAACCGTAGACATTGAAATGAATGACTGCCTTTTAAACCTGTTTGTCTTCTGCACCTCAATTATTAAAAATAGGCAACTGGATTGTAAAAGCATACGGTCAGAAGTATTATGGCAAGTCGTTCGATTGAGGGAGAAACTTATGAACTTTCTGGAATATAACAAAAACGAGAAGCTAAGCTTTAATTATAAGAAATCATGTGGTCTCTGGTTAATTGTTGTAGCTCTCATCATTTTTGCAGCTACCGTAATAGGCGGAAAGCAGATTATCAATATGTCCGTATTTAGCTTTGGATATGTTGCTGCCTTCTTATCTATAAATACAAATAAGAAAGTTCTCAATAAGTTTTCTGATGGTCCTTCAAGTAAGTTCCAGAACAAAATGTCTTTGTATGCTGTAATTTTCTTATTCATTTTGATGTTTTTATTAGGTGGACCATTTTTTGCAACTGAAAACTGGAGGCTTATTTGGCTGGGCGCATTAATGGCCACCGCACTGCACTTTTTCCTCTATTACTTTGTACACGGAAAATCGATGATTCATCTGGCCATACTCTGCGCCGTCAATATTGCTGCAGGATATATTTTCCCAGATATTCCACTGACAATAACTGCCTATATTGATGCGGCAATTAAACTTGGCTTTGGAATATATCTGTTCTTTTTCTCAAAGCCAACTCAACAAAAATAACCTTCGCCTAGAGTCCGTGTGCATCAAACGTGTCCTTAACCAAAGCCACAAGCATTGGAATGAATACAGCTACCCCTGCTAAGAGCATTGGATTATCACGTATTTCTGGAATGTCCTGTAAGAAATTCTGCAGATCATAGACAAGACCAACGGCAACAGCAATAAGAATAGGTGCCAGAATAATCAGAATGGGTTTTGGTGTATTGCGCGTAAGAGTAATTCCTTTACCAAGTGCCCCTCATACATTTGTCCTATAGAACAAAATCATGCATCAAGCCACATTCTGACTTTTCTTTCTTATCTCTTCCCTACTTCTTACGCTTAACCTTAATTTGAATGCCAGAAGTGTCTGGACGAGGAGATGTAGAAGTAACAGCGGGTTTCTCGCCATTTACAAAGGCGGAGAAACGCTGACGGAAACGATTCCACTTATGGTAGATAGGCTCGTGGTCGTGAGATCTGAGACCCAAAAGCATGCTTGCCGCCAGAGTTGGAAGCAGATACTCGATGGCGCGCCAAAGTACAAAGCCTGCGGCAATTTCCTCGCCAAACATGTGTCCAAACAGGAAGGCAAAGCCACCCTCAGCGCCACCAGTACCACCAGGAAGTGGAATGGCTGAGGTCAAGAGCTCAAGCATTGAACCAGATGCAAGACAGGTTAGAAGATCTGCAGGCTGGCCAAGTGCGCGCAAGACAAAGTACGGAAGCGCATAGAGGCAGCCGAGCTGAACCAAAGTAACCAACAAAACAACACACATCTCTGGGATGTTCTTTGCGGCAGTCTTAAAGCCGTTTGAGAACTCATCTACCTGCGTGTTAATGATGCCATGCCAGTGATCGTATCGTTTTACAATGCGCAGCTTAGAGAGCAATCTTAAGCCCCAGTTACCCACTGTCTTTACCATTTTAGGAAGCAGGCAAATGGCCAAGATTACTGCGACCATCACGATCTTTGCGCCAAACAAAATAACGCCAATAACCGTTACGTCGCCAAATTGTTCGTAGAAATAATTAGCCCTGAAGATAAGCATAAGAGCTGCAAAAATACCCTCGCCCGCCTCGTACATAACAAAACGTGTGAACTGCAAGGCTCCAGCCTGACCAACAGAAATACCTGCACGAGTCAGGCGATAAATCTGAGCGGGAGCAGCGCCTGCGCCATTTGGCGTAAGGTTCATGAAGAAGATACCCGACGCCTCAACGCTCATCAGGTCTCGAACACCAACGGGACTCTCGGGATCTGTAATGACCGAAATCACGTAAGCGAGAATACCCAGGAAATAGTAGACAAAATAGCAAAGTGCACCAGCAATGAGCCAGCCTGTATCTACGTCTGCCAGAGCAACAACAAACTCATCAAACTGACCAGAGAAGACAATGTAGAGTGCATAAAGAATTACGACTGCAAAGAGGAAGAGGATGCTTTTTCTAACCTGACCAAAGCTCTCTTTTGCCTCTTCTACCTGCTCGGATGAAGAAGTAGGAGCAACACTAATCTTAGGTTTTTTGGTTGAAACACCCTTAACGGTTGTAGATCCAATCTTCACCGTTACCTTCGGTGTAGATGAGGGGTGCTCGGTTTCAGACGCGCCATCTGGGCGATCCATGGGCACCTCCTTGGACTCTGGATCACAATACGTGTGCAGAAACAACACTCTGTGCAGGCAGACGATGCAACCTCAATGGGTTTCTCGCCAACTACCTGCTTTCATTTTACATGAACCGCTCAAGTATACTCTTGTCGGCCTCAATAATGCCACCGCCAACGACTTCCTGGCCATCGTACAAAACAGCCGACTGACCTGCTGCAACAGTTTTTACCGGCTGGTCAAATTCAACAAATCCACATTGATTATTTGTGAGCGTAAACGTTACGGGAACAAGTGTGCCTGTGTGACGAGTTCTGACTACATACCTACCGTCAACTGCGGGTTCTCCAGAAATCCAATGCATATCCGAGAGCTCCATGCGACGGGTCCACAGCGCAGGACAGTTGAGGTCAGAGGTTACGTAGACCACGTTCTTGAGCGTATCGGTTGCTACCACATAACGAGCTGGACCTCCACCAATGTTCAGGCCTTTTCTTTGGCCAACGGTGAAAAGAAACGCTCCGTCATGGGTTCCAAGAACCTTGCCTGTCTCCCACTCAATGACGTCGCCCTGCTTTTTCTTGAAGGTGTCCAGCAAAAACGTGCGCAGACCAACAGGACCAATAAAGCAAATACCATCAGAATCTGGCTTGGTTTCTATACCCAGGTCGCGCTCTGCGCACATAGCGCGCACCTCTGCCTTAGTGGCAATGTGCCCAATTGGAAAGAGTGTTCTCTCAAACAAATGACCTGGTACACGCCATAGGAAGTAGGTCTGATCTTTGTGAGCGTCTGCAGCACGCAAAAGTTTTTTGGTACCCGGAACGTTCTGTGCGTAGTGACCTGTTGCAACAAAATCGGCGCCCTCAGCAAATGCACGCTCTGCAAAGGTGCCAAACTTTACCGTCTGGTTGCACATAACGTCTGGATTGGGCGTACGACCGTGCTCATAGGCATCAAGCAGATAATCAACAACAGTGGCCTTATACTCGGCCTCACAGTCCCACACGTCCAAATCAATGCCAAGCGTTACACACACGCGCTCGGCGTCGGCCAAATCATCTGCCCAAAGACACTTAAAGCCCGGCAGATCCTTTGACCAGTTGCGCATATAGATAGCCTTGACGTTATAGCCTGCCTCAAGAAGCAGAGCCGCAGACAGCGCCGAATCAACGCCGCCACTCATGCCAAGATAAACTAGTTCTCCCATGTCACTCCTACACGAGCAGATTCCTGCTTGACGGCCTCGGCAATTGCCCAAGCTGCGTACAAGATGTCGTCTTCTGTGGTAGTTCTTCCAAGCGTTAACCTGAGACTTCCCGCCGCCACTTCTCGCGGTGCGCCAATTGCCTCGAGCACGTGAGATATTTGCATCTTTGATGCGGCACACGCGGAGCCTGTTCCCACTGACACACCCAGGCGCTCCAGCAGAATGACCAGACGACGAGCCTCAAGTCCTGGGAAAGAAACATGCAACAAGTTAGGAAGCCTGAGCTTGGCGTTCTTTGGTCCCGAGACAATCATCTGCGGGAACTCTGCGCAAAGCAGCGTCTGTAGCTGATCTCTAAGGCGAGAAACCCGCTTTGCCTCGTCAGCGCGAGTCTCATCAGCAAGCGCTAAAGCACACGCAAAGCCAATGACGCCAGCGACGTTCTCCGTACCTGAGCGAACACCACCTTCTTGTCCGCCGCCAAGAACCAGCGGTCTTAAGCGCACATCGTCGGAAGCCCACAGAAGACCTACCTGCTTTGGGCCAGAAAGCTTTGCCGCAGAAAGCGTCAACATATCTACTCCCAGCGACGACACGTTCATGCTCAAGTACGCCGCTGCCTGAGAAGCGTCTACGTGCAAGTGCAGTGAACGAGTCTCCCCTGCTGCAAGCCTGCGTGAGCGCTCCTTAGCAAGTACCTGTGAAATCTCTCGGATAGGCTGGATGGTGCCTATCTCGCCGTTTGCAAGCTCAATGGAAACCAGTTCGGTCTCTGGCTTGAGCGCTTTTGCAACCCGCTCTGGGTCCACACGACCGTCTGCTTCTACACGAAGTGTCTTGTGCGAGAAAATCCCTGCACAGGCAAGAACGCTCTCATGCTCAATGGCGTCAACGATAACGTGTGCGTCTTCCGAGACCGTTGCAAACGCCAAGTTGTTTGCCTCTGTAGCGCCTGCCGTAAGTACCACGTTTCCTGGACGAGCACCGATGATGTGTGCCAAAACAGCGCGTGCGCGTTCCACCTCGTCACGAACCTGGCGAGACAGTGCGTACGGAGCCGAAGGGTTGTAGAACTTCTCGGTGAAGTACGGAATCATTGCGTCAACTACACGCGGATCCATGGGTGTAGCAGCGGCAAAGTCCAGGTACACGTTGCCTGTTGGATGTTCTGGTTTTGCAGAAGGCATGTGCATTACAAATCCTTTGGGTTTCTCGCGGTCTTGCGGACGTGCTTGCGGCGATCGGCGACTTGCTCCCGAGCGAGCGGTCTTGCGGCGCGCAGCGACTTGCTGTCGGGCGGTCCGGTGGTCGGTGCACGACAGCTACGACTTGTCTGCCAAGTCTGGCGACGTAAACGTCATGTTCTGGAAACGAGCAGATACAAAGCTGTCATCGTAGTGATTATCTACCCACATCTCAAACGCGTTTGCCGGAGGAATGCCAGCGTCTCTCTGAGCTTTTCTCGCCAAACACGCCACCGTCATAGTAATGTCGGCAACAAGATACACCGTAAGCAGGGTAACAAAAATTGCTTGCCTTTTTGATGTTGGCTCGCCAATCTTGTAGAGCGCGCGAGGCATAATGACGCGACACCAAATCAGGCCCAAAATGCCCCAGAAGCCCAAAAATCGCCAGGCCACCCACTGTGTGATGGCGTCTGGAAGATGGGCATACGTCCATGATTCCGAGTGGAAAATCTCTTGCATTCCCCAGCCGGTAAGCTGCTCCAGCGTACCTCCAACAACAACTGAAACCAGGAAAATGACCAGGTTATTGGCGTGATGCTTGTGCAGCTGGTAGCAAATTACCGTCAGAAAAACCGCGCCGGTTCCGTAAAGCGGAGAGAACGGTCCCCAAATAAGTCCCACCCTACTCTCGGTCAGGCCAGCGGTAATGAGCATCCAGATTTCTTCGATAAGAAGGCCGGCCATGCAGCCCACAATAAAGAGAATAACCACCTGATACCAGTCAAGATGAATCTTGTCCAAGTACGCCGAGAGCTCGGCTTGCGTTGGTTTTGACTTGGAGAACGATGCGGCTGGTGCGGCGCCGGGTGCGTCCGGTGCAGCGCCGGGTGCGTCGTCAGGTGCGTCCGATGCAGCGCTAGGAGCGTCGCCTGCGAGCCCATTGATCTTCTCGCCAGACGAGAGCCAGCCCCAAAAATAGCGCACCACGCGAACAAAACCGCTTGCGACAAGATACGCAAGCGTCAAAAGAGCTATGAGCGACGCGACAATAAAGAACATACAACCTCATTCAAAAGTTCTTGTCCTATGATACGGCAAGCGGCCACACTTGGCAATCTACCTGCTCTTATTTGTAAGATTTGCAAGAAAAATCCACCTCTTGAGCGCATTAGGATTCGTGGCTTTTCTAAAAAAGTTTGACGATTTTGAAATTTATACTTGCACTCAGCCGTGAACTTGCGTATATTATTCCTCGCGTTCGCGGGCTTAGCGCAGTTGGTAGCGCGCAACCTTGCCAAGGTTGAGGTCGCGGGTTCGAACCCCGTAGCCCGCTCCATGATTTTTCGGCCGGATTCGTTTCGGCCTTTTTCATATGGCGAGATGGCCAAGTGGTAAGGCAGAGGCCTGCAAAGCCTTTATCCCCGGTTCGAATCCGGGTCTCGCCTCCAGTGAATTGACAACCCCAGCTTCAGCTGGGGTTTCTTTTTGTCGCGCATAACCGTGCTTGTTTGGGTTTTAGATTGCGAGCCTATTTCGAGCCTGAAAAACACATCATGTCTGAATAAAACAGCTCAGACAAGGTGAGCTTTTCAGTCAAATCGTTCAGACTTGGCGAGAAAATCGGGCTATATAAGAATGTTCGTAAAACCAACTTCGGAATCTACTTACGTCTAGAAAAGTCCGCCTGAAAAGTGCAAAGAATCTGTGTTTACGTCACCGATTCTTTAGCAAAATCAGGCAAATCCACCGATTCTTTTATGTAATTAGGCAAAAGTTACAGATTCTTTGAAGAAATCAGGCGCGCTCAAGCTTGCACCGCCCACCTGGCGAGAAACCCGTCCACTCCCAGCGTTTCCGCACAAGAAACCCGGTATCCACACGAAGTAGATACCGGGTTGAAATCGACTTGCAACCTGTACTCGCGCAACCTAGCGCATCATCTTGACCAGGCGAACAACGGTGCCGTTGCCGGAAGGTTTCTCCTGGATAGACACAGCATCCATAAGCAGGCGCATCAGCTTGACGCCGCGACCACGCTCGGCAAACTGACCAGTCTCGGGAGGCTCCTCCTCATCAGAGATGCTAAAGCCGCCACCACAATCCGAGACGTCAATGACCACCCTGTCTGGATACGCAGAAACCGTGGTCAGTACACCCTTCTCGCATGCGTGATCAATAGCGTTGCCAATAGCCTCGCCAACTGCGAGTTCGATATCAAATTTTTGATCCGAGGTAAACGGGAGCATCTTTAACAGCGCAACTGCCCTTAAGCGAGCATCGCACATCCTGTTGGGGTCAACTTTAAACGTTGTCTGGAACGACGGATGCGTACCCGGCGCAAGCGGGGTCACGCGCGACTTAGCGGCACACGTGCTTATAGGCATGAAGTCGATAAGACCCATGCGCACCAAAGCCTTAAACGCCGTCGGTTGCACGTTGGTCAAGCTCATAAGGCCGCCGAGCGTCTTCATACGTCGAACGGCGCACACAATAAAGCCCATGCCACAAGAATCGATGTACGAAACCTCCGACATGTTCAGCACAATTCTTCTGCAGCCGCTCTCAATGAGCTGCTCAATCTGGGCCTTCACGCGAGGAACTCCCCTCACGTCAAGGTCTGTATTGACTGAAACAACTGCTATGTTTGGCTGCATATACATACGTTTCTTGTTCCCGCGCAGCAACAAGAATTTCAGATATCTGCATTTTTTAGCGAGAAAATCATCTAGTTGGCGAGAAGACCATCTAGTTGCTCTTCTCGCCAGAGTCGATGCTGCTAGACACGTCAGAGTCGCCGCCACCAGACACGCCAGAGTCGATGCTGCTAGACACGTCAGAGTCGCCGCCACCAGACACGCCAGAGTCAGCGCCGCCAAGCTCGTCAAAGCGCAGGGCAACCATGGCAACGTCGTCATCAAGTCTTCGGCCAGTATAGCGGTCGAGCGTGCTCAAAAACCTGTTCAGAAGGCCGTCAAAGCCTTGAGGAACCTCATTCATAATCATGTCACGGAGTCCGGTCTCGCCAAAAAAAGCGCCTTCAGGACTGCGAGCCTCTGTGGTTCCGTCGGTGTAAAGCAGCAGAATATCGCCTTCATGCAAGCGAATTGTGCCGTTTTTGTACTCCATGTCGTGGAACGCTCCAACAACGCCCGACTGTACGTCCAAAAGCTCGGCGTCGCCCGATTGAGCAGACACCAAAATCGCTGGTGGATGGCCGGCTGAGCAGTACATAAGCGATGAGGTTGCAAGGTCAACAATGCCAACAAAGAGCGTTGCAAATGTCTCTACCCTTGAGAAGCCCAGCAAGAATTCGTTCAGTGTTGCCACCATGCGAGCAGGAGTTCTTCCCTCCCACGCGTAGGCAGAAAGTGCCGTTTTAACTGCGGACGAAATAGAAGCCGCCTCAATGCCCTTACCAGAAACATCACCCATAATGATGCATGCGCGACGACCAGGCAACCTAATCATGCTGTAAAAATCGCCGCCGACAAACGCATCAGCAGTTGCGGATGAATAAATTCCCTCGGCAGAGATTCCCTCAACCTGCTGCAGCTCATTCTTCATGCCCGACTGCAGCGCCTGCGAGATATGTTTGTTTTGCTGGCTCTCTTCAGCACCAACAGCTAGCGAGTGAACCAGAAGCATTACGCGATCCAAGAAATCAAGCTCAATGTCGCTCAGAGGCTCAGCGTTTTCTTCTCGCAAGAAAAGCCAAGTATGCTGCTCACCTGCAAACTTACCCAAAAAGAGCACAGCTCCTTTGCAGGGCAAGCCTTGAGCAGCAAGCGCGCGACTCAGCGCAGAATCCAGCTCGACCTCTTTGACTGACGCCTCGCCCTCCCCTGTCTTGAGCCCCTCAACCGTCGATGGAAGCGCAATCTGCTTGCCGCCATCCAGCGCGCCGCCGGTCCCAGCTGCAGCTTGCGCTCCATCCTGCTGGTCCGCTGCGCCCTGTGCACCGTCAACCGCCGCCACGGCTTGCTCAGCGCCAAGCGCATGGAGTGTGACGTTACCCGTTACCTCACAGCAATCTACCGAGAAAACCTGTGCATAAAGATCGGTACCCACCGACCTCATAACCTGCTGCAAACGCTCGCCAGAGATCTTCTCGCCCTCTGCAGCGCTATGAAGCAGCCCCTGACGCACGCGAGCTAATGCCTCGCGAAGCGTATCTCTACGCTGCGTTCTCATCGCCGACAACGCGCCTACAAGCTGTACCGAAAGGTAATTTGCAATGGAGTCCAGAAGCCGTGCGTCTTCAACCAAAAGCGCGCGTTTGCGCTCCCAACCCACCTCAATTAGGGCAACAATGTGGCCGCCAAACCATACTGGCACCACAAGAAAGCTGGTAAACGGAGGCAGGTGACTTGCGTCAACGGTTATGATCTCACGTGTTTCCTCGTTGACCAGGTTGCGCTTTTTAACTCTTCCCTGCTTGAGCGTGCTTGAGTTCAAAGGCATGGTATGCAAGCAAAGCGCATGCTCAGAATAAAACGTCAAACGCTCCAGGGAGCTATTAAATGCAAAGTAGCGAGGAATTCTGTTCAATGACGCGCTCTTCAGAGACTCCGTTGCACCATGAAGGTGATACCCATCTTGCTCAGCAAGATAGATGAGTGCACCATCAGCCTCGACAGTCTCTGAGAGCTCTTCTAACACGCGCTCGATAAGCTGACCCATATCTTCCGAGTCAAGCGTGTCCAAAACAATCTGAAGCGCTCCTGAGAGCCTCTTATTGGCTCGGCGAAGGTCCAACACCATTCGTTCATCATCGCGCATAGGGCTAGCCAAGTCACGGAGCTTAGATGCCGTCAAAACAATGGCCTGTGTAGGTGCGCCAACATAATCTGCGCGCACGCTCAGCACCTGCGACGTGCCGTCTTGTGCAGGAGCGGCTACCATAGAAGTGGAGCCATCAATCGCAAACGGCAACGACTCTACAAAGAACGGCTTCTGCAAGTTCTCTTGGTTTGCTGGCGTAAACAAAAAGCGAACATCCAGACCAGCAATGGTGCCATCTACCTTAGAAAATAGACTCTCTGCCTCCTCATTGGCGAGAAGAACCATGCCCTCCATATTAAATACGATGACTGCATCGCTGGTCAGTCGTAGCAACTGAGACAGAGTTGCAGCAACGGTTCCGTCGACAACTCCCTCAACACGCCTTACGCTCAGCTTGTTATCTGCCACAGTCACTCCTTACCAGCAAGGACAAAACAATCGCACTGCCTAAGTATACGAAAAAGGCGGACCTCCGAAGAGATCCGCCGAAATTTCGTGGTGTCGGAGGCGGGACTTGAACCCGCACAGCCGTTAGTAGGCCACTAGCACCTCAAGCTAGCGCGTCTGCCAATTCCGCCACTCCGACTTGCTTTGCAGCGAGGGATATACTAACACATCTTCAAGCAACTTTACTGAGAAAATTTAAAACTTTTTCTCAAAAGAACTTTGCGAGAAGACAAGCGTATCCCTTGCTTACTTCTGCCAACCAACAATGGTTGCTGGTACGCTCTGGAAGAGTGCAGGACCAAAGTTGGCAAGACCCTTCTTAACAACGTAGCAGTCTGGACCAGTGTAGACAGGAAGGTAAGAATAAGTCTCCATCATCTTCTTCTCTGCCTGGTTCATGAGCTTCATACGCTCATCAAAGTCCTTGGTAGAGACAACCTTTGCAAACATCTCATCGGTCTCTGCAGAGCCCTGCTTACCAAAGTTGGATCCAGACTCAGAGCCGTAGAGCTGACCGCCATTATTGTAAGAAGTTGAGGAACCAACCCAACCAAAGAGGCAGACATCCCAAGCACCAGAGGTAAGAACCTTAGAGAACTCAGAAGATGGGTGAGAGTCAAGGGTAAGGTTGATGCCAGCATCCTTGCACATCTTCTGGATTGCAGCAGCACGGTTCTTAACAGTTGTGCCGTCACCAAACAGGGTGTAGCTGAAGGTTACCTGCTGGCCGTCCTTCTCATAGTAATCGCCGTTAAGCTTGTAGCCTGCATCCTCAAGGGTCTTCTTAGCAGCATTCTTGCGCTCGTCAGTAGACTTGAGATTCTTGATATCGTCTGGGAGGTTATTGTCATAACCAGCTGCCCAGTAAGGCCAAAGCATGGAGCCTGGTGCATCCTCTTTCCAGTTGACACCCTGGAAGACGATGGAAACGATAGTTGCAGGATCAACAACCTGGCAGAATGCCTTACGAACTGCAGCATCCTGAAGAACGCCACGAGTGGAGTTAATCTCGATAACAGCAATAGACATACCAAGACCACGACGAATCTGTGCTTTATCACCAAGACCGGTGAAGTTAGAGAGAAGCTCAGCAGAACCAGAGTTGGAAGAACCGGTAGTGTCAGTCTCTTCGTTCTTGAATGCGTTAATGGAAGCCTGAGTATCCATCTGCTTGTAGACAAGGGTATCAAGCTTAGGAGCGTCACCCCACCACTTTGGATTTGGCTTGAAGGTTACAGCAGAATCATCGAAAGAATCAACGATGTAAGGGCCAGAACCAAGCTCGTTGTTTGGCTCATTGTTGTAGCCATTGTTGAAGAAGTCTGGATCCTGAAGCTTTGGGTGCAGAGCATAGCTCAAGATGCTCTCGATTGGATAGACTGCTTCCTTCATGGTAATAACAGCAGTCTTAGCAGTATCACCCTGCTCAACAGACTCATACTTGTCATAACCATCAGTTGAAGAAACCTCAAACTTATCATTCTGACCACTCATAGTGATGAATGCAGTCTGAATTGCGGTCCAGTCAATAGCGGTGCCATCGTTGAAGGTAGCCTGATCAGTGAAGGTAAGGGTAGCAACCTGCTTACCGTCCTTCTCCTCTACCTTGAAGTCCTTGATGTAATCCTTGTTTGGCTCAAACTTATCGCCAGCAGCATTAGTAAGGAACAGGTCACGAGGGTTGATAAGACCGTGAAGGATGTTCATGTAAGAGGTATTACCAGCAAGGTTGTAGTAATTCCACTGTGGACCAATCTCGTTGATTGGCTGGGTCAGAGTACCGCCATCCTTAACCTCATCGCGGGTCTTAGGGTTGTTGTACGTCTTGCCCTTCTCTGGGATTGGAAGCTGATCCAGAGGAGTGTTTGCAGGAGAGCCGTCCTGTGGCTCAGTTCCAATGCTGGAAGAGCCGCCCTGATTATTTGATGGAGCACAACCAGCAAGGCCAAGGCCTGCGGCGGTGATACCAGTCAGAGCAAAGAACGAACGACGGGAAAAACTGTCAGCCATATGATCACCCATTTCGTTAAAGGCCTACAGATATTCACTTAACTATACGAAATTGCCTGAAAATACTCCATAGCAGAAACATTCCCGTAACAACCTAGTTCACTATTTGTAACAAAGAAAACCCGCACCTAGTTTTAAATGCGGGTTTTCAAAAAATTTATTGAATCTTTGTTACTCGTTAGAGATGTGAGTAGCAGGAACCAGCTTACCATCCTGATAAATCATGCGCTCGCGAGTACGCTCAATCTTTGGATCAGGAATTGGAATAGCCGAGAGAAGCGCCTTGGTGTAAGGGTCTTGTGGATTAGTGAAGACGTCTTCAGTCTCACCGTACTCAACAATCTTGCCCAGGTGCATAACAGCGACCGTGTCAGAAATATGACGAATAACAGCAAGATCGTGAGCAACAAAGAGATAAGAAATCTTCAACTGAACCTGAAGGTCCTCAAGAAGATTAATAATACCTGCCTGAATGGAAACATCCAGAGATGCAATTGGCTCGTCCAAAAGAAGAATCTTTGGGCTTGTTGCAAGAGCACGAGCAATAGCAATACGCTGACGCTGACCACCAGAGAACTGAGATGGGAAGCGGTCAACATAGTCTGGGTTAATACCAACCAGACGCATAAGCTCACCAATACGAGCATTAATATCCTCTTTGTTCCAGCCCTGTGCCTGGAGTGGCTCTGCCAAAACGTCATAGACAGGCATACGGGGATCCAGAGAACTCATTGGATCCTGGAAGATTACCTGAAGATCTTTGCGAAGCTCTCTACGCTGTGCTGCGTTCTTAAGCTCAGCAACGTCTTTACCAAGGACCGTAATACGGCCATCCTCAGGCTTCAGCAGATCCATAATCTGCATCAGAGTTGTTGACTTACCAGAGCCAGACTCACCAACCAGCGCAAGGGTTTCTCCCTCATGGATCTCAAAGCTTGCACGGTCAACTGCAGTCATAGTGCCCTTGCTGCGCCTAATAAAGCCCTTACCCTGAACAGGGAATGTCTTGGTAAGATTCTCAACCTTAAGTACAACAGGACGCTCGTTACGAGGAACGTCAACCCACTTTGGAAGGATTGGCTCAAAGTCTGGATATACCTCAGCATAGGTGAGGTTCTTCTCGCAAATCTCCTGAAGGTGGTGACAAGATGCCAAGTGGCCCTCAGCAGCATTTGCAGGAAGCAGCACTGGCTCTTTCTTGGAGCACTCCTCGGTAGCCATAGGACAACGTGGATTAAAAGGACAACCTGTTGGAATAGCAGCAAGTGATGGTGGATTGCCCTTAATAGGAACAAGCCTATGCTCTGCCTGAAGGTGTGGTTTTGGAACAGCACCCAAAAGACCCATGGTATAAGGATGACGAGGCTCAGCAAAAAGTGTATCAACGCTTGCGCGCTCTACGCCGCGGCCTGCATACATAACCATAATGTCATCAGCGGTACCTGCAACAACACCAAGGTCGTGAGTAATCAGAACAACTGCTGCGCCGGTCTCTTTCTGCGCAACCTTCAAGACGTCAAGAATCTGAGCCTGAATGGTTACGTCAAGAGCAGTGGTTGGCTCGTCTGCGATGATGATGTCAGGATTGTTTGCAATAGCAATTGCAATAACAACACGCTGACGCATACCACCAGAGAACTCATGTGGGAAAGAATCCAGACGGTTCTCTGGATCAGTAATACCAACAATGGAGAGAAGCTCAATACAACGCTTACGAACGTCTGCCTTGCTCATGTGAGGATTATGGGTAAGCAGAGCCTCTGCAAGCTGATCTCCAATAGAGAACATTGGAGTCAAAGCAGACAGTGGATCCTGGAAGATCATAGAAATCTTAGTGCCACGGAGCTGTGACATCTCTTCGTCGGTCTTACCAATGAGCTCCTCATTACCAAGCTTAATAGAGCCGGTAACGTGAGCATTGTCATCAAGAAGACCAATAAGAGACAGAGCAGTTACTGACTTACCAGAACCAGACTCACCTACGATACCAAGAGTACGGCCGCCCCAAAGGTCAAAGTTAACACCGCGAACTGCGTCTACACGACCAGCCTCAGTATTAAAAGAAACCTTAAGGTTACGAACAGAAAGAACTGGATCTCCTGTTGGAGCACCCTTTGGACCGTTTGATTCAAGCAGCTCGTAGCGAAGAACATCGTCCATCTCTACACTTCCCTGCTTTGTTGAAGTATTAGTAGTGTCAGACATTATGCACGCTCCGTAGTTTCTTCAGAAACGATGCTTCCCTCAAGATCACCAAGCTGAGCGTCATCCTTGGAAGAATCCTCTTCCTGATCTTTGACGCTACCAGCAGCGCGTGAATAAGGGTCAAAGGCATCACGAAGGCCATCGCCGATGAGCTGCAGGCCAACACAAACAACAATCAGAAATGCCGATGGAATCAGAATCATCCATGGAGTAGTAAGCATTGCAGAAGAGCCGGCACTCAGAAGGTAACCAAGAGAAGTATCTGGCGCCTTAATACCAAGGCCCAAGAAGCTGAATGCTGTCTCAGAGTTAATGCCACCAATAACGGCCAAGACCAAGTCAATAATAAGAATTGAACCAAGGTTTGGAATAAGGTGACGAACAATAATGGTGAATGGTGGAACACCCATGTACTTAGCAGCCTTGACGTAATCTCTCTCACGCAAAGACAGAGCCATGGTACGGATAGTACGTGCACGACCAATCCAACCAAAAGCGGTCAAACCAAAGATAAGCATGAGCCAACCAGACTCACCGCCTGCTGCACGAACAATCATAGCAACCAGCAAGAAGCTAGGAATGACCATGAGCATATCAAGAAGCCACATACCAATCTTCTCTGGAATGCCACGGACATAAGCAATGGCGGTACCGATAATTGCAGAGATGATAGTAGTCAAGATTGCATAGCTGATACCAATAGTCAAAGAACGGCCAAGGCCGTGGACAACACAAGCATACAAATCGATACCGGCGCCATCAGTACCAAACCAATGCTTTGCATTAGGGGCCATGTTAATTGCAGTAAAGTCAGCATCTGTGTAATTAAATGGGGTGGCATATGGTCCAAAAACTGCAATAAGAACCATAATTCCAAGAATAATCAAACCAATTACTGCAGAACGCTGGCGGAAGAAACGCCTTGCAATTAGGCCAGCATAGCTAATTCTTTTAACCTCTTTGTTGTCAGACTTAGCATCTGCCTGAAGCTCACGCTCAGCGTTAGTAAGACCTGCATCAATGGAGACGTTTTTCTCGTCATTATTCTGAAGCTCTTCTTTAGACATGTCCGCCTCCTTAGCTCATCTTAATTCGTGGATCAAGAGCAGCAGCAAAGAGGTCAGCCAGAAGGGCGCCGACAAGAGTCATTGCACCAGAGAAAGCTGCAACTGCAACTGCACCGTGAATATTGTTGTTGTTAATACAGTTAATGAAGTACTCACCAAGACCGTGAATTGCAAAGACCTTCTCAGTCATAACAGCACCGGTGAAGATACCTGCAAGAGAGAAAGCAACTGAAACAGCAGTTGGAATCAAAGAAACGCGAAGGGCATGCTTACGAATTGCCTTCTTACGAGTAAGTCCCTTTGCGCGAGCAGTGCGGACATAGTCTGCGTGCATCTCGTCAAGCAGGTAGGTACGCTGAGATAGGTGGTAACCAACAGAACTTACGATAGTAAGAACAATGGTTGGAAGAATAATGTGCTGCAGGAAGTCAATGAGCCAAGTGAAGAAGTTTCCGGTATCTCCACTGGAAAGATCGGTTACGTAGAAAATACGAGAACCGGCTCGTGCGTTAATCTCGATTGCTGCAAAAACAATCAAGATTGCCATAACAACAGTTGGAATAACCAGCAGAACCGAAGCAACGCCGCTGAAGAAGCGGTCCTGCCACTGATACTGACGTTGAGCGGTATAGACACCCAAGCTAACGCCAATAACAATAGACAAAATAGTTGCTGGAGTCATGAGCTCAATAGAAGCCATAAACTTTGAACTCATCTCACGGTTAACGTTATCACCTGTTGGGGTCATACCAAGATCAAACTTAGTAAGCAGATTGGTAATCCAAACTTGATAACGCTCAATAACTGGGGTCTTATCATTCAGATTAGTCCTGTCCAGACTTGCCTCAATAGACTCCTGTGGAGGACGTGGAGTACGCTGCTCAAAGTTGGAGCGTGGATTCATAAACGCTGATGCGAGGAAGAATGTGAGCGAAGTTGCAACAAAAATCATCACAATGTAGCTCAAAACCCTCTTTGTAACGTACCAAACAAACCGTGCCATTGACTCTCCTCACCGCCTTGCGCTTATCCACCTGATAAGCGAGGTTTTCTCGGTATGGCAACCTAGCATTCCTACAACAAACATACTGTGAATACACAGCAAAAAATAATTTTACCATGGATAAGCTACTCAACCCAAAAATATCTCTTAGATAAGCAAGATTATGCATACCAATCCCAGTAAAACGTATGCACATATAATGACTGTTTAACTCCAGCGTGCAGGTCACAATCAAATTTGTTTACATATGAGAAACGTTATTGAAAATTCTGTTAAGAAGTAAAAGTTAACTGCTATCTGTTACGTCTGGCCTTTTTGCCGACATTTCCATCAGCCAATTCTCCCGGACTCCATAGGCTTCAAATAAAAAATGCCGAGAAACTCGGGTTTCTCGGCAGATAATTTAAAGGTAAAAATAGCTGCTTAGCCAATAGCTCCAACAGGGAATGTTAGAGCCATCACAATAGCGCAAACCAGGAAGATAGTTGTAGTGATGATGGTAAGGCGATCAAGGTTCTTCTCCATAATGCCTGAACCAGCGCTTGCGTTATACATAGAAGAAGCAATCATGTCAGAAACGCCAGTGCCCTTTCCGGAGTGTGCCAGAACAAGCAGCACCGTCAAAATGCCAGAAAGTACAAACAGCACCAAAAGAATTGTATTCAGAACGCCCACGAGGTTCCCCCTCTTGCTGGCGAGAAGATCCAGCCCTAGTTATTTTTACGTACAAGAGAAAAGAATAGCACACGCCACTCCCCTTTGGGAATGACGTGTGCCAAGTTGCAAAACAAACAAGAACTTAACAAATGAGCCAAGCACCTAACCGATGGTAAGGAGCTTTACCACAATTTAGTTCATTGCGCTCTTTACCATTGCAACGAAAGAGTCAGCCTTAAGAGATGCGCCGCCAACAAGTGCGCCGTCAACGTCCTCTTTCTCGAGGAAGCCTCCAACGTTCTCTGGCTTAGCAGAACCACCGTAGAGAATACGAATACCATCTGCAATTTCTGCACCAAAAATCTCTACCAGGGTCTTACGGATTGCGCCGCAGACTTCCTGTGCGTCATCAGCAGTTGCGGTCATACCAGTACCAATTGCCCAGATTGGCTCATAAGCAATAACGTACTTGGAAGGATTGGTAATCTTTAGACCCTTGGTATCTGCCTTAATCTGGTCAACAACAAACTGAACGTGAGTACCAGCGTTACGAACCTCAAGAGACTCACCGCAGCAAGAAATAGGAACGATGTTATGAGCCATCAGTGCCTTTGCCTTACGGTTAATGTCCTCGTCGGTCTCGCCAAAATAGCCACGGCGCTCAGAGTGACCAATGATGCAGTAAGTTGCACCAACAGAAGTCAGCATCGCTGGAGAGGTCTCACCAGTAAATGCACCGGACTCCTCCCAGTACACATTCTGTGCAGAGAGAGCAACAGAAGAGTTGGCCTGGGAAAGAACCTCAGAGACACCCTTAAGATCTACAAGAGGTGGAGCAACAACAACGTCAACGTTTCCGGTACCGGAAGCAAGCTGATCAACAATTCCCTGAGCAAGCTCAACACCCTCAGCGAAAGTCTCATTCATCTTCCAGTTACCTGCGATCATACGATTACGCATCGAGAAGCGCCTCCACTCCTGGAAGTGCCTTACCCTCAACGAGCTCCATGGAGGCGCCGCCGCCAGTGGAAATCCAGCTCATCTTGTCAGCAAGGTGGAACTTGTTAACTGCTGCAACAGAATCGCCGCCACCGATGATGGAGGTGCAATCAGCGTCCGCAACAGCACGAGCAACAGCCTCGGTGCCCTTTGCAAACTGGTCAAACTCAAAGACGCCCATAGGACCATTCCAGAAGACGGTCTTTGCGCCCTTGATTGCCTCAGAATAAAGCTCAACGGTCTTAGGACCAATGTCCATACCCATGCGATCTGCAGGGATCTGGTCAGAAGGAACTACCTCACCAACAGCGTCCTCACCAAAGTGATCGGTAACAACGTTGTCAACAGGAAGCAGAATCTTAACGCCCTTCTCCTCTGCCTTCTTGAGCATCTCACCTGCGCGCTCAATCCAGTCTGGCTCCTGAAGAGAAGTACCAACGGTATAACCCTTTGCCAGGAAGAAGGTGTATGCCATACCGCCACCGATGATAAGGGTATCAGCGGAATCGATAAGGTGATCAAGAACACCAATCTTAGAAGAAACCTTGGAACCACCAACGATAGCTACAAGTGGGCGCTCTGGGTTAGAGAAGATAGAGGTAAGAGTGTCAACCTCTTTCTCAAGCAGGAAGCCAGCATATGCAGGAAGATAAGCTGCTGGTCCAACAACAGAGCCCTGTGCACGGTGAGCAGTACCAAAGGCATCAAGAACAAAGATGTCACCATAAGATGCAAGGGTCTTTGCAATCTCTGGATCATTCTTCTTCTCACGCTTGTCAAAACGGACGTTCTCAAGAACAAGAACCTCGCCATCCTTGAGTGCGTCTACAGCCTCACGGGCCTTCTCGCCATAGGTGTCCTCAACAAACTTAACCTCGCGACCAAGAAGCTCAGCAAGCTTCTCTGCAGCTGGGCGCAGGGAAAGCTCTGGCTGGAAGCCGGTGCCATCTGGACGGCCAAGGTGGCTCATCAGGATGACCTTTGCGTTGTGGTCGAGAAGATACTGGATGGTTGGAAGTGCAGCGCGAACGCGGGTGTCGTCAGTAACAACACCGTCCTTTAGAGGCACGTTGAAATCAACGCGCATAAGAACGCGCTTTCCATCAACATCTGCATCGCGGACAGTCTTCTTTGTAAAAGCCATGTCACTCCTTTAAATACGTTTCCAACAAAAAAGCGCGATCGCGGCAGATGCTGCGACCGCGCCTAAGGCGTCTATGTAACTAGAACTTAAGCAACGAACTTCTCGAAGTACTTGATGGTGCGGACCATCTGAGAAGTGTAGGAGTTCTCGTTGTCGTACCAAGAGGTGACCTGAACAAGAGTGGTGCCATCGCCAAGGTCAGAGCACATGGTCTGAGTTGCGTCGAAGATGGAGCCGTGGGTCTCGCCGACGATGTCGCGGGAAACAATGTCATCCTCGTTGTAACCAAAGGTCTCTGGGATGGTCTCTGCATATGCCTTCATTGCAGCGTTAACCTCGTCAACGGTGACCTTCTTGTCAACAACAGCATAGAGGTTAGTGAGGGAGCCAGTTGGCGTAGGAACGCGCTGAGCGGCACCAATAAGCTTACCGTTGAGCTCAGGAAGAACAAGGCCGATAGCCTTAGCAGCACCAGTGGAGTTAGGAACGATGTTCTCTGCACCAGCACGGGAACGACGGAAGTTACCCTTGCGCTGTGGGCCGTCGAGGATCATCTGGTCACCAGTGTATGCGTGAATGGTGGTCATGATACCGGACTTGATAGTTGCGAAGTCGTTGAGACCCTTTGCCATAGGAGCAAGGCAGTTGGTGGTGCAGGAAGCTGCGGAGATGATGTTGTCATCTGCAGTGAGGGTCTCATGGTTAACGTTGAAGACGATGGTTGGGAGGTCATTGCCTGCAGGAGCAGAAATGACAACCTTCTTAGCACCAGCGTTGATGTGAGCCTGTGCCTTGTCCTTAGAAGTGTAGAAACCAGTGCACTCAAGAACAACGTCAACGTTGAGATCGCCCCAAGGCAGATTGTTAGCGTCTGCCTCCTTGTAAATAACAATCTCGTGACCGTCAACGATGATGGAGTGGTCAGTTGCCTCTACCTTGTGATCGCGGGAATAGTTGCCCTGAGTAGAGTCATACTTCAGAAGATATGCAAGCATCTCTGGAGAAGTAAGGTCATTGATTGCAACAATCTCGGAACCCTCGTGACCAAACATCTGCCTAAATGCAAGGCGACCAATGCGGCCAAAACCGTTAATAGCAACTTTTACTGCCATACGTAATGCTCCTTTCGGTGACCCAGAGCCATTCTCCGGATTCATTAACATTTAAACCGTACACCGAGTATTTTACCGCACTCACCGATAACTTATGCATCTTTTTCTAAATCCTGAACGATTTTTTCCAAACGCAGCAATCGGTGATACATAGCGGACTTGGATACGGGTGGTACAAACGACTCCCCTAGCGCTGATAATGACAGCTCAGGGTTATCTTTTCGCGCAAGACAAAAATCTCTGACCGCTGGCGGCAGGGCTCTGAGTCCAACGAGTTTCTCGGCCTTTTCTATGAGCGCTAACTGGTCTGCCGCTGCATTTGAAGAGCGTGTTTGATTTGCCATCTCTGCGTTAACAACTCGGTTGACGTTGTTGCGATAATGCTTTTGCACACGCGTAAATGCAATAGCGCGCGCCATAGTTGGCGCACCAATCTCTCGCAAAAACTTGATGATATCGTCAGAGCTCTTAAGGTAGACGGCATAAATTTCTCTGGTGCGCATCAGAGTGTTGGTGTGCCGATTACGATGATTAAGGCGTGCTTTGACGCCAATGGATCCCATAAGTTTTACCAGTTCAGTGGCAAATCTTTCTCCCGAGACAGCAATCTCTAGGTGAAAATCTTTTAAGGGATCAGCCAAAAATCCGCCCGCCATAAATGCTCCGCGCAAAAAAGCACGCTGCGCTTGCTTGGTACGGACAACACTCTTTGGAATGCCGCTTACCAGGCCTTCTCCCGGTATGTAAATACCAAGAGCAGAAAGTGCTTCTGCAAGCGAGTCCTGATTGGAAATCTCAAGCAAATAGTTGCGTTTCTTATGCATGATAGAGCGGCGGTACTCAACGGAAGTACCCAAGTCAAACAGACGGCGAGAAGAACTAATAACTGTACGGGCAACCGTGCCAGTCTCGGTAACAATGCGAACGGCAAATTTACCAGGACCGTGCATCGACAACGTGCCCGAAACACGAATAAGCGCAGAAAGCTGTGCTAATTCACACTCCGTCTGAAGTTCTGGTACGCTGACCAGCTCATTTTTTACCAGGGCTGTATAGGACATGGCAGACTAACTTCTACTCAGCCTGCTGAGACTTCTTCTGAGCCGCATCAAGATCGCGATGAAAGAGCGTTACGCGATATCCCTGGCTGGTAAGATGCTCTGCAGTAGCACGTGCAATTGCAACACTTCTATGCTGGCCGCCCGTGCAGCCCACCGCAATGGAAAGCAGACTCTTGCCCTCCTGAACATAGCCAGGCATAACCACATCTAGCAGCTCAAACCAAGATTTAAGGAATTTCTTGGTAGTACCATGCGTAAGAACAAACTGAGCTACTGGCTCATCAAGACCCGTAAGTGGCCTGAGCTCTGGATCATAGTAAGGATTGGGCAGGAAGCGCACATCAATCATAAGGTCGGCCTCAACGGGCAAACCGTTTTTAAAGCCAAAGGAAAACACACTGACATCCATGAGCTGCTGTTCAGCAAGCTCTGAAAATGCGCGACGAAGGCGACTCTTTAACGTATTGGTGCGCATGGACGAGGTGTCTAGGACAACATCTGCCAGCGCTTTTATGTCTTGAAGCTGAGCGCGTTCCCTAGAGATTGCAGATGAGAGATTTTCTCCCTCCTGCGCCAAAGGATGACGACGGCGATTCTCGCTATAGCGACGCATGAGCACTTCATCTGAAGAGTCCAGATACACAATCTTGTAGGTGAGCTCGTGATCTGCAAGAGACTTCAGCGCTTCGGAGATGTCATCAAAAAGACCTTGCGAGCGCAAATCACAGGTAACAGCCAAGTGACGACCAACACCCGTGTTAATGCCCACAAGGTTAGAAAGCTGCAAAATAAGAGCTGGTGGTAGGTTATCAATGCAGAAATAACCCATGTCCTCAAACACATGAAGCGCCTGCGTGCGACCCGATCCAGACATACCCGTAATAATGACAATGTCGGGAATAACTGAAGGTGTAGGATCGTTTTTCTTCACAGGCGCTCCTTAAATACGTGACGAGAAAACCTTACCGCTCCAAGCGCTAATCCTCAAGTGCTGCTACAAACCAAGAGGTAATTGAAGTTGGATGCGTAATAGCAGTACCTGAAACAACTGCCCAAGCTCCTGCATCAAGAGCATCTTTTGCGTCTTGTGGCGTGTGCACGTGACCCTCGCAAATGATGGCAATACCTGGGAACTCGGTAGTTGCCTGCTTGAGAAGGGCAATGTCAGGGCCATCATCAAGTGTTGTATCAATAGCAGCCTTATTGTGAGAAAGCGTGGTTGAAACAAGGTCACAACCAGCGGCAACAGCACGACGGATATCGTCCATAGTCATGCAGTCAGCCATAATCAGTACGTCAGACTCTGCACGGAGTGCCGCAACGGTCTCTTCAAAGGTTCTACCATCTGGCCTTGGGCGGTCTGTTGCATCCAAAGCAACAACGTCTGCACCTGCGTGAATGCAAGCACGTGCATGGCGAAGCGTAGGAGTAATGTAGACGCCTTCATGACCCTCTTTCCAGAGGCCAATAACAGGAATTTCAACCCTACCCTTAATGGCAGAGATATCAGACAAGCCCTGGCACCTAATAGCAGCAGCACCGCCAAGCTCACAAGCACGTGCAATCTGAGCCATGGTCTCTGGATGCCTCATAGGCTCACCAGGATACGCCTGGACGCTAACGATGAGTTTTCCTTTAAGTGACTCAACAAGCTCTGAGTGTGCCACGGTATTCTCCTTACAAGAATGTACGTACGTTAAAGGTATGTGTCTTTGCGGCGTGCTGGATCAGCAAGCCAAGTCAGCAAGCTATTAGTGACTTGGCGCTTCTTGCCTAAAGACGCGTCTCTAAATAGCCAGGTAGAACAAGGTTTTCTGCAGCGCCAATAAGAGGAGCTTCTCCGCCGAGAGTGCCCTTCACAATAGGCGTTGCCTGAACAGGAGGCATAGCCTGCAGCTTAAATGCAGCTTCAAGTGCCTCGTGCCAGTACTTGCCGCACTCTGCAACCGAGCCAGACAGGATGATGACAGAGGGGTCAAGCATGTTGCACATGCTGCCCAAGACCTCACCGAGCGCGCGGCCTGAGCGCTCCTCTGCAGCCTGAGCGATCTTCTCGCCAGCAAGAGCTCTGCGATCAATCTCCGCGCCATCAAGAGCAGAACCATCTTCAAGCGTATTGGAGCCGCCAAGACGGACATACTCGCGAATAATGCCAGGACCTGCAGAAACAGGCTCAAGGTGAGAAGTTCCACCACAAGGACAATCAACGCCTGCAGCCGCTGGAGTTGCAACGTGACCAATGTGGCCAGCCTCGTCGTGAGCACCCAGCATCAAGATGCCGTGGTTCACAAAGGCGCCACCAATGCCCGTGCCAACCGCTACGGTTAAAACGCTGTCTTTACCATGGCCAGCACCGTGACGAGCCTCGCCCAGAGCATGGGCGTGAACGTCATTGAGAACGCTGCAGGGAAGGTCAAACTCACTGGTAACTGCTGAGCCAAGAGCAGTTCCGCCCCAGCCTGGCATAAGCTCGTTTGCGTAGGTGATGTCTCCGGTGCGAGGGTCTACAACGCCAGCAGAAGAAATACCCACGCCAGAGATAGTAAGGCCCAGCTCTTCTGCGCGAGAAAGGGCCTCTCTAATTGCCTGCAGAACGGTGGCAAGAACCTGCTTGCCACCCTCTTTTGCGTTAGTTGGGACCTTCTTTACGGACTGGACGTTTGGAGCGTCGGTGCCGTTAAGGGTGACTATGCCACAGGCAATTTTTGTGCCGCCGATATCAACCGCACAAACATGTGTTGGAGAAACAAACTTAGAGTCCATGGTGTCCCTTCTTGTTTAGAGAAGGCCGTTTGCAATTAGAACCTGCTTGATTGCCTCGCGGTTCTGACCGTCAAGTGGCTTAACAGGACGAGGCATCTGGTCAGAATCAAAGATGCCCATGAGGTTAAGTGCGCACTTGAATGCACCAACGCCAGCACCATAGCCCTGAACGCCTGTAGTGACATCAAAGATATGGGAAATCTCGTTGAGTCGGTCCTGCTCACGCTTGACCTCTACCCAGTTACCTTCCTGAGCTGCCTTCCACATACGGACGTAGCCCTCTGGCTCAACATTAGCAAGACCAGGAACGGAACCGTCAGCGCCAGAGAGAAGAGCGCCGTCAACAACAATCTCGTGACCAGTCAGAAGAGTGAGAGGATGACCGTTCTTCTCGTTCTCCTGAACAAGATACCTAAAGGAAACGTCATCGCCAGAAGAGTCCTTAACGCCTGCAAGAACGCCCTCTGCGCCCAAACGAGCAAGCATCTTCCAAGGAAGCTTAGTGTGAACGCAGACAGGAATGTCATACGCAAACAGAGGTGCGTCCAGCTCCTGGTGGAGGATGCGGAAGTGCTCCTCAACATCAGCTGGGCCGCCAAGTGCGTAGAAAGGAGCGGTTGCTACAAGAGCGTCTGCGCCCAGTGCGAGGGCACGGCGACCATGCTCCAGAACGCGCTCGATCTCGGTATCAATGATACCCACAAGGACCGGAACGCGGTGGTCAACAATGCGAACAGCCTCGCGAACAATCTGATCACGACGCTCATCAGTTGCAAAGACAACCTCGCCAGAAGAGCCGAGGAAGAACAGGCCGTCTACGCCAGCCTCAATAAGACGGTTAATGGAGCGCTCAAACGACACAACATCAAGCTGATGGTCTGGGGTATCTGGGGTTACAACTGGTGGAACAACACCGCTAAATGGTACGTTACTGGACATGCTTTATCCTTTCACACGTTGGAAAATCCAACTGGTTTCATACAACAATGTACTGAAGTAGCCGACCAAAGCATTGATCAAAAGCAACTTCAAAGAACCTACGTAATTATAGTCCGCTTAGTTATGACAAAGTCCTGATATAACCTCGCAGAGATAGTTGATTTGCTCGTTCTCAAATTGATTGATGCGCTCGTGGCCAAACTTGGGATACACACACATCTCTTTCTGTCCTGGCAGGCGATTGTACAGCGCAAACGTTCCCTCGGTTGGCGCGCACTGGTCCAGCAGGGCCGTGCCGATAAGCGCAGGTACTCGCACCAGCTCGGCCGCGCACGCGCTGTCGAGAAGACCGACTGCGTCGATAGCTGCATCTGACTGCGGGGTGTCTCCGCACCCGACAACCGTGCGCAGGGTTGTTGCGTTGTCGGCAAAGAGCGGATTCAGCGCCATGGTAGCGCTCACTTCCTTGGGCAGAAGCGCAGCCGCAAACAATGCCTGCGAACCGCCTAGACCTTCTCCCCAGGTGACAGCTGTGCGCCCGAGGAAACGCGAGGCAACCGCGGTGGTTACCAGCGCGTCGTCGATGAGCTGCTTGAGCGTGGAGGATGCGGCGTCATCCGGGTTGATAAGCGCGTGAGCAAGCTCCTCTGCGGTAAAGGTTCCCCTCCAAGCGTCTTTGAGCTGAGCTTCGCATGGACGAGCCTCCAGAGCCACAACAGGCAGACCAAATGCCGAGAAGCGCAAAAGGTGCAGCCAGCTGCGCACTCCCCGACCAAGATCGGAGAAAAGCACCACTGCTGGTAGCTCTGCCGTCGACACACCCGCTGGAAGAATGACGCGAGCGCTCAGCTGCGTCTGGTCAGTTGAGGCAAAGGTGATGCGCTTGAACGTTGCGATCTGGGTAGCAGACGGAAGCTCAACTTCACTCTCTACCTGCACATTTTGTGCGAACGCTACAGACTTCTCCCAAAATGATTCAAAGTTTGATGGTCTAAGCCAAGCGCCGCGATAAGAACGAGCATCTTCAAGCCTTTGTGTTAAACCCCTCATGCTCCCACCTCGCATTCTGCTTGAGCAGGAAATGAGGAATCCAACTCTTTAAGAGCTTGCTCTCCATTTTCTGAGCAGAAGAAATCAATGATCTTATCGTCAAAATCACCAATCTCTTCATGCGCGTAGCCTGGATACAGCAGATGCCTCTTTGAGCAGGTCAGAGCATTGTAAGCAGCAAACTGAGCCTCTGGTGGGACAACCGGATCATCAAGTCCGGTACCAAAAAGCACAGGACAGGTAACCAGACGTGCAAAATTGGCTGAATCAATGTAGGCAAGCTTTGCAAAGACCTCATCAACGCGAGAACCGTCTGCATCAAACCAACGGGAATAATAACGAATCCCCTCGTAGGCAACTTCGTCAGCATTAAGCTCCCATACGCACCTAAAATCGGTAAGGAAGGGATATAGAATTGCTGCTCTATTGACAAGGTCTGGGTTAAGTGCACAGGTAGCAAGACCAATGCCGCCACCCTGCGAGGCGCCGTTCACAAAAATGCGGTCTGTATCAATGCCTTCAAGCTGGCGAACAATTCTGCAGAGCAAGCGAATGTTCTGATACAGGTGCACAAAGTAAAGATCCTGTACTGGTCCGTCCAATCCAAGCACCAAATGACCAGAAACGGTAGTGCTCTTATATGAGCTTCCGTCCAAACTACGGCCACCCTGTCCAGGGTTATCAAGCGCAATCAGTGAGCAGCCCAAACCTAAAAATGAGCTCTGCTCAAACCAACTGCGAGAAGATCCTGGATAGCCATGGAACTGCAGAACAAGTGGAGTTTGTACGCCTAAGGTAGTCTGTGGTCGCAGGTACTTTGCATAGACTTCCGCGCCATCAATACCCACAAACGTCAAATCAAAAAAGTGAGCTGAAGCAGATGACGTGACCTCTGTTGAAGGAACAATCTGCCAGCTGAGAGGAGCGTTATCTGCTTCCTCCATACGTGCCTTCCAAAACGCCTCAAAATCCGAAGGATAAGGCGTCAAAGCATGAGCTGCCTTCAATTCTGCAAGCTCAAGCGTTTCTTGGTGCATTGATCCACCTAACAAGCTAAAAGAGCGCAGCCTAAGCTGCGCTCTGGTCAAACAAAAACGTAAGCGCTACTCACCCAGTTTAGGATGAAGCAAAGATGGCGCAGCACCCAAAAGCGTCTTAGTGTAAGGATCTGTTGGATGCTCAAAGACCTGCTTAGCAGGACCATCTTCCATAATCTGGCCGTGATTCATAACAATGATGCGGTCAGAAACATAGCGGACAGTCTGGATATCGTGCGAAATAAAGATCATCGAGAGACCCAGCTCAGACTTGAGGTCTGTAAGCAGGTTCAAGATCTGTGCACGAACAGAAACGTCCAGTGCGGAAGTAGGCTCGTCAGCAATGATTGCCGATGGGTTCAGAGAAAGCGCACGTGCAATTGCAACACGCTGACGCTGACCACCAGAGAGCTGACCAGGAAGGGCGCGAAGTGCCGAATGTGGCAGTCCCACCAGGCTAACCAGCTCATTAATACGGGCTTCTCGCTCCTTCTCTGTTCCTACCTTATGTACCAGCAGTGGATCCATAAGCTGATCTTTGACAATCATGCGAGGGTTAAGAGCAGTTGCTGGGTCCTGGAAGACAACAGAGACAACGCGGCCAATCTGCTTTCTGAGCTCTGGAGTACGCTTGGTAACATCCATTCCCTTGAAGTACACATGACCGGACGTTGGTGACTGAAGACCACACATGACATTTGCGGTAGTGGACTTTCCGCAACCGGACTCGCCAACAATACCAATGGTCTCACCAGGCATAAGCTTGAGAGAAACATTCTGTACTGCGTGGACCTTATTAGGCTTAAAGATTGAGCCTGTACGCGTCTTAAACGTAACCGAAATATCATCGAGGAAGATAATTGGCTGCTCTTCAGTTGTTGTAGCCATTTACCTCACCTCCTTTTGAGAACGCTCAAGGTAAGGCACAAGACCATGCTCCTTCAGATACTCATCAGGCAGCTCGGAGAAACGATGGTGCTTACCAGAAATCTCCTTGATAACAGGGTGAACCTCAAGACCCAAGTCTGGGTGGCTTGAACGAGGAGCAAACCTATCGCCTGTTGGGAAGTCCTCTGGAGAAGGAACAGAACCTGGTACCTGGTGAAGCCTGGTACCGTCCTGAGCGCCTTCCTCAATGGAAAGAACAGAGCCGAGAAGACCGCGGGTGTACTCGTGAACAGGATTGGTCAGAAGTTCAGTAGTAGCTGCCTGCTCAATAACTTGGCCGGCGTACATAACGGTAATCTCAGAAGCAACCTCTGCAACAAGTGCAAGGTCGTGGCTTACAAAGATCATTGCAAAGCCAAGACGACGCTGAAGGTCATTTAAGAGCTTGATAACCTGCTTCTGAACAGTAACGTCCAGAGCGGTTGTTGGCTCGTCGCAGATAACCAGTGAAGGATCGCGGGTAAGTGCCATAGCAATCAGAACACGCTGGCGCTGACCACCAGAAAGCTCGTGTGGATATGACTCAAGCGTACGCTTTGGATCCAGGCCTACAAGCTCCAGAAGCTCCTCTGCGGAACGTGTGCCTCCCCTGCTGGTGAGCTGCTTCATCTGAGAAGAGATAAGCATGGAAGGGTTCAAGGAAGACAAAGCATCCTGGTAGACCATGGCAAGCTCGTGACCAAGCAGCTTACGGTGCTCTTCTTTGGAGAGCTTCAGAAGGTCTTGGTCTTTATAGAGAACCTCGCCAGTAATGGTTTCCTTTGGATCAGTCAGACCCATGATGACCTTGGTGGTAATTGACTTGCCGCAGCCAGACTCGCCAACCAGTGCCATGCACTGACCAGGACGAACATCAAAGCTTACATGGTCAACAACCTTAACGTCTCCGTGAGACTCAAAGCTAATGCACAGGTCTTTAACACTGAGCAATGGCTTTACGTCAAAGTCTGGCTTACGTCTGTCTGTTCTGGACAGCTCAACCTCTTTAAGTGCATTAAGCCTGCGCTCCAGAGACTCTGCCTGCTCTGCATACGCACGAACTGGATCAGATGCCAAGATGTCATCTGCACGCCTGGAGTCAGAGTTCTCTGTATCAACAGGAGCACCAGGTGCTGCTGCCATAGCGTCAGTAAGGCCCTCGGAAAGGATATTCAATGCCAGGCAGGTCATCATAATAGCCAAGCCTGGGAAGAATGCCTGCCACCAACGGCCAGCAAGAACGCCAGCACGAGCATCAGCCAGGATGTTACCCCATGTAGGAGTTGGCTCTGCAATACCTGCACCAATGAAGGTCAAAGATGCCTCAAAGATGATTGCGTCTGCAACAAGCGTAACGGTAAAGACCATGATTGGAGCAATGCAGTTACGAAGAACGTGCTTCCACAGAATCCAAGGAGCACGTGCACCAGAGACAATGGTTGCCCTTACGTAATCCTCGCCGTACTCGCTTACGATGTTTGCACGAACAATACGCGCAATCTGTGGCGTGTACATAAAGCCAATGGCAAAGATGATTGAAGGAACGCTGTTACCAAGAATAGAAACAAAGACTGCTGCAAGAGCAATGCCTGGGAACGACATGATGATGTCGAGCACACGCATGATGACCTCAGAGACAGCCTTTCTAGAAACAGCTGCAATTGCACCAATAATTGAGCCACATAGCAGCGCCATACCCGTAGCGCCAAAACCAATGACCAGTGAATACTGACCACCATGGAGCATACGAGAAAGAATGTCGCGGCCCTTATCGTCAGTACCAAAAATGAATCCATTGCCTGGAGCCTGACGAGCGTTGAAAATCTCAAGTGGATTATGTGGAGCAATAAAGTTTGCAAAGACAGAAGCAAGAACAACAAAGACAAGAATGACAAGAGCAATCTTGGAAGCTGTCTTCATCTTCTTAAAGCCACCAAAGGTTGAGCCCTTTGCTGCAGCTTCTTCGAGCTTCTCGACTTGTTTTTTTCTAATTTGTACCATCGCACTACACCGTCCTAATGCGTGGGTTAATCAAGATGTACAACATATCAACAACAATGTTGATGATGATAAAGGACAGTGCAACGACAACAACAACGCCCTGAACAAGCATTGCCTCGTTACCCTGGATGCCCTCGAGAATAGCGGTACCCATGCCAGGGAGGTTAAAAATAACCTCGATAACAACGGCGCCGCCCATGAGGTAACCAATCTTGAGGCCAAGTGTGGTTACAGGGGTAATAAGAGCGTTGCGTAGTACGTTTCTTGCGATGACGATTCTCTCTGGAATACCAGCACCGCGAGCAGTACGGACATAGTCCTTATCCAGCTCCTCGACCATTGCGGTACGAACAATACGGGTCATCTGACCAGACATTGGAACCGCAAGTGCAAATGCCGGCATAATCATACGGGCAAGGTAGCCGCCAAGATTTACCGTAGGATCTGGCAGTGCTCCAGAGGCAGGCAAAAGCTTGAGTGTAGACGCAAAGACCAGAATCAAAAGAACTGCCAACCAGAATGATGGCGTTGCAAGACCGGCAATTGAGAATACGCGGATGATTTGATCGGGCCATTGGTCTCTATAGAGAGCTGCAATAACGCCTAACGTAAACGAAACTATTGCACCAATAAAGAGACCCATAAAGGTCAACTGCATAGTTACAGGTAGAGCCTTTGAAATTCTTGCAGCAACTGAATAGTGAGAAGTGCCGTAGGTACCCAGGTTTCCATGAGCAACATCACCGATATAGCGTACATATCTCACAGGCCATGGATCATCAAGACCATTCTCAATGTGATACTGCTGGATAGCTTCTGCAGAAGCAGACTCTCCCAAGGCATTGTATGCAGGATCAACATGCGAGAAAGACATTAGGAAGAATACGAGAAAGGTGACGCCTAGAGCCATAATCGGCAGCGCAATAAGACGGCGTCCGATAAGACGTAATAGGTTGTTCACTATCTCCCCCTCTCTCTTTAAAACAAACCGTACAAATAAAATTTGATGAGACTTTGATCATCTCAGGACTAAATTTTGCGCACAAGAGCCCGAGCGTTATAGGTAAAACGCTCGGGCCCCAATGTATGAGATGCTAAGCGCGTGATGGCAACAAATTAGCTAGCAGTAACTGTGTTGACATCAATGAAGGACAAACCGGTAGTTCCGATACCCTTGAAGCCCTTGAGAGCAACGCCGTTGCTGTTTGGCTTCTCGCTCCAGGAAGCGGTGAAGGTCTTAGCAAAGAGAACTGGGTACAGAGGTACGTTCTCAGCGATGATGTCGAAGCACTCGTTCCAAGTGGACTGCTGATCAGCACCGGACTGGCCAAGAGCCTTGGTCATGAGCTCGTGGAGCTTAGTCCACTCAGCGGACTCCTTCCATGGGCAACGCTTGGTCATCCAGACGTTATCGCCATACCACCAGTTGAGCAGCAGGTCGACGTCTGCACCGAAGCAGGAAGGATCGCCAGGGGCAAGCAGGATGTCCCAAGAACCATCAGCTGCGTCGATTGCAGCATAGGTTGCTGGAGAAGTATCGGAAACGATGCTTACGTTAAAGCCAAGTGCGTCGAGGTCGTTCTTGACCTGAGTTGCCATGGACTTAACCTGCTCGTTATCGGTGGTGCGGAGAACAACATCACCAGGAGTGATGCCAGACTCAGAAATGAGCTTCTTAGCCTTATCAACATCGTGTGCATAGACAGTGGATGCCTTGTGATAGTTAGCAAAGGAAGAAGGAAGGTAGCTGGTAGCAACCTCAGCCTGACCAGAGAATGCGTTTGCAAGCATCTTGTCTGTATCAAGTGCATAGAGGCATGCCTGGCGAACCTTAACGTTGTCCCAAGGAGCCTTGCCAAGGTTGAACATTGCAAAGCGGACACCAAAGCCCTGGACAGCGTCAACGGTGCAGCCTGCGCCCTTGAGCTGCTCTACAGCGTCTGCAGGAACCATTTCCATAGCAAGGGTGGTTCCGTCCTGCTGAGCGGTCAGACGAGCGGTTGGATCCTTAAGGACGTCATAGTGGAGCTTATCGTCCTTAGCAGGAGTTGCGCCGTTGTAGTTTTTGTTTGGAACAAGGTCAAGAGTATTGTCAGAGATGGACTCAAACTGCCATGGACCAGAACCAACTGGCTGCTTCTTCATCTCATCCTGGGAGCTGCTTGCTGGAACAACGCGAACGATGGACAGACGCTCCTTGAGGAGGGAGAAGTTGGCAATAGTGGTCTTAACGGTGACAGTCTTGTCATCCTTCTTCTCTACGGAAGCAATTGGAGCGAGCATTGGGACGTAGACGCTACCCTTAGCAGCGGAACGGTTGAAGGACTCAACAACGTCATCTGCCTTTACTTCGTTACCATCAGAGAACTTTGCACCGTCACGGAGGGTAATCTCAAAGGTGTAATCGTCTACCTTCTTTGGATCAGCAGTAGCAAGCTCATTAAAGGTAGAGTAGTCATGGAAGTTAAGACCGTAGAGGCCCTCAACTACCTGCCAGTTAACACCAAGAGCAAGTGCTGATGAAGTAGTAGATGGATCATAGTTCTGGGTTGAATAAGCGGTACCAGCAGTAATTGTGCCGCCGCCTTCCTTTCCAGATGGAGCTTCAGCTGCCTTCTGCTGTCCGCCACCGCAAGCGGTGAGACCAAGGCCAGCTGCTACAGTTGCTCCGCCAAGGAAGCCGCGACGCGAAAGTGGACGGTTAATAAACTCGCTCATTTCTGCCTCTTTCTAAAAACTCTCCTTGCCACAACGTGGCACCAATGCCACTTGTGTGGCTTACATCTACATAACTATATGAAGAAAAGATATTTGTTCTGAAGACAGTTCGCCCAACGGTATTAATTTCTCGCTTATTGGCTGCTCAAAATATGAAAACGTGTTTTGTTGTATTATTTACGTCATATAAATCTTAATAGCAGCTAAGAAGGCCCGCAGTTAGCGGGCTTTACTATTATTTTACCTTGTATAATATATAAATTATTTAACTAACTACATAAGTAGTAAGCAAAGTCAACTACCGTTTACCGATGTTTTACTACCGTTTACCTTTAGAAATTACGGATATGTTGTGAAGATTAAACAAGAGTCAGCCCAAAATGAACTGACTCTTGCGTTAGAACAGCAAAAACGCTTCGAAATTACTTAACTAAATCTACAACACGCTCAGGGTTCGCCATAAAGTCCAAGTGTTCTTCCCCTAAATGAGATTCAATTATCTCTGATACTTGCTCGTCATGTTTTTCGATGTGAAAATTTCCATCTGCTGGGCTATAACGTCCTAAATAACCATCAGCTAGGTACGGTGGCGGCCATCCACTTAACCCTACGCCACAAAAATTTCTAACTAGGCATCTATAATTTCTTTTATGCATTTCTTGTAGCAGTCCAGCGTTCCTTGTTTGAATCCACATTTTTGGAGTTCCAAAATAAGACCCAATGGCAAATAGCCCCAAATCTTGCTCAACAGTTCCAATAAGAACTCCATGGGAACTTATTGTCCAATAGAGCGTTATGTTCATTACTACTGGACCAGCTTTACTAACGCCCAAAAACGGACCAGAGATAGTAGCGGTCTCTAAGTCAATATTTTCTGCGGATCCAAAATCAGACTTAAGACCATTTCTCTTATTCTCATATTGTTGCTCAACATACTGAGCTGCCTGCTTTTTTAATTCTGGCAGCCTCATAGTATTCAGTTTGAAAAACCAGTTATTTATCAGCAAACCACAAACAACAAGAACTACCAATAATGACAGACCTTTTATAAACCTTTTTCTACGCTTCATCTGCTGTCACCTCATTAGAGCTGCTTGTCGCAATTGACATAAGAATAACGACTAGATAGCTCTAATAATATTCTGTTCGAGTATGCTTTAACAGCTAATCTGTCGGCCAATGGCTATATTTCAGCGTTGAATGAGAAAAAAATAAGAATGGCATAACAACACTTCATAGCTGCCATTCTTATTACAAATAACTCTATTGTTTGATTTGGTTTTACAAATTGTGCTTCTTCATCCTTTGCTCAAAGAGCTCGTTGATAATCTTTGACATCTCTTCAACTTGTTGAGCACTAGGTTCATCCTCAAATGTAGCGTATAGCTCTGGATGCTCCCGAGCAATATACTCACAAGACTTTCCCGTTGCGTGACCACGGATAAAGAATGGAATACGTTTCATGTACTCAGGATTTACCAGTGCCAAGATCTTCTCGTCTGCTGTTTTACTCATGAGTTCCTCCCCTTGCATCTAACTTCTCATGTACAGTCGTGGAAGATTCTTCCCAAGCTTTGAGTTCTTCATAAATAGTTTCTGCCAAGTTCACAGAAACACCTTTTACCTGAGAGATGTCCTCAATACTTGCAGCCTTTAAGCGCTTAAAAGAGCCAAAATGGCGCATGATATCTTTTTTACGTTTAGGTCCTACACCAGGGATTTCGTCCAGAATAGAGACGGTCATTGCCTTATCTCTAAGCTCACGATGGAAGGTAATCGCAAAACGGTGAGATTCATCACGAACTTGCTTAATGAGATACAGGGAAGCTGACCCTGTAGGTAACACAATTGGCGTGTCGTCCCAAGGTACAAAGACTTCCTCATCAGACTTAGCAAGGCCGCAGACAGGAATATCCAACCCCAGTTCATTAAGCTGATTGATTGCAGCAGTCAGCTGAGGTTTGCCGCCATCAACTACCAGCAAATCAGGTCGTGAGCCAAAGTGTTCATCTGCCATACGCTCCGGACTGTACCTTCTGCCCAGGACTTCTGTCATTGAGACAAAGTCGTTTGCTTCATCAAGCTCCGCGCGAATCTTAAAGCGGCGATACTGGCTTTTATCAGCCTTTCCATTAGTAAAGACCACCATCGAGGCAACGGTAAAGTTACCGTGAAGCGTAGAAATATCAAAGCACTCAATGCGCAGCGGTGGTGCATCAAGCGCAAGTGCGCTTTCCAGCTGAAGAAGTGCCTGGTTAGTGCGGTCATCAGCATAACCCGTGCGAATCATGTGGCGCATCAGCGCATGGCGAGCGTTAGCAGAAGCCATCTGAAGAAGACGGAACTTCTCGCCACGTTGTGGGTGGTGAAGCACGCAGTTGTGGCCTCGTTTTTGCGTCAGCCACTCAGACAAAACCTCTGCATCGAGAAGATCGATGGGCAGGTTAACCTCTGCGGGAATGTCAGCAGTTTCGTCGTAGTAGCGCTTCAAGAAGCCCGAGACCAGCTCTTCCTCGGAAACGTCTAAGCCTTTGTCCAGGATAAACTCAACCGAGCGGATGGTACGACCTTCTCGCACAACAAAAACGCAGGCGGCGGAGATAGTTTCTTCTCGGTAAATGCCAATGAGGTCAATGTTTACCGAGGTAGGAAACGTGACTTGCTGGCGATCATCAAGATCAGAGAGTGAAGTCAGACGTGACTTGAGCCTGGCCGCTTTCTCAAAATCCAGGTCAGCAGCGGCTTCTTGCATCTGGTCTTTGAGCTCAGAAACAATCTCGGAACGATTTCCGCGGAGGAAGTTCTCTACCTGCCTGACGTTCTTTGCATAGGAAACAGTATCAATAGTGCCAACGCACACACCAGGACCCTTGCCTACGTGGTAATCAAAGCAGGGACGTCCCTTCTTTGCCAACAGCAGGTTGGCAACAGCCGCGCCATCAGGGTCTTTTTCGAGCAGGCGCTTGGCACGCTTCCACTCCACGCACGTAGCAGAGCAGATAGGCACTACTTTTCTGAGCATCTCGATAGTCTGACGAGCAGCGTAAGAATCAGTGTAGGGACCAAAATAGCGCGTACCCTTCTTGTGTTTCTCGCGCGTGTATTTAATTGCTGGGAAGGTATCCGACTCGGTAATAGCAATGTAGGGATAGCTCTTATCGTCTTTAAAGTCCACGTTGAAGTATGGACGATACTGTGCAATAAGATTGCGCTCCAACACCAGTGCCTCGTGCTCGTTTTCTACCACAATGTAGTCAAAACTACGCACGACCTGCATCATCAGAGGAATCTTGGCGCGGTCGTCTTGAAGCGTGACGTACTGCCTCATGCGAGCGCGCAGGTTTTTAGCCTTGCCTACATAGATAACCTTGCCAGATCCATCTTTCCAGAGATAACAACCTGGATCTGTGGGGACCTGATCAACCTGCTCTCTAATGGACACCAGGTCATCTGAGGGTTCAGAAGAAAACGACGGCGCAAGTCCCGGCGCACCCGAAGGCACGTAGTTGGGATCAAAGTTATTCTGAGAGCTATCTTTACCGCTTTTTGCGCCGCTTCTGGCCATACTATGACCTTACGCGAGAAACCAGTGAACGAAGCATTGCGGACTCTGGTGATTTAAAGAGAATTGCCAAGCCATAGGTAACCAAAACAGCTGGAATACCTGCAAAGATACAATACAGCACGCCGTAAAGCGCTCGTCCATCTGGTACACCAATAACTGCACGTAGACCCACCATAATCAGAAGTGCCGCTGCCGATCCTGCTAGACCAAAAAGAATTGAACGAACAAAAGCAAACACCATGGACTTCAGTCCAATCTGACCAAGGTGCTTACGCAGGCTAATCAACATAATGGTGTCAATGACCACATAGAAGATGGCAGAGGTAGTTGCTACAAACATCATGCCAAAATGAGAAGTACCCACTAACAGTATCAAGACCTGCACAACAGATCCCAATGTTGCCGAGACAGCATAGAGTGTCATGCGTCGCATGGCTGAGCAGACTTTTTGAAGGTACATGCCAATACCATACAAAGGCAAAGCAAGAGACTGACCAATCAAAAACTGCTGAGTTAACAGCATCTGATCTTCTGTAAACTTACTTGCTCCAATAATAGAAACAAGCGGCATCGAGAAAATCATCAAATACATCATGAACGGCACAGTAAAGAATAGAATCTGATTGATACCGTGCTTGAGATCCTTTTTAAACTGATCCATATTCTCTTTTGCCCAGCTATCAGACAGCTCGGTAAAGAGTGCTGTGGTAATAGGTACTGTCAAAATGGAATATGGCAACGTGTACCAAAGACGAGCGTATGCCGCAATGGATGCACCAGATGCAGAAACGCTAAGCTGAGAGCTTGTCTGAACTGACATAGTCACAAAAGTAGCAACCACAACAATCAGAGCAGGCGCACCGATCTTAAGCGTCTCTTTGAGTGCGGGATCTTTAAGGTTAATCCTCCACGAGAGCTTAATCCCCTTGCGCTTAAGTGACGGAACCTGAATCAGAACCTGAATCAATACACCCAGCGGATTTCCCAATGCAAGAATCAAAAGACCCAGCTCAGGGTTAGTGTTAACCAAGAAAGCATACGCAAAGAACGATGCTGTAGTCACAAAGTTATTAAAAATAGGAGCCGCGGCTGGCCAGAGATAGTCTCGCTCTGCATTCAAAACACCCGAGAAAATGGTGGAGAAGCAGTACAGCATAACCTCGATGACAAAGAACCTGAAAAAGTACACCGCCAGCGTAGGATCAAAGTCAGTTCCTGCCGAGAAGGACTGTGTATACACCACTTCTGCGGCAAAGAAGAAGCCTAAGACAGCAACAAGTCCTGTTGCGACAACAACAATGGAAAGTAAGTTGGAGGTATAAGCGTTTGCCTCGTCTTGTCCAACCTTCTTTTTAATAGAGAGATATACTGGCAAAAATGCTGTGGTAAGCATGCCTGCACCAACAAGCTCATAGAGCTGGTCAGGAAGGGTGTTTGCAATGGAATAGCAGCTTGCAAGAACGGTTGCGCCCATAGCAAATGCCTGAGCCCAAGTTCTTAAAAAACCTGTGACACGACTAATTAAAACAAGCACACTCATCATGGAGGTAGAGCGGCTTAAGTCTTTCTGCTTAGAGGCATCCTCTTTATCAGGAGACTCTACTGGAAGTCGCATATGTTTGGGCTGATATGCCACTAGTGCACCTCGCGAACAATATCTGCAAACGTAGCCGATACAAATGAAGCTAAATCCTCCGGAGAAAGCGTTAAACTGAGTCCACGTTTTCCACCAGAAATATGAATGAGCTCAAAAAGCTGAGCAGTCTCGTCAATTATAGTGGGAAATTGCTTCTTCATACCAACGGGAGTGCAGCCACCACGAACATAACCTGTTAAACCCTCAAGCTCTTTAACGGGCAGCATAGAGAGGTTCTTTTGACCAGATGCTGCTGCAGCCTTTTTAAGATCAAGTTCTTGATCTACAGGTATGCAGCACACCACATGCTCTCCGCTTGAAGATACGCAGACAAGTGTTTTAAATGCAGCGTCTGGATCTTCTCCAAGCATCTCTGCAATATGAGTTCCTAGCTCACCAGAAGGGACGTCTTCGTCTACCTCGTAAGATTGGAACTCGTAAGCAATGCCGGCAGCATCAAGTTCCCTCATTGCATTTGTCTTTTGGACCTTGACCGTTTTTCTCGCCATGTTATGCGCGCTTCTTCTGAGCTTTTTTCTCTGCAGCTAGACGTGCGTTATCTCGGTCAAGAATCTCTTTGAGGAACTTACCTGTGTGGCTTTCTGGCGTTGCCGCAACCTTTTCTGGCGTACCAGAAACAACTACGGTTCCACCGCCATCGCCACCTTCTGGACCCATGTCAATAATGCGGTCAGCCATCTTAATGACATCCAGGTTGTGCTCAATAACAAGTACGGTGTTGCCCGCGTCAACAAGACGCTCAAGAACAACAATAAGCTGTCTGACATCCTCAAAATGAAGACCAGTTGTTGGCTCATCCAGAATATAAAGAGTTTTACCAGTCTGCTGACGGTGAAGCTCTTTTGCAAGCTTGACGCGCTGTGCCTCACCACCAGAGAGCGTGGTTGCTGGCTGACCAAGGTGAATGTAGCCAAGACCAACATCGTGGAGGGTCTGCAGCTTGTTCTTAATGCGTGGAATATTTGCAAAGAACGCAAGCGCCTCATGAACCGTCATATCAAGCACGTCGGAGACGGACTTGCCGTGATAGAGAATCTCGAGCGTCTCGCGGTTATAACGCTTGCCGTGACAGACCTCACAAGGAACATAGACGTCAGGTAGGAAGTTCATCTCAATCTTAATCTGGCCGTCGCCCTTACAAGCCTCGCAGCGGCCTCCTTGGACGTTAAACGAGAAACGACCAGCTGAGTAGCCGCGTGCACGGGACTCTGGGACTGAAGCATACAGTGCGCGCAGGTCATCCCAAAGCCCAATATAGGTTGCTGGATTAGAACGAGGAGTTCTACCAATAGGGCTCTGGTCAATATCAATGACCTTATCGATAAGATCAACGCCCTCGAGCTTTTTATACTCTCCTACCACGCGCTTTGAATGCTGAACTGCGTTGGTAAGCGCGGGAGCAAGGGTATCAGTAACCAAGGAAGACTTGCCAGAGCCAGAAACACCAGTGACTACCGTCAATGTGCCCAGCTCAATTGAGGCGGAAACATTCTTGAGGTTGTTAGCGCTCGCTCCCGTAATTTTGATCTTTCCACGACCGGGCTTACGGCGAGTCTCTGGCAGCCTAATCTGCTTCTTTCCTGTAAGGTAAGCACCTGTGATGGAATCAGGGTTCTTAATGATTTCTTCTGGAGTTCCAGCAGCAACAACGTGACCACCAAGCTCACCAGCGCCGGGACCCATATCAATAACGTAGTCAGCCGCGCGAATGGTGTCTTCATCGTGCTCAACAACAAGTACAGTATTACCACGGTCTCTGAGCTGTTTAAGTGTCTCGATAAGACGGTTGTTGTCTCTTTGGTGAAGGCCAATAGAGGGCTCGTCCAGAATGTACAGGACGCCCATTAGACCAGCGCCAATCTGGGTTGCCAAGCGAATACGCTGGGCTTCTCCACCAGAAAGTGACGCTGCTGCACGAGAAAGTGTGAGGTAGTCCAAGCCAACGTTTACCAAGAATTGCAGCCTTGCCACAATCTCTTTGACAATAGGACCTGCAATAACCTTCTGGCGATCCGTAATTGTCAGCTGCTTGAAGAACTGGAGCGACTCTTTGCAGGAAAGTTCGCAGACCTCCCAGATGTTCTTATCGCCAACAGTGACAGAGAGAATTTCTGGCTTTAAGCGAGCTCCGTGGCAGGTTGTACAGGGCATCTCGCGAATGTACTTCTCAAGATGCGTCTTCATATTCTCTGACGTGGTCTCTTGGTACTTGTCAAAAAGAATCTTTCTGACACCAGAGAACGTGGTGAACCAATGCGTATTGCGACCGTCGCGCGTCTTGTAGTCAACGCGAATCTTTGTGGAACCAAGACCACCGAGAAGGGCGTCTTGCACCTTCTTGGGAAGCTTGTTCCAAGGTGTTGTATCAGATACGTCAAAATGCTTGCAGACTGCAGACAAAATCTGAGGATAGTAATTGGAGTGGCCAAAGAGGCTTCCAAAAACGCCTTCTGATACGGACAGTTTTGGATCAGCAATGAGTGCCGCAGCATCAATAATTTTGCGAGTTCCTAGGCCATCGCAATCAGGACAGGCGCCGTAAGGAGCGTTGAAGGAGAAATCGCGAGGCTGCAGGTCATCCATAGAGTGACCGTGAATTGGACAAGCAAGCGCCAGCGAGTACTGCAAGAGCTCTTCTGACATAGTCTCTGGATTGGATTTATCAGCCAGGAGCAATATACCTACCTTGCCCTGAGCAAGCTTAGTTGCTTGCTCAACGCCCTCAACAATGCGGCCCAAAGAATCAGGACGGATGACAATACGGTCAACGACAACCTCAATATCATGCTTGAGCGTTTTACCCAGCGTGATTTCTTCATCAAGTTCGCGGACTACGCCGTCAACGCGAACGCGAGAAAATCCTTCTTTGCGCAGGTCTTCAAAGAGCTTGACGTACTCGCCCTTGCGGCCCAAAACAACAGGAGCTAGGACATAAGCTCTGCGCCCCTGACCAGCCTCAAGGATTTTATCGGCAACCTGATCTGTTGTCTGGCGCTCAATTACGCGACCGCACTCAGGGCAGTGAGGAGTACCCATACGAGCGTACAAAAGGCGCAGGTAATCATAGATTTCTGTAACAGTACCTACGGTTGAGCGAGGATTTCTAGAAGTTGTCTTCTGGTCAATAGATACAGCTGGAGAAAGACCATCAATAGAGTCAAGGTCTGGCTTATCCATCTGTCCCAAGAACTGACGGGCATAGCTGGACAAGGACTCAACGTAGCGGCGCTGTCCCTCTGCGTAAATGGTGTCAAAGGCAAGGCTTGACTTGCCCGAACCGGAAAGTCCTGTAATAACTACCAGCTGATCACGAGGGATATCAATGTCAATATCTTGCAGGTTGTGCTCTCGTGCGCCACGGATAGCAATTTTGCTTGAAGCCATAGTTCCTCACATAACCAGTTTGACGTGCACGTTTCTTTTGACACGCCTACTACCAAACAACAGAAAACAACATCAGTACACAGATGTAATTTGTGTACTGATGTTCTAGTATACCCAAGTTAATGCTGCCAAAACACGGCACGCACGCTTCCCTATTTAATACGAACCTTCATCACGGCTTTTTTGAGCTTTGAGCCAGATTTCTCCAGCGTGCAGCCTGGTTTGTGGGCATCAGATGGAGGTGTCACCAGAAAATCACCTGCGTGCAAGGTGACCCATGTCTCTTCTCCAGGATTGGTATAAGCACCAAAATCAGCGTCAGCATTGAACTCACCCTTAAGAACACACTGCTCAAGAGGGGCAACAGCGATGCTTTCGGTACCAGAAATCACTACGTGAATATCGGCGTAAATCTTATGAGCCTCATAGTCCTTCTCGCTAGGCAGAGCCGGCTCAAACTCCATGACGTTCACAAAAACGTTATCTCCGTCAATTTCTGTCTTGCCCAAAGGCAGCTCATCCAGATTGTGGGTTGCCAAAAACTCCGCAGCACAAGCCATATATTTCTGACCAAAGTCATTCTCAGATAGATTTTTAATTGACGAGAAAATCATGTGAACCTCCTACGTTCAGCTAAAGTGCGCCGAAAAGATTATAGCTATCTCGTTTGCCATAAAGTTCTATGGGTAGAATTAAGTAGTTACTGCATACAACTGCTACATAAGGAGAGACATGGCAGACGTAGATATTGATCGTGAGGCGCTTCGTAAAGAGATTGACGCTGCACTTCACGGCAAAAAGAAAGAGCCACAGCCACCCGCGGGCTTTGAACTTAATCAGCACTCAAGCGTCAAGCACGTTATTGGCGTTGTTTCTGGTAAGGGCGGTGTTGGCAAGTCTTTTGTCACCGGTATTCTTGCTACTAACCTTGCTCGCGCAGGTAAGCGCGTTGGTATTCTTGACGGCGATATTACCGGCCCTTCAATTCCTCGCATGTTTGGCATCTCTGATGAGCGCTCTTACGGCGTTGAAGAGCAGCTTATTCCTATCGAGGACGCAAACGGTATCAAGATTATGAGCGCTAACCTGGTGCTTCAAAACGAGACCGATCCTGTTCTCTGGAGAGGTCCTGTTGTTGCTGGCGCTATCCAGCAGTTCTACAGCCAGTGCAACTGGGGTAACCTTGATTACCTGCTTATTGATATGCCTCCAGGAACAGGCGATGTTGCGCTAACGGTATTCCAATCCCTTCCTGTTGAGGGTGTTGTGATTGTTTCTTCTCCACAAGATCTTGTTCAGATGGTTGTGGGCAAGGCAGTGCGCATGGCAGAAATGATGCATGTACCTGTACTTGGTTTGATTGAGAACATGGCATATATCACCTGCCCTCACTGTGATGAGCGCATTGAGCCTTATGGCCCATCAAAGCTTGCTGAGACCGCGACAGCATTTAACCTCAAACCTTTGGGACAGCTGCCTATGGATGCAACCTTTGCACAGATTGCTGATAAGGGAACCTTTAGTACCGAGCTTCCTGAAGGCCTTGTTCCTGACGCAACACAAAGCGTTCTTGACCTGTAAGTTCTAGAAGCTGGTACTTACACAACACAAAAGGTAGTTCTTACTATGGCTCAGTCAACGCGCGTTAAAGAACGCCAAGCGGCACAAGCTCAGCGCATCAAACATGCTCAGGCATTTCTGGTGCCAGACCATATTGATGTTGCAATTCTGGGTAGTGGCGCAGCAGGACTCTGCGCTGCCATCACTGCTGCCGAAGTTCTTGGCGCCAACAAGCGCGTTATTATCTTTGAAAAAGCACTGGAGAGCGGCAGAACTATCCTGGCAACAGGCGGCGGTCGTTGCAACTTCACCAATGCAAATTTGAGCTTTGAGAATTTCTCTCATCCAGAGTTTGTCCAGGCTGTTTGCAAGGATAAGGACACGTTTCTTGCGGACATCCTGGCTTTCTTTAGGTCCAGCGGTCTTGCGTGGGCAACTGAAGACGAAGGCAGAATGTACCCTCTTACCAGGCAAGCAAACTCCATCCAGTCACTGTTGCTCAGGCGTGCCCAAAAAGCTGGTGTCCAATTTGCTTTGGGGCGAGAAGTAACGTCAGTTAAACCACAGCACAATGGCTTCAACATTGCCTTTCAAGAATGCTTTGCTGGCGAGAAAACCCACAAGGTCCATGCATCATCAGTGGTTCTAGCTACTGGTGGACTCACAACCACAAAACTTGCTGAAAGTCTTCAGCTGCAGACCACCTCACTGCGACCGGGACTCTGTGCGCTCACTTGCACTCCTCAGCCTCCAACAAGCCTTGATGGAAAGCGCGTACGAGCGCACGCAGCTCTTGTAAGAGATGGCGCTGTGCTCAAACAGGAATCTGGCGAGCTGCTTTTTAGGTCATTTGGACTCTCGGGCATCATGATTTTCAACTTGTCTCGCACAACCCTGCCTGGTGACGTGCTTGAGATTGATCTTCTCCCCCAGCTTACGGAAGAGGAAGTTGCAGCAGCTGTAGAAGCTCACACCACCGACGGTCTTCTCGACCCACAGATTGCTGCTTACCTGGGCACCAATGACTCAGTTGAAGCCACTGTTGCCAAGGCTCACAAAATAACTTTTACCGTTACCGGTACATCCTCCAAAGTTGTTCCACAGGTCTGTATTGGTGGAATTTCCATCGATCAGGTGGATACAAACACTCTTGAAGCACACGGTGTTCCTAGTCTGTTTATTGCGGGAGAGTCTCTTGATATTGACGCTCAATGTGGAGGCTTTAACCTCTCGTGGGCGTGGAAGAGCGGGATGGTTGCCGGTCTGGCTGCTGCAAAAAGTGCTGGTCAAGATTGCGAATCTTTGAAAGAGGACAACTAACATGCTGGAAGTATCAAACATTAAAGTTCATGTTGCGCCTCTTCGTAAGCATCCCGCTAAAGAATCAAAGGTGGGTTTTGATGCGCTCCTTCGTACCCTCCGAGTTTCTGCAGATGAGATTACCTCATATGAGCTGCATAAGCGCTCAATTGATGCACGTAAAAGAAACGATATTTTTCTTATCCTCACCTATCACGTAAACCTTAAAGGTGGGCCAGCAGCAGAACAAAAACTACTGAGCAAGATTCAAGGTAGGCCTGCAGCAAAGCATATCAAGCTTGCAGAGCCAAACACTTTTGCGCTCCCCAAAGCAACGCAACCCGCTCCTTCAGAGAACCGCCCCGTTGTTGTAGGAGCTGGATGTGCAGGCCTGTTTTGTGCGCTTACACTCGCCAAAGCTGGCCTTAATCCCCTGCTCATCGAGCGTGGAGATGACGCAACGAGAAGAACTGCTGCAGTGGAGCATCACAACCAAACGGGTCAGCTAGATCTTGAGAGCAACATCCAGTTTGGCCTTGGTGGTGCTGGTACATTCTCTGACGGCAAGCTCAACACGGGCACCAAGAGCGCTTCTCATCGCTTTATTCTTGAGACTTTTGTTAAGGCGGGCGCACAGAAAAATATTTTATGGGACGCAAAACCCCACGTAGGAAGCGATGTTCTTCCCGCCGTTGTGACCAATATTGTCAAAATGATTGAAGACGCTGGTGGAAGCGTTGCATTTAGGACAAAACTCACGTCCCTAGAGCGAGCCTCAGACGGCTCTCTTTCTGCAATTCAGGTCGAGAAGACCAATCCAGACGGCTCAACTCAAACTGACACCATAAAGACTCGCACAATAATTCTTGCGACTGGGCACTCAAGTAGAGACACGTATGTCATGCTCAAAGACAAAGGTATCTCTATGGAGAGAAAAACTTTTGCCATGGGCGTGCGAATTGAGCACCTTCAGTCCCAAATCAATAAATCGCTGTACGGTCCCGAAGCAACCAATCCTGTACTAGGAGCGGCGCCCTACAAGCTTTCTGTTCACCTTCCCTCTGGTAGAAGCGCCTTCTCGTTCTGTATGTGTCCTGGTGGCTATGTTGTTTCTGCAGCTAGCGAGAAGGGCGGCGTAGTCACAAATGGCATGAGCCTGTCTGACCGCGCAGGACAAAACGCTAACTCTGGTCTCTTGGCTAACGTCTATCCAGACGATCTTCCAGGAGATGACGTACTTGCTGGAATTGAACTACAACGCAGATGCGAACAAGCGGCCTTTAAAGCAGGTGGAGGAGCTTATGTTGCCCCTGCTCAGCTTGTAGGCGACTTCCTCAACAAGAAAGCTTCTACTGGGCCTCGTTCGGTAAAACCAACCTACCCACGTGGTGTTACCTGGACCTCGCTTGAAGACTGCCTTCCACCCTACGTCTTAAATACCTTGCGAGAAGCCCTTCCGGTCATGGACAAAAAGCTTCATGGCTTTGCTCATCCCGATGCTGTTCTTACAGGTGTTGAAACAAGATCAAGCTCTCCTGTAAGAATTACCCGCGATGAAACAGGACAAAGTATTAACACTCCAGGTGTATGGCCTGTAGGCGAAGGTGCTGGCTACGCCGGCGGCATTATGAGCGCCGCAGCTGATGGCATTAGGATGGCCGAGCTTGTAGTAGAGCGCTATAACAACGCTTAATGTTTGCCTCTGTAACGCCTGCGAGTTGCGTGAGCACTGCCTTTTCTAGCGCCAGTTTTAAGCCTCTTGATAACATCATCTGAGGTAGTGCCTTCAAGCTGACTTCTAATGGCAACAATCTGATCTCTGAGTTCTGCTGCATGCTCATAATCCATAGATGCAGATGCCTCTGCCATCTCTGCTTCCATTCCAGAAAGCATAGCTTCAACCTCTGTACGAGGAAGATTTTGCAACTCTTCAGCAAGCAATTCTGCGGGCATCTCAAGAATTGATTCTTGCTGTTCTTCAAGCGAATCTTCGTCATCAGAGGCGGTATAAAACTCTCCGTTTTTACGTTTGCGTTTATCAATGTTTTCTGATGCTTCGGCAATAAAGCCTACAATATCAGTAATAGATTTCTTAACGGTTTTAGGCACAATACCGTGTTCTTTGTTAAACGCTTCCTGAAGTTCTCGACGCCTTCTTGTTTCATCAATGGCAATACGCATGGAATCAGTGATTTTATCGGCGTACATAATGACCTGGCCAGAAGCGTTTCTTGCTGCTCTACCCATAGTCTGAATAAGAGATCTTCTGTTTCTTAAGAAGCCCTCTTTATCTGCATCAAGAATAGCCACGAGAGAAACCTCTGGAATATCAAGTCCTTCTCGCAAAAGGTTAATTCCAACAAGCACGTCAATTTTTCCCTGACGTAAATCTCTAATGATTTCTACACGGTCAAGCGTAGCAGTGTCCGAGTGCATGTAGTTGACTTTAATACCCTCGTCCAACAGGTGATCTGTAAGATCTTCTGCCATTCGTTTGGTAAGCGTGGTTACAAGAACGCGCTCTTTTTTTGCCACTCGCTCTTTGACCTCTGAGATGAGGTCATCAATCTGACCTCTTACTGGTCTCACATCAATCTTTGGATCAAGAAGGCCGGTTGGACGAATAATCTGCTCAACCTGTTGCTGAGCAACCGTCTCTTCATAGTCTCCAGGAGTTGCGGAAACATAAATGAACTGCGGAATACGTCCTTCAAATTCGTCAAATCTGAGCGGTCTGTTATCAAGTGCGGAAGGAAGTCTAAATCCGTGATCTACCAGCGTAACCTTACGAGACCTATCACCCTCATACATACCTCTAATTTGAGGAACGGTAACGTGTGACTCATCGATAATGCAAATCATATCTTTAGGGAAATAATCAATGAGCGTATAGGGAGGCTCACCTGGAGCACGACCGTCCAAATGGCGCGAGTAGTTCTCAATACCATTACAATAACCCATGGTCTCAAGCATCTCTAGGTCATAGTTTGTTCTCTGAGCAAGACGCTGAGCTTCAAGTAATTTATCGTTTTCTTTAAGCTCTTTAACACGAGCTTCCATCTCTTCAGAGATGGTTGTAAGGGCGTGGGTAATCTTTGGACGCTCAGTGACATAGTGAGATGCTGGCCAAATGGGAATAGCATCAAACTCTCTCAGTACTTCTCCCGTTACGTTACTAACCTCTGAAATGCTTTCTACTTCATCCCCAAAGAACTCAATACGCAGCGGGTTTTCTGCATACGGCGGAAACACATCAACAACGTCTCCACGCACCCTAAACATACCGCGCTGTAGATCGTAATCATTTCTATCGTACTGGACATCAATAAGATCTTTAATAAAATCGTCACGCTCAAGAGGAACGGATTTGTCTACATTAGGAGCAAGACCTGCATAGTCTTGAGGGCTACCAATACCATAAATACAGGATACAGATGCAACTACGATGACATCTCGTCTAGACAAAAGCGACGAAGTTGCCTGGTGACGGAGCTTCTCTACCTCTTCATTGATGGAAGCATCTTTTTCTATGTATGTATCTGACTGTGGAACGTATGCCTCTGGCTGGTAGTAGTCATAGTACGAGACAAAGTACACAACAGCGTTGTTAGGAAAGAGCTCCTTCATCTCTGAAGCTACCTGAGCAGCCAGTGTTTTATTGGGCTCCATAATAAGCGTGGGACGGTTGAGTTTCTCGATAGTTTTAGCCATAGAGAAGGTCTTGCCCGAGCCCGTAACGCCCAAGAGCGTCTGATACCTAAGCCCGTCTTCAATTCCTTGAGCAAGCTTTTCTATTGCCTGCGGTTGATCACCTGCAGGCTCAAAAGGAGATACCACCTGAAGCTTCTCTTCTCCTGCTTCACGACCAAATCGGCGCAGTTCAGCACCTATATATTCTTTATGTTGATCTTCAGCATGAGATGCGTCCATGAGATTCTCCTTTTCTTGTGAATGTAGTATACCCCACTTCCCAAAACTGAAACACTTGTTCTATACTATTTGTAAATTGCAGTATAGTTTCAAAGTGTGGCGGGTAATAAATAAATTATCTATATGCGCTAAACTAGCACCTAAATAAACAAGTTACATCAGATAAAGGAGATACCTTGGGCGTCTCGGATCTTTTCTCGCTAAATAAAGCTTCAAAGCAATCTCAGGGCTCTACCCTAGAGAACATTTTGCTGCGCTCAAATAATGTCATCGCCTCTCTTAAAGACCTTGTCGCAAACAATCAGATTACAGAGACAGGTCTTCAAGAGATGCTTACGCGCTCTAAAAATCTCGAGAATACTAATCTGCCCAAAGGTGATGTTCATAAGCTTGATAGAACAGGCCGCTGGTGGTTCAACGCCAACACCCTTGAGTGTGGACCAGAAGAGTACGACGCATTTATTGCAACTGAAGCAATCCTCAACATTTCACAAGATGTTGCGGCTCTAAAAGATACTCATGCATCTGAGACAGATCTTCAGCTTGTTCGTACTACCCTCTCGCAGATAGCAAGCCTCATGCCCAAGTCCGCTTCCCTCTCAGAACAAGTTGCTCCTTTTAGCGGTAACGCTGACGGCAGCTCTGACTGGATGAAGCGTCTCTGGTTTGCAAACTATGTTGAGAACACACCGTTCCCTTTTAGGATGGTGTATAACTTCTCCTACAATCCACAACTTGATATTTTGGTATTTGAGTTCTTTGTAGCTCGTCCTCGCTGCTTTAGTTTTTTATCTGCAGAAAAGTCAGAACAAATTGCAGCAGCTCGTGCTTATGCACTACGCGCTTCTCTTTGCATTGCTCGCATGGCTCTTCAGAGCTGCAAAATCTCTCGTGTCTGCATTAATGGCAGCCTACGCGGAGAAGAGCGCATTATTCTATCTATGGACTTAAACGAGGCTGCTCTTGCTCGCCTCTTACCTACTGCAACAAATACTCAAATTGACGGCAATAGCTTCCCACAAGACCCAGCGCTCAGAGTTTCTTTTGATTCTGAAGGTTGGTTTAGTGAAGTTGAGCCATTTATGAAGCAAACGGATGAGTGGGTTTCTCCTCGTAGCTTCTTTGAGATGCCAGATTTGTCTGATCGTCCTTGTTCACCAGCAGTTACCGCAGTTTGTGGAGCTCAAAAGGTAAGCGATCTTGGATACTCTGAGGCATCCCGCCGCATTAGGCTTTGGAATACCACTCTCAACAACATTCCAAAAGATTCTTCTACCGCAGATACAGTTGGAAAATTTGAGGAAGCAAAAGCTTCAACTTCTGATATTTACGCCATTGAAGGCTTTGATAGAGTTATTCATGGACTGGTCGAAGGCACTATTGATTTCTCGGACAGAAGGTCTATGGCCGAGAAATTCCTCTTTGGTTCGCCTTTGCAGAAAACGCTTCAATCCATAAATAACATCATGGACGGAGAGCCAGACCCAGATGCTCTAGAAAAGACACTTGCAGAGCTTGAGTCTCAGGTTTCACCAACCCTTGATATGGGCCTGTACCTGGACGATTCAGATTCTATCTACAGGTATTTTGATTCCCTCTCAGAGCGCGTAGCTTATAACCTTGCATTCCCCAATGAGCCAAGAAAACTGGTGCTTATTCCAGACACGTATTTTATGTCTTTAGCAAGAATGGCTCGCGCCTACAACCTGCTTGAGCAGCCAGAAAAAGCGGAACGCTATGCGCAAGAAGCCCACAGGATTTCTCCTTTGGGTGTTGATGCAACGCTACTATTAGTAAGAACATTAGAAGACCAGTCAAAAGTCTTTGAAGCTGCAAAGCTACTCAAAGACCTTATCGAGCACCTTTTCTCCGCATCAGATGTTGCGCTGGTATACTATCGCCTAGCCTATATGGAGTGGAAGCTAGGTCGCTCTGATCTTTGTGCAGCTTGCTATCAAATGGCTATGATCATCGGTGGTAGTGTTGCTCAACCTGCAAAAGAAGAGCTTGAAGACCTTCTCAAGGCAGACTCTTCTGTTAAGAAACTAGATACTCCTCAAGAGGTTTTCTCGTTCCTTAAGCAAAATGGTGTTCCTGTCTTTAACCAGAAAGCCGTATTTAACAAGGCAGTTGCTATTGGCAGCGCTTGTGTTAACGATGGCATTTACTGTGTTGGCCAGAACATGCTCAAGAACTGCCTAGAGATTACCTTTGATGATGCCGCTGCCAAGGTAGAGAGTTCGTTAAGAACACCATTCTAGAGGCCGCGTGCGTAAGCTATAACCTACTGCTCTGACTGTTGGTTGAACCGAGCGTTTAACCAAAGCTCTACCTGTGCTTTAAGATCATCTAGGCCCTCAGAGTTCACAAACACTGTATCCGCCTGATTACGCAAATACGTATCAGAAGGCTGATGTGCTATGCGCTGCTCAAACTCTTGGCGAGAAGATCCTCGCTGTTCAGCGCGCTCTGCTCTGAGCTCTAAAGGCGCAACAACCACGACAACCTCATCAACGAGCTCAAGCAAGTCTTCAACGCGGTCAAGCAGCGGAACCTCTACAAAGCAGAACTGAGCATCTGCTACAGGAGCTTCTTTTGTTAGGAATTGACGCATATATTCCCTGATAAAAGGCATCTCTAGGTCTTCTAAGAGCTCAGCTGATTCGCTGGTAGCAAAAGCCCTACGGCCAAGCTCTCGCCTATTAATCTCGTGAGTAATAGGATCTAGCAAATCGTTTCCAAAAGCCTCTGCCACGCGATACGTACATTCGCATCCAGGGCGTAAAAGCTTTCGAGAAACCTCATCAAGGTCAAAGCGCAGACCACCTGCTGCTTCAAACATTTTAGAAACAGTTGATTTACCAGACGCCATTCCGCCGGCGAGAATTACCTTGTACATGTAGCTCACTCCTATAACTGCAGTGCTGTATAAGAGCCTAGCAGTTTTACTTCTTCAGGAGTGTGAGTTACCCAAATTACAACTTTTGATTCAACGAACGGTTTGACAAAGGCAATAACCTGCTGCTTAAGCGCTTCATCTAATCCCTTGAACGGTTCATCAAAGAGCAAGATATCTGCATCGGCAAAGAGTGTGCGCAAAAGAGCAACACGTCTTTTTTGACCACCAGAGAGCTCATTTACTTGCTTGTTTTCTGTTCCTTCAAGTCCAACTCCACAAAGCGCTTCTGTAATACGCTCTCGAGCGCTCTGTTTTTGCTCCTGTGAGTGCGCTTGTATGGCAAGCATGATATTTGCCCTGACGCTCAAGTTTTCCAGCAGCCTATCTTCTTGAAACATCATGACTGTTTTAGCCTGAGGAGATTTACTTACTATGCCTGAGTCAGCTACTTCAAGGCCGCAAAGGATACGAAGAAGTGTTGTTTTACCTGCTCCAGAGGGCTCGGAGAGTACATATACTCCCCTGCCAAACTTGTAGGAAAAGTCATTGAGCACAACCATATTGCCAAACGATTTAGAGATATTTTTTACCTCGAGCAGCTGCTCAGTTGTGTAGACGCAATTTGTCGTATCTATACTCATGAGCAGCTCTTTTCTAACCTTGTGGCTATCCATGAGACTAACCGCATCACGATCTTCTCGCCAAGTGCACTCATCACAATGACCACAAGCGTCCATGCAAAAAGGGCTGGTGTATCCAGGTACACCTTAGCGTTGTAGAGGTGCTCGCCAATGGAGAATGTGGGGAGGCCGATGACCTCGGCAGCAATTCCCGATTTCCAGCAAAAGCCCATAGCAAGTGAGGTTGCGGTTTTAAGCGAGGGCATAAGCTGTGACAAATAAATTGCTTTAATGCGTTGCCAACCGTGAATTTGGTATACATCAGCCATCTCAATAAGCTGCTGGTCAGTGCTGAGAAGCCCCTCAAGTACCGCAATGTAGATAATGGGAAGTGCCATCAAAAATGAAATTGAAATTGAGAGATAGGGCGTGCGCACCCAGATGAGTAGCAAGATGACGAACGATGCCACCGGAATTGATTTGATTGTAGAAATAAGCGGCTCAAAAAGAATCTTTATCAGCTTGTACTTAAAACTCAAAAATGCCAGTAAGGAACCAGCCGTAAAAGCAAGCGCTCCACCAGCAAAAATACGTAAAAGAGAAAGACCAATAGAAACCCAAAATTCGCGTAGTTGAGCTAGCGAGAAAAGCGTCTGGATAGTCTGAACAGGTGAAGTTAGAACAATATCTTGGTTGATGACTACTGCAGCTACCTGCCATACGGCAAGCCAAAATGCCAGAGCTCCTAAACGAGCTCCCCAGCTAGAAGCAACTGCGCGGCCCGCACTTTGGGCACGACTCGCACTTTGTGCGCGACCTACACTTTGTATGTGGCCTGCATCTTGGAGCTGACCCGCACTTTGAACACGACCGTTTTTCTCGGCAGAAAAATCTACCGAGGCAGCGCCTGTTGTGGCATTGCCTCGGTCAGAAATACTATCGTTTATGTGCGGATTATGCGCCAAAGTAGAAATCGTCTCCAGGAACCTGTCCGCCTACTGACTGAGGATTAGCTTCAGCCAGAATGCCTAAGTAACTTGAAAGCGCGCTCTTCATATCTGCGCCATCAATATACGTAATATTACACTTAGGCAGCGCAACCTTAGCAATAGGCTCTGGAACAATACCATATTTGCCCACAAGCGTGGCTGCATCATCTGGATGATCAACCGCAAATGCAACAGAGTCTTTGTAGTGAGAAAGCAGTGCGGTCACAGCATCTGGAGAATCAGAGATCAGCTTTGAAGAAATAATGGTCACGCCCGCAATCAGCTTGCTCTGAGGATTGACTGCTTCCCACTCAGCACCAAGGTCAATGGCAACGCGAATCTGGTTGTTCTTAGTTTGTGCCACCGTTACAAAAGGCTGTGGGAGCAGCGCAATTCCCTCTGGATCTTGCGCAAGAGCAGCAACGCACTCGGTATGCTCGCTCTTCCACTCTACCTGGACATCTTCACCAAGTGTCATGCCGTTTTTGCTTAGCAGGTAAGACAGCGTGTACTCTGGGACAGCACCCTTACCGGAAGCGTAGAGCGTCTTTCCCTTGAGGTCAGCAAGCTTAGAGATGGCGCTACCTGTCTCAACAATGTAGAGAACATTCAGTACGTTGAGGCAAGCTACCTTATAGGCGCCCTTAGTCTTATTGAACAGCGTAGCTGCAAGATTTGCAGGAATAGAAGCAACGTCTACATCGCCCTGGGCAACCTTAGCAACCACCTGATCAGGGGCATCCAAAATCTCAAACGAGTAGTTGTTATCAGTAATGTTTTGCGCCTCTACCTCGCTCATGAACTTAACCAAGCCCATAGCAGTAGGTCCTTTGAGCGTTGCAACTTTTACCGCAACAGGATCAGATTTCTTAGCCTCATCTTTTGTGGCATCCTGAGACTTCTCTTGGTCTGTTCCCTTGCAGCCAAACAGTGCTGTAGCTGGAATAAGACCTGCAAGCTTAAGGAACGAACGTCTATCCATAAATCACTCCTGACTCGAAAAGTTAACTATGGCTACCTTATCACGTCTACAGCAAAATTCATACGATATACAGCGCTTTTTGCAAACTCTTTGATACATCCATGAGAGCAAGCTGCACCATGGCGAGAAGAACTAGTTCTTCTCGCCATATCCAAGGACGTACGCGCGGCACAAATTCTCGGTACCAATGATTGCATCAATGTGGCAACGCTCACGACCGTGAGTGTTGAGACATGCTGGACCAAATGCTCCACTCTTCAGATCATTACCAGAGAAGTACGCAGCGTTAGCGTCAGTTGAGAAGTGGAAGGCAACCTGCTGATTCCACTTTTCTGGCTCAACAACCTCCTGCGCACAGGCAATAAGCTTGTTGGAAACTTCCCAATCGTAAGGCGAGCGAATATCAGAAACAATGATGCCTACGTGGTGTTCATTTGAATTGTAGTCTGGACCAATGAGGGTAATGTCCAGCGATACGTACTCATCTACCTCAACAGGCAAGAATGCGCCGCCGTGACCAATCTCCTCGTACATGGGGAATGCAAACAAGGTGTTATAGAGGGGTTTCTCGCCAGACTGTGCAAGCCAACGGAGCGTATGAAGCTGCGCTGCAACACAAGCCTTATCGTCAATAAAGCGAGAAACCATATAGCCGTTGTCATACATCTCAAAGTGTGGATCAATAGCAATAACCGCGCCCTCAGAAACGCCCAGCGCACGGGCTTCCTCAGCAGAAGAAACGTCAGCAATCAACGAGATGGACATATTGTCCTCGGTGCGCTCCATGGTTCTAGCATCTTCAAAGACGTGAACAGAGTGGTGGTTGCAGATTACCTGGCCATCAACAACGGAGCCATCTCTACAGACAACGTGGCAAGTCTCGCCCTCAATGCTGTGGTAGTTGATACCGCCCAGCTGACGAACGCGTAGCGTACCGTCTGAGTTGAAGCCACGGACAATCAGGCCAATGGTATCAAGGTGGGCATTAACGCCAACGGTCTTGCTAGTATCCTTGCCTTCTACCAGGACATATGCAGTAGCCTTATTGTCAATTTGAAGCTCATAGCCTGCCTCAGCAACAAGCTCACGAAGCAGCTCGTGAATGCGCTCATAGTAGCCAACGGGACTATCACACTCAACAAGTTTCTTTATAGTGTCAATCAAATACTGTGTATCAATCTCAAAATGAGTCATGAAAATCTCCTAGTTTTGTGGATGGGTGTAGAGCTCTACCAGGTGTTCAAGCATGTCAACCATGCTCTCAAGCTCTGGGACAGGCACAAACTCTCTGACGCCGTGAGCATTGTAGTAGCAAGCAGAAAGATTAGCGCACGGGAATCCTCTAAAGGAAAGTTGGGATCCGTCAGTGCCACCGCGCATTGGAATGCAGGTCATCTCAACACCGGTCTTCTCATATGCGGTGCGTGCATTCTCGATTAAGTGCGCATACTCAGGCTTCAATACGATGTCAGCCAAGTTGTGATACTGGTCGTGAATCTCAACGGAAAGTACCTCGGAGCCAATCTGCTTGTTTACATACGCTGCAGCGTCAACCATCAACTGCTTGCGGCGTTCAACCTTTGCTTGGTCATGGTCACGAATGATGTAATCAGCGCGAGCAGACTCGCAATCACCATTGACGCGCTCCAGATAGAAGAAGCCATCATAGCCCTCAGTGAACTCAGGACGTTCCGCAGGTGGGAGCAGCTCGTGGAAGCGCATGATTGCCTCAGATGCATTGATCATCTGGCCTTTTGCGGTACCTGTGTGAACCGAAAGTCCGTGAGCACGCACAAACACCTCAGCAGCATTGAACGTCTCGTAGCAGAACTCACCAAAGGGACCGCCGTCAATGGTGTAACCATACGCAGCACCAAAAGCGTCAAGGTCCAGAAGAGCTGCGCCGTGGCCAATCTCCTCATCAGGAACAAACGCAAGTGCAATACGTGGGTGCTTAAGCTCTGGATGCTCTTTGTAGCGAGCGAGCAAGCTGACCAGCATGGCAATGCCAGCTTTGTCATCGCCACCAAGCAGCGACGTGCCATCAGTGGTAACCAGCTGCCAACCAACCATGTGCTCAAGCTGAGGATTTGTCTCAGGGCTGATATAGACCTCTCTGCCCTCACGATCAGAACCAACTACTAGCTTGCCGCCCTCATACGTAACAACCTGAGGATGAACGGGATTACCCCAAGACTGCCAAGCCGTATCAATGTGGCAGCAGAAACCAAGAGTTGGAAGGTCCTCCAAACCCTTGCTTGCCGGCCAGTGAGCAACCACATAGGCGTGCTCATCAACAACTACATTTTCTGCGCCAAGTTCGCGAAGGTCAGCTGCAACAACCTCAGCCATCTGGTGCTGAGACTCAGTTGAAGGAACGGTATCTGCCGTCAGAGGATTAGACTGAGAAGAAACCTTGCAATACGCAATAAATCTATCTAGAACGTCACTCATAAAACTCCCTTACAAAAACTGCGCTAACCAAATAGTTAACGCAGTTTAGAGTATCAATTTATTAACGAGAAGACCGTGAGGCTCGTGAAGCTGTAACAAAGGATTTCCAAAGTTCGCAATCAGCCTTGCTGTATTGCCAACCATACTCTGGATGCCACTGCACACCTAGAGCAAACGTCTTGCCCTTGACCTCAGCTCCTTCAATAATGCCGTCTGAAGCATACGCAACTACATTAAGCTCAGCGGATACCTTTTTCAGAGCCTCATCGTGATACGAGTTTGCTTGAATGTCTTCAACCTTACCCAGAGCGTTGTACAGCAAAGAATCTTTTTGAACATGAACAGCATGAGCTGGATGGTACAAATTTGCCGAATGAGTCCAGAATGCATGATTTTCTGTTGGTTCAAGGGTATGCAAATCTTGTACAAGCGTACCGCCCAGCACAACGTTTAAAAGCTGAAGGCCACGGCAAATAGCAAGTAGAGGTTTATCTGCAGCAAGCACCTGCTTTACCAGCTCAAACTCAAGCGCATCTCGTATAGGACACAAACGATCAAGGTCGCGTGGCTCTTCTCCCCAATTGCGAGGGTCAACATCATGACCACCAGTAAGGCAGAAGCCGTCACACATCTCAACAAACTGACCAATAACCTCTGGGTCTTCTGTTAGAGGCATCATGATTGGGATGCCGCCAGCTGCAAGAATGGCATCAAACTGAATTTGTGCTACAGAAGCAGAATCAGAAAAGTTCTCTTCAGGCATCCAGCGAGGAGTTACACAGATAAGAGGGCGCTTAGAAGCAGGAAGCTTTGGAACATCACTAAATGCATCTTTGACTATATCTGGAATAACCACAAAATCCTCTTAACACTCTGCTCTTTGACCTACATTACACAAAGGTTGGCCCTTTTTGAGTCTTTGACTTTATCGCTTTTGCGTTTTTCATGCCACCCTGACAACTCTTCCTCCACAATGTTTTTTCATTAATGAAACATTTTTCTGTATTGCGTACAATCAATTTGGGTATTAAGAAGCCAGTTCTTTACATTTAAGCTTCATATTTTGAAGATGCAAACGGAAGGCGCCCTATGAAAGAGCACGTATTTAATAACCTTTCCCGTAAAACATTCTTACGTGGATCTTTGGCGGCTGCCGTTGCCGCCGGTTCTGCTTCACTACTTTCTGCTTGTGGCGGTTCAGCTGGCGGAGACGCAGAGAAAAAGGTACTGCGCTTTGGTGTAAACAACCCAAAGGTAACCTTTGATACTCAGAAGACTTCTGGTTCTGTTGGTGTATCTGAGGCAGTTGCAGAGTCTTTGCTGGTACTTAATCCAGACACAAAAGAGATTGAGCCAAACCTGGTAACCGGCCTTCCTACTGTCTCTGAAGATGGCCTTACCTACTCATATGAGCTTAAGGATGGCATCAAATTCCACAATGGAGAGACCCTTAAGTCCTCTGACGTTAAATACACCTTCACGCGTATGTTCTTGCCTGCTACTAAGGCAACCTCAATTGACTCGTACGCATACATCGAGGGTGCTAAAGACATAATTGCCGGCACAACAGAAGAGCTTTCTGGTGTTGTTATTAAGGATGACCGTCACTTTGATATTAAGCTGACACAGCCTTATTCAACCTTTAATGCAATCATGGCTCAGTTCTACGCTGTTATCTACCCAGAGAAGGCTTGCAAAGAAGCCGGTGAAGCTTGGGGCACTGAGACCAACTTCATTGGTACCGGTGCTTACAAGCTTGTCTCTAATGACAGCACCACAGAAGTTGTTCTTGAGGGATTTGCTGACTACCATGAGGGCAAGCCTGGTCTGGATGAGCTCAGATTTGTCTACATTGACGACGCTAACACCCGTATTCTTAACTACAAGAACAATGATGTTGACCTGGTCTTTATTTCTCAGTCTCTTATCCAGCAGTACCAAAATGATGAGTCTATTTCCAAAGAGATTGTCAACTACACACCTGCATCCACGCAGTTTGTAAACCTGAACCTTAAGAGCGAGAACCTCAAAGATGTCCGCGTTCGTCAGGCTCTCTCTATGGCAATTGATAGAGACACCATTTGTAGCACCATTCTTTCTGGTGTTGCAAAGCCTGCTAAGTCGTTTATCCCATCTTCTGAGACCGGCTACAACGAGTCCGCTCCAGAGTTTGAGTACAACGTAGACAAGGCAAAGCAGCTTCTTGCAGAGGCTGGTGTTTCTAACCTCACTCTTAACGCACAGGTCAGAAGCCAGGATCAGAACCTCATGGTTGCCCTTCAGGATGCTTGGTCAAAGATTGGCGTTACCTGTAACGTAAGCGTTATTGACTCTGGTGTTTGGAGCGACGCACGTACTAACGGTGACCTTGAAGTCACTCTTGTTACCTGGTCTACCCTCTCCTTCCAGGGTGTTGAGCACATGGGCTCCTACTTCCGCTCTGACCGCGCCGCAAAGAAGTCTTCCTTCTACAACAGCACCGAGTTTGACAACCTGGTTGACCAGGCTCGCCTTACCGTTAATAACAACGACAAGGTACTTGAGCTCACCCGTCAGGCAGATAGCCTCATGACTCACACTGACTACGCATGCTTGCCTATTGACTGGCCACAGATGCCTTACGTCTTGAAGCCAGAGTTTACGGGCCTCAGCGTTCTGGTTAACCCTCACTTCGATAAGGTTCAGAAGAAGTAAAGTTTCCTACACGCAAAACTGAAGGCGAGAAGATCAATTGGTCTTCTCGCCTTTTTTGTGTTTGTATGCCGTTTTAAGACACGACAATAAGATGCGCTACTCGAAAATCTTCTCCTCAAGGTGCGCTTCTTCTACGGCCTTCTGAGCCGCCTCAATAGCGTGAGCCACCTGTGGTGTACGGTCAGCGTCAGAGAGCGATGTGTCGTACAGGTGGCAAGCGCAGAAGTGACCTGGCTCAGCCTCGATACGCTCAGGAATGCGCTCGGAGCAAACCTTCATTGCCTTAGGGCAGCGCGTGTGGAATACGCAACCTGAAGGTGGATTGGCAGGACTTGGAACGTCACCTTGAAGAATGCGCTTTTCCTGGATACGCTCGTGGCGAATACGAGGAATAACGTCCAAAAGTGCCTGAGTGTATGGGTGCAAAGGACGCTCAAAGAGGGCGTCTTTGGTGGCAAACTCCATCTGGTGACCCAGATACATGACCATAACAGTATCAGCAATGTGGCGAACAACGGAAAGGTCATGGCTAATAAAGATGTATGCCAGACCGTGGTCCTTCTGAAGCTCTTCAAGCAAGTTGATTACCTTGGCCTGAACAGAAACGTCCAAAGCAGAAACAGGCTCATCGCAGACAACAATTTCTGGCTCAAGCACAATAGCGCGAGCAATACCAATACGCTGGCGCTGACCGCCCGAGAACTCGTGAGGGTAGCGGTACTTGAACTCAAGGTTAAGGCCAACTTCCTCCATTACCTCTTCAATGCGAGCATCACGCTCTGCCTTTGTTTTATAGGTGCCTGCAATATCAATAGGCTCGCCAATGATATCCATGACCGTCATACGAGGGTTCAGTGAGCTGTAAGGATCCTGGAAGATAAGCTTCATCTTCTGACGGGCTCGCTTGAGATCTTCGCCCTTAAGCGAGGTAAAATCCTCTCCATCAAGCTCAACCGTACCAGAGGTTGGCTCGGTAAGGCGCAGCACGCACTTGCCAGTAGTGGATTTTCCGCAGCCAGACTCACCAACAATGGCCAAGGTCTCTTTGCGCCTGAGCTCAAACGAAACATCCTCAACAGCATGAACGGAAGCGTTAGAACGACCAAAAACACCGTTTTTAATAGGGAATCGCTTAACCAAGTTCTTTACGGACAAGATGGTTTTCTCGCCAGAAAGGTCCTTGACCTCTGTGTTCTTCTCTTCTGCCATGACTACTCACCCCACTCATCAGTGTATTTCCAACAGCTGACAGTATGGCAATTGTCTTCACCAACAGCAGTCAAGCTAGGACGACGATTCTTACAAATGTCCTTAGCAAACGGACAACGTGGATGGAATGGGCAACCAGAAGGCATGTGCGAAAGCATAGGAACGCTACCAGGAATTGCATAGAGTTCCTTGGTGCGCTCGTCAAACGATGGAATGGACGCAATCAAGCCCTGAGCATAAGGGTGCAGAGGGTTAGTAAAGAGCTCTGCAGACTGCGCATACTCAACGCGATGACCAGCGTACATGACAAGAACCCAGTCAGCCATCTCGGAAACAACACCCATGTCGTGTGTAATCAACATGACAGCGGTGCCCAAATCTTGCTTCATGCGATCGATAATCTGCAGAATCTGTGCCTGAACTGTTACGTCAAGAGCGGTTGTTGGCTCGTCGCAGATAAGCAGTGATGGCTGGCAGGCAAGTGCCATAGCAATCATGACACGCTGACGCATACCGCCAGAAAGCTCATGTGGATATGACAAGAAGATCTTCTCTGGTGCAGGAATGCCCACCAGCTTGATCATATCAAGGGCCTTCTGATCTGCCTCCTGTTTGCTCATGTTGGGATTATGAACAAGGATGCCCTCACGAATCTGAAGACCAGATTTCATAACAGGGTTCAAGGAGGTCATAGGCTCCTGGAAAATCATGCCAATGCGATTACCGCGGAAGTCACGCATGCCACCACGAGGAAGCTGCGTTAAATCAGTTCCCTCAAAAATTATTTCTCCGCCGGTAATCTGTGCAGGAGGTGTAGGAAGCAGTCCCATGACCGACAATGCCGTCATGGACTTACCACAGCCAGACTCTCCTACTACCGCAAGAGTCTCGCCTTTACGCATAATAAACGAGAGGTCACTTACTGCAGGAAGTGCGCCATCTTCGGTGAAAAGCGTAACATCAAGATGATTAACGTCGAGAAGAACGTTCTTCTTGCACTGCTCTTCTCGCTCCTTTTGAGCGGTTTCTTGTGCAAGTTTGCGCTCCTCAAGGCTGCAAAATTGCACAGACTGTCCATTTGGACCCTCAATAGCATGCTCGAATGTTGCATCTGCAACCTCAGTTGCCTGATCATTTTCTTGTGCAAGAGCATCTGTATTTTCTGCCATAAACGTAACCTCCTTTCTAAGAACGCATCTTTGGATCAAGGGCGTCGCGGAGTGCGTCGCCAAGTAAATTGAAAGACATAACCGTAATGATGATGACAATACCTGGGGCAATACTGTAGAGAGGCTGTGATGCAAGGTATGGCTGAGAGGCTGCAATCATTTGACCCCAGCTTGCCTCAGGTGGCTGAACACCCAATCCCAAGAACGACAGCGTTGCCTCAGAAAGAATTGCACTTGGAATGCCCAAGGTAGAAACAACAATCAGCGTAGAAATGCAGTTAGGAAGCAAGTGCTTCATGATGATGCGGAAGCTGTTACCACCAGACAAAATACAAGACTGAATGTATTCAGAATTCTTTAGGCGCATAACATCGCCTCGAATCAGCCTTGCCGTGGTTGTCCACATCAAAAGACCCAGCGCAATATAGAGATTAATAAGACCTGGACCCATAACAAACATAATTAAAATTGCAAAAAGCAAGAATGGGAAGCTGGAAAAAACCTGAATGATAAAGGAAACAACTGCATCAACCCAGCGACCATAATATCCAGCTGCAACTCCCGCAACAAAGCCAATAAAGAGGGCAATAGCCTGCGAAATAATACCAACAGATAGAGAAATCTGGCAGCCGTAAATAATACGAGAAAGAATATCTCGGCCATACTCATCAGTGCCAAGCAGGTGTGCAAACGTTGGATTCTGGTTCTGAATTGCCAGGTTTTGATCCTTGTAGCTATAAGGAGCAAGGATTGGAGCAAGGATTGCAATAATAGCCAGAAGCAAAACAATACCCAAGCAAATCATACCCAGCTTATTTTTCTTAAAAATGTTCCAGCTAACCTGCCAATAGCTCTGCGCACGGACCTTTCCAGTGGCAGCCTGTTCCGCTTCTTGAACCTTGGCGGCATCCTCAAGTACAGCTTCAGTCTTTTGGACCTTCTCGCTATTTTTATCACTTGTAAACAAAGCCATTACTCTGATGCCTCCTCTCCAAGACGAATGCGTGGATCAACTACCGCGTACAAAATATCAACAAGCAAATAGATAACAACGCAGATAATTGCCACGTACATGACACTACCCTGAATCAACGGCAGGTCACGAGCATTAATTGCATCGATAAGCAGCTTACCCATACCGTTCATGTTGAAGATCTGCTCAATGATGATGGAACCGGTAAGGATGTCTCCCAGCTGAGATCCAGCAATGGTAATAATTGGGATAAGAGCATTTCTGAGCGCATGCCTCAAAACAATAGCGGAGCGCTTAAGGCCCTTAGCTTCAGCAGTTCTAATATAGTCCTGATTTAATACATCCAGCATGCTAGTCCTGGTCACACGAGCAATACTTGCCGCATAACGAGAGCCCAACGCAATAACAGGAAGAACGTAGGCGGATGGCGTTTTAACACCAGACAGCGGGAACCACTTAAGCGTTAAAGCAAAAATAATCTGAAGCACTAATGCCACCCAGAATGAAGGAGCAGAAATGCCAAAGATTGCAGCAGACATAAGCGTTCTATCAAGCCATTTTCCATGGTTTACTGCGGCAAGAATACCCATCAAAAGACCAAGTACTATGGCAAAAAGATACGCAAACACTGCTAAGCGTAGCGTAACTCCCAAAGCCTTAGTCAGAAGAGCAATGACAGGTCGCTTCTGAGTGTAAGAAGTTCCAAAATCTCCACCAAGCATTTTTACAAACCAGTTTGCGTACTGCTCTGGAATTGGCTTATCAAGACCCATCGTGTGACGGACCTGTTGAACAGTAGCCTCATCAGCCATATCGCCCATCATGACTCGTACTGGATCACCTGGGACAATGTTCAAGACAAAAAACGTTAAAGCAGAAATGCAAACTACAACGCTCACTGCTTGAAGGATTCGTTTGATTAGAAACGATCTCACTCCTGAGCTCCTCTCCCCTCAAGAAAATGAAGCGGCATCCAAGAACCTTAGATGCCGCTTTAAAGTTTATAGCAAGTTTGCTACCTAGTCCTCTGGAACGGTGTAATCGGAACTAGAGGTATCAATATCGACATCAAAGAAGTGATAAATCAAGTTTCCAACCTTAGCGTTCTTGACGTACTTCTTAGCGACAAAGGAGTTCTTTGGCCAGTACAGAGGAAGTGTAGCGAAGTCTGTACGAGTCAGCAGGTTATCTGCATCTTTGTAATCCTCTGTCCTCTTGTCCTTGTTGGACTCGGAGCGACCCTCAACAAGAAGCTTGTCAAACTCTGGGTTGTTATAGAAGGAAGACTTCTTTGCAGCGTTAGTGCTGTAGAAGTAGGTGTACATGTGCTGATCGCCATCAGCAAACAGTGGATACCAACCAAGGGTAGTAATCTGAAGGTTACCTGCAGCCCAGTCTGTGTTCCAAACTGCGTTGTCCTCTACCTGGACATCAAGGGTAACGCCGATCTTGCTCCAGTACTCCTGGACAGCAACAAGGAGTTTCTCGTAAGACTTTCTAACCTTTGCAGAAAGCTTAAGGTTAGTGACACCAGCCTCAGCAAGAAGAGACTTAGCTTTCTCTGGATCGTACTCAAAAGCAGGAGCGCTCTTGTCGTAACCAGGAGTTGCTGGTGCAAGCCATCCGCTTGCAACGGTGCCGTTACCAGAAGCAATGTTGTCAACAAGCTCCTGGCGGTTAATCGCCAAGGAAAGTGCCTGGCGGACCTTAGCATCAGTAAGCTCAAAACCCTCTTTGAGGTTGAGGTTGATGAAGTTAACACCAAGGGTCTGATATGCAGTAATCAGGTCCTTGACGTCAGCATCACTTGAATACTGCTGGTACAGAGAAGATGGAAGATCGCAGAAGTCAATATCGTTGTTCTTGAAAGCAAGCAGCTGAGTATTAGAGTCATCATAGTAGTGAATGCGAATCTCATCCAGAGCAGGCTTGCCGTCATGGTAGTCATCAAAGCGCTCAAGAACAACCTCGGTAGTATCATCGTTGCTCTTAATCTTGTATTTACCGGTACCAATAAGGTTAGTACCAGTACCCCAATCAGCACCAGCAGCCTCACAAGCCTTCTCTGGGAAGATGCAGGCATAAGGGATACCAAGAACGCTTACAAAAACAATGTAAGGCTCAGAAAGTGTAAAGGTAAAGTGAGTGTCATCCTGAACAGTTAAGCCCTCAAGCTCGGTGGCATTGCCAGCGAGCATCTCTGGAGCACCCTTAATCTTGTCAAAGAAGCTGGTGGAGAGAGCCTTAGTTTCTGGCTTAAACATACGCTCAAAGGTGTACTTAACGTCCTTTGCGGTCAAAGTAGTACCGTCGTGGAACTTGATACCCTCTTTGAGCTCACACTTAAGAGTGACACCATCAGACTCAAAGGTTGGAATCTCCTTGAGCAGACATGGAACAAGCTCATTGTCCTCAGTCCAACGAAGCAAAGACTCACAAACAGAGTCTGCAACACATGCGGACTGTGAGTTGTTTGCACGCTGCATATCAAGGCCCTGCTTAGAGTTTGCAGAACCATAGCGAAGAATCTTCTTCTTATCAGATGCCTGAGTAGTATCAGTGGAGGAAGAGTTGCAGCCAGCCAGCATCATAGATGCGCCACCACCAGCCGCTACCATACCTGATGCCTTCAAAAAATTACGACGGCTTAGTGAGTTCTCCAGCATATTAACCCTTCTTTCTTATTAAAACGATTTATAAGACAACCCTGCTGGGGTAAAATAACTATACAAAACAATTACCAGTATCTACCTATATATACCTAGAATGAAATAGATATGAAACATTAAATTGTGACGATAACAGCAAAATCTATTCACCTGCACTTTTTGTCAAATCATATAGGATTTACCTATATACAAAGATAAATAATGACTAAGCATTTTTGGACATTTGTCCATTATGTCCATAAAAATATTGGCAGATACCAAAGCGATACCTGCCAATACAAATACCTGTAACGAGAAGCACTCTCTGTCTTAGTGCTTACGCTTCATAAGTCCAGCGGCTGTCAAAGCAGATGCACCCATAACCATAAGAGGCATTACCAGAAGCTCTTCACCTGTATTTGGAAGCTGTGCCTTCTTCTTCTTTTCCTTCTTCTCTTTTACTGGAGAAGCAGAATTGGAAGGCTCTTCTGGAGCTGGCGTTGGTGTTGGAGCTGGAGTATCAGACTCAACAGTTAGGGTAACTGTCTTTGCTGCCTCATAATCATTACCTGCAGCTGCAGCATTACCGTTGAAGTAATAGTAATACGTAACGGAGTATACGCCAGGAGTCTTAGAAATCTCTTCTGCCTTCTGAGCAACAGTTGCTGCATCCATGGTTGCTGTATCAAGCACAACTGCACCACTCTGATCAACAACCTTAACGCGAGCATCAGCAGAACCGGCAGCAGGGGTAACCTGACCGGCACTGTGATCAACCATAGCATCAAGGTTATCAAGGATGGACCAAGAATCCTGGTTAGCGGTAATAGTGCTCTCGTGTGCAGTAACTACCTGTCTGAGCTCTGTATACAGAGGAGAGATGACGCCGTTATTAAGATCAAGAGCATCAGTAGAGTTTTCAGAAGCATTGATAACAAGGTTGTTGCTGGAAAGAGAAGTGTACGAATACTCCTGATACACATCATCCGTAAGGTCATTATCAACAGCAAGCTGCCAGCCAGGAAGATTGAGGTACAGTCCACTATTGGAATTTCCAGTGTGAACTGAATAGCCATAATCTCTCATGGCAGCCTTAATGTTGGTCAAATCAATGTAGTATGCACCGCCGGTATACAGTGCATCATTTTCTGTTGCGCTGTGGCGGTCTTCATACAGGATATTGTCAACGTGAATATCACTTGCAGAAATAGTTGGCATGTAATTCCACTCGTCCTGTGGGATAGCGTAATAGCTACCATCAGGCCTAATAATTACGCCAAGATATTTCTTGTTGCTGCTAAGAATGGAGTTGTTTGTTCCCTCTTCCAGCACCTGCCTTGCAAATCTAACTGAAACACAAGGGTTTCCGTAAGAGGTTCTGTGATCAAGCAGGTGCTGAGTAAGACCTACATAGTTGGTGCCATACAGATTAAGAGTAGAACCATTAGTAAGCGTCAGAGGGACGGTAAGTGTAATGGTTTCACCAGCAGCCAGGGAACCAGAAATAGAGATGGAACGCATTTCAGCATTGTCCTGACCAGCTGCCTGGTATGCAGCGTATGCATTAGCTGCAGGCTGAGAACCAGAACCGCCATTGAGTCCATTAATGTTCAGGTTAATTGCAGTTGCTGCATTAGTTGACGAGAAGGTAAATCCTGTTGCACGCAAATCGGGATTAGGGCTTGAGCTAGCATAATAAGTAAGTGGCAGCTGCATAATCTCGTTAACAGAAACTGGAGATGAAGAGATATTGGTAATCTTTACCACTGCCTGCAGATTCTGATACTTATCAATATCTACAATAGAGCGATTCATCTGAGTAGTGTCATTATCCTTATAAGCGTAGTTAGATGTCTGACCAGAAGCATCTGTAAAGTAAATAGAACGCTCAATAAGACCATCTGCACTCACAGATGGTGACACATTAGTAGTAGTGCCGTTATAGAACGAATTGTTACTTGCAGCGTAAGCAATATTTGGCATAAAAATCAAAGCTGCCAAAAATGCAAACATAACAGCAAGAAAACTGTGGCCCTGCATCTTTGATGTCATAGGCGTATTCCTCCTCAGAATAAAAACTTAGCGTTATATTTTCGCATTAAGATACTGTTGAAGGAATGGAGATATTTGTTGCTCACATAAAAAAGAGACGCCATCTTTCGACGACGTCTCTTGACAAATCTCTAGATGCGCAAAGTGCTCTACTCTGCAGCCTCTTCGGTTGCCTGTGCGTTAGCCTCAGAATTAACAAGGTGAGCCTCAAGATCAGCCTCAGCCTCAGCTGCTGCTGCCTCTGCTGCTGCACGCTCCTCCTCTGGAAGTGGAGTGACCTCAATGTCAATGCCAAGGGTCTCTGCAGCTGCCTTCATAGACAGGGAGATACGACGACGGTCAAGATCAATCTCCATGACCTTTACCTGTACAACGTCGCCAACCTTGCAGACCTGAGATGGAGCGGTGACGTGCTGCTTAGCCATCTCGGAGATGTGGACGAGGCCCTCAACGCCGTTGCCAAGGTCAACAAATGCACCGAAGGTAACAAGCTTGGTGACAGTGCCCTCAATGATAGCGTCAACTGGGTACTTGGAAACAAGTACGCGCCATGGATCCTCGGAAGTCTGCTTGAGACCAAGGGAGATACGCTCACGGTTAAGGTCAACGTCGAGAACCTGAACCTCAACCTCCTGGCCAACCTTAACAACCTCAGATGGGTGGTTAACGTGGTTCCAAGAAAGCTCAGAGATGTGAACCAGGCCGTCAATGCCGCCAAGGTCAACAAATGCACCAAACTCAACAATGGAGGAAACGGTGCCCTTGAGCTTCATGCCAACCTGAAGCTTGCCCAGGATGTCCTGACGCTCTGCCTTACGAGCCTCCTCAAGAACAATACGGCGAGAAAGAACAACGTTGTTGCGGTTGCGATCCATCTCGATAACACGAGCCTCAATACGAGTGCCCATGAATGCACCAAGATCCTTGACGCGACGGAGGTCAACAAGGGATGCAGGCAGGAAGCCACGGAGGCCAATGTCAAGAATCAGGCCGCCCTTAACAACCTCAATAACCTCGCCCTCAACGGTCTCACCAGCGTTGAACTTATCCTCAACTGCCTTCCAAGCACGCTCGTACTCAGCACGCTTCTTGGAGAGAACCAGACGGCCCTCTTTGTCCTCTTTCTGAAGGACAAGAGCCTCGACGTCCTCACCCAGGGAGATGATCTCTGCGGGGTTAACGTCTTTACGAATAGAAAGCTCACGAGCAGGAATAACGCCCTCAGACTTGTAGCCAATGTCTACGAGGACCTCATCGCGCTCAATCTTGACGACGGTGCCGTTGACAAGATCTCCCTCATCAAAATCGGTGACAGTGCCGTCGATCAGGCTGTTCATTTCCTCATCGGAAATTTCATCCAAAGAGAAGATGGACGAGTTCTGAATCTCACTCAAAGGTGGACCCCTTCCAAAACGGGGCCCCGGTCAACATGGTTGCTGCCAGAGTGCCAATACGTGGACTTCTCTACTCGGAAACTTACATGCTCTCGGGGGCCAACAGATACAGTGCATGACTTGACGCCATACAGGCAATAGGATAGCGCTCTTCGGCTGATTAAACAAGCCAAAGAGCGCTACTTTTGCACAGCTATTACGCAAGTTTTACAAAATTTCTTCAAAGTTTGTTTCTTGCAAGATGATTATGTTGTGCTTACGCAAGAAGGCGGTAGCCCTCTTTTTCTACGACAGCTCGATACGTATCAACATTAATTGGATTTTTGCTGAGGATACGTGCCTGACCACCGGCTAGAGTAACCTGCGCCCATGTTCCCTCAATACTATCGAGGGCTCGAGTCACATGATTGACGCAGTTCTGGCAAGTCATACCACCAATCTCAAATGTCTGAACATAGGGGTAATGAGACTCATCTTTGTCTTCTGGTCCATCTGCAGCAGCAACATGCTCTGTATTACAGGTAGTAACACCTGTTCCCTCATCAGAGCAGCAGCCTTTTTTGCCCGCAGCAATTCCATAAACACGATAACCCGCAAAACCGCAAACAGCTACAACAGCAAGAATAACAATGATATTGATTGGTGACATACAAACTTCCCTTCTGTTGTTGTTTTACTACCCACCATTTTCTAAATTATTCAAAAAATGATGTTTTTCTCGCTAAATTTAACAGCAACAGCAAAAATCGTAATGCAGCTTAAGCGGAAAGCTTTGCGCCAAGGCCACGGAGAGCCTCAAGAGCATCGTCATCTGGCTCAAGGTTGCAGATAAAGGTCTCAATAACGTTGACGCCCTCTGCCTCAGCATTCTGCTTCCAGGTCTCCATCCAGTCACCGGTTCCCCAGTCGTAAGAGCCAAAGAGAGCGGTTGGCTTCTGTCCAAGCTTGCCGGCGCAATCGTTGAAAAGCTCCTCAAAATCAGGATCAAGCTCCTCGTCACCCATAGCAGGGCAACCAAAAGCAAATGCATCGTACTGATCGCACATATCTGCAGAAAACTCAGAAGACTCAATAGCCTCAGTGTCTGCTGCGCTTGCAAGCTCTTTTGCCATTGCCTCAGTATTGCCCGTCATGGACCAATACACAACTGCTACTTTACTCATACATTTCCTCCTTCTGTGTCCAGGTTCCCCCTGGAAAACTACACATTACTTTCAATACCTCAACAAGAAATCCAAGCACACCCCTTATGCAACCTGACATTTCTTGGTATTGCCATACGATGAGAGAATCTGTGCTAAAGATTCCCCTTGATAAAAACGATGCTTGCACTGGTCTTCTGCATCTTTAAGTCTCTCGAGGCGCAGGCGAGTTTCTTCCGTGTTGTCATAAACTTTCCAAGCACCAGTAAAAAGCTCAGACTGTCCATTCATAAAGCCCTGAACATCAGCAAGTGGATAGCCCAGTACCAGTCCAATCTCGTGCGGAAACGCGGCTTTTCTTGCGTGAAAAGCAAAAATTCTTGAACGCATGCTCTTCATCAACGCCTGCGCTGACTCAGTGGAATGACCAAATGCAGCCAGAAACTCACAGTGCTCTGGTTTGGCGAGAATATCCTCAACAAGCTCAGGTCTATAGGCAACAAACGTCACCTTTCCGCCAGAAATAGCAGAGGTAGCAAGGAGCGTTACCCCAAACAGTGAGAGTTCGTGAGTAGCGTTGCATAGAAATGCCCTCAGAGTTGGGTCGGTGCAAATGAGACTTGTGCAAGAGCTACAAGACTTGTGGGATGCAAATGAAAAGAGCGCGGCTGGCTTGACGTGAGCAATAATACCAGCAGCACAGCGAACAAACGTTGTAGCAAAATCGTGACAGAGCTCGGGGGTATACGCTCTCCCGGCATCATTGAAAGCAGGCTTTTTATCAGCAGAATATGTACAGGGAGAAGTAACGTCTAGGAGCAATGAATTCTCAAAAGAAGTAAGACAATCCATACCGTACTTGCTCCCTTCTTAAAAATGCGCCGTCGACTAAAAGGGAGCCGACGGCGCCTGGATTCCGGACCCTTGGAGAGGGGAAAGGTTCCGGGCTGATAAAGCAATTTTGTTAGAACTAGCTCCTGTTATATAAAAACCTTAACAAGTTAACCTCTTCTAACTATTTAAAGTGTAAGCCTTAGCTAACTAAATGCAAGAGAAAACTCAAAATATTTTTACTTTTTGACAGAAAAAAGCTCCCGCCTCTTACTAATAAGAAACGGGAGCTTTAACGCAATCTAAAAAACGTTTTGTTGACGCACAAGTGCGTTCTAGGCAGCTTGTCCTTCAGTTAAAAGCATCTTTACCTCAGAAGGAACATAAGGATTATGAGCTGCAGTAGTAAGCAGTGACCTTGTGTTTGCAAGCGTTACCATAAGTGTCAGAAGATTGTGCATATATGCAGCAGCACTTACAGTAATAAGACCTGTAACACCCGCAGCGATGAAAGAGCTGTTCAGCGCAACAATCGTGCGATAGTCAGCATGAATCCTCTTCATTACTTGCTGGCCCAAAAGACGCATGATTACCAACGATTCAAGCGAGTCATTTCTGATTGAAATATCAGCAACGGCACGAGCAATATCAGTTGCATCAGAGAGCGCCAGTGAAACATCAGAAACAGCTAGTGCAGGTGAATCGTTAATACCATCGCCAACCATTGCAACGGTGTAACCCTCCTGCTGGAACTTCTTAACATATGCGCACTTATCCTCTGGGAGAATCTGTGCGACGTAGTCATCAAGACCAAGCTTCTTAGCAACACTTGCTGCAACGTTTTCTGAGTCGCCGGTCAACATAACCATACGCTTAACACCAAGAGCACGGAGCTGCGTAATAGTTGCTGCTGCATCTTCTCTTACAGGATCGGTAATACAAATTGCTGCAATAAGTTTTGAATCCTCGGACATAAAGATAATGGACGAGGTTGGAGCAATCTGTGCAAGGTCGTCCTGAATTCCCTCAGGCATTGGGGTCTTCTCGTCATCAAAAATGAAGTGAGCTGAGCCAATGCAGACCTCTTTGTCGTTAACCTTGGTACGAATACCGTGAGCAACAACATACTTAACCTCTGCGTGGAACTCGTCCTTGTGCTTGAGGCCACGCACCTTTGCCTCGTTTACAATTGCGCGAGCCATGCTGTGTGGGAAGTGCTCCTCAATACATGCAGCAAGACGTAGAAGCTGGTCCTCGGTGCGGCCACAGAAGCTGACAATACACTCAACATGTGGGACTGCCTTTGTCAGCGTACCGGTCTTATCAAAGACGATAAGATCTGCTGCAGCGATCTTCTCGAGGTATTTTCCGCCCTTAACCGTCATGCCAAACTTGGCCGCCTCATCCATTGCGCTAGCCACTGCAACAGGAGTGGAAAGCTTAATAGCGCAGGAATAGTCAACCATAAGAACGGTCATAGCCTTAGTGATGTTTCGGGTGATACCCCAAATACCAAAGAAGGCAAGGAAGCTGTAAGGAACCAGTGCATCAGAAAGGCGCTCTGCCTTAGACTGTGCGCCAGCCTTAAGCTCAGCAGACTGCTCAACCATATCAACAATGTTGTCGATACGAGACATTCCTGGAGGAGCGGTAACGCTGACCATGAGGTCACCGTCTTCAAGAGCAGTACCAGCGTAAACAGTAGAGCCAGGCTCTTTGGTAACAAGACGTGACTCGCCTGTCATGGCAGCTTCGTTCATCTGGCCAATGCCTTCAACAACTTTGCCGTCAACAGGAAGAACGCCACCAGCGCGCTGGTGCAAAATCATGCCCTTCTCAACCTCGGAGAGAGCAATCATTACGTCCTTGCCGTCAATACGAGCCCAGACGTTCTCAGAGCGCGTAATCAGGCCGTCACGGAGTGCAAGACGAGCACGGCTGGCAACGTGGTTCTCCATAGCTGCAGACAGCTCAAGCAGAAACATGACAGTAGAAGCATCTGCCCACTCATTTCTTAGAATGGAAGTGGTGATAGCAGTTGCGTCCAAAACCTCAACAGTCAGCTCTTTCTTGAACAGGCGCTTAACACCTTCCACGACAAATGGAATGGCGCGGAGAATAACGTAAGCGTAGTTAGCAACTGCAGGCAGTGGCAAAGAACGCATAATCCAGCGGCGTGCGAATGTGGTCACAACCTCCATCTGGAAACGATTGTTCTCAAGAGCCATCTCAATTGAGCTGCAGAAGTCTTCAAGGCCCGCCTCTTCTTCTCGTGGCAAGTTCAAGACATCAAAAGCTCCAACAGCTGCAAGTACCTGGTCTCTCTTAAGAGGATCAAACCTCAGCAGTAGAGAGCCATTTGCCATGTGAACTTCTGCATGACGAACACCGTCAACGCGCATCAGCTCATAGGAAATACCGCGAGCCTCAGCCTGGTCGATATGACCCAGGTCGCATTTTGCACGAATGCGACCTGAGATTTCATTTGTAATTGTGAAGCGCATGAATTATGCCTGTGCACCCTCTGCGTCAACTTGCTTGGTAACCTCAGCGCGGATACCCTCCTCAAGCTCAGCAAGGCGAGCGCGAACAGCAGCATCAATCTTAGACTCACGACGAGCCTCTGCAACAACGTCATTAGCCTCGTCAACAACGTTCTGAGTCTCTGCGGAAACGCGATCAGTTACGCGAAGACCACATGCAGTTGCTTTGACAGCTGCCTTATGAAGAGTGCCGTTAGAAGCAAGTCCAGCAACAACGCTAGCAAGTGCAGCGCCACCGGCTACAAAACACCATTTGTGCAGTTTCATGTAAATCCCCCATCTGCTAATGCAAATTAATCGGTTAGTGTTCTATCGAAGATAAAATTTTTTGATCAAAAAAACAAGTGAAAATCATTACTAATTAGTTATCCTAATAAAACAATTGTACACAAGTAATTCTTTACCTGCGAAAACGCTTTCTATGGTTAGCCATGGTGTACATATAAATTTTGTGAAGAAGCCAGTCGAGGACGTTACTTAAATTATTGATATTTGCTCATATGAACTATCAAATAAATGAAAAAATAACATTCTCTCTGTGTCGTTATTGTGAAATTTAAATTGTGTACAATTTATTTGTGTTAGGTTACAGCTACTGGGGTACACTACCCAAAGAAATTAAGCCATCCAATGCTTCGGACAATCCGTGGCTAGTTGAAAGGAACATCATGGCAAACACCAACATCTATGACCTCTCCGTAGAAGAGCGTGACGGCTCCGTAACTTTCCTCTCCTCTTTTGATGGTAAGGTTCTTCTGATTGTCAACACTGCAACTGGTTGCGGCTTTACCCCACAGTACGAAGATCTTGAGCGCATTTATGCCGCATACAAGGATCAGGGCTTTGAGATTTTGGACTTCCCTTGCAATCAGTTTGCAGATCAGGCTCCAGAGTCCGATGATGAAATTCACCAGTTCTGCACTATGAAATTTGGCACCGATTTTCCACAGTTCAAGAAAGGCGACGTTAACGGAGAGACCGCAAACCCTCTCTTTGAGCGCCTTGCAACAGCCTTCCCCTTCCAGGGTTTTGGAAAGGGCATCAAGGCTCTTGCGCTGGACAAATTTGCAAAAGCAAACAACAAGAAGTTTGGCGACAGAGCTTACATTATGTGGAACTTTACTAAGTTCCTTGTAGACCGCCAGGGAAACGTTGTTGCACGCTTTGAGCCAACCACCGATATGGCAGAGGTTGAGGCTGCAATTAAGAATCTTCTTGCGTAAGGCGAGAGGACCGGTCTACTCATGAGTTCTTCTCAGAAAGAAATGCAGTCCGTTGTAGCCGCTAGCACTTTTGCTAGCGGCTCTTCTGCACTCGACACCTCTCCAGACATCCCCGAGCTTCTCCTTAAAAACCAGCTCTGCTTTCCGCTTTATAGCGCCTCAAAAGAAGTGGTGCGAAGGTACACGCCGCTACTTAAGCCCTTTAATCTAACGTATACACAATACATTGCCATGATGGCGCTTTGGGAACATGAATCCTTGGATGTCAAAACCTTAGGTGAGCTTTTATTTCTTGATTCAGGTACCTTGACTCCACTTCTTAAAAAGCTTGAGGAGAAGAGCCTTGTACTGCGTCAAAAAACAAACAAAGACGGACGTCAGCTGATTGTTTCCCTCACCCAAAAAGGCAAAGACCTTAGGCGAGAAATGCAAATAGTCCCACATCAAATTGGCTCATGCGTTAATCTCTCGACCGAAGAGGGCGCTGAGCTTAAACGATTGCTTTTAAAAGTTCTCTCTAACGTTACAGAAAGCTAGATTTACTATGACCCAATCACAGGTAACTATAACCTCTTCTGAACGTGAAACCGCCATTGTACGCACTAGCGCCATTGGCATTACAGCCAATGTTGCTCTTGCGGCATTCAAAGCAGCTGTGGGCATTTTATCTAACTCAATTGCCGTTACTCTTGATGCAGTGAACAATCTCTCCGATGCAATCTCATCAATCATCACCATTGTTGGAACCAAACTCTCTAACAAAAAAGCTGATCGCGAGCACCCCTTTGGACACGGACGCATCGAATACATCACTACAACAGTAATTGCTGCAATCATTATGTATGCAGGTATTTCTTCACTTATCAAATCTATCCAAGACATCATGGATCCTGTTACTCCAGACTATAGTCCCCTATCTTTAGTCATCATTGCAGTAGCTGTGCTAGTAAAGATTATTTTGGGTCACTACGTCCGCTCTGTAGGTAATCGCGTAAACTCCGACACCCTTATTGCATCGGGTTCAGATGCACTTTTTGACGCTACACTCTCCACTTCTGTTTTAACAGCTGCGCTTATCTTTATCTTTACAAAAATTAGTCTTGAAGCATATGTGGGCGTTATTATCTCTGTATTTATCATTAAAGCTTCAATTGAGCTGTTACAGGGATCTATCAAAGAAATTATTGGCATGCGTCCTGACGCTGCTCTTTCAACACTTATTTACAACATTGTGAAAGAGGATCCAGACGCAGAAGGCGTCTACGACCTTATTATCCACAGCTATGGCCCAGATAAATTTGTTGGCTCATTCCACACTGAGGTTCTTGATACCACTTCAGCTATTGAGATTGATACGATGACTAGGCGTCTGAGTACAGAGATTTACAAGCAGACATCAGGCAAAATAATCATTGCTGCTATTGGTATTTATGCGAGAAACACTACCGATAATCGCATTGTAAAGATGCGTACCGAAGTCACCAAGATAGCTTTAGCACATGAAGGTGTTCTTCAAGTTCATGGTTTTATTGCTGACATTGAAAATCAATTTATGGCCTTTGATGCAGTCATTGAGTTTGGCTATGACGGTAAGCAAATCGTCCACGATATTATTCATGAAGTAGAAGCAGCCTACCCTGACATGAACGTCTCGGTTCTTTTGGACCGCGATACAAGCGATCTTTCTGAACATGAAGAAGACAGAGACTTGCACTAAACGCAAGTAAATACATCCTAAAAAGGGGCGAGCCGCTGACACCCAGAGTCAGCGGCTCGTGTTCTACGCTCGCAAGAAAGGGAGAGGGTCTTTCTCCGAGCTACGGGAACCTGAATAAAGCAAGCAAGTAAATTGCTTAAAAACATAGTAAGTTAACCGAGGGAAACTTACAAGAATCTTTTTCAGTTTTTTTATCTAATTTCGTAAACTCTACAAAAAGTTAGACTAAGTTTACATGTCTATGGATTTTTATCTTATATCAAGAAAGTCCGAGATAAACATAAAAAATCCCCCGCACCGAATTGGTGCGGGGGATCAGGTCAGCGTACTAATCTAGTAGTAGCTTATGCCTTTGCAGCCTCGGTAAGGCTGGTAAGAATCTTGTCGTCCTTCTTATCCCACTTTGGAGCAGGACGGAAAAGCTGGAAGAGAATTGCTGCCAGGAAGATAAAGGCAACAACAGTCCACACACCAAAGGAGCCAAGAACGAAGAACTCCCAGAACTGATTAATCATCAGGCCTACAATCCATGCAAAAATGCACTGATAACCAATGGCAAACCAGAACCATTTAGAGTCGTTCATTTGTCGACGAATACTACCTATTGCAGCAAAGCAAGGTGCGTCAAGCATATTGAATGCCACAAATGCACACATTGCACCAACGTGGAGGATACCACCAGCATCAGTAAACATACCAGCAAAGCCAGACCACATAGTGACAGACTTCTCACTTGCATCGCCAAGGCCATAAAGAACGCCAAAGGTGGAAACAAGATTCTCTTTTGCAATCAAAGCAGAAATAGAAGCTACAGTTGCCTGCCAATTTCCAAATCCAAGTGGAGAGAAGATAAATCCAATAGAACCGCCAATAGCAGCAAGCAAAGAAAAGTCCATAACATTATCAGGAGCACCCTGAATACCTGGGAGATAGCCGAATACTCCATTTGCGCCGTCCCAGTTAGCCCAGCCAAAATTGGATAAAACCCAAATTCCAATTGCTGCAGCAAAAATAATGGTACCAGCTTTAATAATATACGCAGAAATACGCTCCCAAACATGCATTGCCCAAGACTTAAGAGAAGGCATGTGATAATCAGGAAGTTCCATGACAAATGGTGCTGGCTCTCCCTCAAAAGCCTTAGTCTTCTTTAGCATGATTGCAGAAATAACAATCATAGCTACACCCAAGAAATAAAAGGCTGGGGCAATCCACCAAGCAGTAGTTCCTCCAATAAGAACACCCATAATCAAGGCAATAATAGGCTGTTTTGCCGAACATGGAATCATAGTGGTAAGCATAATCGTCATGCGACGATCTTTCTCATTTTCAATAGTACGAGTAGAAAGAACGCCAGGAACACCACAACCAGAGGAGATAAGAAGTGGAATAAAAGACTTACCTGATAGACCAAAACGACGGAAGACACGGTCCATAACAAAAGCAACGCGGCTCATATATCCGCAGTCTTCCAAGAAACACAACATAACAAACAAGACAAACATCTGTGGAATAAAGCCAAGAACAGCACCTACGCCGCCGATAATACCGTCAACTACAAGACTGGTGATGACGGGGCTTGCGCCAGCACCCTCAAGAGCGCCGCGAGCAAGCGTAGGAATACCAGGGACATACATGCCGTACTCAGATGCCTCTGGCTCAGTAGCAGCGCCTTCAACAGCGGTCTTGAAGCCCGCAGCAGTTACGCCGCCCAGAGTCTGAAGTTCTTGACCTTCAGCAAGAATTGGGTTGCCGTTTGCGTCAAGCTGAAGAGGATTGTCGTCAGTATCAACGAAGTTGCCATCCTCATCATGAACTGGTGCGCTCAGAGCAACGACGCTCTTTTTAGAAGCTTCGTTCTCAAAATTAGTAATAGCGTCAGAATCCCACTGTTTAGCCGCGATTGCAGCACGAACCTCAGTGGTATCAATACCGGCCTCGTCTGCTGCATTGAGATATGCGTCAATCTGGTCGCCATAGTGGTGAGAGTCAAAATCATCTTTTGCCTGACTATACTCTGCATCTCCGATGCCCAATACGTGAAAACCTTTGTCAAACAGATTGTCGTTGACCCAGTTGGTAGCATTGATACCAACTGTAGAAATAGAGATAAAATACACCAGGGACATTACAATAACAAAAATTGGAAGACCCAGAATACGGTTAGTAACAACACGGTCAATCTTCTCGGAAGTACTCAGTTTTTTAGGTGCTTTCTTGACGCAAGCTGCCATTACGCCAGCAATCCACTCATAACGGTCAGACGTAATGATGGACTCAGCATCATCGTCGCGGGACTGCTCAACTGCAACAATAATCTGCTCAAGCTCTGCGGTCTTCTCGGCAGAAAGGTTAAGAGGAGCAATTGCATTTACATCGCGCTCAAAGACCTTAATGGAGTACCAACGAGAAAGAGTTGCAGGAGCAAGACCCTCGATTGCAGCAGCAATCTTGCCAAGAGCCTCTTCTACCTCTGGGGAGAAGCACTTAACGCCCTCAGCAGGAGTTCCCTCCTGGCCAGCCTTAATTGCAGTCTTTACCAGAGTGTCAATGTTCTTGTTACGAAGTGCAGAAACCTCAACAACCTCAACACCAAGCTGCTTGGAAAGCTCCTTGGTATCAATGACGTCACCGGACTCCTTGAGCAGGTCAACCATGTTAAGACCAAGAACAACAGGGCGGCCAGCCTCAAGAATCTGAGTTGTCAGATAGAGATTTCGCTCCAGGTTGGTAACATCGAGAAGGTCAATAATGGCGTCTGGACGCTCATTAATGAGGTAGTCACGAGATACCTGCTCCTCTGGTGAATATGGAGACAGAGAGTAAATACCAGGAAGGTCGACAAAGGTGACGTCCTTATCGGCACGCCAATTTGCCTGCTTCTTCTCAACGGTAACGCCTGGCCAGTTGCCGACGTAGCCGTTTGAGCCCGTAAGCTCATTGAATAGGGTGGTCTTACCGCAGTTTGGGTTACCTGCAAGACCAATAATAGTCTTTTGTGCCATTAGGCTTCCTCTACCTTGTGAACGTCTACTACTTCAATGCTTGCAGCTTCATCCTTGCGGATAGAAAGCTCGTAGCCACGAACTGTGAGCTCAATTGGATCTCCCAGTGGAGCTACTTTTTTGACATGAACCTCAGTGCCCTTAGTAAGACCCATGTCCATGATGCGACGTTTCACGGCGCCTACACCCTTTAGCGCAGCAACCGTGCAACTCTCCCCCACCTTAACGTCTCTCAGAGTTGCCATAACCTTCCTTTCATCGAAACACGTATTAAAAGCCGCGGGTTTTACCAGCAGCGCAATACAACAAAGTGTTTAGAGCGGAGAAACCATGATGTGCGACGACATCTGACGGTTAAGTCCAAGTCGTGCACCCTTAACGCTGACAATAACGTCACCGTTGACACGTGAAATAACCTTTACCTCGGCGCCCTCAACAAAACCAAGTGTTGAGAGGTGCTGGCGAAGATCAGAAGCACCCTTAACCGTTACAATCAACGCAGTCTCTCCCTCACCAAGCATGGCAAGAGGAAGAACTGGACCAGAATTTGCAGGACCCTGTGAGGTCTTTTCTGTATCCATGCATCCCCCAAAATAACGTAGGCAAACTAAGTTTGCTCTTTCGAACTTTTACTTCATTAGTATCAACTAAAAGTTAAGGTAATTCAACTTTCATTTAATAATTAAAGTAAAAATAAGGCGAGAAACCCTGTCTACCAGTGGTTTCTCGCCTTGTGAATATTACAACTTTATTTCAGGTAATACTAGTTTTACGTAAACATAAACATTTGTTTGCTCAAGCTTACGGCAAGCGGTGTAACATCAGCCCGTATTCTGCAGACCTGCGGCAACACCAGACACGGTGCACAAAATCAAATACGTAATGTTTGCACGTTCCTCTGGAGTAAGCATGTCATCCCTTATACGAAGCTCAGACAGGGCATGCACCTGCGTAACCGAGAGAATATTAACAAATGGCAGACGCAGGCGGATAACAGGACCAAGCACACGACGGTTCTCCAACGGCCACTTGTTACCGGTGATAGCAAGGACCCACTTGCGCGTTAGCGACATCTCGGAGAGAACCATCTCTGAAAGCTCAGAACGATCACCCAGAGCCAGATAAAGTCTTGCAATACGAGCATCAATTTTGGAGATTGACATCTCAATGTTGTCGATAAACGTAGTGAACAGCGGCCACTCTCTATATGCCTCACGGAGGCGTTCGATATCCCCTACTGCCTCGCAGGCACTGCCCAGTCCGTACCAAGCAGCCAGGTTGATACGAGCCTGTGACCAGGAGAAAATCCATGGAATAGCACGCAAGTCATCAAGAGACTTGGCGCCCAGGCCACGTTTTGCAGGTCTCGAACCAATGGGCAGAAGACCAATCTCTGTCAGAGGGGTAACAACCGAGAACCACTCAGCAAAGCCATCGGAGTGAATGAGCTCCAAGAAACGCTGTTTGGACGCTTTATCAAGCTCAGAAGCGAGCGAAGCAAACTTCACGTCTGTCTGGGTATTCTTCTGCTCAATAGAAGGTGCCATCTGAAGCAGCGTTGCTCCAGCAACAGACTCTACGTGACGGCGAGCAAGTGTTGGGTCACCATAACGAGCAAAGATAACTTCTCCCTGCTCGGTAAGTTTAAAGCGACCGTTTACCGAACCTTTTGGCTGAGACAAAACGGCACGGTTTGCAGGACCGCCACCGCGACCAACCGCACCGCCACGTCCGTGCATCAAGATAAGGTCAATGGAGTTCTTCTCTGCCCACTCTGCTAAAGCAGCCTGGGTCTTATGAAGTACCAGCGTTGCCGTAGTTGGTCCCTCGTCCTTCGAGGAATCGGAATAACCCAGCATAACCTCAAGCTTGCGGTCTGTCTGAGCAAGACGTGTCTGTACCTCAGGAAGCTGAATTACCTGGTCAAGTGTTGCAACAGCGTTCTCAAGGTCTTCAATTTGCTCAAAAAGCGGAATAACGTCTAGTACAGGAACGTCTTCTTCGTTTGCAAAAGCAAGACGTGCAAGCTTGTAGACATTCTCAACATCCTGAGCAGACTGCGTGAACGAAATAATATAGCGACGAGCGGCGTTAATGCCGTTCTTCTTTTGAATCGAACCAATGGAGCGGAAGGTGTCCAGTACCTCCTGAGTCATAGCATCAAGCTTGGCGGGTTTCTCGGCAGTTGATGGGTGTGCCTCAATATCTGCAAGTGCACGCTTGTGCACCAAAGAGTGCTGACGGAACTCCATCTCTACCAAGTGGAAACCAAAGGTTTGAGCCTGCCAGATAAGCTTCTGAACAGGACCGTAAGCAATACGGCAAGCTCCAGCTTGAGCCAGCGAATCCTGAATAACTCGCAGGTCAGAGATAAACTCTTCAGCGTTTTGATACATCAGATCAGCGTTGCGCTCAATAGTGGCACTGAGTCGACCAGAAATGACGCGCATAGCCGCGCGATGAAGTTCAGATCCAGCCTTATCAATGGCGCGCGACGTCAAAGCCTGGCTCATCTCTACCTGCTGTGCCCAAAGATTAGCAAGCGCAGGCGAAGCTGGAGTAGAAATACCATCAAGCGTCAGGCCTCGACTGACCTCCTTGGTTGCCCTTGCCAGTGCCTGCAGTACGTGTACACGGTACTTCTCGGCAACTTGGCGAGAAACCAGGGCGGTAACGTTTGGATTACCGTCACGGTCAGAGCCAATCCAGCTACCTGGACGGAAAAATGGCGGGCAGACAGGCGGCATGCAACCAGCATTTTCTCCCAGCACCCAGTTATCAAAGCGTCGATATACCGAAGGAACCATCTCAAAAAGGGTGGTATCAAAAATGTTGAGGACGGTATCTGCTTCCTCCAGAGGAGTTGGTTTTTTATGACCGATAGGAGACGTACGGAACAAGCCGTCAATCTCTTGCAGCATGCGACGCTCGTTTTCCATACGAGCAGGACCACCAAGCCTCTGACGTTCATCAAGAAGCTCTGAGATGGTGCGGATTCGGCGCTCTACGTTTTTACGACGAGCCTCAGTTGGGTGCGCGGTAAAGACAGGGTGGAACTCAAGACGATTAAGACGCGCTTTTGCCTCTTCTTCACCACACTCGTCAATAAGCTGCCTATAGGCAACAGTTATCTCATTGATGGGGTCTTCTGCAGAAGATGGATCAACAGATGCCTCACGAGAACGCAGGCTGGTAACGCGGTAGTTCTCTTCGCAAAGATTTGCCAGATGGAAGAAGGTTACAAAGGCGCGCATCAAAAGAACGGAGTCTTCAATGCTCAGGTTATCAATAGTAGAGGCAAAACGGAGAAATGCGTTAAGTGACTCTTTTTCTGAATCCACTTTAAGTACCGCATTAATTGCCTCAAGGAGCAAAGGTGTACGCGTAGTAGGTAGATCGTCAGGACCCGCATTAATAGCCTCAACCAGCAAGGTATCAAAGCTCTTGAGAAGATCTGGGTTGTACTCAGAAAGAACCTTTCTGACCAGACGTAGGAAAAAAGTAAGATTATCGCGTAAAGGAGCTGGAGCTTTAAGCGCCTGAATAAGGGTGCGAGCAGCAGCAATCTCATTTCCACGTCGCT
>ERZ773055.9-NODE-9-length-159454-cov-6.237963_pt1 | contig 159454 bp, 198 predicted proteins | sample MGYA00580515_ERZ773055 | MGnify/ENA primary metagenome ERZ773055 (study PRJEB29015, sample SAMEA2737993) | human oral metagenome | biome: human oral; feature: human-associated habitat; material: dental | place: China | collected 2064 ...
TATTTGAATGCTTTTGCCAGATCCACAACATCTCTTCTACACAGGACTTAAATGCTATGGGCCTTTGTGTTGGTGCTGGAAATTCTTTTGACAAATCATATATATTAACTACTGCGAATTTCTTAATGGTATGTGCAGGTGTACCATCTTCCCAATGTGGTCGTACTTCTTCTCCTTCTGAGCTAACCCCCGTTTTTAATATACTCAAACACATCTTATCAAATACATCATCAAACTTTGCCACTGTATCACCTCTATAATACTTTTTATTTATTATATCATATTTAATCACAATAAAAAAGTGCTAGTCCATTCTACCTGACTAGCACTTCATAAACTATATATTCTATTTAAAAAACTTCTTGAACAAAGCCCGAAAAATACCAAAGGCACAAAAAGCCAACACACATGCAAGTATACCAAGCACAAATGGAATACTTGCAATGACTACGAAAAAATGTTCCATAAACTCAACCCCCTTTGAATGAAATTATAAAGTGAGAACAATATACAACTTAACTTTTATTATAACTGATTAAATTAAGTTTTTCCATTCTTGTTAGCCTATGTTTTATGAACCACTCTCTGGCCATTGCGTCATTCTTTGTCTTGTATTCCTCTTTGTACACCAGCTTACACGGTATTCTGCTTCGTGTATACTTTGCACCCTTACCTTGATTATGTGTATTTATTCTCTTTACTACATTGTCCGTGTACCCCGTATATAAAGTACCATCTGAACACTCTACCATATACACATAATACATAATTCTTCCTCTCCACGAACCTTTTTATACAGAACTTAATTTATTGCACTTGATATATGAGTAAAAACTGTGTAAATCATACTTATTTATTAACTCTTTTATCTCTTCCTTGCCCTTATGAAATTGCTTTGAACAAATAGGTGATATTTTGAAATTGAATGTTCTTAGCCTCATAATCTCATAATTAGACTCAAAAATATCAAAGTTTTTAAGTATTACGTCTCTACATTTAGCCTCAGCCCTTTTATCAAGTGCATGTCCCTCTTTTACTCTAAATATATGGTCTTTCTGAATATAATCCACATTGCAGGCAATCTCACTCGCATATCTTTTCAGGAACCGATGATACCCTTTAATGTTATCAGAGCTATCCCCAACTATAGCTCTAAATTTCAATAAATCTTTTGGATGTACACCGTTAAATCGCTCTGCAACTTCCTTTTCCGTTACTATATTCAAGTTACCACTCATTTGGTCATACGTTCCAATACCTCGTGCAACTCTTGTCTTTATATTACCTTCCGTTGATACAAGCTGATACATGTCCTTATCATTTGTGCAAATGTATATATTCTTTCGTCCCTTATATGTATCATTATAATATGATACTATAGAACCAAACACATCATCTGCCTCATAATCTTTATCATAACACCCGAAAACATTATTAATAAGACCAGACAATACAACAACATCACTAAAAGATCCATGAACTATATCGTGAACTTCTTTTGTTTCCTCTGTAAGTGACCTGTTTTTCTTGTAATTCTCATTTATACGGCGACGTGATGAATCTTTCCCATCCAAAGCTAATACTACTCTAGCCCCCTTAAATTTCTTCATTAAGTAGACTATAAATTCAAGAAACCCTTCAATATGTCCCTTGAACACTCCCCTGTAATAATAACTTCTATTCGCCCAAGCACACCGATATAAATAATTTGAAACGTCCACGATAACTAATGTATCAGATGAATCAATATAAGACAAGCACTTTTCCGTTAGGCTGTCCATTAAAAAGAATCAATAGCGGATTTAAATTCATTGATTATTGACTTAATCTCCTTTAAATCTTTACTATCTATACTTTCCATTAAACTTTCAGTCAATTTTCCTATTGTGAATAAAGTAAACAACGCATCCACAGCATTATAATACTCTCCCGTCTCACCCAATGTACTGATTGACTTCTGGAGCTTATCCTCTAACTTTCCTTTTATATCAATTTGTGTGCTTTTATTAATTACCACATCATCAACCACGCTCACCTGTTTTTTTACTTGAGCGCCTGACATGAAAGGATTATGTATAGAGTTATATGCTCCGCCTTGCACTGGAATATTTGCTACTGCTTCCTCAACTCTACCGTCATCAATTAACTTACTATGAGCAATCCCGTTTGACTCACTCACTTTTTTTGCGCCTTTTTGTAACGCCTCTAGAAGTGATTTATTGCCACGATCAATTATATTCATAAGTCAATACCTCTCTTTATCTTTAGTCTTTTACGTAATTCATTTCCAAATCGTCAAATAAATCATCAATGTTGTTTATTACGGAATTAAAGTTTTTCGTGCCAGCCCTAAAGTCAATCCCTACAAAAAGAGTTGATTTACTGTCACGATAACTTTCTACATCCACAACATCACGCTCACCTGTTTTTATATACTTTTTAACTAGCTCTTCTAACTCTTTATCTTTTAACGTATAATCAGACACTTTCTTAAAGATTAAATTAACCCTTTCCGTGTCATCACTATCGTAAGATTCAAGCTCAACGAATATCTTTACGTCGTTCAACTCTTTTTGAATGTTAGTTACAAAGTTCTTTACTGCCTTTGGAGTATTACGTACCGCCACGCCCTCAAAAACAGGTAAACTATACAAGTATATCACATCTCGGAAAATAAATACAAGCTCTTCTAGCTGGTCTGTCGCCTTAACAACTAACTCACTGTCAACTTTAGCCAGCTTTACAAACCCGTTACGACTAAAACTTACAAGAATATTAGTAAAGTTGAGTACGGAACCCTCTTTTGACCACATAAACCGCAAATCTTTAATTCTTATCGGAAACGTTATATTATCCCTCGCCATTACATAAGCAAGGTACATCATGCCGTAAGATTCATCACTATCGGCAATACCTAAATTACTAACCATTCCTGACAACGTTTCATATTCGCTATCAGGAATATTGTAACTATCAGATAGAATGAGTCTTAACGTATTCTCTAATCCTCGTACACTCATTCAATCACCACTTATACCAATACAAGACGGCCAGCTACAGCACGATCCAAATCTTCGCTTGTTACGGTCTTACCCATATTACGCAAGAAAGCACGAGTGCGAATGCGATTACCCATAGGAATCTCTTTTCCTTCTTTTACTAAGGAATACCCATTTTCATCACGGAAAACTAATACGGATTCTTTAACTTCTTCCTCTTCGTCTTCCTTATCTTCATCATCACAATCTTCTTCTACGTCGTCATCATCTTCTTCGTCTTCGCATTCTTCTGATTCTTTTACTTTGCGAGACTCTTTTACACCACGGCGTTTTTTCTTTGCTTCAATAAGTTCTTCTTCGTCTTCCTCATCGTCGCAATCTTCTTCAACGTCATCGTCTTCTTTGTCTTCACACTCTTCGTCGATGTCTTCCATTTCTTCTTCATCTTCAATAAATTCATCATCTTCTACGTCTTCATTGAGATCGCAAAAATCAACAACACCTTCAATTAAGCATTTTGTTAAGAAGGACTCACTTACAGGAAGATTAGTGAAAACTTCTACGCCATCACGTTCAACAGTCAAAAAACCATCAACATACGTAAGAATGTCGCCATCTTCTACATGGAAAATCGTGCCATTAGCGGAAATGTCAAAACCTTCATTTGCTTTACGCTGTTTCTTATTAAGCTTACGAGATTTTGCTAAGGATTTAATGCGTTTTGCCTTACCACGTTTAAAGTTCTTCTTAGCCTGCTTTGCCTGTTTCTTAGCAAGTTTCTTTTCAGCAGCTGTCTTTTTACGAACTTTACCTGTTTCACGATCAATCGTTACAGCCTTACCAGCAGCTTTCAACTTTTTCAACTTAATCTGTGCTTTGTTGAGTTTAATTTTCTTACCGCCCTTTACCTTGTACTGGGACGCTTCTTCTACATCTTCAAGCTCAACTTCCGAAACGTCACCGTCCAAGAACTCAAACAAATCTTCATTAGACACTACGACTTCTTCTTCCCGCAATTCACCGTCAGCGTCATAAATATTAACAACACATTCTTCGCCATTATCAACAATTTCAATGATTTCGTCAGCCGCTACTTCATAATCACCGATGTTGCTATCAGCATCTGCAATGAACAGGTCGCCAGCTTCTACATCTTCAAATACATCATTGCCAGCGTCTTTTCTGTCCGCTTTCTTTACTTCTTCATTAACCAAACTCATCAGAGCAGACAGCTTGGATTCAAATACTTCTGTTCCCTTTTCAAGGCCTGCAAGTTCCAACTCTTCAGAAATCAAATTCTTAAAATTACGATACTTTCTCAATTGTTTGTACCCCCAAAATTTAACGATTAATATATTACTCCGAATCTACCTCTTTATCAAGACGCTTTGCCTCAATAGACTTACGGCGCTTTGCGTTTGCTTCTTCACTATGTGCCCGTTTACGTGCTTCCGCCAACGCTTTTATCATAGCCTTAGAAACAAATTTACGCTTCCCACGCCCTATCTTTTCAACTAATTGTCCGTCTTGATACACTTTATACTTTACGCCTTTTGCATGCGCTTCTGATATAGTTGCGGCCGATGTATGACTTCCGTTACCGCCACAAGAAAAATTACTAAGCATACGTAAACGTTCCTCTAGTTCCGACAAATCGTCTTTTGCTAACTGACCATTACGTACCATCTCTCTTAAAATGTTTAATTTTCTGTCTATATCTTCTTGAGATTTAAGATTAAAAGTAATATCTACATTATTGTTTTTACCCCATACGTTCAGGAATTGTCCAAAATCAGAATACAACCATCTTACAGGCTGTCCCCCACCAACACCAGCAACGTACATCGGGGTATCACTCGAAAACCCGTTCGGTCTAAATCTCATGCAATATTACTCCTTCTACCCTCGCATTATGTTCCAATAACCAAAATCACCATCCGTCAACTTTTGCTCAAGTTCCTGTTTGTCATTATTACCTTCATTTATTAATTCATCAGATTCTATTTCAAATACCCCGCTTGATATTTTATACTTTGAGCGTATTCTACCCTCTGTAATTTTTACCATCGCAAGCGTATAATCACGAATCCATTGACGCCAATATGACTCCCTCGCTATCTCTTCAAAAGTTGAGTGGGCTTTGACGTATTCCATGGTTACTAGTCCACTAAATCCATCTATGTATAATTTGTTACTTGTTGGGTCTAAGTACCAATCTGTAAGTATCAAGTTCCTCATTTCGGATCGTGCCATGTTGTACGCTATATATTCGTATAACATCTTCCTACTATCGGGCGAATCCATCATTGTGTACCCCCGATATTGACACAACTGGTCACATACATTACAAGGGCTTAATCCCAAGTTACCACCGCCACCATCACTGTTAGGATCTATCTCTAACTTGGCACAGCTACTGGAACCTACAAAATTGCCCTCATAAATCTGTCTGACAGCTTCCACGTCATACTTGCTTACATCTACAACACCGTTTCCCACGTTTATCAAAGCTAAATGCGGCATAGATACTTTTGATTCACACTTTCTCGTTGCAAAGTCTATCAATTTATCTATCTGATATTGCGTAATGTATAATGTAATGACGGGATAACCCAACACTATCATACAGTCCTCAATTATATCTCTACGAGCTTTCGAGAGAGAATTCATATAGTCGTTGGTAAAAGAACTGTCATCTACCAACAGCCTATCATCTGACCTGCTCATCTGTACCCCTCTCCCTTTGCTACGTTATTACTGCCTCTTTTTCTGTGCAGCCAAGATCATTTCTTTTACTTCGGATTTTTTATTAATGTTAGAGGCATCAATTCCAAACTCTTGTGCTTTTTCTTTCAGCTCTACCAACTTCAACGAGTCCAAAAACTCTTCCGTATACTTCTTTACTTTGTCTGCAACTTCAGTCACGTCGTTTACAGTATCTTCAATAACGTCAGACGCAACTTTCTGTGCGTGGTCAGCCACTTTACCAACCGTCTCTACTGTACCATCTGTAATGTCCTTTACACTCTTCGCTACAGTATCTTTTAGCTGTACTGCACTATCCGCAATTTCCACACCAGCCACTTTTATATCTTCAATAGTGCGTTTCGACAGAGCAAGCGGCGTACGTACAATAATTCCTGCACGTGCGTACGGCTTGAAAAATGCCGCCTGGTCTTCTTCAATTAGCTTTGCTTCATACGGCTCAAATACATACGAACCCTTGTAATTATACTGCGGAATACGAATCGTTCTGTTCGTGCTGTTAAACAATTCTACTGCCATACAATATCTCCTTTAATACTTAAATAAAATTATGAGATAGAGTGAGAATAGCACTCCCCCTACCCCATTAAAACCTACTTTTGGCTACTCTCTTTGAAAAATAAATAGTATAACCAAAAAACAAATAATATACCTAAAACTATATATATAAGTCATTATTTCAAACCGCTCTATGCTTGCATCATGTCTTTTTTACTCTTATTCTTTGTCTTTTTTCCATACATACGTCGCCTGCCCGCAATCATATACAGGAAAATAACCACGTTCCGCAATTAACTCTTCATTTGACGTCCCTTTACCGTAATTCTCATGGAAAATCCGATCGTACCCGTGCTGTAATAAAAAACTTCCCGTAATATGACGTCCCTCTTTGTAGCTATACCAATGTTTTCTAGGTGAATTTATCTTTAGTAACGCAAACCCTAAATTATCATACACTTTCCCACTAAACTTTGACAGGTCACAATATGAAACTACGCTACAAGGATTATACGTCTTTACAAAATGATTAAATAACTTCTCAGCGCCACCCACTACATAATAATTAGCGCAGTATCTCAACAACTCATACTCATAATTTTTGTTATATCTAGGCTTACCAAACGTCATTAAAGACACTAACTCATCTTTATAATATAGTCCTAAGCGTATTTTTTGACCCCTACATGTGTTCTGTAAATGATACTGATTTAAATACTCACTCGTATCTTCTTGACTCACTTCTCTTATTTCACACTTACGGGCATATACTTTAGCTCTCTTACTCAACAACTTTAATATCTTACTTTCACTATCCCAATCAAACACATGGATCACACTAAACCCATTCTTCCACGCCATCTGTGTCTTATCTTTATGATAATTCTCTTCTTTAGGATTACCGTAAGGACTCCACGATGTATTATGAGTTACAGTAGGATTTATCTCAACTAACACATTTCCTACTTTAAAGTCGTAAGAATACCAGTCAAGTCTATATTCTCTTTCAAACTTAATCCCACATCTTGTCAACTCTTCCGCAAAGTCTCTATTTGGCTTACTGTCATTTGAATCTTCCCACTCTTTTAACGTCATGAAAAAACAAGGCACGCCATATCGTTCCATATTTGTCTTTCTTGTTTTCTCTTTTATCTCTTCTGACTGTGCTGGATATTCTACTCCATAAATCCGTAAGTTACTTTCTTTTATGTGCTGTTTAACTATATCTGATTGGTTAGGATACTCCGTTCCATATTTTTCTAATGATGTTTTAATAGATTTTTCCCTTACCTCTTTTGACTGCATAGGATAGTCCACACCAAGATTCTTACGATGTAATGCCATAATTTTCTTTTTTATCTCTTCTGACTTAAAAGCATTATCAACCCCATATCGTTTTAAATTTGTTGCCTTAATTTTCTCCTTTACCTCGTCTGACTGAAATGAACACTCTACGCCATATCTCTTTAAATTTGTTGCTTTAATCTTCTCTTTTACTGACTCAGCCTGTGCTGAACAAACAACCCCATATTTCTTTAAGTTTGTAGCCCTTGCTTTGGCTTTTACTGACTCAAGTTTAGAGGGACTATCAACCCCATATTTTTTAAGAAATGTCGCTTTGGCTTTCTCACCACGAGCCTTTTTCACTTCGGCACTTAATAACATACCCCTTACAAATCCCTCTGGTATTTCATCACCCTCACGAATCTTTTTTGTGAGTACTCCATTATTATAGTAGTGTCCCTTTCTTGTGTCCTTTGGCGGCTTCTCTTTCTTTACTCGTTTTTCTTTCTTAGGCTTTTCTACTTTTGGACGTAACGGCTTGCCATTTAAAGTACCATACCGTTCCATATTAGTTTTCTTAATCTTCTGTTTTGTCTCTTCTAACTGTTGGGCAAAGTCAACTCCATATCTTTCTCTATTAGTCTGTACCGCTCTCTCTTGCACTTCTTTATTTTGTGCTACATTTGCTACACCATATTTTTTAATTGTTGTCTGTACTCGTTTTGCATTACTTTTTTTTCTTTGCTCTTCGGTTCTTGGTAACATCCCCAAAACAAACCCATCTGGCTGCTCTCCCTCATAATAGCGATGTGCAACTACCCCATTATTATAGGTTCGCATGCCCTTCCCGCCCCAATTTTTACTTCTCTCAATTTTTTCTTCCACTCTCATTACTCCCTTATCTTCTGTCTTTATATTAATTAAAAACTTTGTACTTGTTATTATACTCTATTCGCTATTCAAAGTCAATAAGAAAAGAGGACGGTTTTACCCATCCTCCTACTTGGTATACTATTTATTTTTTCTTATTCACCTTTTAGTAGGCTTCTTTCCTCTAACTTACTGCATAAACACTAACTACTTATTAATATCTATACACTCTCTTAATTAGCTGCTTTATTCTAGTTATTAAGGACTAACCTGTGTATTATCAACAAGCGTCAAGCGATGATACATAAATTTGTTAAGTGCTTTCTTGGCGTAGAGTGTACAGTAGCCCCTCTGTGATTTGAAGTCCGCATCCACTAATAACTGGCTAGCAAATAAAGGCAAGTACGGAGCATAAACATAACCTGCCTCAATAAACGTTTCCCCTTTTGCACCAACCAAAATTTCATTGTCAGGATAGTACGGATTTTTATACACTTTGAACTTTTCATCCAAGATACCTACCAAATGAGGGCCGCCTACAACGCCATTCGTGGATACTCGTTTAAAGATTTCACGAACCTGACCGACGTTTGTATTCAAAGATTCAATATATGTAGCTGCGTTCTTGCCGCAAATGATGAAAGATGCTTCATAACGTTTCGTGTTACCTAGAATCGTATTGGAAGCGTCAACAATTGCATTAAACAACGTTGCTTCATGTGTCTTAATATCCTGCCCTTTAAATTCAGGCAGTTTGTTCCAGACTGACTGAGAACCTGCGATCTTGAGCAAGTCCTGCATACTTTTCGTTGCGGGTTAATCGTTTCCATTAACCCTCTCACACTTTCATATGAGAACAGACTATATCTTTATGTGCTTACTTAACTCACTAGCACACATTTACCATTTCCATTTAAGGGAATTTCACCCACCCACTTAGGCCGTACTCCTTTTGATGATTTTTCTCTCATCTACTCACTCTTTGTTTGAGCTTTCAGATAGTCGTTGAACTTTTCCCTCTTTCGGGACTTAGCTGCTGATTGTCCATTATCACTCTGTACTTAGGGTTTAACCTTATACTATACTGATGTCTTTTTTCTACTTTTATCACATTCACGCTTAAGTTTATTTCATCTTTACGTTGTAGTGCATCAGTCTTTAGGATTTCCCAGCAATTAGATAAATATTTTTTCATGCACTTCACAATACACGGAGACTATGCTACCAATTTAATGGTTTTTTTAATCTCGTTGTCAATTTCATACCCAATTTCACCAGACGTAGCTTTGAGTATCACCTGATCCATATCGAGACCAAAGCTCATCTTGAGATCATATGCAACCTTATTTTATGTTTAATTTTTATTAATTAAACTCTCATGCTTTCACACAAGAACAGACTATATCATTACCCTATTGCTTTTACACAACTTAGGTACTCCGCACTTCGATTAATTCTTCTATTAATCTACACCCATGCCTGAGTTAGTCGTTGAATCATTAGCTATTTACTTTTTATGTATCTATCTAATGACTGCTGATTATCCATTTATTTATCTCCTTAGAAACGTAAATCTTTATATCCCTTTTATTACGTCTTTTATTTCATCATAGAGTATCATAACATTTTTTTCTGCTTTCGCTACTTTCACGCTTACCCTTTCGGATTACGTTGTAGTATGTTATGCTCTTAGGATTTCCCAGCAATTCACGGAGTTATCATTCACCATATTTCTATGATAAAGCGACATTGCACATACTTGAAACTTATGCAATTAGTTTATCGAGCATATACACGGATTTTAATTTTTTAGGACGAGCTACTACAGGTTCAGATACAACACGTACGTCTACCTGATCAACTGGAGCGTCAAAGCTGTTCTGGTCATATTCAAAGTCCAGCTCTACATGCGTCTGCGTTACGCCAGTTAAAGAAAGCGCACCAGTCACGTAATTAATCGTACCAGCACCAAGACCTGTAGTTGCTGTGTCCGTGATAGTACCAGTGATACCATCTGCATTAGGCACATCCCACAACTCTTTAGACAAATCATCAGGTGTGGAGAGACGAACTGTGCCGGGTTTAATCGGCGTGTGCAATACTGTATGAGTTACTTTGCCACCTGCAATTGTAAGAGACTCACCACTTACCTTTTCGCCCGCATAGTCCGCACCAACAAAACCACGCTGACTGGAGATCATGTCATCGCCAGCTTTAATTTTGCCTTTGTTATTGCCGTACGTAAATTTGAGGAAGAATACCTGCCCATTACGACGATCCAGTGGCTGAACCGATACGATGTCGTTCGCACTTTTTGTTTCGACTATAACCGTTTCCGTTATAACCTTCTTGCACTTTCATACAAGAACAGACTATATCAATTCCTTTCGGACTGTGTTTTTTCCATTTAAGGGATTTTCACCCACCCACTTAGGCCGTACTCCTTTTGATGATTTTTTCTCATCTACTCACTATAAATTTATTTTGTATGCCTTCATAGCTTTCAGATAGTCGTTGAACTATAAAATACATCTATACAAGGGGAAAGTATTATACATTTTATAGCTGCTGATTACCTATTATATTTCCGTGATTAGGATTTAACCGTACACTATCTCAACCCTTTTTTCTGCTTTCGCCACATTCACGCTCATACTCTCATATCACGTTGTAGTGTGTTGAGCTTTAAGGTTTTCCAGCATTTAAACACATTTTCTTACTCTCATTACTGAAAATAAGGACTGTTAATGAAGAACAATCAAATTCGGCATAACTGCTGTGATAATATCAAATACGTTAGAAGTGAAAGTGTTAACCATGGAGATGTCAGTACCTTCATGAATTGCAGTACCATTCATCATACGGCCTTTCGTAATTTCCAACTCAGATTTTGTATTTTCAAGCAGGATAGAAAGCTGCGTTGCCTCTACATCGCTATAACCTTCTACGTGTTCTTTTACTACGTTTGTGTATTCGCTCCAAGATTCAAGCAATGGGCGATACTGTGCATAAATATCATTCTTCATTTATTATTATTTCCCCTTATCTAATCTAATTGACTATCCTCGCCTATTACTATTGAATAAATCACGCACTTTTGATGGTTTATTGTTCTGTGACGAGGTAGTGTTAATTGAAAGAATATCAATATTTCCCTTTTTGGTTGTATTTACCATTCCTTCACAAACAGAAAAGATGTCAGACTTCGTGAATCCTACGGGTAACTTTTTCTTAACATCTTCTACTGTTAATCCATAATTACCACTGATAGAAGAGATTAAATCATTCTTGAACTGCCTATTTACCGATTTAAGTTCAGTATAAGACTCGTTCGCTGAATTTAACTTATCTTCTACTGCTTTTAATTCTTTGCGTAAATCTTCAATCTCTCCTCTTAACTTACTGATTTCATTGTCTTTTTCGGATAATTCTTCTTTTGTACCTTCCATAAGTTTGTTGGCCATTATACTGTTTTCCAACTTATCATGTAAAGATACTTCATACTGCATCCTGTCTTGTAATTCCCTTTGTAACTCCTCAATAGCGTCTTGCTGATATGAAATGATTCGTCTACCTTTATTAATTTCTATAATAGAGTCAGACAACTCACCAGCCATATCCTCAACCTCTTTATTAGCTATATCTAATTTGTCTACCGCTAATGCAAGGTCTTTTTGATATTTTTGGTTTATCTCCTCAAAATTGCAAGGCGTCACCGAAGATTCACTTATTAAAGACTGATTTTTGTACTGCAACGCTTTACATGCCTCAGCTACTGTTGACAAATCTTCCAGCTCATCACGCAACATTTCAATTTCTGATTCAAGGTCACTAATTAATTTATCCTTCTCTTCAATAGCGTATTCGAGATTATCAATTTCATTAGAGAGTTGATTATCATTCTTTCCCGTTGCGTTCATGATGTCAGAGAATTTCTTAAGGGTATCACTTAAACTTGCACGCAATCCCGCATTTTCTTTCTCCAGACTGGTTTTTTGAGCTGTCATGTGCTGTAACTTACACAACAAATCATCTACTTCGCTGTCATGTTCGGAGTCATTAGTGTTGGCTTCAATAGCGTCTCCACCAATTTCAGCTAATTCCTCTGTATCATTAAAGGTTGACTCTGTGCCCTCAAATATTTGTTTTTCAGGCGTAAGGTCAAACCCTTTAATACTATAAATTAACGATTTTATATTCTCATAATCCTTTGCACTGGACTCTTTTATGATAGAAATTAAAGAGTTATGTACGTCCTCTGATAACTTTTCCTCATATCCCACACCCTCTACAATTTCATCTGGCCTTGCGGATTGTACAGACGGAAAAGGTACAGCGTCAAACGTCACAAAACTATAGCTTCTCTCTTCTACTTCTACATAATCTTTCTGCTGTTTTAATGTTCCGCCAGCTCTTGAGGAATATCCAATAATACCGCCCGCCTCATACAATGTGTTAAGTATTCTACCGTACGGTGTATCAAGTATATTTATTTCCCCGTATATTTGCTGTTTTTCAGGAACTTTCCACAACTTTGATATAGAATGAGATACCCTACCAAAATCAACTTCCATCCGATCCTCTGGATGATTCATTTCTCCATACAACGTCTTATACGCTATTTGTTCTTTTACGTACGAAGATTCTAATACGTCATCCCATAATTTTTCGGAATATTTACGTTTATTTCGATTAAGTTTATCCCACTCCGCCAAAGGCCCACGCAATACACGTAAGATGCCTTTTTGTTCAGTGCTATCAGGTACAGAACTTTCATATACGTCTCCTGCAAACTTACACACATCTTGCAAAAGCATCTTATTTTCCATTTCCATTCAAGTACCCTGTCCCCCTAATAATTCTTTACTGTTATCCTTTATTTGTTTTATCCTTCTTAGGTATTTCAAATGTATATATAAAGAACTTGCGTATTTACCTACTTTTCTGAGTCTTTTTTAAACACTACGTACCTATCCATCTTCTTAGCGGTTTTATCTATCTGACTCATGCCTCGTACGTCTCCCTTTTTCGTGAGAACCCATATGATTCGACGTCTGAACTTAGTGAAAAACTTCCTTGCTATACTTTCTCTTTCCATATCGTTGAAATCAAATATCTCAGCGTCTGTCATGATAAGTATTGCGTCTGGCTGTTTTACTTTCATCATTGCGGCCTTTACCATCGGAAGCATTGTCGTTCCCCAGATAGGCTGATATGTTCTCATGACCTTACGTAAGTTATTTCCCTTACACTTCGTATATGTTTTAAGTACATCATCAAGTTTTTCAGAACCCCAACCAATAATATGAAATGTAACTTTTTTCATCTTATTGTTTTTTAGCATTATCTCTATGTGCTTTGTAACCTTATCAAAAGCCGAACCACCCATAGAACCAGAACAGTCAAGAAGAATAAGTACCTTTTTAATTTCACTTTTTATATCTTCACGACCGGGCGGAGCATCTTCAATCTTCTTGTTAATAAGATTTGGGTTCATTATCACAGTTTCACCAAGAGCAAACTTTAGTAACATATCTAACTTTGCTCTCCAATCACGTGACATGGAAGAAGATTTAAATAATGACGTTAGAGAGCCAGCACCCACAGATGATAGAGTATCCATAGCGTCACTGTTTGTTTCTCCCAATTTCTCATTACCTTCTATATCTTTTTGAGAGTCACTAACGGCATCTCGTAAGGCTTTCCTTGCGGCGTCTTTACTATCACCCGTATCAGATATATCCTCTGATCCTTCTGAGTCTTGTCCTTCTCTATCTTTTTCGTTACCCTCTTTACCGTCTTTATCTTTTGACTGTTTGTTTTGACTGCCATGCACAGACTCTATATCATTACCTTGTGAATCTCCGCTTACTTCATCCTTACGCTTCTTATCTATATCAGTTTTGTTTTTCTCAATATCTTCAATAGCTTTTTCCATTGAATTATTGGTTTTATTTCCGCCCGTTATTTCGTTTACGTCGTCGTCAAAATGATCTTGTGGCTCCTGACCCTGCTTTCTTGCATTCCCACCAGACCCTTGACCGCCCTTCACTGGAGAGCCATCAGATTCCCCACTTTGAGAATTTCCGCTTTGAGATGACCTATGCTGATCTTGTGAATCTCCATCTTGAGACCCGTCTTGAGAACTATCCTCTCCCGATTTCTTATTCTGTGACTCACCACCTTGTATCGAACTGCTCTGTGAACCACCACTTTGGGAATCTCCGTCTTGAGAATCATCAGAATCACCACCACCAGAGGAACCACCGCCCTCTTGTGAATCTAAAGTATCTTCGTCGTCAATATCATTCCCATATAAATCTTGGTCTGTATCTTGCTCACCTTTGTTTTCTGCGGATTTAATATCTGGGTTTTCATCTTTTCCACCAGCTCCGCCTTGCTTACCTTGCTGACTATTTTGATTTAACGGATTAGTGTCATAAGGGTCTGGCACACGTGACCCACCGCCACCACCTTCTACTCCACCAGATTGCTGTTGCTCTTCATCACTGTCAACAAAAGTAATCTCTACTGGGTCTAAATCCATGGCCGAAAATGTGCCAAGCTTTACACCGTTCGGAGTAAATATTCTTCTCTTTAATTGTTTATGCATTTATATTTACCCCTCTCCTTTATAATCATCAACAACTACGCAAGGCTCTTCTTTCATACCCTCTATTTGGAACTGACCATTACTTATCGATATTACTCTGCCAAACATCCTCTTGCGTGAAATCCACACAATATCACCAACATTTATTACTTTTGGCTGTCTCTCTCCACCAGAACCACCACTACCCATATTTGATGCATTATTTGATGATTGTTTATCTTCTTCTGTTAATTTGTTCTTTTCTTCTTTCTTTCCCTCAACCCATGATAAATCATCTTCTGTAATCGGAACTAGCATACGACGTTCATACTCACCAAGCTCTTTTTTACCTTTTACTAACCTCGGTTTATACTTCGTAAACCCGTCTCCCGCTGGCTCTTCATCTATTTTCTTTTGCTCTACTGAACTTATCTTATACATTTGAGTTGTTATATACGTGTTTATTGCGTATTCATAATATCCCGTTACCATACCTATCGTTTTTGTTAACTTGATTCTTACTAACGTTCCTTCTGGTAATATGTCTTTATCCGATACCTTTTCTTCAGATGTAATACCACCATTCATAGACCAATAAATCTGACCGTCCGACATAATACGTACCAAATCATTTACTAGCTTTTGGTACACGTGACTATTCTTTCTGAACTGTAAACTACTCGGAGCAATAAATATATTACACATAAAATCCGCACCCGTGAACTTACTCATGGATATTTTATCTCCACGCAATACAGACATCTTACACGTAATACCAGACACGTCAATTAATTTATCTTTAATTAATTTATTTAACTCATTTGTATCTCGGAAAGCCTTTAACCCTACATTATGCTGACATCGTAAATTAACTATATCACTTACGCAATTCCTAGGGAAAAACCACTTTGATTTGCATAACCCTGTCTTTGCTAACGTAATTGCTAATCGACTGTTTATATATCCGTCCTGTACAACATTATCAATACGGTTAGACCCAGAATCCAAATGTACGTCTGAATTAAGACCAAAAGACGTAACGTTATTTGCTACCAAGTGTAACATTTCATGATTTATAAAAAAAGCCAATAACATTACATAACAATCTTCAAGTGTTTCAAACTCTTCAGGACGTGCTTGATACTCCTCTAATGCTTCCGCTAGTATAAACTTTGGGTTGTACCGATATATAAATTTCTTTAACTTATTATGCATACCAACACACAAGGTAGACACATTAAAATCTTCTTTGTGAATTAAATTTGCTCCCTTAAACATATGATACGAGATGTTATCATACTTTCTCAATATATCAAGAGCTTTTTTCTCATACCGATAATAAATAACACTAGCGTCACACAAAGAAACAATATCTTCTACCGTTACCGTTGCGTTTGTAGAATCAATCTTTGTTACTGCCTTATTGAAATCAACAGGAGAAACTTTTTGAAGATATGTAAATCCGTTCGTACCAGTGTATTTATCATCATCCCTCTTAAAATCATACGAAAAGACAAAACACTCACCGTCATCCACTTTATCATTAATTTTATTCTTAAAAAACAATAAAGAAACGGTCACATCATGCTTAAATAACTCATCAACACCCGAAGAAAACTTTAACTTCGGTATATGATATTCCCTATGATTTATTACCCTTTCTAGCTCTGTCAGGTCTTGTATCTTTCCTTCTGCCTCATTTATGGGATGACTTACCTCTTGTACTTCTTCTTTTACTATCTTTCCTATTACTTTTCTTCTTCTTTTTCGTTCTTTTGTGGATAATGCCATTGCTTATCCCTCACTAACCAAATCAGCGTAAGCGTTCATGCTCTTAAAACTATTAAATTCCTTTAGCTCTCCATTAATGAACGCAAAAACTTTGTATACTGATATTTTAATACTTGTACCAAACCCGTCTTTACCTATGCTTACCCTGTAATCAAGAACAACCTTATACCCATTAATAATATCACTCAATCGCACTATCACATACGTTAAAGAATTATCAATTATGTTCTTATTATACAGCACAACCTTTTTAATAGCCTCTTCAACGTCTTTATATTCAAGATCTGGATCAACCGTTTCTATACTATCTTCTGTTATCAATATCTGATCTGTATTAAAAAATAAATCCAAACGTGATAAAAAATAGTCTAGCTGCTTTTCTGTTATCACTTAATCACCCCTATATCAAGATGTGAAGAGGAAATTTTTTCATCCCTCTTCACCCTTTTATCTACAAAATAATTGACTTTGAATTTTTATTCTTCTTAGGTGTATTATCTGCACCGCTTATCATTGCACGAATATCATTAATTACATTCTTTGTTACTCGTGTTCCGTAATCACTCACAATTTCAATAATCCAATCATCACTATATTCTTCTGCTCGTACAAACATACTTTCAAGACTGGAACCAGCACGACGCAAGAACATTACCATATTATCTCCTCTTGGTAAAATCCCTCGTATACCAGACAAGAACATAGCATAATGTTTAGGTGATAATGACACTCCGAACTCATTTACCAACTCATTGCATAACTCTAAGGAATAATCTACCATCTTTTCCGTGTTACCACCGAAAGTAGCAAATTTCGCCTGCTCTTTTTTGAAGAATGGGTCAATCAAGTTAATATCTTTCAAGTCCTGTATTGTGATAACAGCGTCTTCTTCTGTCCCAAACGTATCATTGAAAAATCTACTAAAATCAGTCAGTACCGTATCACCAATGTACATCTTAAATATGTCAGACCGTCTTGCTTCTGTTTTACTGTCAAGACTCAATACAAACGATGCTAAATCATTGACCAAATCTATCGTCTCTTGTGTTTCTTCTCTCTTTGCTTCATCCATTGGCCGCAAAATCATATCAGCTAGAGACTTTCTACATTCTTCTAAACTGCTAATAATATCTCTCGCACTAATCTTACTATTTCCAACTTTTACCACATCATCAATTAAGTAAGATTCCCAAGAGTCTTTATAAAACAAAATAGAATCAACAAAAGCAATAACTTTATTTATTTTTGACTCAATAGAATCATCTGAATCAAGATCAAGTATTAAGGTTTCATATTTTTTGTGTACGTCTTGAGTAAATAACACACGCCCGTTAAATACTTTCTCTTTAAACCCCGCCCCTGTTTTCTTACCACGCATTGATTTTATATCTTTTGACAACTGATATAAATTACGTGTTGACGGGGTAGCCTCTTCAAGTGTACGATTTTCAACGCTTGCCATAATCTGGATTGCGTCTTTCTCACTCAAAGATTTAAAGAACTCAAGAACCGTACCGTCAATTCTTCCAGCTTCTTTTTCGTCTTCCATGAAATTAATGAAAGATTTTACATCATTCTTATCATACTGCTTTTTCCAATAGATGGAAAAACGTGCTGCAAAAGCTGGGTCAAGTGTACCAGTATCACCATATCCGCCTGCTTCTTCATTCATTCCTTCCCATGCCATATTACAAGCGGCTACAACTTTTACTTTATCTTTATAATCAGAGAAATCTACTCCTGCAAATCTTTGATCAGAACAGCACTCAAAAACAGCAGATGTTACTGTACTTGAGGTAACTCGGTTCACTTCATCAAAAAATAAAATTACTTCCCGACCTTCCTCTAAAGCCCGTTTAAACCTATCTTTTATAGACTTATCAGGCGCACGCAATGTAAGTCTGTCCGTCATTCCAAATTTTATATCACTTGAAACTTCTTTTACAATATTCTCAAGTTTCTTTGATACACTCTCAAGACCAGTCCCATCAAGTGTATTACCCCCTACATAATCTGTGAGCTTTTGTTTAACAGGCATGCCCATCAAATCTACAGCGTCTTTACTTGCAAGGTTTACACTTATCAGAACAGGCTCAAGACCAGTACGTTTTTTTACTTTCTTCATATACTGCTTAATTCTTGCCGTCTTCCCCAAACTAGAGGCGCCCGCAATTAATGCTGGGCTGTTAGAAGAAAGTGCTGTCTCAACAAAATCTCCTATATCATCTGCTACTGGCTCTTTTACCTCTTCATACTCTTTATATCCATTATCTTTTAAATGAGCCGAAAAAGGTTTAAAGGCCCAAGAGGAAATATACCCCTCAACTAACTTACGCTTATACAACTTAAGAACATTAGTATCTTTTTCGCTTCCATCAGATACGGCTTCCTCGTCTACCTGATATAAGTAGTTTGAAACCATATCCCACGTACGATAGTTAGGAAATACTTGTGTTTTTATCTCATTGTCAGATTTTCTTTCTGCTATTGCGTCTAATACTGGAGAGTCATTATACACAAAATCCTTATTCTTTTTCAAAAAGCTAAGAACTACAGGATGAATATTACTTACTCCCTCTTTGTCTTTGCTCTTATCAGCACTAGCCCACTCAAACCATCGATCCATCACATCTTCTGGATATACTTTAAGAGGAATAAATCTGTTTGAGAACGCAATATCCAAATCTTGATTAACGTCATATAAATCGTCCAGCTCAAACTGATATTCTAAATGTTTTGCGTCCTTACTAATATTCAAGTTGGTTGCTGCTACAAACTTACACCCATTTAAAGTCATATCATTTAAACGTTTTTGATTGAGCATTTGAACAAGTAATCCCGAAACTCCTTTTGATCGATTTCTTGTGACCTCATCTACAAACAGCACTGGAACCCGCATGTAGTCTTTATATTTAAGCTGTAACTCTTCCAATTTTTTTATCTGTTCTTCAGTTAAATCTGTTTTTTCTGTTACTACTTCGCTACCATCAGAAACCACATCTTTTTCTGTGTATCCTTGCATTAAAATCTTATCTATCTCATTATATGCATTGCGGCAGAACTCACGGAATCCATCAGAACACACTACTAACTCTTCCATTGGGCAAGAGTAACTATATTTTTTACTATCTACTTCGCCAATTTCAAAAAGGCCTGTATAATCAAGACGAGATGTAAAAGCTACACGTAAGTCAATAAGACGATAATTATATTTCTTACACAACTCTTTTACCGTTGCGGACTTAAACACAGCGGTTGGCCCAATAAGCAAAGGCACAACTTCTCTACCACCAGACTTCATCTCTTCCCCTTCTGGTAATGAGAAATATGCGTCAAGCCACGTGTATACTGCGTCTTTACCTTTTACATCCTGCACACTATTTTTCTTTCCTGATTTTCGTCTGTTCCTAAGTAAATTTAATGTTTCCTCTGCGGACTCAAACATTTTGTGTTTACCTCTCTGATTCAACCACTGCATGAATGGTATCTTGTTTTCATTTGTAGTTTCTGGCTCAAATAATTTTACTGCTTCTATTGCCTCTTTGTCTGCCTGTACACCATTAGCACATAAAGATATTATGTCACTGTTTTGTAAGTCTTCTACTAAATATGCGTCGTTATATCGGTACAATGCCTTATGCTCTTCATTAACTATAGCATCCTCAATATTATTTGCTACTGAACTATAATCATATTCCATTATATTGAGTGTTATCACCGCTCCAAACTTACCAGATAATATGTCTCTTACTACTTCTTCTCTCTCATTTAAGTATATCATATTTGCAGGCAAAACTCTATATGCATTAAAACTTCTTGTCTGCACTATGCTCGGCACATCAAACTCTTCTTTGTATTCATGACTTATCTCTGAATACCCTATTATGTTTGCTATATCTACTTCTTCATTTATATTACGAACAAAATCAGCCCGATCAATAAAAGGAAAGATATTCTCGATATTATACATTTATTTTTTATTTCCCCCTATTTAATCTGCAAAATTGTCATTATTCGTTTCATAGTAGAAAAGAATAATTTTATCTTACTATCTTCAACTGTCATAGCAAGCCAATCATCAATTGTTTTACTGTCATACTCCTGAAACACATCTAAATATTTGAGGATTGTACGATTTATTCCTAAGTTATCTAATGTATATCTACTCCCGTCGGTGATAAATCCCGTCTGTATACCCTCTGCATATGTGTCAAGATATAACAGTACAATCTTAGTGAGTAACACAAAGCGTAAAAAGTGAACTCCAATTAAAAGGCGTAAATTGTTTTCTTTCCCACCTTCAAACTCACCTACACGATGTTCTACTTCTTTAAGATATGTACGTAACCCCCTCAAAGCTACATCAGATACAAACCACTTATATCGTTTCGGGAATACTTGCTCTAACTTAATTTGATTTACATTTATTCCACTTGTTTCTTCTATGAACGCTACATGATTATCAAAATCACTATGCAAATACTTAATAAAAGCTATTGCCTGTGGTCTATACTTACCGAAAATTGCGTCACCAGAACTCAACAATTTCTTTAACTCTTTTGTTATTTTCTCTTTATAAATTAAATACCCCTTCATGTTTCCCTTCCCGTCTTTACAGTACGCAACGCATTAATCTGCAAGCGTTCTGTAAAGACACCTGTTGAATACATCGCAAGTCTTTATTTTTATCATTTATCGGTCGTTTATATACCATCCCTTGGTTAATTCTATCTACCATTTCTATATAATTATTAAACGCACCGATAAACTCTTCGTAATTAAATTTATCTTCTATCAACTCATATACATGTACTGCTCTTAATATTTTTACTACGTCATTCTCTTCTTCTATACTACTACACACTAAGTCAAACACACCAAGGCAACTAAGCACATCAAATACATTATAGTAAGATAATATTTGATTACTACTGAGAATTTTATTACCATCCTCTAACCCCTCTATTCCACAAGAAGATACGCTTTTACAAACATACCCTACATTTTCTTTACTTATGTTCCTTGACTTAATTAGCTGTACTAGTCCTCGGAGCCTTGCTAATCTACTTGTTATGTTATACCCGTATGAATATAAAGAATTAAGATATAACCTGTCAAACCCCTCTATCTGATTTAAAGCCTCATATGTTGACGATAATCCACTTCCATAGTGTTCGTATAACCCGCCTAACTTATCAGGACAGTACTTGCTTAATATTTTTAACTCTTCTTCTTTACTTTCCTCTATATTAAACTTATGTAATACAGACAACGCCTGATAATTCAACAGTACCGATAATAACAAACACTTTTCAATAAATCTCAATAAAGAATTAACATCTATGCTAAAAGACTCACCTTCCATAGTATCATCTTTATACTTAATCAAATTATGTACTATGGACTTCCCCTCACACGTGAACCCCACCTGCTTTACTTCTTCACACAATACACTAGGTGACTTAAAGCACTCCTCAAGATTTACCTTTAATTGTTGTAGTAAATATAAAAAATCAATTTTTACTTTGTCACTTATAACATGTACTCTTCTGAATATTTCTTCTGCATTACTTACCCGAATATAAGATGTTTTGTCTGGAAAATACCCCAAAGCTACGTCAAAGTTTTCCGTATTTATAAATAGTCCAAACAGACTCAAAAACCCTTTATTACTTTCTTCTATCTCAAACTTTAAAGACTTGCCTGATTTTTGATAAGACGTAAAGACACCTGACTCAAGTCTGTTAATTAGTTTTGAGTTTTCTATCTTAATTTTCGGTATTTTATCAACCATTTTTATTCTTCTACTTTATTTAGTACACGCTTTGATATTTTCTTTACTAACATCAAGGCTTTTTTCAACGTATCTCTCTCTTTATCAATTAGTATTTCAGTTGAGGACAGTGTCGTTATCTCTTTACTACCTAAATCATAAATTTTATCAAGATTTTCTTTAGAAGCAATGACTTTTTCAGCGGCTTCTATTTTTTCTAACTCTTCCATTTGTGAGAGTTGTGAAAACAAATCTCTCCGTATTTCGTCGTCTTGATAATCTTCCAGCTTGCGACTCATTCCATCCATCACACTCTGCACATAAAGATTCATTTCGTCTTTATCCTCTACATTATAAGAATCTTTTGTGTAATCACCCTCTGAGTCCGCAAACCGCAAAGAATCAAGAGAAGATAATAGCTGTAAATCTCCTCGATCAAGGTATGACTTATCTCCATAATCTCTGTCATCAACATTAGTCATTAATATACTACTGGGGACTGTGTATTTTAAATCTTTTCCCTCTACTAACGTCACAAAATCTTCAGCCCACTCCGTGAATATGTTAGAAGAGCGATTTTTACCCAACACGTCTAAGTCTTTACTTGCTCCGCTAAAGCTGACTACCATATCTTCTTGCACTTCACCAGTAGTAGAATCAGTAACTTTCAAACATCCCTTTATTCGGTTATTAAATTCTTTATCTCCCAACACTTTAGTAGCAAAAAATCTCATCATATCAATACTACTAAATAAAGTTGCGTAATGTTTATACTTAGTTACAACATCAGTAAATAAAATGACAAGCCCCGTTATCACAAAAATGCCGTCAGAATACTCATCCGTATCCTGTACTTCTTCACCTTTATTAATTAAAATATTATAAATTACAGACGGTGAAATTGTAGAAACGTTATCCGCTCCAATAACGTCCGTAATCTCTCCAACATGTCTCTGTATATCTTGTAACCAACTATCACTAACAGAACCACCAAAATCCTTGCAAACCTTATACAACCACCCATTTTTAAGCAGTGTTACAATCTTTCTTACATCAGTTTTAGTTAATTTTTTACAAACCTCATAAAGATCTCGTTCCTTTATTTTTTTACCCTTTAATACATCTAAATATGACTCTGTAAATAAAGGAAACAAACGCACATACCCCGTCTTAAACGGAATAATGACATCAAAATCTTCGTTTATATCCATAGACAGAAACTTATATGACTTACAATCATCGTCCACATAATTAAACTCAAACGGAGTATCAATACCCTCTCCTTTATCCATGTAATAAGCTGTATCAATGTTTGTAAAGCTATCAAAAGCTGTACTATAATTATCTTCGTATAACCTCTTTATCTGTACGTCATCAATCTTGACGGAATCAGACTCAGGTGGAGAGAAGAAACTTTCAAATTTATCTCCGAAAACATCAGCAAATACTTTCGGATCATATTGAAATGATACTTTATACTCTTTCAACCTTATATTTCTCCCTTCATAAACTTTCAATGTTATATATATTATCTTATGTTCTTGCTTGTTTCTTGTTCTTTCTAAATTTTCCTATTCCCTGCCACTTACTTTTAGCTCTTTTTTCCGCCTGTTTTACTTTTCTCAATCTATTAATTGACTTATTACCAAGACGACGTTTCATATAATCACTGTTATATAAATCAAACGAAATCTTATCCCTGTTAAACATAATTACAGCCATTACAGCAATTAAATGCTTACATATAGAACCTTGTAAATCTGGATTGCGCACCTTCGGAAATCTGTTCTCTTTAAAGATACCATAATCCATATTGTACGCCATATATTTATAGCCACGATATAAAAAATCAGGGCAGCTACAATAAATAGAAAGATCACCACTCAATAACAAACGCACAACATCTTGCTTTTTGAACCCCTTAAGTACATGTATATCTTTCACATCATCAAGTCGTATCAACTGCTTATATACTTTTTTCGGTGTATACTGACTGGTTGTTTCAAATTCTATATACCCCTGCTCAGTTACTCCCTTATACTTCGTCGTGAGTTTTTTTGCCCTTGCTTTTCTCTTTCCGTCTGCTAAATTTAATAACTCTTTTCTTGTTGCTTCGTTTATTACCTCTTTGTGATAAACCTCTTTTTTTCTATTATCCCAATTTAATGATTGCCACGGGCTTATAAACTCTTCATATATTCTATCTTCATTACCAAATAAATCGCAAAAAGGAAGATGAGCATTAAACACATCTTCCACGTCAATATTATAAGAATTGTTTATACCTATGATTGATAAATTCTTTAAACTTGACTTTGCCATTCTCTAACCCCTCATTAATAAACACACCAAGGATAACATATAACTCACGCACAGGGTATTCAAATATATCATTACCCCGCATTTCTGATTCAATTAAATTATGATTAAGTAAAGAGCAACAAGCCTTCATACACTCTACACTATCAAGATTCTCAACATCATTATCAAGTATTTTACGTAACTCATATCCTAATTTTTTCTTTTTCTCTACCAAATCATGTATTATACTTTCGTCTTGTTCAGCACTTCGGCCTATCATTTCTATCTTCTTTTTTATCTTTTCGGCAAGGTCATAATTACCGCTTAATATTGCGTCTTGTAATTCATCATACAAACTCATGATTTTACCTTTCTACTGCAAGAGTAATCACATATCATTGTTTCTATCCTTTGCTTCTTTTTAACCCCGCCTAATTCCACACGATACTCTTTATAAGAATCACATGTTGAATGACAACCAACAAACCTACTTTTACAGTCTTTACACGGAGAACTTATCATTTGTAACACCTACCATTCTTTATCATCTTCTTCGTCTTTCTTCACTTCTTTATACTTTGATTCATCATATGTTCCAGAATCTATATCATTTATAATCTGCTTGAATTTTTCCGTCCCTACTACGGTTGGATCTATATCAATCAAATTAAACATTGTAATCAACCATTTAGCTTTATCAATATAATCAGCGTTAGCTTCTAAGAATTGGCTACTGGAATCCACCATTTGTAAATTAGTTGACACCTCTTCTATCCGACTGGCTGTTTCAGACGTCGGTAGTGGTCGCATTTCTACAGTGAACTTTTCCATATCCTCTATACGACCTCTGAACTGAAGATAATTTTTACACAAGGCTGTTATTCCATTGATAAGAATATGCTGTACACGCTGAACTGAACGTGCATATCGCAAGTCCATTTTTACCAAAGAATTAGTTCCAAGACTCCCAAGAGATTCCGCAAATCCTAAATACTGTTTAGGAACTTTTAACGCCGCAAACTCTTTATCCGTAAAATAGTCAATATCTACAATAGAGCTTATATCAACAGAATCGCCAACGCTATCAACAGTGACATCACCTTTTCCGTCACGAGTTGGTATATACAAGTAACTATTTATTGGTACAGGTGATGGGTCTGTTCTAAACCCCAAATCCTTACGTAAACTTGTGTTACCTTCAAAGCGTCTACGCACGTCTGATAATATCTGCTGCGTCTTACCCGGATTCGCCTCACCAACTTCTATTTTTACAAGGTTAAACTGCGTAGACCTTGCTATACGTGACAGTACAAGCATATTATCAAGCATCATCATAATTCGGAATATTTGCCGCACATTATCAACTAAAGACGTACCAACTACACGATAACATGAAACCTGTTCTACCTCCTCACCCCGTCGTACGCTTAAGCTTATCTTTTCCCGACGTGCCAACTTGGAAGAAAGGAAATGTATAAATGCGTCCTCATTCTCAAACCTTGACGTTCCAGTCATTGAACCGCCATTTCGGCCGACAACATTACCGCTTTTATTATAATAACTATAACTACCTAAATCAGCTTCTGAATCCTCAAACCCTAATATGTTACCCATGTATTCAATTCTGGATACTAAATAAGGATTAATTACATCTTCATAATAAACAGCACGAACACTATTAATATCACCATTTACATTATACTCACATCGACGTAACTTTAAATCACCATGTTTAATTATCTCGTACGCCCAAGTCCATATCCGCTCATCTATACGAATTGTGTTTTCAAGAAACCCCTCAAGGAATTTCTTTAAATCCTCATCTGGAGAGTTTATCGTTACGGACTTTCCAGTCGTTTCATCTCTTTGACAAGCGTCGTCTGCCATTATCTCAATAGCAGAACCAATAACAGAGTCCCTTGACATCTCCTCATTCTCTATGAACAAAGATTCTAACCCTATATCTGTAGAACGCAAAGCGGAAAGTAATGTATTTATACCATCTTCATCGCCTGCCCCTAGTAAATTTTTTATTTCACTTGGAGAGAATGTAGCAGCACCCTCATTTACCTTAGGATATTGAATTGATTCTACATTCCCACCTAAAAAGTTATTACTTACATCCTCTGATATTCGTACTTCAGATATAGTATCATTTATTTTATTCTCTTTAATTGACCCAACCTCTTCTATTATATCCCCCTGAGTCATTGTTTCTGATATGCCACGCTTACCAAAAAACAAATCATACCACGCCAAACCCTAAACACCACCTTAATTAAAAGCCTAATCTTTCTATCGTTTCTTCTAAATCCCTATCAATCATTTCATCAATGCTACTAGCTCCACCAATATATTTTCCACTATCGGCATATATCTTATTCATGCCGATAAATGTATCAGAGTCACCTTCTACCATTAAATAACTGTGACTACGTTTGTCCGTTATTGCGTTCTCTACTGCCCCGCAATTATGAACAAACACTCCACTACTTAATAAGAAATTATGAACATCCACCAAAGATAAGTCATATACAAAATCTTCATTATCAACTTTTTGTATATTGGTAATTTCTACTGGTATATCACTACCACCCTTTAATAAATTACCAACCTTTAAATGACGTGCCTCTACAAACACATTATTATCAAGTAAAATCTCATGTTTCTCTGTACACGTAATATACTTTCCGTTATTTAATTCTATCTTATACACCTTACTTGGAATGTAATCACGCTGTATTACTCTGAAAATTCTACTTAATTCAACTGTTTCATCCTCTTTATTATACGACACAACTTTATATAAGTAAATACAATCTCTGTCCAACTCATATAATCTGTATAACTCTTCTATCCTTATGTATGAATATTTGTTATCTTTATATACAACAACCTCTGTATCACTCGTTAAACATAAACTATCAGCAACATCCTTTGAGCCTACTCTCTCACCGTGAATATTACCTTTACCTTGATAATCTGTATAACCACCATCAATTACTTTTGCTGGATGGTCAACTTTGCGTCTTTGCCTATCATGTATTAAGTTCAATAGCTCATACCGCAATATCGGATAATCATAAATCTGTAAACGACCTTCATACATTATTTCTACCAAGTCAACATATGGCTTGTCTGTCCTATCAACCGACAAATACCCCACATTCACACCCATTTCCTCTAGGATCTGTCTTGACTCTTCTGAATTGAATATATCATACGTTAATCTCCCTATATTTAATCCCCTTTCCTCTACCAAATATGTTATAAAATTACGTATCTTATAAATCGCTATCCTTTTAGGCGGCGGTGGCGGATTAATTCGCAACATAAAATCAACCCCTAATACTGGCCTATCTACTCCACCCACATTCTTATACCTCTCAAGATAAACACAAGAAATACCTGTACTGTCCGTCCTTATAGACTGGTCAATATGTATAAATCTTGGCCTATCTGGATGTCTGAAAGTAAAATCTTCCCTCATGTAAGAACTGATTGAAATATCATTACCAGTTGACACAACAATCTCACTTGCTATAAACGGATGAAACCTTGTCTTATCAACACAATCTTGATATATAGCAGGCGACCCAAATAGCTTACCATGTGATGTTGTAGAAACACCACCGATGTCCTGCAAAGACCTTATCAAATCAGACTCAAACCCAGCCTTTAAGTCTACTGGTACTCGCAAGAACTTTTCCTGCATATGAGGTGGTAACTCTTCTATGTCCTTCTTTATTGAATCATAATCACTATTACCATCACGGTATTTAGTTTTTGGTAACCTCTCTGACACTCTATAATTGTTTACATCATCAACACTATTTACAATACTTGCTTCAAGATAGTTTGACCCCTTAAACACATAAAAATATTTTTTACTAAAATTGTTTGGTTTTACATCCCACTGAGCTGGTGCCGCCACAATTGCATGCGGGTTTTCTCTTGCTAAACGCATTTGACGTTCTGTGGCGGAGTTTTCAAACGTAGACGAAGAAACCAAAATATTTAATGAATGATTTACCCCACCATCAACAATAAAACGAGAATTAGCACGGTTTACGATATTCGCAAACATCGCTGTAGCTTTCTCACTACCTGCAGTTGGTGCTGCAGACGTCCCCATAAAATTTGCTTCGTCAAGCATTGAGCAAATAACACTCATACCAATACTATCACTAGGACTTGACCCGTACGCAAAGGTTATGCCCTCTGGATACAACAGAATAGAATTTATATTTGTATCACGACAAAAATTATCTTGAAAGTAAGGTGAATTGTCCGTCAATGAACGAAACTCACCAAACCCCGTCCGTTCTGCCTGTTTCTTATTTACAGAGAAATACAAGAATAATATGTTTGTTTTTGACATCAAACTAAACATAGAATTAACGTTTCGATAGCAAGAAAGCTCATACATTTTTCGCAACATAATCAATTCCGCAATAGTCGTTTTTCCAGTACCTATGCTGTTATGTAATAATACACCCGCCATCAATGCAAAATTGTTATAACTATCAACCTCTAAATCATACACAAATTCACATGCTTTTATTGTTTCTATTGAATTTACATATATCTCTTCTTTTTCTTTTGTTTTTAATTTACATCCTTTATATAAATCCTTCGCTTCACAATATATTCCGTCTGCTTTCAAATACTTATGATCTGGTGTGCTTTTTATATTTTCTCCATTACTTAATGTTACTACCGTTAATTCATGTGCTATCTTTGTTTTATGTACGGAATGTGCTGTGCCATGTACAATGTTTCCGTCTTTATCACTTGAGTATACTTGGAATCGTTTATTATATCCGAACTCTTTTTCCAACTCTACAAATGATAAATTACGACCATCTACTAACTTAACTTTTGTATCACCCGTCAAACAACCTGACAATATGACTGACGTTATTTTTTCCTCTGGCTTTCTATCCTCTCTGAATATATCAATCATAAAGTCTTTCCAATAAGGATAAATTCGTCTTTGGTCTACTCCTACGTAATAATCTGAATTTATCCACTCATCTATCGGCACTATCTCTCGTATCTGCTCAACGTTACCGAACTCCTCTCGGCGACGCATTTCTTCCTTTAATAGCTCAAGAAAATATGATCTCTCCTGCTTGTTCATGTCTGCATATGAACTTGAACTACCCAATAAACTCTCTACGGTACTTTTATTTACCACTCTTATCGCCCTTTATTTGCGCTTTAATTTTTTTTGTTTAATTCATCCAACAACTTCTTTAACTTTTCATTTGATATAGAAGATAACAGTATAGCTAATTTATCAACATCCGACTTACCTTTATTATATTTCCGTGCCTGTTCATTCAAGGATATTACCGTACGCTGATTGATTCTATTTAAATCACTATACATCGTAAACGCCATCTTCATGCGCTCTTCCAATTCTGATGGCGTTAACTGCAACATTTCTGTCTCACTAAATAATACATCCCCCGCCTCTTCTATGAATTTTTTTAATTTATTCATTATAGAGAAATTATTTAATGTACTCTTTGACAGACCATATTGCATCTTGAGAGTACCCCCAGAAACGTACCTTGTTAAATTTTCCGATGGTGTTAGTTTTACACCCTCATACCAATCATCCAAATCAACATCAAGGTCACCACTACCCGTATTAACTACCCCTGTTTGTATTACATCAAGGTCTGTAGAAACATCCTCTTCTAATTTTTCTGACCCCTCTTCGGTTTCGTCATTGAGTATATCTATTGTACTTGTTTTTGGTGTTCCTTCTATACCCTCTTCTATGTCTTTTTCCTCTGCTTCATTATCCTCTATCTCTTTATCTTTCGTTTCTTCGTCGTCATCCTCTTCCTCTGACAACATTCTAATCAAATCGTCATTGTCCATCGTTTATTTCTTTTCTTTGCTTTTTATTTCCTTCTTTTATATTCTCTATGAAATTCCTTAACTCTTCACCGTCTAATTCGTCCTCTATACCTAATGAATTTGCTACCTTTAACACAATAGACCGAATAACCAACTCCGTCTTATTATATATATTACTTGCTCTTGTAATACTTGAAAGAGTGAACTTATTCTTACGCACATACAAATATATCTTCGTGTATATAATATCACGCTCAAGAATACGTATACCCGGTATTGAGAAGGTCGTCCCAGAACAAATATCAATGAACTTTAAATATTCTTTTCCTAACATATATTTTACAAATTCAAGCACTGGATTACCTACCGTGCTTTGTAAATACTCAAAAAACACCTCGCTCTCGTCGTTACTTAATACTACATTTGAAAGTGACCCATACTTACCCATTTTCTTACTCTTCTTCATTCGTGTACTTCCCTCTCTCCCAAAATATAAGACCTATTACCCTGTCCGAAATATCCTCTAATTCTCTGTTTATACTTGACATACCTCTAATATTCCTACTTATTCCATCCAGCAACACGCCATATGAAATTAGCTTCTGTATCACTAAATCCTCTAACGCCTTACCATATTTTTTCTCAAACTTCATACAAATAAGCCGCACAATACCATAATTAATGTGTATATACTCTCTATTAAAATATCTATCATCTACACCATCATTACCATACACACTCTCTAAAGTCACAAAATCAAACTTATTCCTATGATACAAGTAATTATGCATATCATTTCTCATTCCCGTATATAAGAACGTGCATAAATTCCCTTTATCACGTCTAAAATTATCACTATGTATCATTCGTATCGCTTTTAACACACCAATAGACACTAAATCTTCTTTTTCCTCACTACTCGCATAAAAGTGCTTACGTACAATAATTTCAGCTAATGTTATAAGCTTCCTTGATAATATTTCCTCATTTTCTAAATCTTTTTCATATAACTGTAGTGCCATCCCAATCCCCTTCTTGCTTATATTCTATACCTTTATTATACCAAAAAAGAGAGGACTTGTCACTACTTTGTCCCCTCTTTACACAAACTAATTTAATACTTCTTCTGGTATATTGTATTGGTCTAACGCTTTATCTAAAGACTCTCTAAAGTTTTCTATTCCACCCACAACCAACTTAACAAGATTCTTTGAAAACCCTGATATAAAAGCTATACCATTCTCGTTCTCTTGCGTTGGAATAGTTATGTCAAAAGAAGATAGATTCCAAAATATAAGTCTCGGTAACTTATATCCGAACTTTTTATACTCCTCTTTCATATGATCAATTACACTACATGACTCTTCTTCATCACTAAAACAATCAAACTGCATATCAGATACAATCAAAATGTTATCAGGTAAATCTTCTTGCTTTAGCTTATTTTTTATTGCTGTATCTAACACTAATTTAAATACGCTTTCTATATCAGTATTAAAACAATCATTATATTTTTCTAACACCGCTAACTTCTCATTTAAACTCTCACACTGACTAAAATCAACCACTTCAGGATTAGCACTAAAGGTAATCATCTTATTTTTAAAGTATGAGTTACACAATTCCGAAAAATAAATAGTTAATGAGTCTCCTACTGCAAGAGCGCTAACCCCACGAGAGATCTCACTCATCATAGACCCTGACCCGTCCCGAACGACTAAAGTGTTACCAAGAACAGTACTTCTTTCTTGATTTTTCCACATGCTCTCTAATAATTCATCATATTTTAATGAACAAGGTTCTCCACACAAAGACCCTCTATATGCTTTTACAATTTCATATAAAAATAAAGTCTTTGCATTTACCTTCTTCTTTCCCGTAGATATGTATTCTAAAAAGCTTAAATACCTATCCATGTCATTACGTTCAAAAGCCTTTTTATACTTCATAAAAGCTTTTGCGGGTACCTCTTCATAACAAATAGTACCGAAAGACCTTTCTGACATCTCAACCTCAACTACATCAAGATAACGACGTAAGTTTGATAGAATTCTTCTGAAATCTCGTGCTTTAAATCCTAAAGCACTTCTTACATAGTTAGCATATTTCCTTGTTTTATAACTAGATGTGTTACAAGACGGAAGCCACTTTGCTAGTAGAGAAGTTTCATCTCCAAAACCCGCACTAAGTATATCTTGTTGTAACTGTTTTTTTATCTTTTCAATAATTACTTTATTACACTCTCTACCTTTATTTTTTAAGTCAAGTACATAAATTAAATCATCCCAACGTCCATAATCTTCAACCTTTATGTGCTTAACAATCTTATTAAATAAATCTTCATCCTTATCTCTTATTAAACGCATAAAATGACGAAAAGCCTCACGCTCACCCATGCCTTTATAAATATCACGCAAGTACAATAACCACTGTAAAGCCTTTTCTTTATTTTCACTTAAACATTCTAAAAATAAATCATCAATATCTTTTATTTCATCACTATTTATTCTATTTCTTAAGCAACTCACTGAAAAATTTAAATCTATCAAAGAATCACCAACAGACTTATACTGTAAATCTCTATTCTCTGATAACACCCTCTTATTAATCTTTTCAGTAGCCTTGACTAAACTAAAAAAATCTAAATTTTTCATTTTTTCTCTCCTTGTAAAAAAGGGCAGTACGCCGCCAAACGAACTGCCCTAAACCTAGGTTACTCGACACTTAATAACCATCTTTAAAAGAACCATATTGCTGTATGTGCCGAAAAGCTAGACGCATTCATTTTTATTATTTTTGTTCTAATCTGTAATTAAAATCTTCTATAATATGATTTTGCTGTATGCGTCTATTTGAACTGTTTAGATCTTTTCTAAACTTCTTTCCCTACCATAATTATATTATACACAATTATTTTTAAATGTCAATACTTATCTTACTGGCTTGCCAAACTTATTTTCCTCTTTATTACCAACTCTATTAATATTTATAGAAACTTTTTGCATCTGCCCTCTTATTACCTTATATAAATTCAAAAATACAACTTGAAAATACGGCATATCAATAAAAGCATCACGCACCCAATTACTCATATAACACTGTGATAATATACCAAAATCTTTACCGTACACACTTAACAACCTTTTTATATCTTCATGAATACACTCAAAGCCACAACTTACTTTCATGCTTTCAACCACTAACGTATTCCAATCCTCTTTTAATATGTCCTTAGGTATATCTGTAAGTAAATTCAATGATTTTAATATATCGTCCTTATTATCATTATACACTGCTTCTAAATAATCAACATATAAACTTAATGCTGAATGTACACTCTTGATAAATTCTTCCTCACCCAACAACAAATACTTATCAAGAAGCATATGAGCATTACGCACATGACCGCCCGACCTGTCCGCTATTATTTGTTTTACTTTTTGACTTATCTCTATATTATATTTCTCCGCTACGTGAGTTAAGTTATCTACTATTTCATTAACAGGTACAGGTGAAAAATGTACCTCTAACGCACGTGACCGTATTGTTGGTAATAACTTTTGCGGGTCTGTTGTTGCCAATATATATAATGTATTTCCCTGCGTTTCCTCTAACATCTTTAATAAAGCCGTTTGAGCGACTGACGAAACTGCATGACAATTATGAAGAACAATACCACCAGCCGTAACGTAATTATGATTATCAGCTACCTCTATGTCATAAGCACTAACATGAGTGTCTACATAAGGCTTAATAGATTTTATAATACCCTTACCGAGAAATTTAAAGTTTCCTTCATAGAATTTGTAATATATAGACTCTGTATTACAAAATTTATTACCACAAGTAAACCCCTTACCCAACTTATACTGAAATAAATCAATAATATATTTACTAACTAAAGCAAAAAATTTATCACGCTCTGACTTTTTACAAGCATAAATAAAAAACTTATCACATCTATGATCATGACCTAGTTTAAATTGAATATCATACACCTCTTTAAAATAATCAATAATAATTAAATTTTCTTCTTTTGAATATGCGTGAGTAGATAATATAACATTAGCTTCTTTTCCTTTATTATGTGTCAAAGCCCCATCATCCATATACCAAACAGCAATAGAAAGAGGGGACAACAAATCTAAATATTCCCTAGTTATTATTTTTTTACCATGACAATATAAAGACCCAAAAACATCTTTAAAATTCTCACATACCTTTGACGTTACACTCAAAACGTCCTTCCCACCATACCCACTCTTAAAGTGAGTTTCACAACTAAATAAATCCCCTAATATTCTCTTTATTAATTTAAAATACTCATAATGTTTAACACTTTGCGTAAAGCGATACCGAAAAGACCCGGAAGAAAAAGCGTCAACACCAGCGTCCCCCAAAACCGAGCCTCTAAAAAATGATATTATATCCTCACTAAATACAAACTCTCTACTTGCGTGATATATAGACCGCCTTATAGCCTTATTATTACTATAATCCTCATAAGTAGAAATAACATCCCCAACCTTTAAATCCTTTAACTTCACCTCTTTAAAATTCTCATCAAAAAACCTATGATTGTTAGTACACACAACGCTTTTATTATAATAACTTCTACAATTTCTATTATATGTCTTTCTTGAAACCTCTATATCAACCTTGTAAAAATCTTTCTTGCCATTATTGAAAAAATTTAAAATAGGTTTATATGAAAAAACTCCCTCTTTATTAACCGATAAAGCTTTCCAGCCCACAGGTTTTTTAGAAACTAACTTACCAATTCTACAACAAAACTCTTTACCCTGTGCGTCCATTACTCTTATATTAGTTTCATAATGTACACATTCATCTAAAGTAACAACACGCCACGAATCACCATAAGATACAGCAAAAACATCCCTTAATTTTCGTATTTCTTCTATATTACCTACCACAGTTGAATCAAGTTCATAATAGAAAGGTGACTCAAGGATATTATAATTCTCATCTTTTATATGATTTAATTCTCTTGCTACTATACGTGAAAGAGTAGTTTTACCCTGACCCCACCCACCTGAAAAGATTAAACATTTAGGTGATTTTTCTGGGCTCTTTAATATTGCTTTTATTATCTCTTTTGCTTCTTTTTGTCCCGCTACTTCGTCTAGCGTCTTTGGCCTTAGTGTCTGACTTAACATAATATCTCCTTAAAAATATGCCTCACACAAGTTATCAATGAACTCCAACAACTCATACTCTGCGTTTAACGATATTGAGTTTGTATCCTGTATTACCTCTTCTGGCTTTTTACCTTCTTGTAATGTGTTATAATCTACTCGTGCTTTCTCTTTCATTTCCTTTATTACACGTTTAAACTCTACCTCTCTTGCTATACGTGCATTTATCAATGAGTTTATCATATCTGTACTCATATATTTATTTTTTAACGTCTCTTTATCCATTATATTATTTCCCTCTCATTTATACATTATACTATATTTATTATCTCATTTCAACATACTCAAAAAGCGGGAATACTCTTACATACCCCCGCTTTACTTATTTATTATCTTATTTCTTACCTAATACAACTAAAAACTTTAAAAGTCCGTTTTCTTTAGACTTTACTTTTTTAATTGTTATAGACCCGTTAAATATATTTGCCTCATCATTACCGAACAACTTCAAAGCCTTTTTCATTACTACTTTAATTTGACTTTTTCCTAGCTCTTCATCCATTACAGGTAAATATACAAAACAACTATATTCATCATCGGTTTGATCACTAATCGGACAAAGGAATAAACTATCTCCCCTACACGCTTTCCAGAAAAAACGACTCAACTTTCGGAAAGAACTGTCCACCCCTTTATCGAGCTTTACTTCTCCATCCTCAGAGGATTCTATAACAAACACACCATTTACATGCTTATATACTTCTTTTATATTTCCTTCGTTTACAATATCTTCTACAACAGAATTACGCCGTTTTAAAAGACCCTCTACGATAGGTGAATTGTTACTCAAAATACCCATATGATTTATTATCTCCGTTTATTACGTATTAAAGCTTCTACTACTTTTTCTTTTTCCAACTTCTTATCTTTTGCCGTGATAAGAATAACGGTCTGTACAAACACAACGCCTTCAATTTTAACGTTAGAAGATGTTACTTCCGAATTAATATCAAATGCTAATTCTTTCTTTATATCATTAATAATTTCATTTGCTACTTCTTCATCCACGGAAGAGCCACCAAGAACTTCAATGCGTACAGAATCAGCAAGAATCGTTGTTTCTACCTTTTCAAACCCCTTTAAATGTTCCGCTACAATATCACGAATTTTTTTCTCTGTTTCTACCTGTCCTAATTCTACTTTTTCATCTTCAGTGAACGCTTCCATTACAATTCGTTTAGCCATTTATCTATTCTCCCTTATTACCATACCTTATTTTTTTAGGTGATTTATTGAAAAAATCATCCGACGTTATTTCTTCTTCTTTATCTTCCCCATCATTATATATGTATAATTTGTCGCCTTGATTCTTTATAATAAAAAATTTATTTCCTTCTATATCATACCAAGACCCCGTATGTAAAGACACACCTTCATCTGCCTTTACTTTCTTATCTATCGCTTTCTTTGTCATAGCGTCAATTCTTTTTTCTTCACCCTTTTCTTCTGCGTCCTTTACTCCGTTATCATCCATATCTTCTTCATCCCAACTATTGTCACAAGCGGAACATACCATACGGCTTGTTTCAGTAAAGTTTACGTCCATAGACCCACACTTAGGGCACACAGGAACTCTTCTCTTTTTTTGTGCATTTGTCATCTCTTCCTCATGACGCACTTGGTTTTCTACCAACCCCTAATCAACTCCTATAACTTTACGCTCTTTGATACTCTTTAATTTACTTACTTTCTCTTTTACCTTTTCTATATCCTCTTCAGAGTATTCTTCCTCAAACTCATCCTGTGCTTTTTTAATGTCTTTTGCGGGAATACTTCCGCTCGGAGTGCTGACCGCTGAAACATCTACACCCTCACATATCATACGAGCAAATAAACGCAATGAGCTTTCAAGTAAACTAACTTTTATATCCTCACCAAATTTTTCAACATCTATAACCTCATACTGTACTGCTGGCTGCATCTCAACGTCATATTTCTTTACTTCTTTATATACCCCTCTTGATAAAACATTCTTTAATTTTAAAGCAAACTCTTCAACATCATAAAATTCACCGTCAACGTCAATAAAAGAAATTAAACTTCCTTTTGAAATAGATCCAGAACTAGACACTTTCAAATCGTCTACATGAACTTTAATCCCCCAAGACTTTAACTTCGGATAGGATTTTCTTATGTTATCACTTACTTGCTGATATATTCTGCTCTTTTCAGATGTAAATAATTTTTCTACTAAGTGGTGTCTCATCTGTACATCATTGTTTGCTAGTACTTCAACACTTATCAAATTACTAATATACTTTTCAACCTGTGATACTATATTATAATAATTTTTACCTATAACGAAAGTAAAATACTCTCTTTGGATTTTTGAATACCTGTCATCTTTTATTTTAATCTCTAACGTTAAATCACTTGTATCAACGTCATAAAGTCTATGATAATACAAGGTATAAGGTATCTCTTCGGAACCTACTTTTACACTACCACTTACGTTCTCTCTCTTTTCACTAAAGTTATTAACCTTTTTTATATACTTAACAAACACGCTACGTAAAAACGCTTCAAGGTTTTTTAACTTACTTGCATCCACAACTTCCTCAACGCTATCACGACCAAAGTATATAATCATTGAAACAAGGTCGCCTTCCATTTTATAAATCGTATATGTTATATCCCCAGCTGATGTGTGTACCACAGAAACAGGAGATTCAAATAGTGCTTTGTATCTTTTAACAAGTTCTAACCTTACTATAGCTTTTACATACCCAATAAATTTTGCATAACTTACCAAAGCTCTAGGATCATCAATAGTAATACCATTTTTAAATAAATCATTGCCCAAATCTATATTAAAATGCACACCACTCTTACGAGTTTTTTCAATGTCCATGACACCAGAAACTTCTACACCATTAATATCAATATCAAAAGATAAATCTTCATCACTTAAAAACGGTAAAATACCTACAATGTTTTCGTTTTTAAATGTTTCTTTATACACGTCATCAACATACGACTTGGAACCAGAATCACCTACAGCAACAACACCGACAACATCATCTCCAAGAACTTTACCGCCCGCCTTAAACTTTACATTGAAATATGTCTTGCCTGTTAGACGTTTTACCTCTTTATATTCCAGCTCCTGACCTTTATTACCAAGTTTAATAACAAAAGAATCCTCACCCGTATTTTTAACCCCTATATTTGCTTTTTGTGCCGTATGTACTGGATTATTACCGATTACCACACCAGAAGAAGGAACTGACTTTACTCCATCTTTAAATCCATTTGTAAGATTAGAAACATAATCATAAGCTGACTGATCATCACTTGTTTTTATGTCAGACTTTCCTACCTTAACAAACTCAGGATGTTGAAGAATAAACTCCACATTATTTTTATACAACTTATCATTCTTTGACTTTAATAGGTTTCTTGGAGCCGAAAACCCATCACTATCAGCGTCTGACACTAATTTAAACCCTCTGTTAGTAAAGAAATGCACATCAAAATCAGCGATAAAATGATTAATCTTTTCTGCTTCTCTCAAATCCTTAGAAATTAAATACAACTCACCTGTGTATGCTCTTTCATTCCACCGTGACGTATCTTTCATTCCATAGTCTTTAAGTAGCTTTCTTATATCTCCGCCATACTTTCTCTTTGCCGTATTATAAAGCAAGTCAAAATTCGGAACTACAGCGCCCTCTTCAATTTTATTTTGTAACTCTTTTATATCCTCTTCCGAATGTAATACAATATCATAATCACCTGTTACAAACTTAATAAACTCAAGACACTTATCACACACATTGTTTGATTGTAACTTAGTAACATGATCAACCAAATCACCGCACATATCACAATACTGTTCCGCTGTATCATCAACCACAGCATTTTCTATCTCTTCATTTATTTTATTTCTTATTTTTCTATCTTGAAAAAATTCCTCTATTAACAACGTACTTATCCCTTTCTATCGTTCTTTTTTTGCCCATAATACCTAAACCTATATATAACAAAACGAGTCCAATCTGATTAATAGACTAGACCCGATTATTACTCTATTTCTCTTCTTTATTTTGCATTGCCTTTACTACCTGTTCTTTCTCAATTAACTCACTTTCTTCTTTTGTGGCAAGCTCTTCTGACCCATCCTCTTTCTGCTTAATTGCTCGTGCTTGGTCTTGAAGTATTTTGATTTTTTCGTTATACCCTTCTTTTACCTCTTCTTCAGTCAATATTCCCTTCTTAATTAATAGTGACTCAAGAACATCCATACGCAACTGGAACGGAAATACATGCTTAGCGTATAAGGTATTTACATCTTCCATAAGTAAAGTATTTGTTTCATTAATCCTATCAATAATCTGTTTAATTACATCCAAGACCTCACTACGTTTTACATTCTGATTAAGTTTTTTATTACTCTGCCCCTTAAACGCTTCTACTTTCTTTTCCCTGTTTTCATTAATATCCACTATCTTATTATCATTTTGTTTTACATCAGCCATTCTCTTGTGTACCCCCTGTTTATCTTATTAATTTGCTCTGTGTAATATTCTTTCCTTGCTTTATATTCATCAGTATCTTTATTATACTCTTCCATGTTACCAATATCTTTATCATCTGTATATATCGGTAACTTCCATATGTCTTTACCTAACCGTTGAATTGCTTTCTTATATCCTGCCTCACCTGCGTTGTCTTGATCAAAAGCTACTACAAACCTATTCGTCATTGACTTTAATATATTTGCTTGTATCTGATTTACATTACTCGTTAACATGGCAACAGAATTTACATTTAAAGTACGTAATACATCAGCGTCATAATACCCTTCCGTTAAATACAAAATATCTCCATACTTGAAATTATCTTGTATCATATCAAACCCATATAAACTACGCACGTAACTATAATCAACAAAATCTTTGCTTTGTAATGACCTAAACACACATGAAACTGGCTTCTTATTTAATGAGTTAAAGATGATTAATACTGCTCCGCCACTATCAACAATAAATCTCTTATGAAAGTACGAGATTGAGTTTGTAAGCCCTAACCTATCAATATCTTTATATCTCAACAACCTATAATTCTCATATTTATACTCTATAGCCAGTTTTACATATTTGCTTTTATTTAATACCTTGTCACCTTCAAACTGATATATGCACGGTAAACCATCATTAAGCCGCTCTATTACCGCCTTACGACTCAATTCGCTATATGAACTTGTCTCCTTTTTATCTTGTACATGTATCGTTCTCATTTATCTTGTGTTTATATCCTTTTATTATTTATAAACTTACACCCCAAAAACACTAATATCTGATATTAAATAATACTCAACAACGGCATTATAATCATCAACAACTATCTCTTGAATACGCTGTGAATTAAAAGTGTTATACCCTTGATCAATAAGCGAATCCATCTGTGTAACCCCATACTTATACACAATATCTTTATTTAACACATACCCACGGAACGGAAATTTACCTATCAACACATACCCTTTTTTACTGGTATTGTACATATAAAAAACTTCCTCTTTAATTGTCTCCATAGTCTACCTCTAACACCCTGAAATTAGTATCACCAAAGAGTCTACAATATCCCTTTTGTAATCCAGAATCTTTATAATTTATTCCTTCATATCTTATGTTTGTGAACTTAGAATACTTACCAACGACCCAATCCGTAATATTAAAATTCTTTACTCTATCCGTTAAATTACGTGACCCGCTAAATGTATCATAATAATAGTCCTTACTCTGCCTTATATACAAATCGTTAGGATAAAAGTACGTACATATAACCTTACGTATCGGATCTTTAAAAGATTTACTGTAAGATTGAAGAGATTTTACCATGGCATCAACACACTCTTTACTATACGTTACGTCAAATGTTTTCTCTGTGCCATTTAAGTAGTCCATCTCATCTGTGATATATTTATTATCCTCATTCTTACTAAATAAGCCCTTTTTCTTTCTTGATACCTCTTTTAGTGATACAGGGTTACCTCGATATAACGTGTAATCATACCACGTCGTATATCCCACTATCCACACATCCTGTGTAAGAATTGGATGTGTAGGTAAAAACAAAGGATGATTATTAAACGTACCAAGACAACTCATAAACGAACTTACTTTATCAACTGGCGTATTTTCCCTTATATAAAAGTCTGTATTACCTACATTAAAACGTATCTTTATATCTTTATCAATAACCCTTGAAGTACTTAATCTATCAAGTACCCACATAGTTTTATAATAATCATACGTAATACCGCCATTAAGAATAAACACATCAACGAGATTATCTTTTAAATACGCCTCTATTTCCGTAACTAGAGCTTGCACATAAGATAAATTGTTATATTCACCTTTTTTTATCAATGTATCACTTACATATCCAACTTTCAAGCAAACTCACCTATCTTCTGTTTTACTAACTGTACCTCGTCAATAACCCCTACTCTACCCGTATCAATCGTTAAATTGTACTTTGATGTATCTACACCTTTAAAATCATCATAATCAGTAATAACTCGTCTACACGTTTCTACTACGTCCTTATCATCTCGCATGCGTAACCGTGAAATCATTCTATTTAGACTTGTATATGCGTCATTGTACAAATACACCCCAAAAACCATATCTCCATAATCTTTCTTTAGCTTTATAAACTGCGACCTCGGCCCACACATTACATATACTTTATCATTACTGATTGTAAACTTAGGGATGCCATAAAAATATTCATCTTCAATAACAGGATATTTCTCAACTAAAGAGAACACTTCTTCCTCTACTAACTCATCAAACCGCTCTCGTGTTACAAACTTATATTCGTTCCCATCTACCTCACCGTCACGTAAAGGCCGTGTTGTGTATAAAACCAGCCGCTCAAACATATCATCACGAATAATCTGATTAACAACTGAATCTTTACCTGTTCCACCCTTACCACAAATGAATAATAGCTTTATCATGTCGTACTCCTCTTACTACCTCAAAAATATAACATATCACCTATATTAACCATAATATCAGATATTTCACGACTAGATACGGGAAAATACCCATTAACAAACATATCCACATTAATCCCGCTCTTAAAAGCTCGTTGATATTGTCCCACATTACCAACCACAGAAAATAAAGGTGAATATTCTTCATTCTCATAATCAACACTTAATCTTATATTTACGTCATGATTAATACATGTGTTGAACGACTTCTTATAAATAACCGCCTGTAAGTTAAATACATTCTTACAATACGTTTGAAATAAATCATTATCAAGCAACTCATTACGAACCGATGTAATACTTTCCACGTAATTTTTATAGAATATCAAATCATAATCCGCCAGTATTGCTATCTTCTCACCGTTTAACGCTTTTAGATAATTAAAATCCCCCACATTACCAAGAATATATACAATGTCATCATCCGTAATTACACTATTCCAATTATCCACAATCAAGTTATTCATTTTATTTACATCATTAAAATGTCGCTTACTTGATTGACTCTCATCGTTGAAATATAAACCAGAAGTAAAAAATTTCATCTTACGTTACCCCGCCTTTAACAGACTCTCTATCAGTACTCCCGAATCCGCCCTCTCTTTCTTTATTTTCACTATTATCATTATCCGCTCTCAAGAACTTAGCAAATATACCCTGACCTATCTTTTCACCACGATGTATTACTATATCATACGGGAATAAATTGTAAAACATAAACCCTATGTTCCCCTCATTATTCCTATTGTTATAATAATCACTGTCTATAATGCCTACAGAATTTGGAATAATCAACCCATACTTAATAGGGAAAGACGACCGACTATACAAATATAATACTTCATCTTCAAGCATATATGCTTTGATGTATGTCTTAACAATGGTCGGGCTAACTTTACCCAACCCATTATATTTCTCCCTAGACGAAAATTTTATCCTAATCCAATCATCCATGTACTTATATACACTCTTCCATATCGACGGAATAGTGACATCTTCCGCTGCAAAAAAATCATATCCAGCTGACCCTTTTGTTGCTCTCTCTGGTGTTTTTGCTATTATAGTTGTTTCTGAGTCGGGAATAACACAACTCTCAAACCCTCTTACCTTGTCCACACATTACACCCTTTCTTTGCAAAAATAAGGTAATATATGCTCTAATTATAACATACATTACCTTAATAAACAACCTTTATTCATGATATATTATTACTTTATTATCTTTTAATGATTTTTGTACGTCTATGACTCGTTGATTGCTTGACCCTCTCAAAAATAACGTTATATCCCTTTTATTTAATACAAACTTACCATCAATTAACACATCAACATATTCAAGAATATACGGGTATTTACTCTTTATCTCTTCATACAAGTAACCAGTCCATACATACACTTTTTTACTTGCTTCTTTTTCTTTTACATACTTAATTAAATCATATACTATTCCTACATTCTCTTCACACAAAGGTTCTCCACCCAGTACACTTAAATTACGTGGTATTCCGTTCTTATTAAGTAAGGTGTATATATCTTCTTTATATGTTTCAGATAATTCCCTCCCGCCTGTAAAAGACCACGTTGATGGATTATGACACCCCTCACATAAATGATGACACCCTTGCACCCAAAAAGAAACACATATGCCCTCTCCGTCAACTATATCATTTTCCTTTATTCCTGCATATCTCATACATTCATCACAACCAAATCTTGATATGTTACTTTACCGTTTGACACATCCATTATTAACTTATATACATCACCACGGAACATAGTTAATCCGACTTCATACTTCCTATTATAATACTCCGTACTTATAAATGCCGTACGCTTATTACCATCATAAAATACTTGACTTGTACATAATCTCTCAAATAAACGACACAGTTTATACTTATCAGTGTCATATAAATCTACGTCATAAAAAGATTGATATATACCTCCTACTATACCGTCAAGAGTATCAACGTCACGTATCCCCTGTAATCCGCCTATGTTCTTAATAATATAATCATGTATTTGTATTATATCTTTTACTTGTATTATCACTTAGAATAATTCCTTTAACACGTCTATATACTCTTCACATATTTCTTTCACAAGCTCTAAGTCACACTCTTCGGCTTCATTCCGCATAACAACTTATCACCCTCACTTCAACTTTATCAAACTTTTTATTATTATCTATCTTAAACCTGAACGGCGTAATCCCTTTTGCCTTTACTGAACTTACATAATATGAATCACTCTTATACACTACTTGATTATTATCTTTACATACTATTTCAAGCCGTACCCAATCAATATCACGCCTTGAGTCATTGTATATCTCACCCTGTACATCTTTTATATTATTAACGTACACTATATTTGTTTTAACTACTCTTGGCTCTGACACACCCTTAATATATGTATGTGACAGTAACCCATACACAAACAGTACCGCTATCACAATTAATATCACTATCGGCCCGAATGTTCCGCTTTTTATCTTACTCATTACTTTACACCTCATACAATAACAATAAGTAGGGATAATTTTTTCTACCCCTACTTATTATACCATATTTTTTACTACTCGTCTAAATGTAATACTCTATCTCTAATCTCTTCCGTTCTACCTTGATTAAAGAAATTACTACCTAAATAACCACCGATTTATACCGCCACTTTCATGGTACTTTAACTCTGATTTTCTCAGACGGACTAGACTATACCACAGATACCTTGTTCTATTACCTTACCAAACTTCTTTTTTACTATATCCATATCTATTGTCGGTACTATATGCATTAAATAAGATAACAACGTCAAATTATACTTTGAGTTTATGGATATATCCTGCCTCTTACCCACTAACCTTGCCTCTATTCCATACCTTAATAATATCTCTATGATTTTATTCTTCTGCTCTTTTGTCAATATCTTAGAGCCTATCATAAAATTTCCTACCTTGCTATGACCTGTATACCACCCGTCATCAAGAAAGTAAAACACCAAACCATAGATATTTATGTTATTTAATACCTCTTCTGTACTCATCTCATAATATGATTTTATTTGATATGAGCAAGACCGACTGCTATATACTTCACATGCTGTACCTTTATTCTTATCCGCTATCTTAGTGTTTTTATGATAAGACTGCAAGATTAAATACTTCCATCTTGCATATTCTACCTCATCTACTGAATGTGACTCTCTATACTTATATGTCTTATCCTTTATGTTTTGAAAGTATCCGTCACCTAACTTCGCTCCTAAAAACATCTGATGTCTTAATTGATGTGATTTTTCCGTTTCCTTTAAAAACGTACCGATATTCCAATCTAATTTACTTCTTGAAATATTATACTTCTTACATATATTCTGTTTCTTATCAACTTTTGCAATCGCTTCGTAAACTGCATTGAATAAATCATTTGTCATGTGTTTTTTCCTTTCAATATCTTGAATATAATAGTCGTTGTGGATCTACCTATACGGCATTTTCCTACGGATTATCCAATCTTTCAACCTTTTTACTATACACAGGTCATTACTCTGTCCGCCGTTATCCTTTCGTCAACGGTTTAGTAGTTGAAAGCTCTAAGGATTTTCCCGAATATAATTCATTTAAAGAACGCCTGATTTTATCTACGTTCTACGTACCACATTTAAAGTCTTTTGGTCTGTGTTCCCGCAATTCGGACACTCCCAATACAAATGACCTTCTTCACCTTTTATTTTTATCTCACCGTCAAACCCGCAATTCATACAATAGTCTGACTTTGTATTTAATTCTGCATACATAATATGATCGTATATGTACTTTATAATCTCCAACACAGCAGGAATATTGTTCTGCATGTTTGGAATCTCACAATAACTTATACACCAAGTTTATTCATTACATAATTGTTTATTTCATCTTTTCTTTCTTTACTTACACACTCTATCAACGTTTGTATGTTCTTATCATTAGCTTTACTTCGGTACTCTTTAAACAACTTACATTCCGCTACATATCTTGCGTACACAGCCTCTTGCAATAAACGCCATCTCTTTAAATGATACTTTTTACCTTTATATCGTATCTCTACTTCCCATCTACTTCTCTCTTTATCATAGAACACGCCTTTATATGTGCTTGCGCTATTTATTACGGCCCTGTTTAATACATTTTCCGCTTGCGTGCATACTCGTAAATTTTTCTTTCTATTATCATGCCAATCACCATTTATATGGTCAACTACTAACTCATCCCTATGCCCTAACCCCAATAAATACCTTGATAAGTATATATGTGGTTTTTTATGCGGATTTCCTGTTATGATTCTACTGTTACTATCAAGGCGCCATTTAAGATATTTTACTTTCTCTATATCTTCCAAATCTATGACAAATTCTCCGCTTTTTGTGTTATCCCTATTATACGTATTAAACCGTACTATATTTCCTTCTATCACGTAATCATTTAAATCAGCGTTTGTTCTTTGTGTATTGTCTAAAAACTTATGATATTTACGATACTGAAGCATATGCTTTTTACATAACACCATACCATAACATTTACTCTTTTTAAATAATTCTCTTCCACACACTTCACAACTATGTAATTTCATAAAACCCCCGACTATATCTTCAATTAGGTATCCTTTTTTTTGACTCCTACAATTGCCACGCACTTCTGATACAATTACTTATATCATACTCCGCTACACTCATCACGGATAGTCTGTACACTTTCTGATTTTTTTTCAGCTTAGCACGGTATAGTTTTTCACTTCCACCGTTTTCACGTGGTTTAAGGCGGCTGTAAAAGGTATAATATCTATTTTATTATAACCGCCTGGACTTAATTTCTGGAACTTGCTTTCTATATTGAACTTAGTAAACGCATCAATCTTTTCACGAACGCTAATATGATAAGAGTTCGTCAAATAATCATGATCCGTTATATCTTTTATCACTCCAAATCTTTCTCTTAAACACTTAGCAAACTTATATGTGGTTGATTCTATAGGACTGCCATACACACTATATCCCACGTTTTCCGCCTGCTTCCATTCTGTACATTTATCATTCAAAAACTGTAATACTTCTAGCCCTAATGCCTGACCATCTTCTGTTGTGTGACTCTTTCCTATCAACGCCATCACACATTCATACAAGGCAGCATATCCTAAACTGGCTGTAGAATAATTATTATGTACCAGCTTTTCTAACTTTTCTCCTTTTTTGAGTCGTGCAAGCGCCCCATGTTGCCATAAAATCGGTGCTACATCCGACTCTGTGTTTGACAACCTCTTTATCCTCACATGCAAGGCTCTATGACACAATTCTGTTCTCTCGTTTAAAATCTCCCAGAACGTATCTAATATATCCGTCCCTTTTTTATTTGACTCTTCTCTAGCACTTAACGCTACATCCGCTAAATTAACGGTACACACACCACAGTTAAACCGACCGTAATACTTGTGTTTACCGTTATAATCTCCAGCGTTTGATATATTACCCATTCTTTCAGTAAATTCATCTGGAGTAAGGAAACTTCTACAACCCCATTTATGTTTAATGCAATTCGCTACGTTGCACATATCATCATGTTACCATAATGATCAGACTATATCACATTCTTATTCACTGTTACCGCTCATAAGAACCTCACTTTTTCTGAGTCGCTTGACCCTTACTCTACTTAGTTACTCTTACATAGATTTCTTATGCAATACCCGTTCGATAGTCGTTAGACCTTTATTTATATGTTATATTACTAATTCCATACCTTCTATATAAGGCACTCCTACCCTTCAACCAAAGACTTATTAAGGACTTTGAAACGCCAAGCTCTATGGCTAAATCTATTTTAAATTCATACTCTCTTAAATTCCCATCTCTTAAAACAATAAAAGGATGATATAAAATACCTAAGGTTCTTCGTTTATGTTTCTCGTTAGTTTTACGAGAAACACACTCAAGATTATCTACACAATTATTTAGTTTATTTCCATCTATATGATTTATCTCTTTTTCTTCGTGATAATCTTTAATAAACTGCTTAACTACTAATCTATGGACAAAAAATCTCTTCTTTTCACCCCGTAAATAATTATATAAAGTAACTCTTCTATATCCACAACTATTTACATCACCAATTACTTCTTTTTCTCTCTTTTTACTATAAACACAACCGCCCTTATCTATCTGATATAATGTTTCCCAATCCTTTAAGTCTTCTAACATATAAAATCTTAGTACGGTAGGTTATCCCCTTAGGACTTTCCCCGTTTAAGTGAGTTTTCTAACAATGTCACCACTGTTAGGCACAAGTTTTTATGCATGGGTAGCAGTCTCCGTTCTTATTCTCCTTCATCTTCTTCTCTGAAATATAATCAGGTACTAATCTCTTTGCACTACATTTTGCCGCTAGCTCCGTCAAATACCAATACGGACTATCTTCATGTATATTATCTTCCTCTAATACATACAGGAGCTTAGGAAATGCGGGGGAGACATACACACCAACCTCATTTTTCATCCCCTCTATACGCTGTTTTAAAAACTCTTCTATCAACATGGCTAACTCTTTTTTATATTCTTCCGTCTCACCTAAATACATGAATACGGATAGAAACGGAGCTTGCTTTCTCCACTTAGACTATATCTTTACCATATCTTCTGACTTAGGTATACTGCGCTTCCATAATAAGAATTTCACTTATTATGTACAAAATTCATGGTCATATAAACTTCTGTTCACTTAGACCGTATTTTTTAGTCGTTGCACTTTTTATGTCATTTCTAACATAACTTAGCACAGGATTGTAGAACTTAATATAAACTTTTTATCTCTTTTTCTATAATATATGTAGACCCTCTATAAGAAACAAACCCATCTTTTCTAATCTTTTTCATGTAATATCCCTTTTTAATATTACCGAATACTGCACTAAAAGTTAATCCACTCACACCACGTGTTACATCCTTTATTAAATACTTTAATACTGGCTTCCTATATGTTTTAAAGTATTTTTTAACAAAAACACAATCTATTTTATCCTCTACAGTTGAGTAATACCAAAAATCACCCTTAAACACACAATACCCAGATTTCCTCATCCTCTGACTAAACACCTGTGAGTTAGAAGGAAGTTTGTAATATTTATTTACCTCTTTTAAAGTCTTATACCTCTTTCCCGTATGATAATTGTGAATCATACGTTGATTTAACTTTGGTGCTTTGGGTACACTCTCTCCCTCTCTTAAATATTTAAAGGTATGACCTTTATGCGTCTTTCTTTCTCCTCTACACACAGCGCAAACTTTTGATAAAGTTAAGTTACTATACTTCTTACACAACGACGTAACACTATCAAACACCTCACCAGTATCCAGTAAAATAACTCTATGACTATTTGGATTTAGTTTTCCACACATCCCAAACATATGATTCCTCTTGCCTCTTTGTGCTTTACTTATCTTATCACACACGCTTTTAGTTAGAAAGGGGTTAGCTCCCCCGCCCTTTAAATTATAACCATAGTCAGGATTAGTAGTATTAAAAAATTCAATCCAAAAAGACTCCTTACTATTTAAATCATCCTTATTAGTCGCTTTATCTATTATATTCCATGTGAAATTCTCAAGCCCATATTTCTTTAAAGCCCTTTTAAAATAATTACATCCACTATTGTTATATTTCACACTGTCTTTATGCTGTCTTATTCTATCTTTAAATTTTTACTGGGTCTGACCTATATATCTCTTATTATTTCTCTTATTTACTGCCTCATATATTATCATACATTAAAATCTATTCCCCTGTTAGCACGCTATCTATTAAATATTTCCCCTTATTCTTACTCTCTTGAGTAATACAGCGCACACCCTCTCTTAAGGTTCACAGTATCATAATCTGCACAATTTCTTATACAGACGGCCAAACTTGACCATTACTATTAGCCATTGAATTAATCTGATAGTTAAACGTTTGTACAGCGTCTTTTATTTCCCGTTTTATATCATCCTCAGCGAATTTTTTTACTCTCTCATCATCTAGCCCACGTTCTCGATACCGCTCTTCATACAATCTATAGCTGTCTCTTACAAACGGCGCTAAATGAGTCAATGTTACTGTGGCCCCACCAAAACTAGAGGAAGTCACACTTAAAATGGCTTGCGTGGCGATTGTGCTTGCCGTGATTAATCGTCTCGGCTTATCTATTCGCACTTTATTTATCACCGTGCCATTCTGTAACATGTCATTTAAATTTATTAACTCGCAATTCCCAGTTACTATATCATCTTTTAATCTAAACGTATGTGTAACTGGCTCTTCGACGCACCATACCAACTCTTCTCTACCTAATGGGATTATCTTTATGACTTCCCATCTGTCTTTACTTTCTCTTGGTTTGTATAGTACGTCCCCCTCTTTCAGCTCTACCGTTACACTATTATCTTCAAGCACCCATCTATGATTAGGCGTACAATATTTAAATCGTACTTTCTGTCCTGACTGTAACGCAACGGCCTGTATCTTCTGCTTGCCAAAAGAATGTACTGTTACTACTCGCCACTCACCAAACTTGTCTTGTACAGCGATCCGTTCCCCACTCTCAAAACTGTCAAATCGTCTCAACCCTTCGTCCGTTATGAACTCCGTATCTCCAGTAAAACAGTTATGTAACGTCCGCTGTATCATGTAATCCATATCCACGTTTCCGCTGACTATATCATTATCCCATATCTCGTCATGGGATACTTTGCGCTTCCATAATAAGAGTTTCACTTATTATGTACCCTACTCACTTATCCACAATATACATTTATATCACTTTGCTTTCGGTAGTCGATACACTTTTCATACTTTTACATATGATTTAGCACGGGATTATTTACACACTAGGATTATTCACATGTACCCTTCCCCGTTAGCCGCCTTTATAGCGACACCCTCTTTCAAGGTTCACAAAGTTTTTCCGTTATACATTACTGCATAAGGCCACAATCTTCTTATGGTTATGTATCAGCCCTTTATCATGAGCCTCTACCACATCACTCGGTAATAGCTTTCGTCTAGCCAAATCTGTACTAACTATACCTGCTAAATAATCCCTCTGTGTTGTAACCAACTTTGAGTCCTTGTTTGCGTTCTCACTCGTCCAATACTCACTATCACCACACACAAGTTCATCCACATCACGGTCTATGATGTTTCCACGCTCTTCACTGCGCTTATTTCGATACACTATATAGGCCCTTGCAACTTCTTTGTAATTACTGTCCATTAACTGTCGCTCTACCTCATCTTGTATATCCTCTACCGTGACTCCTTCTACGTCTGTACACATGCCCTCTATGAAGTCTATTGTATCTTGACATAACTCAATATATTCTCTGAGTATGTCACTGTCCTCATAAACCTCATTGTACGCCTGCAACATCGCATTGAAAATCTTTGACCCGTCAAACCCTACTACACGTCCGTCTCTCTTAATGACCGTGAGTATGTCCGACTTCGCTTCTTCTTGCTGTTCACTATCCACACAAACACCACCCTTTATCTTTTTTTGTATATATGAAAGCGTCACCCAAAATTTTTCAGGTAACACTATATATAGTAGATTTATCATAGCAACTAAATGATAATATACAATATCTTCTTTATTTTGTGATATTTTTGTGTTATATTATGTTATTTTTAGTACCTTTTCCTTACCCTTGTCTACTTAGTTTATTTTCCTTCTATCAATAGTTTGTGATTAATACTTCATCTGTCTTTTCTTGACTCTTTCTATGGTAGTTACAGTTCCCATAATCCATGTTTAAATGATGTACATTATATTTCTTTCCCCACTCAATTAGTTCTTTGTTTTCTATACCCTTAGCGCTTATGGTATTAGACATCGCAAACTTAATTCCTCTTTCATTTAGCCCATCTAATACCTCAAACAAGTACATATCATCACCTGTACTCCATCCGCCACCGTTTTTATTATAGGCGGCTTCGATTATCGTGTACGGCGGGTCACAATATACAAAATCTTTCCTTTCAACTCCACTAAAATCCATATCCCTTAAGTTCTTACTCATTAACTCTACGTTACTTAGCCTATCAATAAACTCTTTCAGCCTTTCTTTGATAACGAAGTTGAAATGCCTCTTACCATACGGCATATTGAAATTTCCCTTTGAGTTAAATCGTACTTGGTTACTGAATGCATTACATATAAGCACATACAACCCTAACGGACTTTTTTTCTTATTATACTCTTCCCGTAATGCATAATATCTTTCTTTTCTATCAATAGCAAGCTTATCGCCTTTTCCATCCAGTCCGTACTCTTGTTCTTTCTCTTCTACCAGCCTTACTACTTCTTCATAACCAACTTTCTTAAACCACTCTATGACCTCTATTATCTGTGTTAATTTATCATTCGCTATCTTTCTCTTAGCTTCTACATTTACCGACACGTCCATTCCGCCACAAAACACGTCATAAAAAACATCAATCTCTTTAGGGAATAACGGCAATATCTGAGACAAGAGTTTATATTTCCCGCCCGTATAATTGAGTGGTGTCTTTACGTACATTCTCTACTCCTTACTATCTTCTATCCTTTGTATCGCTTCTGTTTCAAGCCCAGCCTTTTCCGCTATCTCTATCAGCCCTACCTGTATTCCCTGTAACTTATACTTAAACTCTTCTAATGTCACGATACTTTCTATCTTCTCACTCGTTACAGGATTTATATTTGTTTCTCTATATTCACTCGTCTTACTCGTTCCTACCATCTGACTTATCTGCTGTATCACATAGATCAGACTGTTTATCGTTACTATCACTTCCGCTATCGTCTTTGCCACACTTAACGCCTGTGTACCTATCCCCACTAAGTCATGGCCAACATCTTCCGTCTTTTCCAGCGTATATCCTAGTTTCTTTAATAGCCTCTTTATCACTTTATACATTCTCTCTTATTCCTTCTCTATACAAACTCAAGTTTTGTCATCGTTTTGTCAGTATTTATCGTTACAATTACGTCTTCATACTGAGCTAGCGTCATTTTATTGTTATCATCCGTTATTATCTCTACGTTCATTCTATAGTTAGCTCTACACTTAAGTTTAGTCTTAGCTTTTATATCAAAGTTTAAGTGCAATCTCCATAAACTAAAAGTAGTATCAAAATAATTACCCATGTTTGAAAATTCCATATTATCCACATAATCACTACCGTCTTTGTATGTATAATATATATCAAATCCGTCTTTAAATTCTCCTTTTATACCGTCCCAATATTTAGTATCTGCATATCTAATTTTATCTAGGTAATTACTACACATTAATTTAAGACTAAGTAACGTATCAGTCTTTTCTAGTACCACATCAAGATACCACTTACCGCTAGCGGTCTTCTTAAATTGACAGCTACTTATTCCTTCCAGTGTATTGCTATAAGGTGCTACATCTTTATACAACGCCGATATTACATCTCGTATTACCGCTACTTCCATCTTACCTATTGACCTACCATACTCATTTACATATTCTACCTCATACTTACTTATACTCATCAAACTTTCACTTTCTAAATGAGTCTCTGTTAGTTCTACCGTTCCCGTCGTTTCGTCTTCATTTGTGTAGTTTATGACAACTTTACCGCCCCATAAATACCTTTCATATCCGCTCTTTATTTTAAGTTTACCTGTATTTTTATCATACTCAATTAAACCTTCACCACTAGGTATACTGAAATCGTAGAAGTTATTTTTCCACCCTTCTCTATAAGGAACTGTACTAAATCCTGGGTAATTCTTACTCTTTAAATACTCTACTACTTCCTCTGCTGCACTGTTTCCGCTACTCACTTGTATCTTTGCGATCTCATCAGCGAATTTTAAAAGCTTTCCTTCACTTGCTACCCCTTTACTCTCAATTGCCGCTTTTACCTTTAACATTGCGTCATAAATTTTGTTTATTTCTGCTACTATTTCCTGTACTACTGACACTCTTTATTCTCTCCTTTTATTATTTTTATTAGCCTAGTTTTTAGTGTTGTTAGCTTTATTTGAATTATTAGTTTTTTGTTAGGTCTATTAGTTTTTTACTTAACTAACTTTTTTAACCAACTCTATCACTAGTCTACTTTTATTTATTTTAACTTTTACTCACTGAACGTATAGAATTTTTTGATATGCTTCTCGGTCTTATGCGGTGAGGATTTACGCTGTGACTAACACATGCTTGCTGCGTTGTTACTTCTTCGGCACTTCCCTTTGATACTCGTGATCCTTGGCGTCCTGTTTTGAACTTTGCGTTTTTGATGATGCACTGATGCTGCCTCTTTGCCGCCGACGTTATCTACTACGGCTATCACGAACGTCCACTCTTACTACAAGCCGATATAGCTCTTCACCATACCATTTCTACTCATACTACGTCATCTACACATCAACCTAATTTCTTCTTACTGGCTAATCTAAATAAACTAACCCCACACGGAATTATAGGAGAACAAACCTATCTACTCATGATCCAAAATAAATAAAATCTCACTTTCATACCCTGTCCGTATATGTAGCTTTCTGTATGACTCATTTTATTTGACACCCACACCAGATGTCCATTCGTAAGGTCTATGCATTCGCTCACTTACAAATGAGTGTCCGTTACTATTGATATTTTTTCAGTTACCCCCGCTTAGGCAACTCTACCCTCTTATCCATTCCATCACTATACTTACAGAACTTATTCACCTTTTACAACTATCCCACTCGTTCGTCATTCGTATCAGGCCTTTTTTTCTTTATCTTCCGCCCTCTAGCCTAATCTTCTAAACATACTCATTAAAATCGTTGCGTTGGTAGTACGGAACATCACCTTTATTCAAACCACTCTACCCTTAGGTTCAATCTCTACCACACTGTTTATTCCCACTAGACATCCTTTGTGACTGGACTTTATCCGTCTTGTCATCCTCACCTATTACGCTTATTCACGGGCGGCCCTTTTGTGGCTTTCCCTTTTCTGACGGTGCCTTCTCTCTTTCTCTCTTAAACCATTAAAAACAGGCAGTAGGGATAATAGGGATATAGGTAGAGGATATGTCTCTGTTAGAATAGATATGGTAGATAACCCGTATATGTTAGAATAATCTTTCTTTAGGAATATGTTCCACTTCTTTCTTAGTATATAGATGTTAGATAAAATATACATGTAGAAAGTATAGATGAGAGATCAGAATATGTTATCAGTAATTGATCTACTCTCTTATACAGATACATCTATATTTAATGTATCTGTTTTAAATGCATATGTTTATTCTTTTATCTTATCTGAGTCCTATTATCTGAGTCCTTTGAAGATGTTAGAATTATCATATTCATGTATATGTTTATTCTTTTTATTTATTTTTTATCTTAATCTATAAACTAATTATTTATAACATTACTATTATTATTATTTTTATCAGTATTAATATTAATTATACTAGTAATATTATTGAGACTACTATCATTATTAATTTTTGTGTTTTTATTATTAGTTACCCGTGATTTTCGTCTTAACTTTGCTCTCATCGTTCCCGCACGATGACCAGACATTTGCGGTCACTCAAGCTGCGTCTTTCAGTTTACCTGTTTTTTTGTTGCTTCCCCCTATTCTCTTCCAGCAGATATTACTTACAGTCCGTGATACCAGTTACTAAACTTCACTAGGAAACTTAATTCAACCATATGCAGGGACGAATGATCCTTCCAATGCCTCACCCACTAAACTATATGGGGACAAATTCATTATCAAGCATCTCACCTACTTTACCCACTCAGAAAAAGTCAGGTGGCCCCAACCCATCCTTGTGTGTCATCACTTACTGTTCTCATATCACTATAATCTTAAAATTTGGTACCTACAAGCCGTTTTTATTTGTCTTTAATGTTTTTATACCTACGAATTATTTTAAACGTCCTAAACGCTAATTTTGACGTTTTTTGAGATATTTTTCTCTGCATACAAAAAGCTGTAGCACCTATTTTGTCTATAAGTATACTACAGCTTTTATTTCTTGTCAACTCTTTTTATTGACTTTTTTATTTATTTCTTACCCTACATTTATATTTAATTGTTTTGCTCTTACCTTTGCATACCATCTCATATGTAGGTACTTCTGGTGACTTTTTAGGTTATACTTCTTTGTAAATTCCCGCTCATTTAATTCTTTGAGATCTTGTAACGCTCTCTCAGTGTATTCTCTGTTCCATTTTGAATTATATTTCTTTCCTTTTTCTTCTACATTATCATTAATTATACTAGTAATATTATTTGTATTACTATTAACATTACTATTATTATTTCTTTCTAGCGCCTTATTCACTGCGTCAGCGATTATCCCGTGTACATTAATTCCCAAATGATACATAGCGGCTTTGTCTACTCTATCCATGGTCTTTTTTGACAGTAAAGTATAATACGCCCTCAGTTCCGTTACATTCACAAATCTCATCTGCTCACACATAATTGTTGTTTGTTTTCCGTTCAAGACTATATCCACTCTCGACTTAATCCGTCCGCTCTTACCTACCTGTTGTGATGACATCGGCGCTATTGTGCATAACTTATCCGTGGACTTATTATCTGAGATGACTACCCACGGCCTTGTACCAAATTCCGTATAATCAATGTGTCCTGACTTTAATTTATTATAATCATGCTTGTCTTTTGATTCATCCACGTTATACAAGAATACCATACCCTTTTGTACTCTTGTGTATTCTCTTACTTCTTCTTGATTTTCATTGATTCTTGTTATTTCTACTTTATTTTTGGTATCCACTACAGTTCGTGCATCCAGTTTCTTTTTTGCTCTTGGCATATGACTTTTTCTCCTTTGTTCTATTATCCTTAGTGTTATTAATTATATTAGTAATATTATTCTTATTATGTTTTTTATGCTTATTTAGATTAACGTTGATTTTTAATAACTTACCGCTTATATCATACAACTCACTATACATAAACTTCCATATACTTTGTGTTATCTTATATCCTCTCTCCGTCCTTTCTATTATAATATCTTTTGTGTTTTTTCCCTTTATCCAATATATACCATGTTTTAGTTTAAGTATATCCGTCTGTGACATCTTGTTTTGTTCTCACCTCTTTTCCTTGTCTTTTATTATACACACACTTTATTTTATTTGTAAAGTATAAAAAGACCCGATTATGGGCCTTTTTAATATATCAACTTATTTTTTGCTTTGTCATATTGTACTATTCGTCCGTACGCTCCTGAATAATATGGGCTTAATCCTCCATGCCTATCATCCAAATATACAAGTCCTGTCTTTGTATCATAGATTAACACATACTCATCAACCGTGCCTATTCGTTCAAACATACGTAAGTGGAGCCTATCATTTCTGTCCTCTATTGACGTTACGTTATATATTTCCAACTCACCTTGACGGATTTTGTAATGTAAATAAGCGTCCATATATATCGTATGCAGAAATCCAACTAATGCAATCAATAAGATTATAATTGATATAACACGCTTTTTTGACGGCTTATATGATATTTTATACATCTTCATTTCCCTTCTTATGTTCTGCTATATATTCTTTAAAATTCATCTTTATCGTGTTATCAATTACGGCGTAGGCTGCTTCTACCCACGGATACTCCTCTGGTAGCCAACAATATCCGTTATCACCCCAAGAACGGCCCCACGAATTTAACAGTCTCCAGTATAGTTTCTCTCCTATATAAGACCACCCCGTTATAGTGACTGCATGTCCACCGTAATCATGTATATCTTTGTTCTTGTCATATTTAACTATTCCATCGTCGCCCACATCATAAAAGCTGTCATATATCGGTATTCCCGTCATTATTGCTTTCGTCGTGATTATTGCTATCTGTATATCCCGCCTTGAACTGCACACGTAATAGGAATCCGCTTTAAAGTTATCCGCCTTTGTCAATAACTCTTCTCTTCGTTCATTAAATATTTTCTTTGCTTCGTATACTCCATAAAACCCCGGCATGTCGTCATATAATACTGACCCATCATCACAGCCCTTTTTGAGACATGACCTTATATACATGCCCTCAAAATCTTCCCCGTCTATTCTGTCTCCATATGTAAAAGCGGGAGAAAGCGGCAGTGTTAATTCACTTTGCACTGCTTCTTGTAAGTACCTAACAGCATTATAAGAACATGCACAACACATTTGCGTATCTCCCTGATCGTAAACAAACGGGTATTCTTCTGTAACGTACTCTTTCGGTATATTAACACTACCAAGTTTTATTAAGTCACGGAATTTATAATCTCTGCTGTCATAAGGAGATATAATCAACCCAAAACTCATATAGTAAATCACCTTTTTATTATACTGTCACAATAATATCAAGTCTGCTAATTTTATCTATGAGTTTTTTTAATTCCACTTTGTCTATAACGTTCTTACTTACCAGCTTTAATGTATTATCTCTTTCCGTATATAAAGTGTAACCGTATCCGTCATGATATGTGGCTGTCTGTACCAACACATCAAATTCCATATAGTACTCATTTATGTTGTTGCTACTATATCGTACTCGTTTACCCAATATAATACCACGAACGTTTTTATATGTACCGTCAAATTTTAAAGGCTTGTCTATCATCACTACATCGCCTAACTCAAATTGACTTCCCTTTAATTCAGATAATGTGTTAGCCAGTTTATCTCGTATCTGTTCGTATGTGTTGTTTGCAAGTATTTCTGATAAGTTGCTTGCATTAAATATATTAGCTAAATCTTCATTGGTATAATAATATGCGTAACTTCTGATGATTGATACTTTGTTATCATAATCAACTACCTCACGCAATATATCCGCCATGACTTAACCCTCTTTTACTTCGCTTACTACTTCTTCATTGTGTACTTCGTCCATATTCAATTCACACAAATCAAATACAGATACTTCATATACTTCATGGTCTTCTACTGTACCGTCGTCATATTTTTTTGTGTATATCCGTGACTGTAAGCGTCCTGTGAAACATACTTTCGTTCCTACACTTAATCTGGACACAAAACGTGCATTCCGACTCCACACAATACAAGGTAAATAATCTGAGCGCCCATATACCCTGTTTACCGCTAAAATTACATCCGATATTTCACGGCCAGACGGAGTAACTCGGTATATTACGTCTTTACAAATATATCCTACCAATACTACCTTATTTGTAAACTCTCCTTGATACTCCTTGTCCAATATAACCAAATCACGGACAAAAATATACAAACGCAATGACGCCTTACCAGTTACGTCATTATACTCATTGAAAGACCTAAACTCACCTTGTATATGTAAAAGATCATCCTCTTTAATTACTTCTACGTCAATAACACGTTCTGATATTTCTACCTGTATCGTATCAAAAACGCCCTTATTTCTCCTTGGCGATTTGATTGTAAACTTATAAATTTTCTCTCCGTGTGTGTCGTGATGATATTCAGGTACGCTACTTACATACCCGATAATATCTACCAAGTTGTTTGAAGAGTTAGTACTTTTGTAAACTCTTTCGTCCATTGTTCCCTCTGTTCCCCTTTATTAATCTTGTTTGTGATAAAACTCTATTTTTATATATACCGAGGAATTTTAACTTACGTACTTTTTATTAAAATCTCTTATGTAATTATTATTATTTTCATTCTTTTACTTCAATAATTTCAGCTTCTATTACGTCACTATATCTGCTATCATCAACTTCAATTATAGTAGATTCTATCCGTTTCCATGTGCTTTCTATATCACGTACAATAGCTTCTGTTTCTTCATCCAATACACCGATTAAATACTCGTCATTTCCTCTATATTCAACGTCAACTACGGTACCGATACAAGGTGGAAACGATTCATGCTCTACCCTATCACCAAATTTAAGCAGTACCATCACCCCGTATTACCATGTCTTTATAATTACATAATTCTTCCATCGTAATATTATATATATCAAGCTCACTGCTCATTCCGAAAAAGTCCTTGTATCTTGAGAAAAAGGATCGGTCTTCAATATAAATTAGTCCATATAATCTCATCGTTCCTTTCAAGTTAAACGTAATACCTAACATTTCTGCATGTTCTTTTGCGTCCTTAATCGTTGCACTTCCACTTAACTTTAAATTTCTTCCTTTTGCTAACGCTAAATATTTTCTCATTTGTACACACTCCTTTTTATAATACAAAAAGGGACGTACCACTTTATATGATACGTCCCATTACAAACTGGTCGCCATACGTGGACTCGAACCACGATGTCGCAATTATAAGTTGCGCATTCTCACCTTTGAATTATATGGCATTGGTGGGCCCCATAGGACTCGAACCTATGACATTTCGGTTATGAGCCGAATGTTCTAACCATCTGAACTAGGGGCCCAACTGGTCTATGTAGCAGGATTTGAACCTGCGACACCCTGCTCCCAAGGCAGGTGCGCTACCAAACTGCGCTATACATAGATTGGTGCGAAAGGTGGGACTCGAACCCACACGACTTTAATGTCAACGGATTCTAAGTCCGTCTTGTCTACCGATTCCAACACTCTCGCTTTTTGTTAGGTTTTTCTAACTTACAGATTATATTATATTCCTATTTCATGCCTTTGTCAATACTATCAGAAAGTAAATTAATCATCCCTTCTCGCAATTGATGTAGCATTTTAGAATGTACTTTTTCTCTATTTTCCATACGTTTCAGAATAACACGTGTAAGTTTCTTCTTGAGTTTTTCGTCTACAAGTTTAAGCCCTTCTTCTACATCAAACTCATCTCCTGTAACACACCGTACTTTAGCTGTATATTCATCATTGAGGAAGAGTTTATCATGATCAGACTCTTTAAATTGTACATACGAAACTCCAGTACCTTCAACTAACTTGCCCTCAAGAATAGACGGCAAAAACTCACAATCTTCTGCCCTTGCCATGATTACCTTATTCTTTCTATCAATCTTATGTGTTACTCGTACATACACTCCGTTAAATAGTTTCATCTTTTGTTATCTCCTTTTATTTTACCTTCTCATTAATAACATTGACTAACTCTTTTATCTGTGCCTTTAATTCTGCTACTTCATTCTCTAACTCTACAATACGGGAATCATACATTTTCTTGAGTTTATAATTTCTCCGTTCAGTGTCATGACTTCCGATTTTATAAGAAACCCCTGCATTAATCATTGTTTCACTACCTAAAGATGCTCCCAAAGAGAATATTACATTCTCATTAGGTCTGTAATAAGCACCTAGCGCTACTGCATTTGCGTTCTCATAATGTCCGAAAGATGCCGCTACGTCCCACTTTAACTCAGGATTATAATCAAGTGGATGTAACCCCGCTAACGCCGCTACAGACGCTCCTACTTTATTCATACGTGCATTTACTGTATTAATCTCTGTTACTGATTTATTGCGGATAGAGTCAATAGCGTCATGAATTGTATCTTTTCCCGTATTACCGATGTTATTTGTAGTGATGTTTCCGTGATTATCAATGGTTGTGTTTCCGCCCACAATATTTACCACTGAATTACCTACATTATCAACACTTTTTGCTACGGAATATAATTGTGACCCGTTTATTGCGTTCGTGGATGTGCTTGATATCTCACCTGCCGCTACGTTCACTATTTGACGTTCTTTACCTACAGCACCCACACTTACTACACCGCTAGCCGTTCCCGCAAAGTTATCTACTACTAAATTCCCAACTACACCATGTGTTTCTTGTTTATACTTTCTATCTGTTGAGCTGTCCCCAAGAATTACATTATTATCATATTTTGCTTCTACATTATTACCAAGTACGAAAGAGCTATTTGATACTACATGATTATTACTGCCCACGGATACAGAGTTTTTACCATCAACCCATGTATTACTACCAACAGTCACACTATTTTCTGCGTATGAGTTTGTATATGTTTCGTTCCCCACAGTTAAACTTTTATCACCAAAAGCAATAGAATGTACACCCATGCCTGTGGAGTATTCACCCATAGCGCTAGAATCATACCCTACTGCCGTCCCATTTGTGCCTCTTACGGATGCTTTTGTGCCAACTGCTGTACCACCGTCGGCGTCTACGTACGTTGAATTACCGACTGCTGTAGATTCTTCACCTCGTGTTATTGATTCGTTTCCGATTGCCACACTGTTCTTCTTCGTCGTATTGGTGTTTGTACCCAAGGCGATAGAATTTTCTCCCTCTACCTCGGAATGATAACCTTGTGCAATCGTATTCTTATCTTTTGCTTTTGCCTCTTGTCCAATAGCCAATGAGCTTTCCCCTTTAGCACGAGATGTATCACCCATTGCAACACTTCTATACCCTTCCGCTTTCGTGGTATGTCCGATAGCTACAGAATAATGACCAGACGCTTTAGAACTGGAACCAGCCGAAAAAGACGCTACGCCAGATGAGGTGTTATTATACCCAACAGCGGCAGATGTATCCCCCTCTGCCTTATTAAAATTACCCAATGCGTTAGATTCAAAGCCCGTTGCACTAGAGTTGTACCCAACAGCAGTAGCGTATCCACCAGTAGATGTGGCATTATAACCCATAGCCGTTCCTGCTGCTGTGGTTGCTTTTGCGTTTGTCCCAATTGCTACAGAGTTATAACCACTACTTTCAGCCTTCTTACCAATAACTATCGTCCCTTCTCCCGTACCCGGAAGTAAATTATCTGCTCCCGCTGTAAATGAGAATGAACTAATTACAAGTACCGCTAAAATTGTCTTTTTCATTTGTTTGTCTCCTCTGTCTTTTGTTATTTATTATTTGTTTTATTTAGCCTATCTTCTATATTACTGAAATCAATGGAATAGTGTGTTACGCCGTCCTCATAATCAAGCGACCCTATCTTTGAATTTACCGTTACTGACTCTTTACCACTTAATATATCCTTCATTAGTGATACATCTACACCACCTTTATTAATTACGTGATCTATATTTACTTCCAAAGATGGCTTACCATTTTTATTTGAGAATACAGCATAAATTCTAGGTTTATCTTCACTCATAGTCTTTTACTCTTTCTGTGCAAGTATATATCCTGCACCATCCAACCAATATTCACTTTGTTTCTTTATAGGGAATGTCACTTTTTTCTTACGTGACTTTTCTATCTCATCAATCATTTTTCCTATTTCTTTTTCGCTCAAGTCCGCATTTTGCATAAGGTCTTTAAAACTTACTTCTAGTCTGTCATCCTCATACACTACATACAATTTAAATTTCATTGGTTTTCTCCTCTCAATGAATCACTTAATTTAGCTTTTGAACTTAGTATAAATTATGTGTAAAGAAATGTCAATAAAATTTTTTGTTATATAAAATTATATTTAATCATCTTCTTTATTCAACTCACTTTTACATAAATAAAAAGTGCGTCATCCGCACTTTTTATTCGACAATATTTACTTGTTCCTTATTTGGTTAACAGTTTAACCATTTCCTGAGCGTACTTTTGTTCAGCTTTTTGTTTGCTATGACGAGCTAACTGCATAAGCCGATACAGAGAAAATTTATCGCCCTGTGCTGCGTGATTAACCAATTCGGTCTTAATCCAAGGGAACTCCACGTTAAAGTCTACGTTTGTTCCCAAGAATCCCAAGAGACTGTACATTTCTCTCATTTTTACAATTCCCCCATAGATAATAATTAAATTTAAATATCACCTATGCTTATATATAGAACGTTATTATTCTGTTACTTTATCAACAACTTTACCGATTGCCATGACCGATACGTTTTCTGTGTTAAATGCTACGCCGTCATCAGATAATTTAACTACTACAGAACTATCACCCGCAAACACACTTAATACATTCTTTAGAGTTTGTCCATTTACTTCTATGATAGATTTATATGTTGTTACTTTTTCGTTACTTAATCCATCAAGTATAATATCAGACTCACCACGTTTTGTCATAATGCGAATAATTAAACGTCCTGCTCTTGTATAAAACAATCTGATGTTACCCGTGGAAGAGTCAAGTTTACAAGACAACTCAACCAATTTACGTAAATGTCCTAAATCAACTTTTACGCCCTCTACACTAAACATACGAGAGAATATTACATCCAAAAAGTCATCGTTTACGGGGTAGGACTCAGTTTCAAACGTATACTGCTCACCTTTAAAGATATTACCCTGTCTATTAATGTATACTTCTTTTCCGCTATCTTCACTCACTAACGTATATAAAATGCGTGAGTCAATCAAGTTAAGTTTAAATGCCGTAAACGTATCTTCTACTTTTATCTTACCTACACTATTATGTGGCATGGCAATAATCTCACTATCTTTAAAATTTATGACCTTACCACTACGCAAAGACTGTCCAGCATACAAATATAGACGTTTAATAGCATCTTGTATTGCGTCTTTCTTATGTGCTGTTATTTTTACTTTATTATCTATGGTCTTATACTTATCTTTGTTTATTTTAATTTCATCTAAGTACACGTCTCCACCATGTACACGCACGGCATAACTTTTTTTATCTTCCTTCTTAAACTCTACGATGGATACTACATTATCACACACACGTACCAACTTATCTAACGTACTGGTCATAAAGGAAATCATACCGTCAATCTTATGAGCGGTATTTAATAGTTTGATGTTTTTGTGAATTGTACGTTTATTATCAGTGAGTTTTACCGTTACATATTCTCCATTTACTTCAAGAGATATTACATTACTTTCAAAACTATTCTCCCCCGACTGTGCAATAGCCTTCGATAATGATAATGCTTTCGTCAATTCTACATTAGTCACTGAGATATGAAGTTCTTTTATATTATCTTCGTATTTACTTTCTGTCTTACTCTCATTTTTATCTTCTGCTTTAATTTCTTTTTTACTTTCTTCCGTTTCCTTTACTTCTTTAACCTCTTCTTCCAAATAAGCCTCTTGTTCCGCTTTTGCTGCCAATCCTAATAATGTATCTAAGTCTAGACTCTCTGGCATCGTGTCTAGCATGCTTAATTCTTCACTCATCTTTTTTCTCCTTTATCATATGTTTTCATTAATATACTTTAATAATATGTTTCTACAATTCGTGGGTAGGTTTTCATCATTTATTATTATGTTGTATATCCTATCTGAGTCTGTTTCAGTTGTATCAGTGAGTTTATCCGCAAGGTTGGACAATACGTCTTGCAATCCCGTCAAACTGTTAAATGTCTTACGGTTTAGCATATATTCGCTGGCTACGTCTTTATAATCTCTGTGCTGTATTTCTATCCTCTCAACTGAGTTAGCTACATCATTTATATTATTTACTATTACAAAGTTAGGCTTACGTGTGAAATTATAGTTGTGTGACGTACCTCTTAACACTGATCCATGTCGTACGATTCTACATTTACCCACTATCTCATCTTCATAATCTCCGTGGTCATGTCCTAACACAATTAAATTATACCCTAAATTCTCTACGTCTTTTTCAGTAATATTATGCCTACTGTCTGCAATAAAGTCTGGTGCATTATAAAAAGCATGCGCAAGTAGGATATTTTGCGCATACTCCGATTTTGCTGATATCGGCAATTCCGTATAATCCACTGGAGTGATTAGTGTTGTTCCATTTATTTCTACAGGGTTTTTGAGATTTATATGCTCTATCGCCCCCAATGTAAAGAGTATTTGTATTGGTGATTTGTCTATGCTCTCCAAGGAATTACGTACAATATCATGATTCCCTAACACCGTAAAACAATGCATACCACTATTTTTAAACTCCAATAACACTTCCGCTATCATGGTTATCGGCTCAAAAGGGCACTGTATTCTATTTATTATGTCGCCCTCAAAGAATACATATTTCACGTTTCTATCTTTACATTTCTTGAGTATATCCATCATTTTATCACGCAAAGTTACGATAATATCATCTATGCGTGATTCTGGCATACGACTGTCAACGTGTACATCGGAAATAAAAGCTATTCTATCTTCAGGATTTAATTTCAGTTGTATCACGGTTTAGCTCCTCTCCTTTTATTAATGTAGCCTTTCCCTTACTCACTTCATAATGTCTTGTGGCGTATTCCGTAAATCTGTCGTCATGTGTAATTAACATAACTTTTAACCCATTTTTTACCGCCATCTGATTGAGCAATTCCATAAAATTCGGTATATACTGACTCGATAATTGACTAAGGCCTTCATCAATAAACAACACTGGCTCAAGCCTATAGTGTGTGATAAACGCTACCTGTGCCAAACATCCAACCACCGTCCGTATACCGCCACCACAATTTTTTATGTCAGGATCTAGTTTATTCCCGTTTTCATCATCATACACTAAATGAATGGTTACTTTTGAGTTGTCTGATACTCGTATCTCTATGGAGTAATTACAATCATCAAAGATAGTTTTTACACCAAAATCAAGGATATTATTCAAATGACGTATGAACCGCCCTGACTCTTCTTTCACCAACGTATCCAAATAATCATATGAAAATTCGGTATCCTTCTTTAGTACATTTAATGATTGTAAAGACTCCTGACGTTTCTTTATTTGTATTTTATTATTCTCTATATCCCGTTTTGTACTGTCTACTACGGCTTTATGTGCTATTGCTTTTTGTAATAACTCACTGCTATTCATTATTTTCACCGTATGTATCTAAGTATTCTGACAGTTCTTTATTAATATCCGCAATTGTTTTATCTAATTCACTTTTAATTTTATTGTACGCCTCTTCTGCTGCTTTAATTGTATTAGCCTCTGTCAGCTCTAATAACTCTTTTTCTACCTCTTTATAGTTATTTCGGTTATTCTCAAGCTCTGACTCTACTCTAATTAAATCCTCATTGAGTGATTTATTAATACCTTGTACCGTTTCAAATTTCTGTTTTACCTCTTTAATGTCAGCCATACTATCTCCCCTCTACTTGAATATTGATCCACAGAACGGACAATACCCTACCTCTTCTTTTAGTTTATTTAATTCTTCCTCGTTCTTTTTTAGTGACTCTTTTATTTGTTCTATTCTTTCTTTGTTGTTCTTACCTTTTACAATTAAATCACGCAAGCTATTACACAAAACCTCTGTCTGTTTTACTTTATCTGCCGTTTTCGCTAGCTCTTGTAATTTATCTTTTATTTCCTTCTCATTTTTAAACACTTTACTTGACTTCTTTTTATACTCTTCTGTACCTTTTTCTATTTGTCGTTCAAGTGTTTTGTGTTTATCCATGAGTAAGTTATATTTGTTTACCATCTCTTCATTCTTATTTAATTCATTCATGGCGTCAGATGATTTACAAAGTACCGTGTTTGTCTGTTTTACTTTATCTTTTAATCTCTCTAAAGACATATGGATTGAATTTTTTGTCTGTTCTAAATCTTTCAGTTTATTAATTCGTTCCGTCAATTGAGATACGTCACGCACACCGTTTACACACGTTTCATACCGCTTTTTTACATCTTTAAAGTCAATCCTATTTAATTCTTTTTGTATGGTGTCTTTAACTTTTTCTAACTCATCCATACTTTCATTCATTGTCACGCTTTTTTGTAATAACTCATAAATACGTTCAAGTTTTCGTTGTTGGTTTTCAAGTGTTACAGCTCTCTCATACACATTATCAAATCCATCATTTTTATCCACAAACTTTATCTTTTCATTATTTATGGATTTATACGTATCTATCTCATTCGTGATTGATTGTATATCTTCGTTTAATGATTTTATATCACTACTCATTAATTTTAATATCTTTGCGTAATTATCACAACTTGACATTGACAAAAATTCATATAACTGGCCAGATGTTTTATCCATGAGAAACGGTTTATCATTCTGGTACCAAAAGTTAATCTTCATCTTTACTCCGTTATTCATCTTTACGTCTCGGATATTAAACATCTTAGCAACTTCTGGTAATTGGTCACGTCCTACCTTTTTTTGGACTGTACCGTCGTCAAATTGATAAGACGTTTTTTCATTCTTGCCCACACTATCTCTTACAAACATCATAGCGTGTTTATCATTGCCCATCTTAATTCCATAATACCGTTTTCCTCCACGTACCATAGAATCATCACCTTTATTAAACAAAGCAGAATCAATAGCACGAATAATTGCGCTTTTACCATTATTTGTAGGCCCTGTAATGATTGTAATGCCCGGAGTTAATTTTATATCAACGTTTTTTAATGATTGAAAGTCTTTAATTTTTACATGTAATATATTTGACATATTTTATTCTTCTCCACTAATTTCCCCAGGCTCAATTGTTTCTGTGTCATACATTTCTTCTGTCAAGTCTACATTACTTTCTTGATTCATAAGTAACCGATATCCACCTACGGAATTAATATAATCTTTTACTTCTTCCCTATGGCTTGTGATCCACCCAATTACTCCGTTTAACCCTTGTACTTTAGATGTTTCACCATTTAATTTAATTGTATACCATGCCCCGGACTTTACAATTATGCCATCATTCTCAAGTACATCAGCATATGCAAACTCGTTAGACACACCTTTACCAAAAATAACAGCTAACTTCATCGGAATTTTCGGACGTTCATATCGATTCTTTTCTGCCCAAATTTCACATATTCTCCCAAACGGTACTTTCTGCTCACCGATTGACGTCTCTTCTACACGTTCTAACTGCCCTTTATATGCTGGTTTCATGGCAAGCTTTATATCAGGATAGAACTTCAAAGCATTACCACCAGCTTCTTCTTCCTTCGTCTGCTGTCCATATCCCATTGCAATCTTTGTACGTAACTGGTTGATAATAATCCACGTTGTACCTTTACGGATTGCCTCTGCTTTATACTTCTTAAGGAAAATAGACATGATACGACTGTCAATACCAGGCAAAATATCTTCTGACGACGCTCCCTTTACTTTCTCCGTTAAAATGGCTGTGGCAGAGTCAATAACAACTAAATCAATATCATCCATAATAGAATCAAGTATTGTTTCGCCGTCTTTATATGTTTGTACCTGGAATACAAAAAATGTACCTTCGGGATTTGTTTCAGGATCGTACTTGAACTCCCGCAACCCCATACCATCAATTTGAGAAGAGTTTACGCCCCCTTCATAGTCCAAATACAACACTCGTTTTCCCTGCATACAATATACTCTACTTACGTGTAATGCTGCTGTAGATTTACCGCAACCATGTGTAGCACTCCAACTAATAAAGGTACCTCTAGGAATACCGCCACCCAAAATAGCGTCAAGTACTACAGACCCTGACTTAATAAATTCTGGAGACCCTACTGATTTATAATTCTCCGTAAGTTTCTTTACTTTCTTACTTAACTCTTCTAATGATACTTTTGTATTTGTTTCCTTTACTTCTTCAATTACTTCTGCTTCTTTTTTCTTTCCTCTTGGCATTTGTTTTATTCTCCTTTACTTTTATCTTGCGCATAATAACCGCTCATGTTCTCGTTCAAATGCGTTTACGTGTTTTAATATAGCATTTCGTTTGTTGCGGATATTATATTTACACATCATTCTCAATAAAAATATAAATGATTCCGCCTTGTCATTATTTAGTTTGCCTTTAGTTCTTCGTCCAGTATTTTCTGAAACGTTATCAGGTATTATTACGGTATAGTCTTTTAATACATTCTCCATAAAAAACTTTGCTAATTCCGTACTTTCCCGTTTCTTATATTTCCTTGTTCCATGTATTGACGTTAAATAACTTGGACTCACCACATATAACTCTTTTATGCTCTTATACGTATTAAATAGGTTATGTAGTACGTAAGCGTCAAGTGCGTATAACCCAGCAGCAAACGTTCCTATCGGTGGCGGAATTTCTGAAACCACGACATCTATTTTACTTCTTGATTCTTTTTGTACATGACCTACACTTATATTAAATTGTTCCCATTGTACATGTACTGCGTCATATATCTTCTCAAATCCTATACCCTTACCTAACGGATATGAGATTGTATCAAGGTATATCTTTTTACCCGTACAATAACTATATGACAAAGCCCGAAAGCTAGGGTCTATTGCTAAAATATTCATATCATAATAAAAGAGTGTAGATAGTTACTCTTTTATTATTAAGTAATTTATATCTACACTCTTATTCCCTCTCTTAGTTGAAAAATGCGTCCAAATCTTGGTTTGTTACACTATTGAAAGACTGATTCGCTTCTGTTTCGTCAGATGTTACCCATTTCTTAAAGATTTCAGGCGATACTTTCTTTGCAATCGCTTTATATGCCTCAGAGCCGTGTTCTTTCCACTTTTCAGCAAGAAACTGTGCTACCTTACTGGAACGTCTCCACAAAGGCGCTCCACACGGAATCAATGCCAACTTCTGATACTGTGTGTCAGAGCATGTTACGAGTAAATCAGTATGCGTAATTCCACCCTGTGGCATGAGTCCGTTATGAATTGTAATAATGTTTTTATACAACTCTGCACTAGCGGATAAAATCTTCAATTCAATCTTTTTGCCCGTTACACGCCCGTCTGTGTCTGTTTGGTATACACAAATCGGGAACAAATAACGTACGGCAGGTTCATCAAGCATTTTGCAACAAATCTTACTGTCACACAAAATGCTGCCATGACCTTCAATGTAATGATATTTAATAGGAATGACTTTTTGTGTGAGGAAAGCAATACGGTCTGTTTTATCTGAGTTTGCACGGTACTTTTCTAATGGAATATTTGATACTCGTGTGCCAATATCAACGGATGTAATACCTACACTATTGAGAGATTGTACCATTTCGTCGGTAAATCCAATCTCAAAATCGTCTGGAACAGCAGCCATATCATTATTTACTTTTACTACTGGAGCTGCTTTTTTTGCGGGCATTTCATGAGCTGATTCTATTTCAACCTCTTCAGCCTGTTCCATTTCCCCCTCTTCTAAAAACTCTTCCTCATTAAACATTTCGTCTAAATCTTTTACTTTTTCCATTCTTTTTTCTCCTTTGCGTATATGTATTAGCCTGTGCAATTGTTACTAATGAACTGTGCTTTGGCGCTATACCTAATTAATAATCAAGTGAAAAATTTACTTTCGGAACTGTTTTAAAACTTTCGCCATCTGTTCCAAACTCTTCTTTACTGATTGGACTCTTCTTCACTTCTTCTACTTTAAAAGACTCATCATCCAATTCTAAATTATCTTTTTCTAACTTATATGATATTGTTGATTTTGGTGTAATAGTATGATGACTTTCTTTTCTCTTTACTACCTTGTTTACATCATCAGGCAAATCAAAATCTAACTCAAACTCTACTTCCGAATTACTTTCTAGCGTATAAGACATCGTATTTTGTTGCTCTTGCGTGGTTGGTACTATTACTTGGTTTCGTTTTTTAATTACATCTACCTGTCTTTTTACGTCGCTTAGCATATTCCCTAACACGACTTGATATATTCCCAGTGTCGTGAACGTTGACATTTCTTTTATTGCATAGTCAAGGCTCTGTTCGTCAAGAGTGGTAATTTCTTCTTCGCTACAGGCTTTTTGAACTACATGAATAAAACTATCTAATGCCGCTCTGTTCGGGAAATACTTGTCAAACACGTTTACTAGTTTTTCTTCATTCAAGTATATCACCCCTTTTATCTTTTGTGTTAATCAAGACTGAATTGTACAGACGTTATAATACGTATCTTATTATTGAGATTCTTGATTATCTCTGTTATCTCAAATTTATACGTATCAAGTTCTTCAAGTGACTCTTCTACAAACCTCTTAAAGGTTGTTACTAAGTTATACTCTGTCCTTGATGATACTTGTATAGACTTGATAGAGTTGAGATTTCTTGTTACTACACTTATCCGTAACTTTAAATCTAACATCTCATCTATCGCTGTCGTTAAATCCCTCTCTATATTATATTGTAGTTTTCTGGATTTTACAAGCTCATCATAAGACGGTAACTCTATTACTTTTCCACTATTAATCTGATACTTATCATACACAGCAAAAATTCTACCTCTTAAATCATCTACTACCTTTTTTATCTCAACTTCCATTTCTAAGATTGAACTCATGCTATAGTACCCCTTCCAAGTAATAACAATAAGTATAACGTCCTATACTCTCTGTCTGACTCTGTGCTACATTTCATAGTGTATATCTTCTTTATAATATGTGGTATTTCGTTTCCGTACACACTATGAAACGTTTTAAGCATATTATAATACGCCCCGCCTGTGTTTGTCAAATTTTTATAGTCTTGAGACTTTTCTATAAATGATAATATACTTGAGAAAATCATTGAGTCTTTACGTGTTTTCTTTAACTCTACATATACTTTAAATATTTCCGCCCTTGACTTACCAAATGTTTTATATAAATCCCAAATCGTAACATGACTTTCCTCTAATTTACTTTTACCTAACGTCCATACCTCTTTACAGTACTGCACAAAATTATCATACGGGTAATTCTCTAACTCTTCTGCAATATTTTCTTTTACTTGTTTGTTATGTTTACTATACACACACTCAAGTATATTCTTTCGTATGGTGAAATCAACGTCATATGAGCCAGTATTACACACCCATACGTAATTAGTGGTGTATTCTTTTAAGTCCTTTTCTATTCCTTTATAACGACTGCCTACATACACTACATTTGAATTACGAGTAAATACACTAACTTCTTCCACTAGTTCATATCTTGAGTACATAAATAACACTAAATCTGTATAGTCAATTCTTTTTTCTATATCTCTTGTTTTTACTGATTTATTGACTAACATATCCATTTATGTACTCCTTTATGCTTTCTTTGTCATTATCTTTATTAGTCTTTCTTTTGTATACTCTCTTGTATCTCCGAATTGTTTATCAAGTACATACAAACTGGGACAAGTGTCAACATAATATTGAATGACATCACTCTTTTTACAATTCTCTTTGTTTTTTACGTCTTCTAATCCTTGTAATGAGTTTCGTATAGACCCAAAATCTACCGTCTTTACTTTCTTCCACGACTTATACACAAACTTAACTCGTGACAGTATGATTGAAGAGAGCCTATCAGTATAAGATAACAACACTATCTTTGATACAGACTCTTCAATGAACTTTAATAGTGAGTTTTGTCCCGTTTCTGATAAATACCCTATACCATCCAGAACAATCATTCTATCTTTGTTTCGTGCTATCTCTTCTCGTTGTATTAAAGCCCGTACCTCTTGTAATGTGTAAACTCTCTCTATAGTACCTTTATACTTTGACTTAAATATTGGTACATACTCACCTATCAACAAACACGGGAACATGTTTTCAGAATGTAGTATTTTCTCTACTACATACTCTTTATCATAATTACGCTTTGCAATCATATGGATTCTTATCATGACGGAATCGGATGAATTTATACTTTCCCTTTTCTTCAGTTTCTTCTAACTCAACCACTTTTCCATAATAATCTGGATTCATTGTTGCTATCCCGTTTACTATGTTTGTCATGCCCTCTCTTATCTGAATGTTTATATTATCAAAAGTTCCTAAGTCGTAAATATCATCATAATCACCGTAAGCAGATACACGTACAGCGCTTATGAAATTATTACCTTCTCCGTCAAAACTGCCAAACTCACACCCGCTTATAAATGCGTCTACCGTGTCACCAAACCTTACTCCGTCTATATTATTCTCCGCTTTTTTGGTTTTTATTTTAATCCATCCTGTTTTATTGCGTGTAGAGTCACCTGTGTATTGACTTGTTATATTTTTTGCAACAACTCCTTCACCGCCTTTATTAACCACGTAAGATAAAAATGCTTTCTTATCTCCTACATTAATAAACACTTTCTCTACCCTTACTTTATCTTTTATCCTATTAATGACTCGTTCGTATTCTTTTCTACGTTCACATAAAGGCTTGTCCATAATAAATCCATCTTTATACAAACAATCAAATACAACGAATTTAAAATCAAAGTTTATGTTTCGTTCTACCACATCATAAAAAGACTTCTGTGCTTTAAAACAAAACTCTATAACCTCAGCGGACGAAAAAGCAGTAAACCCAAACTTCTTGAAATCCAATACCAAACTGCCATTACTTGATACAAGCTCACAATCAAGGATAAAAGAGTCCTCACAATATACCTCTTCTTTAAATATGCGTTCAGTTACATTAATCGGTAATAAATCATTTTTACTATTAAACCGACTAAACACCTGTAATGGATTCTTACCATCCGAAATAAGTAAACATCTAAACCCGTCTACCTTCTCTTCAAATTCCCACTCTTTATTATCCCATACTTCTTGCTGTAAATCATCTTTAAACTTATCAATACGTCCTGCCAACATTACAGAATTAAAAGACAACACCATATTCATATACTCTGGCACACTGTCCTCATACCTCTGTTTTAAGTATTCTTTTCTCAATGCTTTTACATAATCATCTTTCTTATGTTTTACACTTTCGTCTAATCGAATACCAAAATCTTCACACTTAATTTGTAATTCTGCTATTGTATTACTTATTTGTATTGACATGGCTTTCTCCTTTGTATAAACAACTCTCTACTGTACTACGCCATTAATATATTTTATCAGGCTTTCTCTGTCATAATCATTATCAACTTTATTCTTAATTGTTTCTAGCGTTTCTTGTAAATTATCTTGCAATTCTACATTATATCGTGCTAGCTTTCCTACCATTACGGGATTCTTTACTACCCACTCATATTTGTTCGGTGCTATATGATAAATGTAAGAATTGACGTTTGATTTTACTTTATCCAATATAATATTTGACATCCTACGAATAATAATCAAACAATCAGTATATCCCTCAATACCAACAAGCATAAAATCAATAGGTATCTCGTTATATTCCTCTACTCTCTTTGTATCAACTTGTACCCACTGACCTTTAATTTTTACTGCCATATCTAACTTTTCGTTTGCACTGCCTAATGTTTCGTCCGTAAAGCTATTCAATGTGATCTTAGTAGCAAGTAATTCTCCCTTTGTAATATTAAATATCTTGCTATCTTCACTATACTTTTTAATGTCTTCTTCTGTTAACTCATTAAATAAAAACTTATCCATTGTACATCTCCTTTACACTAAATCTGGTTCATAGTGATAGCCTAATTCCGTGTCATCCTCTACTCTATGGAAATCATATACCCTACCCATAGACCAACCAATAGACGGATCTGTGATGATATTTACAGGCCACTCTTTTATCTTAACTGTTTGTGTTTCTTTAATTATATCCAGAATCTCTAATAATCGACTCGTCCGTACTGTATATCCAATTTCATCATGTATACCTAAACGCCAAGCGACATCATCTCTATACTTATCATTATCAAACAATCTTTTCCACAACTTACACATGACAATTCGCATGATGTCTCCAGCCGTACCTTGAACTATAGTGTTAACAGCTGACCGATTCGCAAACCCATATTTACCTGTCTGATAATATGACCTTAACCGTCTAGGTCTGCCAAAGTATGTATAAACTGTACCTACACGTCTAGCCCTCTCTTGTACTCTATCTTCCCAACTAAATAGTGTAGATAGTGAGGATTTAAAATGTTCGTAAAATTCCTCTGCCTCATCTATGTTCTTAAACCCAAATATAGGATTATCAGCAAAAGATTTAGCTGACATACCATAAATGATACCAAAATTACAGAACTTAGCTTTTTTACGATAATCTCTGTTGTAGTTTTCTTCACCCCATACCGCCTTAGCCGTTGACTCGTGTATATCTTGGTCATGTGTGAATGCATTTACCCACGTAGGCTCTCTGCTTATGTTTGCTGTAATTCGTATCTCTTCTGCACTATAGTCAAAAGAACAATATACAAACTCTTCGTCCTCTGAGTCCTCATACATTTTAGGCGTTATTGTCATTCTCAAGTTAAGTTTATCATTCATTCCCTCTACTTGACCTATATATGTATGATCGTCTGGTTTTATATAGTTTCCATTATCATCATAGTTAGAATAAGAAAATTTATACCCCATTATAATATTATCTTTTTTTGAGAATAAATCACGCTGATCTAAATCAAACACATCTTCCATTTTTACATGTGCCTTCGGAAGTGATTGTACATTAATTTTTGAGAAAAAAGAATTTTTACCGTCTTTACCGCATGCGAATCTCCCTGAAGCCACCTCGCTAGTTTTATATGCAACTCGTAAAAAGCCGTCTCTCTCATACGCTTTCTTGAACGGTAAAATATATGAAGATAAAAGTTTGACCATCTCTTTATAACGTACATATGACTTTAGAGCTGGATATTTATTAATAATTTCATCTGACAATTTATCTAATACCTTAATCCCAACTGCCATATTACCTGTAGCAGTTTGTTCTCCCGTATCTATTCCTAACCTATCAAATGCCTGCCCTACTTGTATCGGTGAGTTGAGATTTATCTGATACCCAAACATATCGTATACTTCTTTTTCCAACCTATCTACTTCTGCTGTGGCCTCTATCTCATACTTTTTAATTAATTCACCGTCTAACCACAACTTTTCATTCTCATAGTGCATTAGCGGATACAAAACCTTATTATCCACTTTTCCCGCCATTTTTGATTCTTTATAATATTTAATGGTTGCTGGTACAAGTAGATAAGTACATAATGCATCCGCTGCAGCATAGAACACGGTATCTTCATTCTCAGAGGGGTCTAAATAAAAAAATGAGCCTGCACTTTCAATTACCTCATCAAAATGCATCTGCTCTATACCTAAAAATTTACGACTGCTCCCCTTTAATGATGGAAATTTAATGTTTGTATCTGATAACCACACCGCTACTGCCACGTCAAAGTAATTTATCTTTGACATATCATACCGTACAAACTTCCAGCGCTTTTTGTCTAATTCTTCTTTTCTTTCTTGATAACCGTGATATTCCATAATACGCATATCATATCTCGCATTATACATAAACACTACCCTTGCTTCTTTCATTCTCTCATAAATAAAATCAAGTGACTCTGTGCCTAAATTCCCCTTATAATTAAAATGATATACAGGTACATAATAAGCCGTTTTACCGTCAAGACAAAAAGAATATCCGACTATCTCTGCCTCTTCAAAGTCAAGTCCAGTAGTTTCCGTGTCAAACGCCATGAAATAAGAACCAGCTTTATAGTCGTTAAAAATATCCCTTAAGTCTTTCATTGATTCTACTAGTACAAAATTAAACTTCTCATACCATTTGTCAACTTTTTTAACGTCAGGGATATAATCAATATATTGTTTTTTCGCTTCGTCTTTACTCTTCATCTTTTGTTTCTACCGCCCTTATTCTTATCTCTACACCTATATTAGTTGTTCCGTCGCCAAGAAGTAACGTGTCTACTACTTCTATACATCTTTCCTTACTCTCCATTACCTCTGCCACGTCTTTAGCTATAAATGCTGGAATATATCCTATGTGATATGTTTTACTTGACCCATATTTACCTAGTATTACCTTTATAGCGTTTGGGTCATACTCATTGTCTTTCTCCCGCTCTAATACAGTATAAAAATCTTCTCTTAGAACTCTACCCGTATTTATATTACTCACTATAGCCTTTAACATATCTTGTACACCTTCTCTAAACGTACTTCCTGTTACTCTTATATTATAAGTGAGTCCTGTTTTTATCTTATCTTTAGTAGACATAGTCTCCATTTTTACCTCTTCTTAATAACTTAACTAAACATTTATCTTGTTCTAACCCTATAAATGGTGATCTTACTATCAGGCCGTTTTTACGCATGGTTTCTAATAGGGGTTTATACTTTTTGCTCCTACCTAAGAACAATACACGTATTGTCCCTAGCTCTATACACAAACGAACTATCTCCTCTGTGATTATCCCTTGCCATAACTTATTATCTGCGTTTTCATAAGATGACATGCTATTTATAGTATCTTCATAGTATAAAAGTCCTGTTTCTGTACTAAAGTAAATAATATCATACCCTAAAAAAGTAACCGCAAAAACTAAATCTTCGTAATACGTGTTCTTATGTATTAAATTTCTTATCGGTTTAATTTCTTTTTTATGATGTTCACTATAATTTAAAGAAACAGGTATAATAGCTAGCCCTTTATACTTCTTACTCATCCGTTTATTGTATCAAGTAATATACATTCATTTACTTCGCCTGTGGATTCATTAATTACTTGATACTTTCCATAAAACTCATTAGCAGAATTAAACTCCTCATTTACTCCGCCAATATCAGATTTAATTACTTTGACTCGCCCATTCGGTAATTTGATTGCTGTGATTTTTGCCATTTAAATTTCTCCTTTTTGTTTTGATTATATACTATCTTTTTTATTAAATCAATCTTCCTTTTGTAATATCTCCAATACTTTATATAAGGCATTCTTATATTGAGTGTATGTGACCTCTCCCACTTTAAATTTACTGAGGACTTTTCTATTATATATATCCCATTTGCTCTCTTCTATTTTTACTTCTTTCTGCTCATTGTGTTTATCAAGATAATATCGTTTATCTACATCTGATAATTCATCCCACACCAACTTAAAAACCTTATTGATATTCTTTCCATACAATATCTTTAGTGCATGATAAGCTGTATACACTTTATTCTCTGAAAAACAATATATGCTATCAGTCTCTTTATGATATTTAGCCGACGGTTTGCCTGTATGTTCATCATCATGAAAAGGACAATACATTGTTGACCTGTCTATTTCACACCCATATGCTCTTAATAACTTGCCCATATTAAACTTATCATTAATTACATCCATTTTTACTAGCGGGTTTATATCAGATGTGAACAGTCCGTCTGGTAATTGTATGGCACTCTCTCTCTTCTTTTGTTTCTTTAGGCTTCCGTTAAAAAACTCCACTTTATCTCTCCAGTAACAATAAAAGGGCATATTTTTATTTTATATGCCCTCATTATACACTATTTTATTTTATTTTGAAAGTTATTTTTGCCTTAGTATCTTTTTTTATTTCATTTTCTATGCTGTCTTTTGTCTTATCAAACTCATTTAAATTACGGTCAAGTCTGTTATCCAGCTTCTGTACTTTATTATTTATCGTATTACTTACATCGTCCAACGTATTATTAATCTTTTCATTTGTTTTCTTTATATTTTTATTTAAAGATTTACCAAATACTAGGCGTGAAATAACGTCAAGTATTTCATCCCATATTGACAAAATATTATGCCACCTCTAATTTTATATTCCTAACTCATAAGACAACATCCCGATTGCCTTTTCTTTTTCTGACTCAAATCTCATGTTTAAACTATCTCGTAATGCAGAGTGATTCCATTCATAAGACATACACACATCATATATAGAAGTTATCAAATCATAGTCAAATCTCTTCTCATCCACATAAGATAAATTCGATAACTCTAACCCTAACTTATCTTCCATTAATTTTAAAGCGTCCTCAAACATCTCTACTATATTTCCGACCCCATACTGTACCGCTCTTGAGAATATAACATCTTTCATCGTTTCACTGTGCTTTTCTATATTAAAGTAAGCACCGCGTAATAATTCAACCGACACATCGTAGTATTCATGCACTATATACTCATGCTGATATGCGTAAAAATCTTCATAACAATTATTTGCTAAGTACGTCCACTCATTATCAAATAAATATGACCCTACTTCGTACTTACCTAACCCTTCCGCCATCCATCGGAATCGGTCTTGTCCCATACCCCACTGGATGAAAGCGTCAACGGAACCAACTGCACTAGCTAATTGATACATGCCATAACTCTTCCCACCTGCGTCATTATATCCTGATGAAATGGCTCCTATATCTCCGTTACTTTCATATTCTTTACTTAATTCACCTATCATTCTTTTTATATCACCTCACTTATTTATCTATATGTAACGGTAACTTCTTTGCTGGGTTTGCTACATTTACTTGTATTGTATTATTCGTTACAGGCAATGAATTATCTTTATCAAGCGAGTTAGGTATACCGTCACCGTCCGTATCTGTAAATAACCCTAATATTGCCATTAAACATGCCACTGCTGATACGCTTGTTAGTATTGTAATTAACTGTTCTAATCTAGGTAATATCTTGAGAATGAAATCAGACTTATAGTCCCAAAATACTGATAATATAATAAAAGTTATATCTAACACAATCGGAAATAACCATATAAAAGCAAGTATCCCTATTAATATTTGTAACTTCTTCGGTATTCCACTTTTAGCATTTTCCATAAGAGTTTTGAATACTGGAGATAAGTTTTTAAATCTACTAAAATTCATTCTTTCACCTTACTATTTGGACTCAATAGACTTCCATGGGTGTCCGTCCTATCCCACTCTTTGTTTTCTAGTCCATTTATTATCTGTTGGTACTAATATCTTCTATTTACTCTCAAGCCCTTTATTTAATTAATTTATATATTTCTCTATCTCTTTTATGACTGACATTAAAGACCCATGTAACATGTATTTCTTTCCGTACTTACTATCTTACACTGATGTTATTTGTGTTAAAGCTGTTTTTATTTCTTGCATTTCAGATTCATATGTAGATTTATCAACAAAATTTAACTTATCTGACTCATATGTAGTCTTGCTTACATACTTTAATTTAACATCACTTTCAAAGTTACTAAACTCACTTTTTGTAAGATAATCTTTTTTTATTTCTTTTATATCTTTCCCTATCTCTTTTACAAGCTCAACTAAAGTGCTTGTAAGTTTTTTATCTGCCAAAAAGGGCACACTCCCCTCTTATTACGTTGCGTCTCTTGCTGTCGTATATACCGTTACCAAGTTTACAGACGGGTCACCAATTCCAATATTATCACATGCCTGTTTCTGTTGTGCTGTTGTCAGTGTCTGCGGTTTTGAATAATCAACTTTATTACCTACCGACGCCGTGAGCCCTGCTGTAACTGTCTTATCCGCTTTAATAGCTTCTTGTACTTCTTTAAACGTATCCATCGTTGCTTCAGCGCCGTCTACCAGCTTATTGACCGCTGTAGCAATTTCGTCTTTTACGTTCTGTTTCGTGGAATAATTCGTTAAATCCACACTTGCGCTAATCTCATTGGTAGGGGAAATTGTAATGCCAGTTCCCGCTGTCAATTTATCTTGTTTTTCCTTGAGTATATCTAATAATTCTTTCTTTGTTATCTTCTTATTATCAGACTCTATCAAACATTTCTTTTCTTTCTCAGTAAGATAGTCTGAATTAATACAAACACGATGTATTGTTTCTTGTGTATCTTTAGAAATTATCAGCTCGTTAATCATCACCTAACCCCTCTCTTATTTGTGATGTTAACACACGAAACGGATATTTATGTGTACAGTGGATGATGTCACTTCCTTTAACTTTAAACTTCGCCTGTACATTTACTACACTTGCACTAAATCTCTTCGTTTCCTCTTCTGTCAATAAAACATTTACTGTATTCTTCTCTTTGTTTATTAATACACTACTTATATTCCGTTTTATTTGCTTTGACCCTTGTGCTATAGAAACAATGATCTCTTCTATTGCTTCTACCTTACATATATCTTTATCTATATATAACTCCAATACAGGATTAGTACCTTGAAAAAACGCTGTGTACATATATTATCACTAATCCCCCCTTACGTTACCCATAGCTCAGCGCCATTAGCAAATACTACTTTATCAATTGCGCCCGTCTTTGAGCTGTATATCTTTACCCAATCTTCCTTTGACGTTGTGCCCTTTGAAATATATAACTCAAAGTCTGTTCCGTTCGGTACTACAGCCAACTTATTCACAGTATCAGGCACACTTTCTACACTTGTTGCTACTGTTATTACTTTATTTATTCTATTTTTCTCTTCATTTACTTTAGTGTCTGTCTGTTCCTTTGTATAATAACTTTGTAAATCATTTACATATGCTAATTCATTACTTTTATTATTATTATTTACGCTTATCCTCTCATCACCCGTGTTTACCCTAAAATGGCTGTCTTTATTACCTAACTCTATCCACCCCGATATAACACTACTAATCAATTTTGTTCCATTATATGCCACAATTGCATCTGAAACCAATGAATTATTTATACCACTAGCAAAATTCTGTTTTAACAAAAAATTAGAATTATCTTTTTTGTTAAGTGTATAGATATAACCATCCATATAGTATGAAATATTTAACCCCTCTGATGTCACATATATGGAATTTTGTATTGACGGTACATTCATTATCTCATAGGTATTATGGAACAAATCTATAGCGTAAATAAAAGCGTCTACTTTTAAAATAAAAATCCCATTATAAGCACAAACACTTCTTTTATCTATATAATTTAATGGAGACGGAATATTAGTGTTTGGAATACTACTGTAATTTAATATATATTCTCTTTTTAAAGATTCATTATATACTTGAATTTGTGAACTATCAACGGCAATTATCCTTCCTGTCCCATAATCTTTTATCAAATCAGAAGCACTAGTTATTTTTTTATACTTAGAGTTACTAAAAGATGTTACACTATAAGTATTCATGTCAATAACATAACGTGAGTTTTTTATCCCTATTATTACGTCATTATCAATCGGACACACCTTTATATTATTTAAATCTTCATAGTCTGTACCTGATAATTCATCTATCTGATGTCCGTCACCACTCAGAGATTCTCCTTCTTTATAGACGTGATATGTTTTTCCGTCCTCTTTATATAACAGATAGCACATGGTATATCCAGTACCACTATCTATCCCCCACGTGGCCAATAATTTCTTATTTCCTATACTATCAGAGCTGGCATTATGATACCGCACGCCACCCACCAATTTTTCTACTACATCTTTAGTGTTTTCTCCGTTTTGTGCTTTACCTTTTATTATCGGAAGTACACCTGTAAAACTACCTAAGATAATAACGTCTTTACACTTATCTACTACAACTAACTCATTTAACTTAAACGTCCCTTGACCAACTAATAAGATCTTACCTTCTGCAGCATTTACTGCTTGCTTAAATTTTGCTGTGTCATCCGCTACTCCGTCACCCGTTAGCTTAAACTCATCCGTAGAAATAAATTCCTTATGTCCCGTTTGCATTTTTGGTAACTTTTCATTTATCTTATCATCTATTAGTTTAGTGAGTTTCGTTTCACTAGCTTGTATCTTATTATCAACATCGGTCTCTGTTATTACCGTTAAATTAGCTAGCTTTGCTCTTGCCTCTGCTATATAATCCGAAACGTCCTTATCAAGCTTAGTCGTTGCCTCATTTAGCTTTGTATCTATCTTTGTCTTTGATTCACTAATGACTTGTGTTATCTGTGGATCTACTCTGTCATGAATTATCTTCTTGACTTTACTTTCTTCCAATACCACGTCAAGCTTCGCATTAATGATTGTAGGCGCTAACGTATCTACTCTATCTTTAACTACGCTAGGTAATTTATTCGTGACTATATCCTCAGTTATATCTTCTACTTTAGTCTGTACCTGTGACGTTACTTCTGCTGTTACTTTTGCTGGCAGTATATTATTTATCTGTTTTGTTACTTCATCACTTACATATGTTGCGCCGTTTGCTTTTAAATCATCTAATACCAGCTGTGATAAGTTACTGTCTACATGGGTTTTTACTATAGTTTCAAGCTCTTCTACAGACACTTTCCATGCCGTCAAAGGCGACCACTCTCCTGCATTACCTGATGTAGCGGACTTTTTGCAATACCAAAGCAAACATTTATCATCTGAACCGTCAACGTCTATATTGTAAATTATATCTCCAGCCTGCCACAACTCACCTGAGTATGGTCTCGTCTCTGTACCTATCGGATTCCTGTAATTACTATATAAATACGTTGTCTTATAGTTTCCGTTCTTATCTTTATGCGTGTCTATAATTAACCGATGTATCTTTTTCGTTATATTCTCATTTATCGTTACTCTACCGCCACCACGAGCTTTTAAGTACGTTACAATATCAGCCATTATACTTGCTGTTGCATCAGTATTCCCATAAAGTAAATTATAAGAAATACTATCGCTATTTGTAAATATATCATCAAGTGCTATATCTGACCCTGACGTTGTACGCACATTTATCATTCTGTACGGTATTTTATTACTTCCCACTTAATCACCACCACACATAAATTACAAACCAGAAAACACTACATTATCCTCATCCAAATTAAATCTTCTCGGCCACCCATATATACCAAGCACATATACATTAGAGTTTATATGATATTCACTTATTTTCCACGTATTAAGCAGTTGCCATGCCGCCCACTTACAAGAATAACACAAAAAGAAATTATCATGTGACATAAACATAATCTCCCCATTTGATGGGGATGCTTTTAACAACTCAATCTGCCCCTTTAGTCTATTTATTTCAAGAGTAAAAGATTGTGACCATGCCTGCCCTTCCCCAGAAACGACCCAAAACACCTTACTATAACTACCTAATGTTGCCTCTTTTCGTAAGTACACCCCATTGGCTTTTATTGCATATGGCACTCCATCTCTTACCCACGTTGACGGTTTATCACCGGGTGAGTTTGCCCTATCTAAAATGGCATCGCACTCTTTTAACGTGAATATATCAGATGCTGACCTGAATATTTGGTCACTCATCTTATTTTTAGCATTACCACACCGATACCGTATCCCTTCTGCTCTGTCAGATGCGTCTTGAGATATCCATATCTGAGTCCCCTCTTGATCCTGAGCAGCGGGAAAATTTATTAATTGTCCATACTGTGCTGGCTGATTTTTAAACTTATCTTTTACATTATAATAAGAAGAGAATATACCTAATTTGTTTATTTCAGCGTTTTCAGTTGGTAATTCAAAGTTTTCTCCTTTTGAGTGTAACATGTTCCACAATAACTTACCTGCTGTGTCGCCAGTCGTTATTCCGTCTTTTACATCTTTACTCACTTCTGATGGTAATGTTATCGGTGTATACCAACTCGTCCACGTGCTATTCTTAAAAGTGCGTTGTGACATTTCCCCATTTAATGACCGAAACTCTTGCTCTATTGCTCTATTACCTGCATAAACTTTTACAACCAACGTACCTAACTTTATATCTTCAAACGGAGCATTACCTATTGGAGCTGTAGATGTGATTAAATAGAATCCGCTTTTTCTCTTTAATTCCTCACTGTTTAAATCAATATTCCCATCTAACACCTCTTGCTGTGATAACGTGTTTACATCCATATAATTTTTGAACTCAGTCATCTTTTGTTCATATCCTTGCAATACTGTACGTACACTATTCGTTATCTCAGTTTTCGTATCTTCTATCTTCTTTGTGAGTTCTTTTTTTATCTTTGTTATATTTGTGTTATATTCTGCAAGTGTATCATCAATCTGTTTTTTGAATGTTCGTAACTGTTTTGTTACTTCACTTGCAACTTTCTCATCCAGCTCCTCTAATCGCAACGAAATAATTGAATTTAACACTGTCATATCAGACTTTACTTTTGTTAATGTGTCTACTAAATTCAGTGCATTCATTCGGTACTCCATATAATCACTCTTCAAATTCTTCAAATCTTCTAATACACTGTCTAATTTACCTTGAGAGTATATAGAATGTTGCTGTACTAATTCAGAGTGTAACTGTACTAACCTATCTTCTAATGACTTTGATTCTCCATAACATTTCTTTGCGTCAGCCACTATACTGCGTAAATCATCTATGTAATTAGAGATGCTATCTGCCATTACATTAGACTTTATAATAACCACTCGTAAATCATCTTGTGTATCACGATCAAATAATAACTCAATTGTCTCTCCGTCTATCTCTTTATAGTTTACGTCTTTCCACTGTATTACGCCATTTACATACAAGAACAACTGATTCTTTGTGTATTTATTCGTAAGCTTTATCGTCTTATCATTTGACTTTGGTATTGTTTCTACCACATATTTATCACCCATAGACAATAACACGTCACGAATCATAGTAAACTGTTTATCGTATATATCCCAAATTTCCTTGAATGTATATGCGTTTCCATTTATCTTTTTAAACTGCTCTAATTCCATGTTATTTTATATTTCCTCGCCCTCTACTAATTTACCATATACTTTATTGATAAATTTCATCACATTGTATCCTTTTACTTTAGCTCTTGCGTCTAACTCTTCTTCACCTATCTTGTTTTCCAACTTTTCTATTCGTGAAGTAAGATTATTAATAGAAGTACTTAAAATTCGTACCGTTTCCGCAAGAGTATTTAATGTATTTATCTTTACATTGATATTATTAAGCGCTGTTATAACGTCACTTTCCCCACTTGTTATTGTTCCCACACCTAATTTATCTTGTATTGCTTTTGCTTCTGACTTCTTAAAAAACTTAACCACAGAAGAGTACGAGCCGTCTGGATTTAACTCATATATGTCCGCCATTAAGTGATTTGTGTTCGTATCAAGTGCTATCCATTTTGTTTCTAATGTAAATACCCTATCAATTAATGGATTAATATTTAAATTTGATACGTCTTTTATCTCTGTATACGTCTGATTAAAGCACGTTTTTGTTAAGTAATTCGCTACTTTCTCAAGAGTACGCACATCCGCCGCTGCCGCTAAGCCCGCTGTACTTGCCTGCTCTTGTATGTAATTATTAACCAAAGCTTTTACCAAATCACTGGCTAACGAGTTAAAATCAGTCTTTAATATGAACAACGTATTACTTTCCTCTTTAGTGTATACGTCTTTATGTACATTTTCCCCTACGTTCTCTACTTTCAGACTTAAGTTTTTCAATAAATCCTCAAATATCTTTGTGACTACTTGTATTTGTTCTATTGTATACGATCCGAACGTGTTAGGCCCCCACAAGACTGACCCTTTTTCATCTTTTATTCGTGTTGCCATTTCTACACTGCCTCACCGAAAATGCTGTGTAATATACGTGAATAGTATGGCTGTTGATAAATATACTCTCCTAAATCACGCATAAAACAAACCATATCATTATCTCTTCCCTCTATTTTAAAGTGCTTATATCCCAAACTTAACAATAGATTAATATCTGAATCCATCATTGACGTACCCAATAACGGATACTTTTGTCTTGTTCCTAAGCACCAATCATTTATTTTGTTTAGCTTTTCTTTCTCTTTACTATCTTCTTCACTCTTTAAAAACTTATTACATAACCTCATCTGTGCTTTATAATGCTCTCCCGCAAACTTACAATTTGGAAAACACCTATGATTCACTATAAATTCTACTCTATCCTTATGTTTTATATCTCGTAAAAACTCTATGTCATGTACTTTATTCGGATTAACTACCACCACATCATATAAACTAAACAGCTTATTATAATACTCTACATTATCATTCCCTAAACCAACCTCTACGGACGGCTTTACTTGTGATGATATTAATTCTAACTTACTGTACTTTTTCTTAATATATTTAGCTAATTTATCTAGTGTTACAATTACCCCGTTTTTTACATTATATTTATCTACATTATCATATAGCTTTTGTAGTAATTTATTTGATAATTCGTCCTTGTAATCATCAATGTAAATATTAGAGAAAGTCAACCTACACCTAATGCCTAGTTTATTATATCTATCAATTATGAGCTCTACATTATACCACGTTGCATCCCTCGGCGGTATTCGTCCCCCATTAAATAGACAAGGTACTGACCCAAACACATACTTTATATTATGTTCTATCCCTAAATCTTTACTCATTAACAACAACTTTACTATGTAATCATCATGTGCAAATAACGCCCCTATGTTCCAATCAAGGTCATTACTACTATACGTCTTTGTCAATCCCATATATGTCTTTTCTCCTTTGTAACTCTTCCTTTACCTCTTGTATCTCTCTTTTCGTTTCTTGTATCTCTTTTGCCAATTCCGTCGCCATCTTTGCTAACTCACACAAATCAACTTTCGTACTTATTAATTCATCAGATATTTTCTTTGCCTGCTCTTCCTCTGGTGTTCTTCTAAACATCGTGCAAAATAATTTCTCTTCTCGTATCGGCATTTTTATCTCCTCTTCAGCGTACCCTACTTACATATGAAAATAGAGATATACCTCACATATACCTCTATTTCCCATGCTTACAATTTTATATATACCTTACTTGCTCTATGGCTTATACTCTAATTCTCGGAAGATGCAAGCTAATTTCTTAACTCTCGGACGATTAAATGCCACTGTTGTATTTAAATCAATCCGCACTTTAAAGAATTTTGAACCTCTTGAACTGCTATCTTGTACCATGCAATTTACTTTATTTATATTCCATGTGTACTGTTTAAATTCATCATCTACATCTTTAATTTCATCAAGTGTTACCATCTTAACTGTCTTTAGGTCTTTAAACTGAATTTCCGTACTGTTTTCTACTACTTTAACCCAATCTCCATTTACTTTATCCATATAGTAAATATCAATCGACGTGTTCTTAGGCTGTGCCACCTGATAAGTAATCTTTAACCCTTGATATGGATTAGAAAAATTCGTATCTCCAATAGACCGTGAAATATATGTACTCTTCTTACTATCAATAAATGTACGTAATGCCACACGTTTTCTTGAAATGAATGGTGATGTGCTAAAATCTGTTGTAATTTCCGCCTTTAAGTCAACGTTCTTTGCATATGCATTTAAATCACGGAATACCAACGTGTCAATAGAAAGCCAGTCCGATACTACATCACTTGTTTCGTGTTTTGTAAATCTATAGTACCATCTAAGTCCTGTCTTATTACTTGAAATATTCTTACTATCAGAGTCACTATCTACTTCATAAGCGGCGTCAAGCATTACACCAGTTATATCATTTAAGGATACGTTCTTAAATACAATAGTTCCGTTACCTGTATACTGTGAACGATACAAGTCAAACTTTAAATCAGACCCTTGATGTGCTGTCCATGTACTTGCGTTAGAAGAACTAAACATTACACCAGTTGCATACGGATTAACTACTACAGATTCTTGAGAACCCAACAATTTATCACCCATATTAGCGTAATACATAGAATAATCATTACTATCAGACAATACTACAAAACAATAATACTGTTTAGCATAGCAGTACACGGGCTGGTTTAACGTTACTTCTGTTACTACTGGCTGATTAGGATCTACTGGAATTTTTACATCTTTAGGGTCTACCGATACTTCAGCATATACCTTTTCCCCCGGATACCCATTTACCATATTACGCACCTGTACAACTACTGGACGAGTTGTAGACTTTGTAGCAAAATACAACCCTAGTTTAATAATGTTTCTATCATATACATTATCAACTATAAAAGACTGTGCCAACGGGTCATTTGCGTACAAGTTATCTTCCTCAACTAATACTTTATAATGATTAGTAATAGCTGTCGTGTTTGTAATTGTCGTCGTGAGCAATGTACCACTAGCCGTATAATTTGCTGTGCCTACATGAGTTTCCCCTAAGGTGTTTGTTGCGGACATCTGAAAAGCCGCTGTGCCGCAAGGCGTATTAGCTGGAACCCTAAACTTACAATATACCGTACCATTTGCGTTAGCATTTACTGTCTTATATGTATTCCCACCAGACACAAAGGTTGTACCTTGTGTTGACCCGTTCCGTGCTTCTAATGAAACAGGCTTACCGTTAAATGTACCTTTTATATTCTTTGCGTTAGCTCCAAAAGCTACCCCTTCAACCTCAACATCTTTTTCACGCATATATTCATAAATAGAAGTTGCCACACTCTCACTCGTGTTGTGTGTTACTTCTACATCTTTGGTTGTTGTTTCTTTACGTTCTGTTCGTAAATATCCACGTAAATTCTTTATTGCACTTCTTGACCAAAAACCATGACTATACACTTTCGTCGTTGTTGTGTATTTCGTATCTTCGGTTACGTTGTTTACTTTAACTTGTTCCGTATCAATCCAATCATCATTTGCTGGATTTAAATTTATTTTACACAACGGCCCATAACTAGCATATGGATTTACAAGCATAGTACCTGTTGCCATCGTCTGTTGTAGTGTAAGTACTGCTGTGTATGGAGCAGAAATTATATCTCCAAAAGTACCAAATGAATCACTTGACCTATCATCAACATTCATATCTACTGACCCTAACGTTGCAGACGTAGTCAATTCGTTTCTATCATAATCAATACATGCCGAATAATTAATTGTATCGTTTACATAAGAAAGGTCAGACTTATCAATATTCATAAAGCTGTCTGTAAAGTAACCCATCAAACTGGTTGTTTCTTCTCCCTTTTCTACAGTACGTTCCATATCAAGTGCAGCTATACTATCCTCAAGAGAGTTTATCCGACGCAACATGGTCAACAAATTATCCTGAGTCAACCGCACGCCGTCATAGTTTACTACCCTAGCTAACCGACTGCCTTCCGTAACCCCCGCTGATAATGCGTTTTGCGGATATATATCAACATACCCCAATTCAAGATATGCTGTTGAGCCACTATACGGAGTAATCAGGTCTTTAAACCTATCAGATGAGCCCTCTATTACAGACAACTCACCATTACTATCAAGCAAAATTAAATCTCGACGTGCCAACGTGAAATCATACGTAAAATACATTAATGAATTCTCAGTAGGTTTTGCTCCGCTGTCTTGTAAAATAATATATGAACCTTCAATATTATTTTCTATTTTGTAGTCCGTATTTTCACTCATAGAATAGTTATAAATATAGTCTACATAATACGTAACACCTTGGTTAGGCTCTTGAGCATCACTGCCAGCAGGACTCCAATCAATTTGGTCAGAATACAACACATAATCTCGTCCCGCCTGATAAATTACGTCTTTATCTCCGTTACCTTTTTTTGTATATACAGAAACAATAGACTGCACGGGCGTATGGTTTAAAGCTTCCTGCCCGCCTTTTACGTTACCTCTATATTGACGTTCCCCAGTAACCAATATACTAGTCGTAAAATTCTGCATCCTAGCTATTGGAGAGTTAGATAACCGATACCGCGTTACAGACGATTTAAAATATGCTGTTTCACTTGTTACATTACGTGTAATATTAGATTTATTTAACAGCACACTAGACATTGATGGCTTTACTACATCATACCCACGAATATATGCCTTGCCTGCGCTTACATATAAACGTATCTTATCTCCTTCATCCTCTGGCACGCTCTGTAGATTTATTCCCTCTACCTTATAGTTACCATTTTCATCAAAGGTACGTTTCGCCAGTACGTCATTAATAAAAGAATAGTTATCATCTTTGGTCTCTTTTATTATAGCGCCGTCCTTTAAATTATAAACTACTGCGCCATTATCACCAACAACACCATCACCCGAAATTATACTGAAAGATACTACCTGTTTTTCACGGTTAGCGCCCACTTGGTTGTAGTTTTCTGCCGCCTGTGCTGGGTCTCTCAAAGAAGAGTCCTGTGTCGCTGTAACTATTGTTGTTTCAAGCGTTGCGACTAAATGTTCCTTACCAACTCCCGTGATAGCAAGTTTAGCTTCTTCCGTATTTCTAATTAACCCACTTAAAAACAACTTACCTTTATTTATTGTTATGAAATTATCTTTTATATTAACTTCGCATCCACTTATGATGCGACCGTCACGATATAAAGAATCACCCAATCGTGAAATATAATCTTTTGCTATAGACTGTATTTCATTAAACTCTGACGCCTGCTCTGCTCTACCGGGAATCGCAAGCACACGAGTATATCCCGCTTTTCTATGGTCTGAGTTTATATCGTCATATCTATCATAATATGGATTGCCAGAAAGTATACTCATTTATCTATTCCTTCTCCTAAAATTCTAAAATAATCTTAATCTTTTCTCTAACGTCAGTGTCTCGAAATACAGGTTTTCTCATATCAATAACCTCTAACAGCCCCATATCATCTACTTGATTAGGAAATAAATTGTATTGATTATCAGGTATTGATGCTTTTTTCTTTAGTCCTGTATATATCCCTACTTCCCTATATGGCTTGTTTGTAGGCAGTTCGTCATATGCCAAGTCCGTTGATACATATACCCATCTAGCACCTTTCGTACTGGCGTCTGTGGGATGTACTATCTTCCAATTTAACCCTCTATATTCCAAAGAGCCAGTGTCATCCTGCATTACGATGGCTTTAAATTCTGCCTTTTTAAACCCTATTATTTCTTTCATCTCGTCCGTGTTTTTCGGTACGGGCGGATTTAAGTCATAATCTCTAGTTGGATCAAAATTATCTATATCTGCCGCTGTCCATTTGTTTGATTTACCGATTGCAAAGTATATGTTATCTTTATTATAAAAATCTAAAGCCCTTGATACATGAGCCTTTAACGTGCATATTGCCAACTCGTACTTCCCCCTTTATCCTTCTCTTATTTATCTATATTTTAACTCACTGACTTATAATTTACTCTTCCCAAGTCCACTGTCCACGGCATATTATCTGTATACCCTCTTTCAAACGGACTTGTTTCAAACTCGTCTCTGTAGTCCCACTCTCTCAAATCTGCCACAGTATCAACACTATACATACAATCACTTGGCAAGATATTTGCTTCCTCTACAAAATTATCTATTACCGACGTTGTTATGCCAGACATCTTACCGTTACCACTTCGTTTAGCGGAATTTTCTGAGCGAATTGCAGTTAGCCGTACCTCTCTATTTACCTCTATGTCATCTATTAAATTTACTTCATTGTTTAAATCATGAAATAACCCATCTGGACTTTTATCATATTTCCAGTCCAAAAACTCTCCGCTCGGTGATATTTTATAATACCAATCATTAAGAGTATACCCACGCTTTGTCTTAAACGGTTTCTTTAAATTCGCTATCGGTAATGAGCTTGCTAACATATTTAATTCAAGTCCGTAATCCGTTAAGTTTACGATACACCCTGAATGTAATTTCCGTCCCATGTCGTTTCTACTATGAATGAGTATATCAAACATCTCATTCATTTGTACCAACATATCAATGACTATCCACGCATCAATATCAGTATTTCTATCGTATGACGGTATTTCCTCTAACTTCCCTTTGGGCCATATACGCATCCATTTGTAGAATGACAACTCTCTGAAGTCACCTATCTCTAATGGATCTATATCTTCATTAGGATAAAATTCAGATTCTAACTGAAATAAGTATTTACGACCTGCTGGAGTTACCTCATATACCCTTCGTTTTATCTCTTTTGTTAAGTTAGGTACAGATAATAAAATTACACCGGGTAGATATGTTTTACCATCTTGAAATACATGTGTACTGGAGAATTTTGAAATACTATGCCTAAAAATTCTATCTCTCGGAAGCTCAAATCCAGCCACCTGTCCAGGTTTCCAGTACCCCGGTATGAATAAATCTCCACCTACCCATCCTTTATTATCTCCATAGGTAGCGGCGTCAATTATCGCCTTCTTTGTGCCCCTCTGTTCCCACATATTAAACATCCGCATGGAAAGCTCACGGTTGAAGTCATTCTTAGCTAGTGGTTGATATGTATAATTTACATATGACCCTAAGTTTTGCAAGAACTTCATCGGAACTTTATCATTATCTACTAAGTCTATAAATTTACGTATATTCTCTTCGTTTACATTCCATTGATGTATTAATAAGTAGATAAAAACTAGAAAATCTTCGTTCTCAAGATAGCGGTTAGGGATTAGGGACATGTATTTGCTGTTTTTTATTTCATCTATTATTCCCATTCTCTAACCTCTATAACTCTTCTACTAGTTTTATGTTTACTTTACCCAACTTCGGAAATTCTATATTACCAACTTTTACGTCTGCCGCTGGACTTATTACTTGTACATCCTTTATGGCGTCTGAATAAGCCAGTATACGAGAGTTTAACAGAGAGTAAGAAATCCTATCACCAAATGACATGTTTTCCGCCCGATACAACATGGTAATATAGTTCTGGACATCCTGTCTTATCTTTTCTCTACTATTTAAATCTGCCGCCTGTACAACTATCTTTGCTTCTATATCAAAGTTAACATTCACTACTTCAATTATCTCTACTGAAACATCCGCTATGGATCTTGATTCCAAATGATTCTTTAATTCTTGTTTCTTTAACTCACCCAATGAATCACCGTTATAATCTACAGCCCACACTTTTACCGTATATGGAGTGTTTACGTAATCAGGATATTTCCAATCTTTAACAACTGCGGTATATACGTAAGGTTGTTTATATACACCCAGCTCAAAGTCCTCAAGCGTTATATATCGGCCCATTGTGATAGCGTTTCGTCTTGCCAATATTTTCATATTCTGTAAGTCTATGCTACTGGGATTATCAACAGCACCATATGACTTCGTTGTATTATATATTCGCTGTACGTCTGCTATATCCAAATTTACAGTATCAATTGTATCCGTCAATATAGTACCTCTTGTTCCTTGCGTCGTGACAAACTCTATACTTATTTTCGTTCCTGTCCCTATTAAGTCGAGATAATTAACTGACATCAACACATATACTTGTCCGTCACTATCCACATGTACAGAATACCAACGCCCACCCTCATACTTTAGCAGACTATCTTCACACTCTGTCCACACTTCGCCTTCTTGATTGATTGTAACAGTCCCTTCGGCTACGTTCTTATATCCCAAATATAAACGTCTTGAGTTATCTCCATCTGTATTGATATTATTAACTAAATCATCCTTTGTGTATGTAATTGTCCGTGCTATCCCCTCAATTACAGGTACGTCGATATAATCAAACTGTCCTGTCTTTATTGTTGTTTCTTTTGCTACATAATTAATTACACTCAAATTTGTACTACTCGTGAATGACGTAAACCGTGGAATAATTATATTTCGTAAATCATCGTTTGTAAATACTATACGTACTATACATTCAGCAGACTGTGCCATCGGTATTTTATAATTCATTGACCGTAACAAAGCCCGCACGTTTTTATCTTGAACTGCTGTATCTAAATATGTTTCAAATGTCTGTGTGTCAAGATAGAAGTTTTGCATATCTTGATTACCAGCCATTAACTCTATCAATACCATACCTAAGTCAGACTCATTGAAATCCGTCCATTTATCCGTCAGCTTCGGTACTAAATTAATTAACTCTTTACGTATGGCCGCTATATCTCTTCCCGTATATGACATTTGATTTATGTTTACTGCCACTCAATTATCCCCCTTTCTAATATGAAGTTGAATTTACGTCACCGCCCAAGCTATATACGTCTAGCCCTTCTTGATTGCTTATAAACGGGTACACATAACTTCCTATCACATTACTGTTCACAATTCTATATATTATATTCACGGGTACAGTATTGCTGTCATCCTGTTTCCCAACTATTATATCCTCTATTTCTATTCTCTTTTCCCACTTACCCAAAGCTTGTCTGATATAAATACCTATCATATCATGTAATATCAACGTATTCTGCTCAAAAATTAACGTATGTAACATTGACCCATACTCTGGTAAAAAGAAACGCTCTCCTACTCGTGTTGATAAAATACTGAAGATACTCTCATTTATCTTCTCTTCTCCTGATATGGAACGTGTGACTCCCTTACCATTATGATAGTTGACATCAAACATTTTAGAGAAAGATAACCCACTTCCCGCTATCTTGTCTTTAAATTCTTGATTATAGAGAAATGCCATGCTTTTACACCCTTTCTACTATTACTATTTATAACCCTTTCCGCCCTTTATATTAACATGAAAAAACGACATGACTTTTATATCATGCCGCTTTTTCTGATTCGAGTTTTTTCATCTGGGACTATTAAGTTGTGTGTAATTCTTCCTCTCTGGAAAGATTAATTACATGTATATTATAAACCACTCTATTTATTTTGTCAATGCCTAAGTTTCAGTAATTGTTACATCACCCGCTGTTACATGGAATGATGATGAACTTATTCTCACATTATCCGCACTCATTACAATATCGTCTGAGATAATAATAGTCGCTCCACTAGCTTTTAATATGATCTTACCATTTGAGGGAATAACTTGTATACCTCTACCGCCTTCATACCCTATATCAACTTTACCGTCATATATCTTAACTAATACACTATCCATTCCCTCTAGTAACGCATATTCTTTTCCCTCTACTGAAGATAATTTTACCTTTTGACCGTTCATATCTTCCATAGCTAGAGAGTTTGTTTTGTCGTCTGTATCTACATATATCATACTTCCTTGTCGGGATTTATATAACATCTTATGTGACGGATGACTGCGCTGTGATTCTATAGGTACTTCATTAGCGCCTACAACACCTTCCCACACACCCGTTGTTTCCTCACTGCCATACTTCTTCACCATGGTAGAATCAGTGCCAAACACAGATCCTATTACAACTGGCTTTTCTTTGTCCCCATCCTCAAACATGACATACACATATTCACCAATCTCTGGGACAATGAACGAGCCGTAATTATACCCCGCTCCATTGTTTGAGCAAACAGATGCCCAAGGTAATAGATTCTTTGGAGTGCCACCATTTGACTCCATTCTATGTAATAACGGAACACGCACACGCACCCTACCAATAAACAACGGGTCTACGTTATCCTCTACCCTTGCTCTATATATTCCACCCAAATTTGACTGGTCTTGTAAACTACCTGTGTATTTATCCGTATTAAAAGCCATAATTATCCTCTATATCCGCCGTTGTTATGTGTGCCGCCCGGATTATCTTCATTCCATTCTGTTCCGTCCATACAAATATCTATATGATCATACTCAAAATTCATTCCTAAGCCCAACGAACGGCCAAAGTTTATAAAATCTATACATACACTACCGGGTGAATCATCTTCATTAATTAAATACCCACCTTGTAATCCTTCTTCTCCGAACCAATCATTTACATCAAGTTTCCATCCATTTGCATGACTATGTTCTCCCTGAGCATGGTTTCCATTAGTGCCTGCTGTGACAACTAATTTATGACCCGTTTTTTCATAGAACCACTTACCCAAATCTTCTAAAGCCTGTAATGTACCTTCTATACATCCAGTAAGTGTAACGTTACTTGTTTGTTTTACCCAATATTGACCTTTTTCTACTTCCTCTATTTTCTTTGTTCCGTCCATCATTTCTCCTTATCCGTGCCATCCGCCGTTATTATGTACACCGCCAAAGTTATCAACGTTCCACTCTTCACCATCCATGCAAATATCAAAATGAACGTTATCTGTTCCTGTAGCCTCGAGATTCATTGCTAACCCTAATGAGCGTCCGTAATCTGTAAAACCTCTTGCTAATGGCCCTAAAGAGTTATCGGAATTAAATAAAAACCCTTGCGGGCAGTTTTCTGGCCCACCATAGTCATTAACGTCCATCTTCCATCCATTAGCATGACTGTGTGGCCCACTTGCATGATTCCCGTTAGTACCAGCCGTTAGTACAAGTTTATATCCCGTTTTATCAAAGAACCACTTACCAAGAGCATCTAAAGCATCTGTAACACCTTCAATACAACCCTCAACCGAAACGCCGTCAGTTTGTTTAACCCAATATTTACCGCCATCTTGATCTTTACCTTTTTTATTTTCATCAAGTTTCTTACCTTTTTCTTTTTTCTTCATTTCATTACTATTTTTCTGTAATTCTAACGAGGAAGTAAATTGGCCGTCTGATATATTATCTGTTATACCTGTTATCATATATACGCCAGACGTATGATGCAAGAATCCATACTTTGTAAATACTGCTACTTTTATATACCCCTGCATGCGTATTCTTGTGTCACCAATAATTTCCATACTAGCGGCGTACACATTTCCATAGTACCGTGACCACATAGAAGTGGCTGACAATTCAAGATTTTTAAATGAACTGGATGACATGCCCAAAACTACTGTGCTATCTATGCCTGTACCGTTACTATTATAAGCTTCATGCGGTAAACTGCTATCAACACCCTCTACAGTACATTCAAGCATTTCATTTCTTACTGAGTCTATTGTCAAAGCACTACTCGGTAATTTATTGCTACAGATTTTATCACTCTCAAACTCTGGTGTGAAACTTATAACTCGCCCATCTCTCCGTCCCGTGTATATTTCGAACTCTCCACAAATTTCCATGATCTGTTTCTTTCCGCCAAACGTTACAGATCGCATCCCTTTTGCAAATTGTTCTTTTGTTAACGGCAACTCTTCTTCTTTTTTACCTAGCTCAGTTCTATCAGCATTATCTAGCTCACCAGCACCTACTCCACTTGCTATGGTTACTGGTTTATCTCCCGTAAGTATTGACCCCTTATCTACTATTGGAGTTGGATTCGGTAATTTTATAGGTAACTGTGATGCTACTACTCCCCCTATTGTACCACCTTTAGCTACAATAGGTATACTTGGGAACGTTGACTTACCTATATCCCCTAATCCTTTTATCTTATCTCCGCCACCGTTTATTACGTCAAGTACTCGTTTTGCCGTATTTACATATTTACTTACTTTCTTATTTTTATTTAATATGTCCCCTAATGAGTCTATAGCATTATTTATATCTGTTACATCTTTTATACCTGTGACGGATTTATATATTGTGTTCGCTGTATCAACTAAATGTTCTACTTTCTTTGCTTTATCTCCTAGTACGTTCTCTAGCACACCTTTTGCAAACTCTTGTGTATCTTCAGCCGTATGTTTTCCCTGTTTACAATAATTCATGATACTTGAAACGGAATCCACATACTTCTTTACTTTTGTGTTTTCTATCCCTAATCCATCTTGCAATAAATTCCCTATCTCTGTATAATCTCCTGCTTTTATTGCGTCTTTATCTAATGTTAATATATTACTTACTTTGTTTATGATATTACTTACTTTATGACCGCCGCCGGGAATTAATGTGTTTATCATTTCAGTGGCTAAATCATACGCCGCTTTCTTCTGGTCTGCTATACTACTTTTATCACTTACAAATATATTCCTGTTATCATTTATCTTCTGTATTGTGTTAACTACCATATCAGAAACTTTACTATCTGTCCCTAATAACCCCGCTATTTCATTTATACTTTCTATTGTCTTATTAAATTTGTTAGCGTCTTTACCCACTATACTCTCTGATATGCCCGTTGATGTTCCTGTTACCTTCTTTGTTTCATCATTGTGTATAGTATCAGGTAACAACATTTCCATTACAGACTCAGTCACCCTATTATAATCAGACATGCGCATTTTTTCTCTTAGTTTCAGAAATGCTTGTTTATTATATGTAGTACTGCCTAACTTATATGGAATTTTACCTTTATTAATATCTTCCCGTAAATAGTCTAACTCTTGTATTGCATTTGCTACTTTTTTATCTTCCGCCGCACTTAATAATACCGCCACTGAATTTACCACATCACGCTCAAGTAATTTAGAATGTTCCGTGTTCTCTATTTTATCTTCTGTGTAACTTACGGGCTTTAATAGATTTTTATATGAAATACTTAGTTTCTTTTTATGTACCTCAATTTCTCTATTATCTACACCCTTATAATAAATGATACGTGAATACACATCTTGATATAATCTCTTTGTATATTCCACACCATCACTCTTTGTTATATTCTTATTTGATAGTGAAGATAACACACCATCAAAGATATCTACTACTTCTAATTCTCGTACTTTGTTTTGACGTATTGAGTTATTAAAGGCTTGTATTATACTTAACTTTAATTTGTGGTCTTTATATGTATCAACAGGAAGTACGGTAACAAAATATAATTGTGACCCCTCTTTATCAACCTCTTTAGCAAGTGAATTTATTTCCTTAGCGTACTGAATGATATTATCTAAATCATTATACCCAACCATTAAATATATCTTACTATATTTATCTACCTTATTTTTTATAAATTCTTTCCCTTTTGTAGATAACCACGCATAATCTGCTTTCTCATTAAAGAAATAATTTATGTCTTTATTGTCAGGTACGTATTTTTTTAACCCGCTTACTCTAAAATCCCCGACAAAATACACGCTACCTGTCGCTGTTGTGTGTTCTACGTCCTCTGATGTGTTATTAGCCGAAACACCCATAACTAACTGATATGGCTCTGTATTTGATGACCTTATTCTACCCACACTTAATTTCTTCTGATTGTTCTCTATCTGTGCTTGTGATTGTGTCATTTGTTCTGTTACTTTTGTTGATTGTACTACCACACTGTCTGGCATATTTACAGGCACAAAATACACAAGCTCTGGGTCACCTGCTGAATAGAAAGAATATCCTGGCTGGTCTGACTCTACGGGACAAGTTTTCTCAAGAAAGTTAGTAGCTATAAACTGACGCACACTCTGATTCTGTACACTAAAGTCCATAGGCGTACCGTCTTCTTTTAATAGCGGCTTTGAGTCATGTATATCCCCAACTTTTAAACCTACTGTATTACACAAATCAGCAACTATCTTTGAAGGTACACCGCCCCACTCATTGGCAGGATAACTTTTACTCTTTATAACGTCAGAGCCAAACGAGTCAGCTTCCACAACACACTCTAAAGATAGGGTAGATGTTGGCCCCTCAAGATTAAGAGAGTATTTCAATGCTTTCCCTTTTATATTAATACTCTCAATAACCTGACCCCTTCTATTTACCCACCCATACGCTACTTTTACATTACTACTCTTGTTATTGGCACGTTCTTTCTTTTTATCTCCTGCTTTTACCCAATTATCAGAATTGTTTATATGACTGTTATATTCCTTGGCTTCCTCTTCTGTAAATACCGCACCTTTATCAGACGACTTCTCTTCTTCATTCTTTGCTTTTTCTGCTTCGTTTATTGTATCCTCTGTTACTAGCTCTCCTTTATCACGTAATACCTTAGTTGTTTTCCATCGTGAGCCAGCAGGAATGGAATTTGCTAACAACTCTTCAAGTCGCATTGCCGTATCATCATATAACTCGATTGTGAATTTACTTCCTGCCAAACTTAAATTACTTACGCCTTTACGCTCTACGGACAGACTTATTACACTCTCATTATAATCCTTATTACCAAAATATGATAAGTGCTGACCGTCTATTTCTAAATCAATAAACGCATATAGCGGCTGTTGTTCTGTTAAATCTCTTGTAATTCCACCCGTACTCATTCTCTATCCCTTATCCTATATCTTTATTATCCCTATATCATACAAAGTTTCCGTTGCTGGTATTCGTAAAATAACTCCCGACGGTATATCTATCGGATTATCAATTTCATTCATCATTGCAATAGCCCAATATAACAAGGGCGTACCGTAAAACTTATTTGAGATTAAATCAAGCCTGTTCTCAAACCCCTTATCCACAGAGTAAAATATATCTTTCGTTGACTCTGGTATCTTATATTTTTTCGGAGTTTCTATATATTCATCCCCGTCCAAGTTAATCAATCTCTTTAATGTGCTATACCGTGATATTTTTTCTATCCGTGTTTTTATTGGGTATTCTATTTCTGTCTTAATTAATGAAGGCTGTCTCATTTATTTAACCATCCCTTCATCAAATACATTATCACACTGTAACAATGATTTTAACCGTATTTCCGTAAAGCTAAAACTTAATTGAACGTCAGCGTACGTTTGACTGTCACCTTCGGCCGGGTCTAGTCCTGCGCTTTCAGTGTTCCTTGAAATAATAACACCACTAGCGCCGCCCCACTCAACACCTAAAGAGTTTAACACAGCAGTCATATTAATCATCGCCCCAAACCGTACATAGCAATAAGGCGGTGTAACTAAACTACCACTATATCTCGGATATAGCAACCTTTTACACTCTACAATTACATTTTCCATATCTGGCACAATATCTTTATGTAGTGTTACCTGATAAGAAACAGATCTTGCGTCGTTATTTTCGTAATTAAAATATGGCGACGAACGACCTATTGGCTGTTGTTGTCCAAAACTTGTCCCATAGTCTTCTGATACGTCCGTCGGTAATGTAACAAAATTAATCCTTGTCCCTGTTAACATATTTACGATAAAACAATTGATAAGGTTACTCGGCGGGATTTTTCGTGTTCCCGCCAAGTTTCTATTTGATACGCCTACAACCTTACCATATTCATCTGTACCTATATCAACTTTATTATTCTTTATATCTTCTATCATTTTTCACACCTTGATAGTATTTATACCATTAATAAGTCGTCCACACTACTTTGATGACTTGTAATCCCCGTACTTCTTCCACTTGTTGCCATTACACCTATTAATGTATCAAGTTTTGCTTCCAACCTGTATACTTGCCACTTAATAGCTTCTACAACGTCATCATTTCCAGAATCCATATCTTTTGTGCTTACTGATGTATAGTTTCCACTGTCGTTTGGATTAAATTCAGCAGGTACAATCATTTCTCCACCATGGATTAATGCGACCTGTGTATCTGGAACCCATGGAGTACCTTGAGCGTACTGTCCTACACTCTGTGAATATGCTTCTTTTGCGTGAGCTAACCGACTAGCCTCTGAATTAGTCCCAAACCCTTCATACTTAGAACCAAATACCGCACTTGCTTCTTCTATGGTAGTGTTGCCCTTTAATAGGTCTGCCACAGATTTATATGCGCCGTTGTTTAATTCCTCTAGCATAAAGGCTAACTGCATATCCAAATCGTCAAGGCTCTTACCCATCTTATTGGCAAAGTCCCATAATGCGGCTTTTCTATCTGGTGACGTCCACTGAGCCAACCCAAATCCAACTTCGTCATTAACAAAACTGTCTCGATTAGCCATAGCATTTCTAAGATACTCAGTGTTATTCTGTCCACCGTCACCCTCTACAGCACCTGACCTAAATCCAGACTCTTCAAACAGGTTGCCCATAATGCCAGCGATACCTTCGTTTGTAAACCCATCTTTAGCGAAAAAGTCCCAAATCTTCTTCATATCGCCCGTGCCTTTACTCGGTGTGCCCAGACTTCCATTTGAACTGCTTGAGGAATCTTCACCCATAACAAGTTTTTTCAATGCGTCTAATAAAGACTTTCCGCCACCTGCCACAGCCATACCTAACCCACCAAACGTACCCACCGGCCCAAGATTAAATATGCTTGAGAATATATTACCGAATAACCCACCTTTACCATATGTGTCTTGGTTATCTATCCCAAACACACCACGGAAGATTAGCTCTATAGGAGATTTTCCTCGGCCTATTCCCGTTTTTATACCAAAGACTTGATTTAATGCTCCTGCCATACCTGTAGCCATTGATGTCATTGGATTAATACCACCATCTGAGCGTAATAATCCTGCCTGTGATGCCGTAAGTACAGCCTCACCTTTATGTAACCATGCGGGATAATTATCAAACGGAACATTAGACAAACCGCCCGCATATGACCCCGGCGCATTTTTATCAGCGACATATGCGTTATTTGCGTTTGCTTGCGCTATTAGTGAGCTATTACCTAACCCCTGTGACGCACTATATCCGCCCACCTCTACTGGGTCATACGAATGTCTTAACCCTAGTTTCTGACCTATCCAACTATCAGCTACATAATCTTGTATTGCGTTTACTATGCCCATAAATGTACTTATTAATCCATCTTTTATTCCTTTTAAGGCTTTTGCTATGTTCTTTGCACCAAAATATCCTGCTATACCACCTAAAATTGCTCCAGCTATAGCACCTATCGGCCCACCTACTGCTGCCCCCGCCATAGCTCCCTTTAATGCGTTTAGTATAGCGTTCATGATTCCACCTTCGCCACTACCACCTATTGCACCAGCGATACCAGCTATTATCTTATCCCCCAGTGTGTCGCTACCTAACCACTCTTTTACGTTAGTTAGCCCATCAAAGAAATCAAGTATAAACCCACCAAAAGCGAACGCCTTAGTCAACACGTTACCTAGTAGTCTAAATACACCTGACTTCGTTACACCCTTCAATAATCCACCCATTACACGTCCGAATGTTAATTGAAAAGCCTCTACTAAAGAGTTGGCTATCTTCATACTAAACGGTTTTAACACGCTACCAGCTTTTGTGAGTGCTTTTGTTATAGACGATGGTGCATTAGCTGTTATTATTGCAAACGTATTTTTTAACCCTCTAGTGATTAATCCGCCCGCTCCAAATAACTTAGAGGGTAGGAAATTAAATGCCTTCTCTAATCCCATTCCTAACGTATTACCAAAGCCACCATTTCCTTTTATGAAATCTTTTATGCCACCTGACTTTAAATACGTAAGCGTTTGTTTACTTGCTACTTTAATTATATCACCGTTTTTACCCATGAACGCCTTAAAAGCATGCACGGTATCCATACCCTTACTAGCTACGATTGCGGCGTTAGCGGCATTAGCAAGTGTTATATCAAACTCAGCAAAGAAATCAGAGAACTCCTTGACGACAAAGTTGTTTGATATGGCGTTGGCAATCTTTTCCATTGGCCCATTTCTCTTCTTTGCCATACTTTCCTGCGTCGTGTTTGTATATCCATCCTCTGCGTTTGCTATATCTTTCTTTAATTTATCAAGATTATCACGCAACGTTTCTGACATTACAAACTGACTTGCTATAGCATCACTTGAAAATCCTATCGCTTGTGATGCTTGATGTAATGCGAAAGCGTTACCGTCATTTGCTCTCATTACATCTTGCATAGCTAATAATACTTTATCAGCGTTACCAGTATCAATATTTTGTCTGAACTGATCCGCTGTCATGCCCGCCCTTGAAGAAAACTCAATAAATTCAGAATCTTCAAGTAGTTCTGGTATGCTTTTCTTTGCCCAATCCATTACCTTTCCGCCAGCTTCGTCTACCCCTTTATTGTACTCCGCCTGCGTTATACTCGTTAACGTAAGCATGGACTGTGACATCCCTTTTTGTATCTTTGCGTCTCCCCTTGATAGTCCATAGATGTCATATATATTTTCGTTAATGGATGCGAGTAATTCATTTGTATCCGTACTTAAATCCATATCATTACCAAGCGCTACGGCCATGTTTGTTATACCTTGCATAATAGCGCCTTGACCACCCATATTTCCATCCACTTCTATGAGATGTTGTAAATCACTTATATTTGTTCCTAGCGCTTTTGTTAAGTCCACTACCTGATTTAAATACGGCTTAATAAATTCACCCTTTTTAAGACCCGTATCATCCATTATCTGATTAACTATTTCTGACGCTTCATTGCGACTATACCCATAACTAGCGTTTACTACTTCGTCAACCATACTACGATAGCTTTCTCTGTTTAGTCCACCGTTATACTTTGCCTGCCGTTCTCGCATATTTTGTACATACGAGTCTACAGCGTCTGAAACACCGTCTTTTATTGTTCCAGCCATATCAGCAATGTTTAACGCAACTAATGTGTCCTGTAAGTTCTTAGCGAAATTCCTAAACCGTCCACCCACAGTGTCACTCATTTTTTCTAACTCTTCATCTATGTCTTTATGTAACTTACCGAAATGTGTCTCATACGTATCTTGTATTTTCTCTAAACTGTCTTTTGTTGATAAAAACATATCTTTATATCTTGTACGAGTTTCCTTATCCATAAATTTACCATACTGTATAAAGTTGTTCTCAAGCTCTTGTACCATATCTGACATTATTTCATTATTACTGTCCATGTACTTTTTGAGGTTCGTTTTACTTCTATCATTGGTTACTTTATAGAAATTCTCAAGAGCATTCATTTGATTTTCTAACATTCCTTGAAATCTTTTTTCTCTTTTGTCTAGTACCCTTGATTCCATCCTAGCCCGTTTTTTCGCAAGCTCAAGACTTCTTTTTTCTATATCTCGTAAATCCACTTTCTCACCTCTTTATATACGGAGAAAAGGCCTATCTCCGTCTGCCTCTCTTACTTTTTGCGTTGTCCTTGGCAGACTTGACGGCCTCTTCATGCGCTTTTTTCTCTTCTTTTTTCTGGTCTACCAATATTTGATACATTGACCGACGCTCCAGTGATGACATCTGTTCCGTGGCCCAATATTCAACCTTACCGAAATATGTTAAATGAAATTGTTCCTTCATTAAGTTTCGGAAATTTGCCATGCGTATATCTCTTGCTTTTCGGTTCTGTTCGTCTGTATTAAACTCACTTAATTGTGGGACGAAAAAATTCACCAGAAATTGGCATGCCAAAATCAAAATCCTCACCACAAGACGCACACGTCGTATAAACAGTGGTATCAACGCCAACCATAATACTGTTCACTACTGTCCAAAACTTCGCACTATCCAAAGACGGCATATCTTCAATGTATGCTTTTGCGTCAACGAAATCTACTACTTCCCCGTTTATCTTCGTTACATACTTTGCCATTCTGCATGTGTATAATACTTCTCTATAATTCTGTCTGAACTGTTTTGAGAATCGTTTAGCGTACTTTTCTACAAACTCACTATCTTTATTTCTCAGTAACCGAATAGACAATACATCACCACTAGAAGGTAACTCTATATCAATCGGCTCTACAAAATCGTCTGGCAAGTAATACGTCTCAAAGTCCGACAGGTTTATTTCCATCATGTCTTTATGCCCACAATGAGGACATGTTACATTTACATTATATTTATCTCCGAAAGTTGCCATACGTAACTGCAATATCAAGAACATTTCGTCAGCAGAGATAAGCTGGTTTATATCAATCTTTTCTGGTGATATAATGCAATTTCTCAAAATCTTCTTAAATACATCCGCCCCCTGACTTGCATACATTACTTTCTCATCTCGTGTTGTCATGCCACGTAATGTAATTGTACTTGGGATTCCTTCTTCCTTATACAATATCCCTTTAGACGGTAGAGTAACTGTAGACTCGTAAGATAGCTTGCTTGTTACCTTTGTTCCAGCTTCCTTACCCTCGTTCATTATTTCATTCACGAGATCTTGCTCACGCTGTTTACTTACTTTACGTGTCGGCTCTTCTCCCGAAACTTTAGCTATTTCTTCTTCTAAGCGCCGTTCTTCTTTTTTTTCTTCCTGTTTTTGCGCTTTCTTTCTCTTTACTACCATCTCTTCTTGTTCGGTAATCTTTTCCTGTATTTTCGGCTGTTCATTTACAACCTCTTCTTCAAACACATTATCATCAAAAGAAAAAGTTTCCTGTTCGTTCATTTAGTTTCTCCTTATCCTTTTTACATTTACGACTTTTACTTACTTCTTTACGTCTATTGTTATATATACCGTCAATTTTCTCGTTCTTTAACAGCTCTATAAAACAAAAAGGGCAACCACATAGGCTGTCCTTATCGTCCTTTTTCTGATTTTATTGTAAGAAATCATTTGTCTGTAATCTCTGTTCATATACTTTTTTTATGTTACTGATAGATAATACGGCAACGTTATTTTTGAACTCTGGATACTCATGGCAAAAAGATTCGTAATACGTAATATCAATCAATATGTGGTCAAAACTTTCCTTTGACTTCGCAACATTATGCAATAAATCATCATTAAATTGTAGTATCGCTGATCGACAGAATAGCGCTCTGTTTTTTGATACGTCATATGATAATTTATCTATCTCACGTTTACTTTCTTCTTCCATTATCTCTATGTTTTCGACTCGATCTAATACGTCTTTATTTAATTCTCTACCGATTATACGAGCGATACAGGATAACGGATTAATCTCAATCGGCGCTATTTGTATAATGGATAATATTAATACAATAGCAATAGACAGATCTGAAATCCCTACGTTTATCCCTATCATTCGTATTAACTCCACTAACACCATGTTATCTCTTATTTTTCCCTTCTTATTCCATGTACAAAGATTATTATTCTTTTGTTCCTTATTACTTTATCTCATGTACACCAATCTTTATGCGTAAAGGGAATTACTACATATATTTATATAGTTATTATCTTTGTAACAAAAAAGAGGCCACGCCCTACAAAACGTGACCTCTTACCCCAATAATACTAAAAGAAAATCTACCACTTTAAGCTCGACATTAAGATCTTTACCCTACTAACAAAGGAATCACCACCACGAAATTCCCTTGCTACCATTATATATACACTATCACTTTTTGTCAATGAAAAAGCGGAGAGTATTTATAACTCCCCGCCCATCTTTTAATATCTTATTTTTATTTATTTTGTGTCGTAAATGTGAGTGTTAACTGCACCGTCACGAATCAAGTAAGCCGTGTCAACAGAAAGCGTCATCGTAATCTGTTTCTTGTCCCCAGAGCTATAGTCCATATCACCAAGGTCAAGAGTGGTAGGCCAACACCCTTCACACTTCCACTTACGCAACACTTCACCATTCGGGCCATACTGTACAATCATGCAGTCCTTTTTATAGTTAACTGCCCATCCAACTTTACCCGTTTCTGGATTATATACTTTCATTCTCCACTGCCACAGGATATTTTCTACGTCTGGCTCAATAAAGTCTTTTACCGCAACGGAGATATCATCAGTCGTGGATTTACCAGCAACCTTTACATTACTGTTACCATAATCAAGCTCTATTGCGTCATTAGATGTAGTAGGTAGGCCCGCACTATCACAAGCAAGCTCTATAATATCCCCTGAACTCATCGTGGAATTATTAGTAAATTCATCCAAACTAACTACAAATCTAAAGTTATTCGTCCTTTGAACTTCATAAGTAGAGTCATTGGACATAAAAGCTGCGTTTAATTGACTCATATTATCCTCTCCCCCTACTTATCAAAACTTGCGGAATAACCCATAATTTTAAACGTCAAGCTAATAAACTCAGCCGCTTTAATTGGCTTAACCGCTACTTCAATCGGCATGCGGTTGTTTTCATAATCTTGTGCCGTTGCAACTGTCTTTATCTGATATTCATAAATACCGCCGTTAACTTTAGCGTTCTGCAAAATCGGTTCTGCTGCACAACGCCACCGTTCCCACGTGGAGTCAAAATTCTGCTCAAACACAAAACCACGAGTTACACGAGCGATACTACGTTCTAAGTAACACATCAACCGACGTACGTTTACACGGTCAAGGGCTGTGGGTGTACGCTGCAAAGTCTTATTACCCCAGATAACAATACCATTAGAGATGAAATTAACAATACAATTTACAACGTTACGATTACCATATAAAGCATCACGTTCACCCTGTGTGGGCGACATTTCTACATTGATAGCCTTTGTCAAGCGACCTCTCTGTAACCCCGCTGGAGAATCCCAAGGATGCCCTACTTCATCATTATATGCATACTGTCCAGCTACAAACCCACTAGGCGGCAAGAACATATTTTTTGAAGTAAAACTATCATTAATTTCTACCCAAGGCCAGTACAACGCACCGAAAGATGTATCTAATCCACGCTGTGAAGTATAAGAGCCAGTACCGTTAGACCAATTGATCATTTCCTGTACACTCATACCTTTAGGCGGATCCACGATGAAGATACAATCACCACGACGTTCGCAAATTTCTAAACCAGCACGTACTACAGACATATCACTCCAACCACTAGCTGTCAATACATCAATCGTTACTGTTTCAGGATTAGAGAAGCTATACAAACCACCGCCTGATGTTTCACCTATTATATCACTAGCGGAAATACCAACTATACCATCATCCCCGCCACTAAATATAAGTGTATCTTCTTTATATACTACAGAATCATTTAAATCTACGCTACACTCAATTCGATTAGACCCGTTATTAATAATCTTCTCAACAAAACGATCACTCTTTGGGTCAAGAGAAAGACTATGCCAACGTTCAATCAATTGTCCATTTTCGTCTACTACGGTTACATCAAAGAACTTGTAAGAATCTATTGCACTAAAGATTGCGGAACATCCGTTAATCTTAGAGTCAAAGTATTTAGAAGTAAGCAAAATCTTATCTTGACCTTTCTTACCTGCATGTGCTTTTGACCCAGTTTCAGTTCCCTGTGTCCCTTCTTCTTTTCCTAACTCAAACGTTTTAGCTTCTACCGTACCAGCTGCCTGTACGTCTGCTCGAATCAGTTTGGACTTGGAATTGATAACAGCTTCTACATAGTTTTCTTCAGACGGTGTAAGAGTAAGATTTTCAAACTTTTCTTTCTCTTCACTGCCCGGCTTCTTAGCTTTGACGGTTACGGTAAATTTTCCGCCCGTCACTGCTGTCTGCTCTATCTGTAACCCGTTGCTGGCTTCGCCTATATCTACAGCTTTATATGTAATCTTATCAGTCCCAACTACACCAGCAGACGCCTTCGTACCACCACGCACAACACGAGTATAAAAAATTTGGTTAGCGTTTGTAAGTGCCATTAAAGCACTATACAACCCATACTCACCTTCAACAGGCTCACCAAATGTTTTTACTAGTTCCTGCTGCGACGTGATTAGCGTTGGTATTCCGATAGGGCCGAATCTTGCACCACCAACCATACCGATAATACATGTAGAAGAATCCACTACGTATTGACTATAATCAATTTCATTTAAGTATACGCCGGGACTCATCATTGTTACATTTGCCATTTACACGTATTCCCCCATTATTTAATATAACTTTGAATATCCTATGTATACTTAATTTAATCCTATCAAAAGTAAGTTTTTATTGTTCTCCATTCTATATATAACAAGCTTTATTTTTAGTTTTTTACGTTTCTCTCTTTCGTATCGTGATGTCAGTTTCTAATCTACATGTGGTATTATCGTATACTGACACCGTAGGAGTTTCTATGGTATATGGTAAAAACCCACAAAGAACATTTTTACTAGTCATTACAAAAACCATCCACGCAATTTTATAAGCGGAAGTATAATTAGACCCCACCCTTGATAACTGAACTTGAAAAGATATTTTACTCCCCTCATCCATAGTTGTTAGTTTTTGAAATACAGAAGTCAATTCTACCTTTCTATAAGACTCCTCAGGTGGGTCTATGTTTATTATGTAACTTTTTAACTCACATGAATACTCACCCTTTGGCATACCTAACGTTCTATCCTCTGTGTATTTATTCTCTTGAGAAGGATAGAATACATTAAAATACTTACCCCATATAAAATCATTAAATACTCTTATTTTTTGTTGTACGAAATATGTCCCTGTATTTCCTTCATTTGTGACTAACTTTACTGCTAAATTTGTTGTTGGTACTTTCTTTAACGCAGCATAGTATTCTTTACCGCCCTTTGTTATAGTGAGCGACGGCGACCCTACTTTAGTTTTATCCTCCGTTAATTCAAAAGACTGCTCTACTCCGCCTGATGTTTTTATTTTTATTTCTGGCATTTTATTTCCCCTTATATGCAAAAAAAGACAGCCTAATGTACTATCTTGTATTATCTTCTCTATTTTATTTATATTATACCCACTTTATCAAACTATGACCTAAATTCTTCAAACACATCTTCAATAGGATAAAATTTAAACGTCCCCTCTTTTTCTCTTCTCTCATAATCAATAATATCTCTTATATCTTCTATTTGCTCATCTGTCATTTTTATTACCCTTTTATAAATTTAACTCCTTATATAACTCTTCTGTGAGCACTGTTTATATAGTTCCTTCCTTTTCTTACTTTAAAAATTCATATGTCTTCGGCAAATCTTCTAACTGCTCCTCAATCCAATAATCTTCATCACCAACCAAACCGAACTTCTCTATAATTTCCTCATCTGTTAAAGTCTCTAAATCATGTATTCTTTCTAGTATTTCTTGATATTCTTTATCATTTTTTAAATCTTCACTAATATTAGTGTTTTCATTGTTATTATTTAAGTCATCAAGTATTCTATTTGCTTTATCTTTCATCACCTCTCACCGTCCTTTTGTGCATCCATATTTTAATGTATCTCAAATTCTATGCTTATCTTTTCTTTGTTCTATTCTTTAATCTCTTATATATGTGTTTTCTATCGTCTACCATTACAACTGAAACAATCAGGATTCTATCTATAATATCAACTACAATTCTATAATTTGAAAACCTATAACTCCAAAAGTCAGAGTATGGCCCATTTAAAGACTTTCCCATCTTACGAGGATTATCTATATTATCTAAAGTACTCTCTATCCAATCAACAATCTTTCTTTTTATATTTGGATCTAATCTCTTTAAGTCCCTTTTTGCTGCGTCTTCTAACTTAACTTTAAACATAACTATAATCCTAACTCTTCTCTTATTTCATCTAAAGAGTATAACTTTAAATTTCCTTCTTTTTTTCTTTTCTCATAATCTAAAATTCTTGGTAAATCTTCTATCTGTTCATCTATTGTATAATCCTTATCATCAACTAAATTAAACCTTTCTATAATCTCTTCCCTTGATAACTTCCATATAGAATTAATATCCTCTAAAATACTTTGATACTCTTTGTCATACCTTAACTCTTCACTGATATTAGTCTTCTCATTATTATTCAAATCATCAAGTATTCTATTTACTTTATCTTTCATCATTCATCACCCCTTATTTTATAATCCATACTCCTGAAACAACTCTTCTATAGGACGAGAAGTGATTTTCCCTGCCTTTTTGTCTTTCTCATACTGACGCACAAGCTCTAGATCATATATAGTTTCTTCTAGCGTAAATTCGTCTTCTTGCATTCCACCAACAACTACTTTTAATTCCTCTGTTGTAATACCCCTTATTAATCCGTTTAATTCTCTATATGCTTCTCTTCTGTAATATACCTCTACAACCTTAACAGTCTTCTTGATGTCATTAATTATAACAACTATTCTATACTTACCTACACGATATCTCCAAAGCCCTCTGTAATTGCCTTTTAAAGCTTTTCCATGTGACTTAGGATCTACATCACTCTCTACATATAAATCTATCCACTGTACTATTTTCTTTTCTACTGATTTATCTAACTTCTTTAACTTCTTTTTAAAAGTGTTTTCAATGACAACACTATACATAACTATAACCCGTATTCTTTAAGGAAATCCTCTGCTGTCTGTGATTTAATTTTGCCCGCTTTTTTATCCTCAAAATACTGACGCACAAGCCCTAACGCATATAAATCCTCAGCTAAAGTATGCTCATCATCTTTACTTAAGCCTTTAATAATTTTGTTCGTGTCTTCTTTCATGATATTTTATCCGCCCATGTATTATCTTACCTATTAATTTGTTTTTCTACATCTTCCCATGTTTCACTGTTAAGTACAATCTCTCTATATCGTTTAGCTCCCCAAGAGTCCCACGGCGTATTAAATCTACCCGTAAATCCATCCTCACTTACAGCAAATGAGAATTTCTTTTTACCTATCTTTGTGTAATATGCGTCTACAGTCTTTGTCGTGAATCTACCTAAATCAAGAATGTTCGCTACCGTTGAATCTGTCCTTGTTGCATATAATTTTGCTCGTCCGCTAGCGTCCACAAACATGATAGAATCCTGTAAGAACTTTTCTCCCAATTTCTTACCCAACTTTAACAACATTTCACCCTCACTAGCAGAACAATAAGCAACTACACTCTCTTCCTCTACTTCTACATTTTTACCGTCTACGGATTCTACATACCCACCTTTTATCTTATTATATCCAAAACCCATAGACCTTAACTCTTTACATAATGCTTTATTATCTTTTTTGTTTGTTGCTAAGTCGTTTTCACTCCTAAACGCCGTAATAAACAAACAACATTCTTTTCCAATATGCTGATACAATCTCCCTAAACTTGCCTCATTTACTTCATTTAAACCCTCAAGAATCTTATTTACTTTGTTATCCATTTCTATTTCCTCTCCTCTTCACACACTACACTAACTAACTCTCTTACCTATACATAATATATCACAATTTTATAACAGTGTAAAGATCTATTTTTTAATATATCCGCCTTTTTCGCCTACGTTACGCATTATCTCGTCATAAGACCGTACCCCAGGTGATATCCCGTCTGTGTAATCACCATGCTTTGAACTATCATCTTTACCTGGTACTACTGGCTCTAAATCATCCACATGTATTATTATCTTTTCTACTTTCCTACCTTCGTCTACTCGGTAAATATATGCATGGTCTACCTCAAGTGTAAATGATAACCGATAAAACCTATTCATTTCATTAAATCCCGATATGTCTGTATTGTCCGTCACAGAGTCATCTACGTTTACTTGAAATTCCTGTATTTTATTCCCTATATCCATGAAATTTACACGCAAATACGGACGCTCAAAAAACTCCATCAGTAATTCCGCTACCATACCGTCACACACGTCTCTCTTTGTTGCGTACACATCTATCTGATATTGTAGCGTAACTGGCAATGAGTGTACTTTTACAGGCTTACCACCAAACTCTACACCCTCTATATTATCCGCCTTAAAATTAGTCCATCCTCTTCGCACCTGACTGTCATTGTAAACATCTCTACCAATAGAAAAATCTAGCAAACGATATATCCCGATGAAAGGCATTAGTATTTGTCCTTGATGTTCTCTTGCGTTCACGATAAACTGCTCATCTGGTGACGCATAATATGTTTCATCATATAAGCTGTGTATCCTATCATACATTGCTAAATCATACATAAAAAAAGCACTATGCACGGTTTTTATTCCCCTTCCCTATATAAAGTTACCTAAAACTTCTTTTCGGCCGTCAAACGCAAAAATACGGCGATTTTTTGATATGTATGATTCAACCTCTTTCCTGTTTATATCATACGTTATCATACCCAATTCTTCTTTTGTTCTTTCCTCTACGTTTATTACATACCCTTTGCTATCTTTAATATACAGGAACTCATTTAACCCCATCCTGCTTAATTCCGTTTCTATGAATGAGATGAATCCGTCCCGTTTCTTTGCGTTATATATCATGTAACCTTTTGCTACTTTACCTTTTTTATACAACTCTACTTTATCATACCCATACCCGTTCATGACTAAATCTTCTTTACATATCAACCTATCCCCTTTTGACACGTCCGACACTTTAATAATAACTATATCCTCTCCATTATCTATGTGACGATATAATCCGTTTACTGTTGATATGTTTTCATGTATTTTTGTTTCCATTGTTTTTTACTTTTTGTATCTCCCTATCTACGCACAAACTTCATAGCTTTTATATACTGCTTACTTCGTGCCGTCTGATATAATACATATAATTTACCCATTTTATTAGCCTTACTCAACTCATTTAAATACATTCTATAATACCTGTCTATATGCTTTCTTACATACGCTAATATAGGTCTAAATAGTGGTCTTGCGGGCATTGTTTTCTTTCCATGTATTGTACGTCTATTTGTCCCATACTCTACATACCTTGCCACGTTATTTACTCGTAATCCTGTCTTTTTATACTTTACGTCTTGCGGGAAACCAACGCCTAAGAAATTACCCTTCTTATACACCGTGATATTCTCTTTCATATATCCTGTCGCTTCCCATATGTTAAGTGAGTAATTCATCCTCTTTTTATACGTTAAGTACGATACCGTCAACGGCGCCCACTTTGTACCTTTATATCGTTGCGTGTCTATAGCTCTTTCAAACTCCTTAGCTAACTGTATCGCCATGTATATCTGAAAGTCCTTGTATTGTGATGGTGATAATTCTCTCCTGATATACTTCACACCCGGTTTAAATGTATACCCTGTTACCGTGTTTATGATTCCGTCTATGTAAACCATCCTGTGTATTTCATGGCGTATCTTCATCCTATCTACCCCTTAATAGTTAAACTTGCCGCCACGTTTTTTCTTTTCTTTCTCCATATCTGTCTCTTCTTTCGTTTCCTCTTTGTTCTCTGCCCCTAATTTCTTTTTAGGCTTTTTCGGTATCTTATAATCTTCTATGAAATCAAAGTTATCAATATATTTACATCCTTCTACCGCACCAAATGTTGTTTCTTCATTTAACTCTGCTTCCGTATAATTCACTACGTTATTCTCATTCTTACCCTCTTGCAATGTTTTACTATATCTGTCCTCTGCGTCTTGATTGTCTACTATCGTGTTTACATATCCGTCATGGTCATATTTACGCCAATCCCTTGACTTATCATATTCCTCGTGATATCCATCTTCTCTTTGCTTTATCATATATTCTGTATGTCTCGGTCTTGTTTCAGAACGCTTTAAGAAATGTTCCCCGTTTAATTCTATCATTGTAAAGTCATTCAGTCGTTCAGGAGCCAACTTACACACCCAATGAACACCATATACACTATCCATCTTCTTGTCTGTTACCCTAAACGCTGCGGCCTGTATTTCTCCATAATAATGTACCCTTACAATTGAATTTTCCTTTACGTCTAATAACTCTTTTGTCGTCCAGTCTTTATACATCGGCAAATACAGTAATTCAGGCTTTTCCTCATCATCTGTATACCAACCCAAATTCTTCAACACTTTTACTTTCGGAGCGTCGTCAAATATTACTGGTAAATAAATAGGCGCTTCCCACTCTAAATTTAAGTCCTGATTTAAATCATATTTCTCTGACCTGCAATTATAAAAATCTACTGTTATACCTGTTGACAAAGCCGCCTCATAAAACATACGCCTTTGTAACTCTATATCATCATTTATTATTACTGGATTATTAACTACATGCTGTCTTTCAAGCATATATCTCCACTGTTTATTATGCTCTTTTGCCATATCCGTTCCTTCTTAAAAATATAGTAACTTATTATATATACCACGTCTACTATAATATATAACCTACCACTACCCCATACAAATGAAAAAAGAGCCGAAATTAATCGACTCCCCTCTCTATATCTTACTCTTTTTCTTATCTTCTTTGCTTAATATTGCAAGTCTTTGTATCGTACGCCGAACTCTATTGCCTCGTCGTAACTGTTCATTACAATATCAATATGATCCGTGCTTCCTTCTCCGATTCTATCTCCCACCTCATACTGCACGCCGTCTAAATAAATGATCGTCCCTAGTGGTAGAAAATCACACGCTACGTATCCCTCTTGAATCCATAACCCATTCGCCATGTACCCGCCGCACTCATAAGGTGTATACGCTGTACATCTCACGTCATATGTGTTCCCTAAAAGAGGAATGCATAACATAAATAAAAGAAACACGAACTTTGTAATGAATTTAGGCATCAAATGGCCCCCTTTCGTTTTTCGGTATGTTTTTGTTACGCATCCTCAGGCCTTGCCGTTAGTACCATTTTTTGACAATCCCTAGCGCAATAACATACGCAACCTTGAACTAAAGTACAGTCACTCTTCGTCCTAAGACTCTTGTATCTTATCATGATTTACTTTATATGTCAAATTTTCACTTCAATAAATAAATCATGTTCTTATATATAATTTATTTGTATCCTTTTCTAACTCACGCTTTTACACATACAAAAAACATCCTCTAGTCCACTCACTAAAGGATGTTTGCTCTATTACCACTCTTTTTCAACAACTGCGATTCTTCCTTTTTCTGTCACTTCCACTCGTTCAATGTAGTAACTCTCTTCTTCCTCTTTGTCTTTTTCTAACCCGCTTTTTACTTTTTCTGCCTCTTCTTTTGTTTCTACTATCCCTAATAAAGAATCATTACGTTCCCCTCTCTGCCTTTTTATCAGATAGTAAGTTTTCCGCATATCTTCCGCTCCTTAACAATACATCTCTTCAAACACGTCAAATCCATGTGATTCGTTATATATTCGTTGTTTATTGATAATTTCTCCGTCGTCAGCAAGCTCATATCTATCAATTGCATACCTTTCTGCATTGACTTCTTCTTCATCTAACTTACTTAACAAATCATAATAATCCGTGCAATCTCTCATGCTAACAGTTTCAATAAACTCATCTTCCATAATTCCACTAATTTTATATTTCTTATCCATTCTTGCCTTATAATTATCTATGGCTTCTCGGACTTTCTTTATTCCTACCTCTTAAGTACGGTCTAAACTTCTTTTAATCTTTTTAATGCCTCTAAATCCTCTGAAATGTACATTAGTTCCTCATTGTACGTATCTTCCCAACCATAGCACCGTTTTAATTCATAGATTATTTTTATCGCTTTTCTCATTTATCTTTTGTGTAATGTAAAATATATTGAAATTATTTTAACTTATTCTCTGTCTCCACATCTCTCAAGGTCATAGTAATTTGTAAACCCTCTATCTTCTTCATACATTCGGCTATACTTTACTACTTTACCGTTTTCGTTTACACCATATTCTTCTACAAAATACCTTGTGCACTCTGGAAGTTCTTTATTCACACAATCACACTCATATGCCAAATCTCTATATTCTTCATAGTCTTCGTCATTAATTACTTCATATAAATCTTCGATCTCTTTACTTTTTATCTTATATTTATTAAATAATTCTTCTTCCATTTCTTTAATTTTTTTAGTTAATGCTGCTCTGTCCTGTTCTTGTTTTTCTTCTAGTTCCCTTTTCTTATTTACCGCTTTATCTTTTTCCTTGAAGATATACATTAAGTGTTCGCCATAATCTTCATAATCTCCATTTGCGCCTAATACATGATATTCAAGTTGCATAATAATTTCTCCTTATCTGCCTAATAATATCTTTGCACACTCTTCTATGGCAGGTTTCATAACTTCGTTGCCCCTGACGGTAAAAAACACACCCACTAACAATAACATTATACCAATTATTACATCCCTCTTCAATAGTTTTATCCTTTTTATTCGGATCTTTTATTACCTTGGCCTTAATAAACCCCAAAAACATAGCAAATACTATAATACCCATATGAGAGATAAAAATAAACTAGTATAAAAAGCATACTATATCACATGCATATATTAACCACTGTGATATAATCGGTTCTATTTCTTTATCTCCTTAGAATTTATATCCGTTTTTAATTAATTCCCTGTAAGAGCAATCCATATACGGAATTAACTTTCTATCGTGTACATCCCCACTCATCTCACAAATATAATACCCCGGTACTGACGGTCTATATCCGCTCGCCTTTGCATAATCAGGATACCCTTGAAAACTTGCTTGATATATATCCCAACACTGTTTAGCGACTGGCATTTTTACGTATTTATTATGCTCTATCATAATCTTCGGCCGTGTGCTTGGTTTGTGTCTATGCTCATACCAGTTTGCGTCAGCCGAAAAATAATCATATGCTCCCTCCGTTGTCTTGTGTTTATGGATTATATGATGTACGTATAGATTCTTATTTACATTAAAGTACACGATACCCATACTACCCTTATACAAACTCTTATCACCCAAGATTGCCGCTATAACTGCTTCTATCGTGATAAAAGTTTCATTATATACACGTTGCGGATGATTCCCCGACAATATACCAATAAGTTGATTGTTCTCATATAATGGTTTTATATCTTCCACTAATGCGAATATTTGGTCACTTCCATTAGCCCACTCTTCAATCGGTACGCCTTTAGAGTTTCGTGTTGTTGTATTCGTTGAGTCTCCGCCCACTATTACTTTACAACGCTCCCCTAAACTTAACAGGAATTTTACCGTGTCTTGTAAGTATTTCCTATCGTTTAATCCTTCATGTATATCACTTAATACGACAAGAGCTGCTTTATCTCCGTGCACTCTTGTCCTCATCACATGCTCTTGATATGACTCCGTGATGATGTCCACTTTATTCATGTGCCTTTATATCCTCGTTTTTCTCAAGTTTAGTCCTTCTTATACTCTTATATATGCACTTATCTTTAGTAGTTTAGCTATTGAGTCACTTTTTCCATTCTATCTGTTATTACTACACTATATACTCTTTGCGGAACTTCATTGAAAGACACTATCGTATTATCAAGGAATTTTACTACGTACGTATCGTGTATCATATAATTTCCTTTTACTATAGCGTCATATAAATACTTTCCGCTCTTTTCAAATGCTCCTGCTTCTCGTGTGTTATAGCAGATTAAGTACTCTTCTCTAAATCCTTTCTCTTTTAATATATCATTGTACTCTTTTAATACATCCTCTACTTCTAACGAATATATATCATTTACTACTTTCTTTTTTATCTCACCCATAATTATCATCCATACTTTTTAATGTGCTCTAACGGAATTGTATTTTTGTTCCTTTTTCCGTTTTATTTCCTACCAACTCACTGATATTACTTTCTCGTTCTCCGCTGTTTTATATCCGTTCTTTTGTAATTCTTCTATTAACTCTTCGTCAATATATTCATTGCCGCTCTTCTTAATAACTGTATGACGCTTCCCCTCACGCTCAGCTGCTTTAATTGTATATCGCATCATGTCTTTGTCTCGTTCCACTTAATCACCTCTTTAAATCAGTACATCAAACTTTTCATCAAACTCTCGGTAATTATACGCTTCTACTACTCCATCCATACTTACCACATAATCACCAGGATTTACACTTACATCAATTGAATATTTCTCTTGCTTGATTCTAATATACAAAATACCACGTTTCCATGTCAATTCATTCTTTGCGTTATAAAAGTTTACGTTCTGTCTAATCCATCCGTAATTTTCAGAGTCAAATCCATTGTAATTAAAAGCTTCACATTTCAATCCGTCACTCTTTCGTACGCAATTGATTTTTTCCATCTGTTTCTCCTCTCTTTTATCACTCTTTAACTTTTACTATTTGATATACCACAAATAAATAAACTATACTTGTACCTAACAAACCTAACCTATCTATATACTGTAAATCATATAACACTACATGTATCCATAACATCCACAAACACGCCACACTATACGTCACTTTCATTATCTTACTCATTTAAAAGTCAAAGTTCATATCATCAAGATCACTGAAAGCACTTTCCATACTTGCCACACCGTCTGCACCGAAACTATCATTCATTCCCTCTTCTGACATGAACACATATGCCTCACCATCTGCGTATACCGTTGCTGGTTCATACATTGTTTCACCCGCTCTGTTCTTTAGTATTTGTACCTGTGCTGACTTTCTCGCCTTTAAATCCTCACTTGTGTATGTGGTGAATACCCTTGCACTGCCACGCTCCAACTCGTTCGCATCAGCCAGACAGGTTATATCATATCTTCCTTCATTCTTATTCGCTTTCTGCCACGACGTTCGATTTATCTGTGCCAGTAGTATCATCGTGAGCTGTCTTACTTTTTCTGTTCCATCCTCTAGGATCTCTTTCTTAAAATTCTGCCCTAGCCGTCTAAAGAATGTTACGTATGAGTTTATTTGAGAGTTAGCGTCATATGTTATTCCCTCTCCACTGAATTTACACAACTGAATATAATCAACTATCACCGCATCAAGTTTTCCGCCTAATTTATCATCTACTTTCTCTAATACAGCGGAAATCTCACCAAAACTAAATGTCTTAAAGTCTGACTCATCCAGTATTACAATCTTTCCTCTATGATGTATATTCCCTTCATCATCTTTATAATCACCTTTTAAATCTGGCTCTACAACGTTAAATACATAATCTTCCTCATCCGCCGTCATTCTACACCGTCTCATCTTATCATGTGAAATAAAATTATACTTGTTGAATTTTGTTTCGTATGAGTGACATGATAATAAGTTCCAGTTCATATCTTCTTTCGGTGTTTCCAGTGACAAGTACGCTATATTATATCCTAAGTAATACGCATTTAATCTCGCTATATTTAATGCCATTGTCGTATTATGAGTTACGTACCCATTTAAACAATATGTAGGTGACCCGTCTACTGTCAAATCATACATATAACATCTTGATTTTTCTATCTTTGTCACTTTGTTCCATGTAAGTTCAGCCTCTGTTATTTCTTCACTCTCTACAGTAAACTTTCTATCTTTTGTGATCGTGTATTCTTTATTACCTGACGTGCCTTGTATTACGTGATATTTAGTCACAAAGCTATATACCTCGTTACCTACTATTTCTTTTAGCCTGTTTAATGACCTCTTACCGCACACGTATACTTGGTCGCCGTCTATAGCAACTGATACACCCATGACAGATAATAACTTACTTATCCCTAATAATGTCTTTTCATTCGTTGAGTAAATAAATATATTGTTACCACTCTTACATCCGTTCGTTGCAAATACCCCTCTTATAAAATATTCCCAACAAACTTCGCTCTCTTTGTATATCTCTTCCGTAAATTCTTTCTGTCCGTGTACTAATAACAGTCCGTATAATCTCCAGTAATCAACGTTTCCCTTATTCCCCTCATGTGTTGACTTCTTCAAAGACTGTACTACTTTATCTCCTATGGCTAACTCTTGTGCTTCTTTCCACTCTAGCCCTTTTTCTGTCAACACCCTAAACCTATGTACTGGTGATGTCTCTATCGGTATACCTGCTATGCTTATGATATATGAGTCTTTTTCTCCCTCATCATGTACAGCAACCAACTTACGCATTCCATATTCCGACTGTACCTCTAACCCCTCATTAATGCCGATGTTATAAATCTCTTTCATTGTCAACAATCCTTGATTAGTATACACCCGTTCATTTTCTGATACGCACTTCATGTGGCTAGTAAATCCCGCTATTGTTGTTACCGTACCTGTACTCATTCCGCCTATTTTATCATCTATTTCTTTTATGCCCGTTTTTAATCCCACAGGTCTTAGTTTCTTATTCTCGTAATCTTGCTTACTTTGTATTTCTATCTCTATATCTTTTGCTTTGTTTCTGTTGGATAGTGCCGTTAGCTTCGTGAATTCCTGTGCTATCTCGTCACTTATCCCTTGTTTCCTTACTATTTCATTTAATTCCTCAAGCCGTCCCGATATATACTTGTTTACTCTGTTATCAATAAAATTAAAGATATATACCCTAAAATCATTTATATCAATCTCTACACCTGACTCTAATACACCTTTTTGTAATCCATCCTCTTCAAACGCCTGCTCAAATAGATGTATACTCGGTGTTTCTCCCGATACCTCAAACGACTTAATGATAAATTTAATGACTTTCGTTTCCGTTTTTGACAGTATATTATCTATCTTATAATTCTTCTTGTAATTTGACGCCTCTTCCAATAATAACGTCAAATAATCCACATAATACGGATCACTCTTACCTAAACTTGATTTAAGTATATTTATCATTGCTTCACCTTGTGTTCTTTATTTTTTCTTCTTTAGTATATATCCGTCAAACTCGTTCTCTTTTGCCTGTTTTGTATTTCTCTTCGTGTGCTGTTTAAATCTATCAAATCAAACCCTTTTTCGTGAGTGTATGCGTAATATAACTGCTTGAATAAGTTCTGTTGCATCATATCAGCTACCTCACCCCTAAAAAATACCCAGTTTAATTTGTCTTTTCCTCTCCCAATACGACTCATTATCAAAGACAGTGCCACGTTCATATTCTTCATTACCGTCATCGTCTTATCAATATACAAACACAATACGTCGTGCGTTATGTCCTGCTCTGACCACATACGCTCTTCGTCTGTTATGTTTATATTATCTGACTTAGCGTTACCCATATAGATATCCTGTATGTTTAAGATATTACACAAATAATATGACTTTAACGTCTTGCACTTACCGAACATACTCAAAAACAGCTCTTTGTGTATATCTTTACTTCCCACAAACAGCACATTTTTTGTCACGTCTATATTCAATGTTTTCGGCAATGTATCTAATAACCGTCCGTACGCCTCTTTATCTTCTTTTAGCCTGTCCGTATCTACCAACTTTTTATAGTGTATCAGGAAATTCTTTGTATGAAAGCTCTTATCATATATTACCCGTCCGTACTCGTCCACTTACACATTCTCCTCTCACACTAACATATTTCTTCTATTATATCATGAATATACTCAATATGACAACTATTGATATAAGACTAAATATAGACGATAATACAAAAAACACTTTAACCCGTCTTGATAATAACAGCTCTCTATCTTCTTTTAATAACTCAACTATTACATTTAAATAAATAGCCGCTAATATCACCAGTACAATAAAAAATATTCCGTTTACAATACTTTCTATTACGCCGTTCATTTTTTATTCTTCACTTTCTAATATCTCTTCCATTACTTTTTTCTCACCTTGTATCATTTGTGCTTGCTTTAATAAGAACACGCACATATCAAGCTCTGTTACGACTCTGTTATATCGCTCAAGCAATTTGTTCTTATCATAATCACTCATGGTATGGATAGCCTTTAATCCCTCTTCTACTGCGTCCATCCGCTCTTCTACCATTTCTCTATGACCTTTTACCCACTTTAGTTCCATTTTTATCTCTCCTTTTATTCACACACTAACTCTTCTATCTTTGCTATCTCTTTTACTTTATCCCATTCATCTTTTACTTTAACTACTCTATCCGTCAAATCTTCATACTCTACGCCATGGTCAATTCTTGCTCCATATACTTTGTGTTCCTCTTTATCCACTACCGCATATGTATACTCATTATCTTTTATATATTGCGCAAGTTCTAAAGCCCCCACGGTACAATCTTTTTCTTTCTCGTATTTCTCTTTGATATACCGCTCTACCGTTTCACTTATCTTTCTATACCTCTCCAAAGCCTTTTCCATTCGTTCATTCATTTTTTTTATTCCTCATCTGATTATATACTCTATCATATTTACTATTCCACTAGCTATCAAACTTAGAAACACGTATATCAAAAGAAACCCTAATATACCGCTCACCATTATAAACATTAACATTAGTATCATTACTATAAACACTACCGCAATAAATTCCATACCCTCACCATATCAGCTGTAACGCATGTACTATCACGCTCACCATTACAACTACAATAGATAATAACACACTTACCTTCGTATAATACATCGTATATATACCCAAATTACGTGTCTTTGTTAATGAGTATACAGCACTTACTACCAATATCAAAAATACCCACACGCTACTACCTAACAACTCAATAACTCCCTTTATATAGTCCACACGCTCACCCCTTATACATATTCCAACTTAGCTACACACTCTAGTATCTTCTCATGTAATGCAGTATTTAATGTGCTATCATATATTTTCTCAATGACCTTTTTTGTATCAAGCTCCATATTAAAGATAAACACGTCATCATTCACATACACATCAAAATCTTCTGTTGTGAGTTTCCGTTTTATTTCGTCTTCTATTCGGTTTATCTCACTTATAGCATGACCGCTTAGCCCTTTTGTATCTTGTCTTTTTGCATACCCCAACAACACATTAAACTCACACTCTTTTACTTCTTTTTTATACCCATCCGCTTTTATATAATACGTGATCTTATTCCTGAACGTTACACTGACGATATGTTCCGTATTATAATATACTCCCTCTAATCGTATGAATTTACTCATTGTTCCCTTTATCCTTTCTGACCCGTTCCATGTTCTCTTCCATTACGGTTCTCTTTCTGTATACCCACTCTTCCATTTCTTTTACTATATCTTCTTTTTTCTTAGGCTCAAACATTACAAAATCACTTGAGATATAAACCAACACATCCCCTAATACTAACCCAGAAATCACCGCACCAAATGTCAATGTGTCTAACTCTACTCCTGTCTTTATTGTCTGTTCCATTCGATACGCCACTTCATCATAATGTGTTATCATTAACTGGTTCATAATTTTTAATTTCATTGAATCATCAGTATTATATTCTGTTGCAAAATACCCACCTACCGCATCATTTATCGTTAGTGTGTCTCCAAACCGTCCCGCCGCCACTTTCTTACTCACTGATTCTATTATGCTTACTATTAATACGTCTGAGCTTATCGGTAACATCATCTTATCCTTTGTCCTCTCTTTTATATTTCTACTACCTTATAATCTTTCTTATATCTATTAAACCGATACCCTAACATCCTTAACTCATCCGTAATGTCAATGATATCTTTTTTCTTACCTACTCGTGCCGCATATTTATCTACACTATACTTGCTTTCCATTATAATCATATATCCGTTATCTTTAAGCCACCAGTCAAAGAGTTTAGCTAATCTGTTTTCTTCTCCCTCTAACTCTTCTTCCTGTTTCATCTTTTCTACGTCTCTTTTAATAAACTCCAGTATTTCCCTATGTTCTTTGTACGTGTCTTGTGCTTCTTCCCACGGCCAGTCCTCTTTTTTACCTACTCCGCACAGTTTAGACGTTGAGCCATTCCACACGACAAGATGATGTTTTTCCAGCTCTATATCCATCTTATCTTTTATGCTCATTGTGTCTACCCAGTGTTGCATTTCTTTATCCAGCTTAGCCATTCTTGTGATTTGGTTTGACGTGATATTATATACCTCTTTACCTAATCGAAATATTTCATCCATTATACCACGCACACTAAATACAGCCTCTCCGCCCTCACTGTGCCTCTTCTTAAAACGGTTCAGTCCTACCTCTAACCGCTTCATTTCTTTTCTTGTAAAATGTCCGCTGATTAATTCAAATTTTCCTCTCACAGATTCTATATTTATAAATGAGTCTTCTTTACTAAACTCTAACGGATAATGTTTTACATAGGATTTACTCTTTCTTGTATACGGGCTTTTACTCCTTGTGATATAAATCGCTTTGTTATCGTCACTCAATAACTTATCTACATCAAAGTATACAAGCTCATACCCTTTCTCTTTTAACTCTTTTAAGCACTCAAAGCAATACAAATCTTCTACTACTGGTTTATGACCTTTTTGTAATTGTCTTACTTTATTATAAAAATCAGCTATGAGCATATGAGTTGATACAGACCACTCTTCATATCCCGTAACCCTAAACGCTGTATCTATTGTGTCTATATTAACGCCCACATAACTGTCTTTTCGTATCTCATCTACACCACTTGATGCCTGTACTGCCAGCTCACGCACCACTTTTAGTACATCTTCCTCTGTTTCTACCTCTTCTATTAACGCTCTTGACGCTACATTAACCGCCTCTCTATTTAGCATGTGTTCTATCTCATCCATACGATACTGGCTGTTATCTCTTCCTTTAATTCGAAACAGCAACTCACGTAAATGGCCCACTGGATAATACCCTTTGTAATCTTCACCGTCTTTTTGCATGCGGATTTTCTTATTCTCTCTATCACACAATACCATTACGTCTTTATCCGTTTTATCATACCACCCACGTACACTCTGGTATCGTTTCCTTGCGTTTTTCTTTCCGTTTACTATCTTTGCTTTTTGTGCTTTATTAATATTCATCTTTAGCCCCTCTTTTAAATGTCTCTCACGATGTCGCTCAAGTAACACCACAAATAACCCCTTAAGTTGTTTATCCTCTTATTTTACACACCCGTCTATCAACTGTTCTATCTCTTCTATTGTCGTGTATTTCTTTCTGTTCTTCCATTCATAAATATCTCTCAAGGTTATATCATACACGTTCTTACCCAAACATTTCTCTATCCCTTTTTCATAATCTTCCACTACCACATCCAACGGTATCAACACGTTCTTCTTGTACCGTTTCTGCATCCTGTTATTAGCTTCTTCTATGGCTCTTCCTTTTATCTCTTCCATCTTTCCGCCATCCCATTTATACATTCCCTTTTTGTGCTTACTGTCAAACCATATATATCCATATCCTTTTTGTAGCATTCCCTTTAATTCAAAATACAACTCTACATCATTTTCCGTATACGTATATTCTTTATGGTTTTTCCGTACCATTAGCTTTAAATACGTTAAGAAATTATCCGTATATACTATTCCCTCTTCCATATGTATCGTTTCAAGTATTTCGTCTAATCCCTTCTCATACACACCTTTTACATGTACACACTTCTCACGCTCATACTCTATATTACCTGTCCGTTTTGTGTACTCTTTTGCCGCCTTGATAAATCCTTTCAGCTCTTCCTCTTCCATACAACTCACGACCATGGCTGACGCTTTTGTGCTTATGTCTCTTCTTAGTACATAATCTAACGTTTCCATTACCGTTAGCTTTCTCAACGTCCGATACACTTTCTCTACACCGAACATTACACCTACCGCATTTAACAGTACTCGTCTTGTTACGTCTACGTGTATCATTGAACCGTCTTGATACTCTAACCCTAACAATCTCTCTCCGCCCACATGCAACTGCTCTACCTTTTCTAACTCACGTACTTTACTTATGACTTTCTTATAGTCTTTATACCCACTCACTAACTTTTTTACACGCTCATCCGTCTTTTCTATCAATTTATCCCGGTTGTCTTCTTTATTGATTCCCCATACCGTATTATCAGCCATTATTTTCTCTTCCCCTTTTTCTTCTGGTTTTTTATGTACGCTAATCTTCTTTTTAAGTATTCCTCTTCATCCATTTCCTCTATTAAATCGTCATGTGAGTAGATTTGTATATACTTCAATGGACTTCCGCAAATGAAATATATCTCTTTATTCTCCTCATCTATCGTCTCCCCAAAAGGCCCCGGTACATACATTCCTAAAGAGAAATCTACCAACTTATAATTATCTTTCCCGTCTATCTTATTTTCGTATCTCTCTTTTACGAAATCTAACCACTCTCTATTTAAATTGCTTATCTTTCGTATTCTCCCTCTTTCTTCCCCAATAATAAACTCTTCTTCTTTTTCTTTCGGTATGTCCTCCCTGTTCATATAAATATTGTAATTATCAGTCTCTACGCTCTGGTCATTATATCCCTTATTCCTGATAAACTCCTTTGCCAACTCTTTACGCTTTTCATGCTCTTTCTCTAATATCTCATACACTCTCCATAATTTACTTTCCTTATGTGCTATGTAATATCCCAATCCGTTTACTCCTCTCTTCTCAACTCTACACCATCTTATTCACTACTTATCTTTCGTTTTTTATTCTTTCCCTTTAACTATAACAAAAATAGACGCCTGATTCAACCCCCAGCGCCTATTTATATATCTTTCCTATATCTTATTTTCTCATCTCCTCATTTATCCTATGCGTAATACTTCAATAACTCTTTATCTATCTCTTTTTTCTTTCCCTTTTTATATGCTCTACTGTACGCACTCTCTTTATGTTGTATATCTTCCAGTATATCAAATGGCGACGTCTGTCTTATCTCTCGTATCAAACTGTCCAATATATATCGCTCGTCTTCATCTATATCTAATACACTTTCTCTTGTATTTATGATTCGTCCCATTCCATATTTAGCATACCGATTAAATACTTTCTCTATTACAGGCCCCATATCCCACGCTTCTATCTCTTCTTCGTATGCTTCTTTTTCCATCCCTTATAAATATACTCCCTGCACGTAATACAATATCATCTGTAATTGCATATGCGTTACAGGTTCTCCCTCTTTGTTACTTACCCACGTTATGTATTCTGCTAACTTTTGTATATCCACTTTCTCCTCATCTCCTTTGTTAGACTCTTTATTTACTGTTCCATGACGGCCTTTCTGTATTCTTTATATCTTCCTGTACTTTATCAAATAATCCGCCATAATCCTTTACCACTGTTGGGCTGGATTCGTCAAAGCCTCTGAACGGTTTGTAGTATTTAGCCGCTTCCTCATCACTCATTTCATGGAATGGGTCACGCTGGAAGAATACCATCGGCTCTTCTTGGTTAAATGCATGCGGATCAAATTTATATACCTTAATCACTGTCCTTTTAAACGGTGCTAATACTTTATGTATCCCTAACACGTACTTCATGTTCTCCATTATGCATCCGTCTATCTTCTTCCATTTCCAGTCTACTTTCTTAAATTCGTTCCGCTCTTCTAACCTACACAACTTACGCCATCCGAAATATGCGTTACTCTTTTGATGCTCTGTCATTATATATCTGGCATACTTATCCATTAACGTCGTGCCCATATAATCCAAAAAGCTGTCTAGTATATGCTTAGTCGGTATCTCTATTCCTCCATCCGTTTCCATATACTCCTCTATTACCATCATTTCATCGTCGTTCTTTATTATCTCTTCTATCGGTGTCAGTTTGTCCCCTTCTATTTCCCATGACCCAAATACGATACCCGCTTTTGTCGGCTTATAAAATGAATATCCGTTATCTATCATCCATCTCAATTTCTTCTCTACTCGCTGATATAACTCATTCGTTGTATAAAAGTCCATGTCTCGCACACCCTCTGGCATTAAAGGTCTGTCTTGATCAGGATAATATAGTAATGTATCAAATGCCATTGTTTTCCACCATTCTCCACTTTCGCTCTTTTTTATACCTTTTTTAGGGACGATTCACCACTTTACACGAATCCCCTCTCTCAAATACGTGTGTCAATAAATTCATCCCCCACTCACCACCCACTTTTGATGATGCGGTACTCTTAGTCACTTATACTCTCTTTTACTTACATTCACTCTTTTACTTGCTCTCTTTTATCTATATATTCTATCTATTAAAAAGAGTGATACATAGCTTATCCACTACATATCACTCCCCTTATTACTCTATTAATCCCTTATCTATGACGTCTTGTACATAATCCTTCAATAATATCTGTTCTTTTCCATCCATGTACATCTTTATCGTCGGGCTATATCTCGTACTGATACACACGCTATAATAATCACTGCCGTCTTGTCTTACGCAATAACACCCTACCGCTTCGTCTTTCTCTATAAATAAACTCTCGTCTATTCGTTCCCTCTCACTTAGCAGGCTCTCTATAATGTCTGGCCCGCCGTTTTTTACCATCTCATCTAAATACTTCATTCTTTGTCTCTTATATCTTTATCTTCTTTTCTACTCTTGTGGCTACTTGTTTTACATTGAGTTCAGGCTTTCTATACCCTATCTCATTCCATACTCTCTCTATGGGCGTTATCACTTGCGCTAGGAAATATGTGTCGTCTGTCCCTTTGTCCATTACTTTTTGCATTTCCCCTAAATCACGTATCTTGCCCGTCTTTAGTGCCGCCAGAAATTCTACTACCTCTTCTTTTACCTTATCTTCTTCGTCTTTATACTTATCTGCGTACGTTTCTATACACGCTACGATTAGGTTTACGACGTCATCTTGTACCGCCACCAGCATATCATTATACATGCCCTCTATCGCTACAAACCCGTCGGGACGTTCTTTCCCTTTACGGTCTATCAATTTCTTTACGTATATCTGTGTTTCTTTCTTCTTAACTCCCGCTTTACCGCTACCGCCTACCTCTCTGACCCGGCCTCTCTTTGTTTCTTTATATTCCGTGCCGTCCTTGCTTACGATTAAATCCCCGGTCTTTCGGTCTGTCATGCTCCAGATAAATACGTCCATCATTAACGCTACTCTTGCTTTTTCTTGATCCATCTTGTCTCTCTCTATTTTATTTACTAACTTATTCACTAACTTATTCACTAACTTATTCACTAACTCACTTATTTAATCACTCTATCTGCTAATCCTATCTTTTGTATCTTCTTTCCCACCACTTCATAATCTCTTTCCCCGTCCACTATCTTTCGTATCTTTTTCTTACCGAGTTTCGTCGCTTTCGCTATCTCCCGTGTCTGTATCTTATTGGCTCCCTTTATGCTCCTTACGCTGTCTTTTAATTCACTCGCAAAATTAGCATAGTTTCCCTCTAGTCTTGATGTATGTATCATGAATTTACTGTCTCTATGGCACGCTACTTTACATCCTTGATTCTTTAGCATGCACACGAGAAACGCCGCACATGACCCTATCTCCCCTAATATCTCTACTTCTACGGGCTTATTTACCTCTTCTAATATATAAGCGATTGTGACCGTGCTTGTGACTTCCCCGCCCAATGAGTTTATCAAAAATCGTACCTTATCTACTTCTTTGTCTTGATTTAACTCTTGTACCCTATCATATATCCGCTGTACTGTCTCTTCCTCTATGTCACCAAATAATGTTATATCTTTCGTTTTTCCCATGTTTCAGTCTCCGTGTCTATACTATTATCTGAAAAACTGTCTTCTCGCTACATCTAACTCATTACACAATCTCTTTGGTATCATTTCTACTCCCTTTAATGTGTCCTTGAGTAATTTCATTCGGCTCTTTACTTGTGCTAACTCAAAATCTAAATCTTCATGCTTTTGGGTATCTACGTTCTTTCGTATCTTTTCTATATACTCTTCAGCGGCTCCCTCTATTTTATCATACGTTGCGCCCGCTTTATAAATAACCTGTATCAGTTCATGTAATACCGCTTTGTAATCTTCTTTTTCTTCCCCTTCTAACAATTCCGACGGTCTTTGTACTAACGCATACGCCAAAAAGCCTTCCGTGAAAACCGCTATAAATCGGTCTATGTCTTCCATGGATACGACTTCTTTTTCGCCCACTGTCTTTTTATATAACTCTATCGTCTGTTTCTTTCCTTTTAATATATATCCCCCTGTTCCTTGTACCGACGTTGCCACATAGCCTCGCCCTCGTTTTGTCACTTGCCATTTCTTTTGTCCTTCGTCTTTTAAGTTCCGATAAAAGCTATATACACTACTCACGTCAAGCTCATATACATTATAATCTTTCATTTATCTATACACCCTATTTCTCATTGTTATTTTTACTTTTTCTTTTGTCTTTCCCTTCTCTTCTCCTCTGTATATATTTTTTACTTACTCATTTATTTACCTTACTTATTTACCTTACTTATTTATATAGCTTCTTTTGTAAATCATCCATCTTCTTACACAATCTCTTTTTGTCTACTTTTACCCAATAGAATGATTCCTCTTCGTCTTTTAGTATATCCCTTGCCGTTGAGAATGCTACCTTTGTAAACTCACTATTTAATACACTTAGGTTCTTTCTTAATCTACCTAAATATTCATCTACCGCTTTCACTATATCCTCATACGTCCCTCTTGTCTTACTGATTAGCCGTATGATTTCTTTTATGACAATACTTCCGTTCTCTTTTTCTTCTTCATCATTTAACAACCTAAACGAAAAACCTACTAATACATACACAATTAGTCCTTCTGCATATGCTGTCATAAATTTGTTTATCTCTTCTAATGTCGCTTTTTCTTTATTCCCTATTGCCTCTTTAAATAACCCCATCGTTTCTTTTGATAACTCTAGCTTCCATTTCACTCTGTTTAATTCAAGTTCCGCTACGTTACCTTTTATTTGTACGCCTATTCCTTGTCCTTCTTCTCTACGTACCAAATTATATGTGTATGTCACTGAGTCCAAGTCTGACAGAAATGCCCTATACTCTTCCACTTTATCTCCCCCCTATATGTCAAACCGTGCATGCATCTCTGCCGTTACGTCCGTTCCTTGTTCTGGCACGTCCCCTAAATCCTTTATCGTTTTATCTAGTTCTATATCCCTCATCGTTAGTGTCCCTGTTTTTCCTATCTGTCGTATGTATCTCCTTAATATTACCGCCTTATCTACTCGTACCGTTTCTTTTATCTCTGGTATGCTGTCTTTCCCCTCTTGCATGTATCGTATCATTCGCCCTATCCTCGGCTTTTCTTTCTCTATTACCTGTAAATTCTTCGTAATTACATCTATCTGTTTTCGTATGTCATCAAATATGCTCTTTATATCTGGTTTTGATTTCTTCATTACCCTCAAAACCCATATCATAAAGTCCGTATATTCTTCCTTCGTTTCCATATCAGCCGCATCATTCGTGTATCTTTGTATTAGCACGTCATATATATAATCCGCTATAATCTTTCCTATCCACGGCCTTAGCTCTTCTAACCACAACGTATATCCCTTCTTACCATCTGTCCAATAATACGTCGCTCCCCTTGTTGCGAATTTTACTATCGCTTTTCGATCAGTCGGATCCATTGCCGTCATGTCATATATGTGTGAGTACTTTACGCCTATCGTTTTTATTTTATTCTCTTCTACCTGTACTAATATATTCGCTGGCTCTTTCTTTTCATCTTTTGTGATTTCCTCTATTGCACATTCCATCGCTCTTAAAAAGTTTACGTAATTCTCTATATCCACTCAATCACCTTTTCTCCCTTAGTGATTTTTCTTATCTCTTTTAATTACACTTCTATATATTATTCTATTATGTACGGTTTATTTTATTACTAATCCACTTACTTTAGTCCACTTACTTTAGTCCACGCTCTTCTATCTTTATTATTTCTATAGGCCCGTTTCTTTTTTTGTACCCAGTTCCACATCCTATATATCCTGTTTGCTATCTCTATCCCTTTGTCTATATCTAATTTACTTAACCACACTAATATATCTCTTAATGCCTTATCTAACTTTTCATTCTTACACCCTTTTATTTCTTTACATATATAATCACTCATCTCTCGTATCAGTTCATATATGTTTTTCATGCGTTTAATCATTCGTACAAAGTTTATTACTATTTTTCTATACTCAACAAACTCTTTATCTCTTAACTGTTTTAAAGGTATATGTATTAACACGCATGATAGTATACCCATTACTACCCTCAGACTGAACTCTTCTATTTCTTCCCTCTTTACTGTATATATCCCTTCTTCTATCTCCCGTTTATACAACTCTTTTTCTATCTCTTCTATCAGTTTCTCTTCGTAATAATAGCTGACCGAACAATCCCTCTCTCCCATCACTATCACTAATGCTTTCTTTATCCTATGTATCTTACACTCTTTCCCGTTCTCCGTTCCATCATACAGATTATTTATGATATTTGCCGCTTCTTCTATCTGACTGTCATTAATATCTATGTGCTTTTTCATCTCTTTTTACGTATATGCCTGTCTAAGCATTTTTATTTTCTTTTAATGTAATATGTCACGCTCACTCTCTTTGAACACCCTATTATTAAGGTTTTCCGTATACCGAATCATATCTTGTCACCCTTTGCTGTATCTCTTGTATGATTTCTTTCTTGTCTACCCGTATCTGATGTTCATCCAGTAATACGTTCAATATTCGTTCTATCCCACTCTTTTCATACAATATCAGTTCTTTTTCGTACTCTTTGTTCTTTTCTGTTCTTAATATTGATTGTTTACTGCCTATACATATCTTACTAAACGTGTTATCGCTTTTTTCTATCTGCTTTCTTATCTTCTGTAATATCTCTTTATAAATCACGTATGCTTCTTTACTTACTTTCTTACTTAATATCTCGTTATCTGCATAGAAGATTCCCTTATATAACAGCTTTACATACTCTTTTGTTTTTGCTTTATCTATATCTTTTAAGGTTACTATATACTCGTTTCCTTGTCTCTGATGCGGTAATCTCTCTATATAATCTCTTAGCCCTGTACTCTTCTTATCAGGTGAAAAGAATTGATACTCACGCCCTATTTCCTCTACCGTAAACCGTATCGTGGATGCTTTATTCTCTCTTTGCCAGCGTATCAGTCTTAGTACATTCAGTTCATTTATCATTTTACGCTCCTGATGAATATTTTACTTGTTAATTATTCTATCATTTTATTCTCATGATGGGCAGTTTATTTATTACCTGCTCTATCATCTTGTTACTCCTGGATGAACGATTTATCTTATTAATCAGTCTATCCTTTGTTTATCTCCCTTTTATATTCCTTTAGCTCATCTTCTATCTTAATTAATATGCTCTTTTTATCTATCTCTATCTTCGTTTCTATGTCACCTAAATCCAAACTATCTCTTAGCATTAATAAACTACCCACAAAGTTCACTGCTAACGGGTCTCTTTGTACGATTCTTATGTATTTATTGATATTCATAAGTAGTTTTCTTAAATCGTTCGGCGTATCTTTGATTATACTCATAGCCCCTCTCACAAACGCCAACTTTCCCTCTCTGCTCGTCTTTTGTATACCACCACTTACTACACACACCAACGCTTCCGCTATATATTCTTCTAATGCCACTACTAATATATCTTTTATAACATCTGCAATCTCTTTTGTATTCCCTACAGCTCTTTCTGTTACCGTTCTTACTTCTAGTGTCTTCGGATTACACCACATATACATACACTGTTCGTTATACACTATAGTTACCATGTTTCTGTCTATAATTACACCCTGTTCATCTATCTCGCCTTTTTGTAACGTGTCTATATATGCTATACTCTCTTTCATGTTTACACTTACTATCATCTTATCTCCCCTAGATGTATGATTATCTCCACGCTTTATCTATTTCACTGATAATTCGTCTCGTGTTTATCTTTATATCTATCTTGAATACATTCGCTAGCCCTAACCATGACTCTACACCTAACATCACGCTAAATAATAATCCGCTCGTTCTTTCCATTTGTTTTCTTAACTCACTTACTATATTACTCAATACGTCATTTAGTTTTCCGTTTGATTTTTGTAAGTATTTTATGACCTCTATAATAAACTCAGTACACACTTCTTTATCTTTATCATCTCGTACCAGTTCTTTAGGTTTCTTTATGACTGTCTCTACGATAAAGTCTTCTACTCCTTTTACTAACCCCTCTTTTACTCTATTCGTATCCACTATGTAATACCATGTACCCTGTCCGTTCTTTTCTTTTAGACCCGTACTACTCACATACTTTATAAACCCACTTACTTTTTTCTTTTCATATACTCGTTCATATAATACTTTTTCTACGTCAGTTAGTTTTGTTTTCCCGATTAAGTCTTTTTTATATAGCATGCATACTTTATTACCTATATCTTCTACGTATGCTATATGTGGTGTGTCTTTTACTATATCACTTAATATCTTCATGTATTCCGCTACGTCTTCTTTTTTGATATATATTGCTTTCATTTTATATTCCCCATTATTTGACTCTTTTATTTGCTCTAGTTGATTTTATATATTTTTTATTGGACTTTTATTCTTATAATTATTCATTATATACGTACAAAAAGGCAGAATTATGATCAGACTCACCATTATATCTCATTTTTACTGTCTGTGTCATATATCTCTTTATTTTTCATCGTTTGTGCCCTTTCTTTTATTGGCTATCTATTTATGCCATTTGTCTTTCTAATTCTCTTTCTATTCCCTTTATTATCTGTGTTTTGTCTATCTCTATCTTTGTGTTCGTTTTCATCTCTTCTTATCCCCTCACTTCACTTATTCCCTGTACTATGTAACGCTTATCTACTCGTAACTCTCCCTTTGCTTTCTTATCTTCTCCAGTATTTCCATCTTATCTATTCTTATCACTTCTATCTCTATTTCTTTCATTCCCTCTATCCTTTGTACTACTTCCCCTATTTCCTGCTCATTCTTTTTACTCACTCTTTTTATATATCTACTCAACTCATACTCTAGTATCTCTTGCAAAATCACACTATTTATATTGCTTCTCTTTATGTCACTTTCTATTCTCTTTAATAACTCTATATATGATTCTTTGCTCTCTTTACTCATTCCGTTAAATTTACTTAAGCTATATACATAATACTTCTCATACGCCCCTCTTATTAACCTTTCCATATCATTTATCTCTATCTTACCCACTCTGTTATAATCCTTGTTTATATAATTTACCCTATTTACCAGATTCACCACTCCATACCAAGGCACTCCTAATACTAACCCTCTATATTCACACCTATTACCCGCTCTCTTTAGTATCTCTACTGTCCCTTTTCCCTTTTGATTACTCTTCCACAATTTATATATCGTATTCGCTGTTTTTATATCTTCCCGACTTATTCCCATATCCCGTACGCTCTCTTATAGTTTATTATCTCTTTCTTTAATCTTCGCACTACGTCACCTTTACGTAACTTTATCGTATACTTCTTCTCATATACATAATCAAGCTTCTTCCGTGCAGCTTTTTGTTCCCATACCAACCCTCGTATATAATCTCCATACATACTCTGATTTATCATATCTACTATCATCGGTTCCAGTACATTCTTATTATCATCCGTTTCTATTCTCTTCTCTAACACATCTAATCTCTTTACATACGCTCTCACCGATTCTATCTCTAACTTTTTCTGCTCTATCTTCTCTTTTCCATACAACACGCTCTCTAATACGTGTTCCAGATATTCCCTCTCTATCGCTTTCTTTATCCCGTCTATCTGTAGTTCATATTCACTATCACTTATTCTCTTATTGGGTACTACGTCTATCACTCTCCACGGTTCTTCCTCTTGCTCCTCATACCACTGAAACACGCTCCACACGACCTCATTTACGTACACCCCGCCCTGTTTGTAGAGTATGTACAGACTTCCCTTCTCTTTTACGTTCTCATTCTTTTCATATTCTTTTATCTGTAGTAATCTTTCCAACAACTCCTCTGGTCTCTTTCTCATGATTCCCTCTCCTTTATCACACTTAGTTTATTTTATTATATCACACATCCACGTATTATAAAAGAGGATCATGTTTCTGACCCTCTTTACTCTATCACACCGCACATGCACTCTCTATACTCTTTCTCTATCTCCCTTATAACTCTTCTCCTGTCTACCTCTATGCCCTCTTTACTTTCTATCTCTGCGTCTATTAACTGTTCTATCATTTCTGAGTACACAATCTTTCGTATATCCATCTCTTTGCCGTCCCTCTTTGCTATCATCTGTTCTTCTTCTACGTACTCTCTTATACTCTCTAATATTTCATTCATTAATTTGTGTCTCTTTATGATTGTTACGATGTTCTTTAATACCCTTCTATAATCCTTTTGTTCCTCTAACATTAACTCATGTCCTGTCAGTATGTGTATTGTCACGCACACATATATCCCCTGTATTAATCTCTGGCAAAACTCCTCTATATCCTCTCTCTTTACTACATATACTGTATCTTTCTTCTTTTCCTTTATCTCTTCTCTTAGTGTATCCGTCATTCCATTCTTCATGTAATAATCTTTTTCCCATGGCTCTACGTTTATACACAACCCGTTTTGCTCTTCTATTATACACTCTCTTTCATATTCCGTCCCGTCATACAAACTCTTGATTAAGTTAGCCGCATCAAATACCTGATAATCCATGACCTCTATATGTGATTTCATCTTCTCTATATTCCCTCTATTAATCACTTTTTGCTTCTAAGGCGTTTTTACATATCCACTCATATTTCTCTTTGTCATGCTCACTCTTTTATTTCGCTCTATTATTTGGTTTCATATACCACATCATATCTTCGTATCCTCCTCTTTATCTCTTGTATGATTTCTTTCTTATCTGTCTTTATTTTATACTCCCCCATTAGTATCAACGACAATACCTCATATGCGTACGTCTCTTTCTTTCCCAACTCTTTTACGTATATCTCACTCTTCTTTAATTTCCCTATCTCACACCTTACCAGCATACACACGTCCATCAGCATATTACTTCTTTCTGCCATTCGGTTTCCTATCTCTTTTAGTACTTGCCGATATATCTCATACGTCTCTTTACTTATCTTCCTGTCCCTTACCTCTTCGTCTGCATAAAATAATCCTTCATACAGCACCCTCAAAAATTCCCTTGCCTGTGCCTTCTCTATCGTGTTAAGTGTAATATAATACGTGTTTCCTTTTCTTTGATGCGGCAAGCTCTCTATATATTCCCTTACCTCACTCTTATCGTAATTAATCTCCGTAATAAACTGGTCTACTCGTACTATATCATCTATCTCTATTTCTATATCCTTTTTCTCGTAATGATGTCCTTTGATTATTCTTAAGATATGTAGCTTATTTATCATTTGTTCTTTCCCCTTTTTATTTATCTCACTCACTTATCTTTCTCACTTACTACCTCTTTATATGCTTTCTCTATCCATCGTACCAGTTCCCTCTTATCTACTCGTAATTCTTCTTTTACGTCATTTGTTAATTCACACTCTATATTTCCCATTGCTAGCCGTATATCCTGTGCCACTATATTACTATCATCCTTCTCATTTATCTCGTTTTCCACGCTCTTTATTATATCTTGTACCGTGTTATCTCCCTTTTGTATTGACTTCACTATCTGATAATACATCTTCTCTTCTCTCTGCATTGTTTTTACCGCTTCATATTGCCTCGGTACATACACTAATCCACTTACTAGCAAATCTTTCATTACTCTCTTACAATATTCGTCTATGTCTTCCCTCTCTACTTTATACTGTGTCTTATCCTTTATCTTCTCTTTTTTACACCCTTTTATCCACTCTAACAGGCTTTCCGTTAAATCATCACGCTTAAAACTAACACCAAATGTACCCACCGTAGGAATTCGTATTCTTATTTCCTCTACATCTACTAGTACCGTTCTGCCCTTCTGCGTAAGCTTATACAACAAATACACTAGTCTTGAAACTTTCCACAATGTATTCCTTTCTATCTTCATTTCAGTACCCTCTCTATCTCCTTTACTATCTTCCTCTTTTTATATCGTTTTATACAATAGCTCATATACTAACACATGCTCTATATACTCACTTGTAATTTTACTTATTTCTTCCTCTAATTCGTTAACTCATACTCTATATGCTTCTATCCCGTTTAGTCTCTCTTTTGTCCCTTTTAGTTGCGCACATACATTCACTTTACTTATCCGCTTCATGTCAAATATCATACCCATACGTAACTCTTCTGTTTCATAGTCCACGCTTTACTTTTCTTTATTTCAATTCATACACACAAAAAAAGGAATTCACTTTTACACTAATCCCCTTATACCCTCTCTACTTTTCTTTCTCGCTCTCATACACCCATATCAAGAGCGTAATCGTAAAATTCTATCTGTTTCTATTGTCCTCTCTTCTTATTTCTCATCTCTTTATACGCTCGTTCTATCTCTTGTATTAACCGTCCTTTATTTACCTTCTGTTCCGTTCCCTCTATCTCACGCATACAATCTTGTGCCTCTTCTATCTCATACCATATCCCTTTTCCGTACTGTTTGTCTTTCTTTAGCTCACTTAGTTTTTTTATTAACGTATACTTTAACTCCATTACCGCATCACCACTATTACGTATTCCCTTGACTAGTTCCCTCAAAGCTATCCCGTATGTGTCTTTCTCTTCCTCTGTTAGTAAATGCTCCCACGGCTTTTTTACTAACCCATACGCAAACACTTCTATCAGTTTACGCTCACTCCACTCTTCTATATCTTTTCTCTCTACGTGATATATTACCTTTTCTCTTTTACACTGCTCTATCTCTTGTAATAACTCTTCTATATCCTCTGTTTTGTAATACTGATTCTTTGCGACTGGACTTACCGACACAAGTAATCTATCCTCATAATTATACATATAGCACAGTTTATTATCTTTTGTTCCCTCATATAGCGCCCCTATCAATGTAGTTAGTCCGCTTATGCTTTCCGTGTCTATTGACATTTATTTAACCCCTTTATTTAACTCACTCTCCGCTTTATATATCGTCTTTATTATGTCCTAAGTGCCATATAAAATAACCCCAATTAAGAATTTTGTGTATGCCTCTTTTAGCTTCTTCTCTATTACATCCCTTTCTTTTATACTATATCTCCCACACATGTTTTATCTCTTTTATGATTCGCTTTTTGTTTAATTCAAGGTTTGTTTTCTCTCCCTCTAATGCGCATAGCTCTCTCCACATCATTGAGAACGTATATCCAGCCCCTTCTAATCCCGTTTCCTCTTCTTTCTTATCATAATACTCTTCTAACGATTCATATATGCTCTCTACTGTCCCGTCTGTGTTATCTATTAATTCTATAACCTCTTTAATAATATCTCTATACTCTTGATACTCGTTTGTCGGTTGATGGCACGCTATGATTATCTCTCTAGGCTCTTTTGCTATATACTTATTGATATAATCCTCTACACGTTTCGCTATCTCTGTTTTCAATTCCTCTACACTGATACCTATAGACTCCACGACATTTAGCATACTCTCATTGTCTAAATCTAATCGTACCCGTTCCTGTCCCTTCTTTATATTCTTTAATACACACATATATTCTTCTATATCTTCACTTGTGATTACGTTATTTATCATTTGTCCCCGTCCTCTCTTATCTCCATATATTCTCTATCTCTCGTATTATCCGTACTTTATTTACACTTAGGTCATATATATCCCACAATAGCCTCATATTAACCAACAAATCTGTCATTATACCACACACCAGCTCACTGTTATATTTCCTTTGTCTTATGTATGTGTCTATCTCTTTACTTATATCCCCTATCGTGTTCTTCTTATACCGCACCATCCTCACTATATCACGCACTATCTCTCTATACTCTTCATATTCTTCTTTTATCTCCCTTCTCTTAATTAACGTATATGGCCCCTGTGCTATGATTGATATGATATAATCTTCTATGATTGGGATAACTGCTTTTATAATTTCCTCTGAAGTAGCTATATACACTAATCTATTATCTATTAATTCTCTTCTCTTTATACTAGGTACATATTCCATAGAAAACCTAGTTATCATATCCCCTTGTATTGCCGTTATTTCATTCTTTTCTGATTTAAACTATACATACTTTTTTATTTTACATAGTTTTATCTCTTCATTTGGACGCTTTTTACAATATTTTATGATGCGGAGATATTCATACACTGAATCACTTGCTATACTATATTCTTTCATCTCTTTTTTTCTCCTTGAGCTTTTATGTACTCTAATATATCACGTACGCTATCTAATTTAAAGCTTTCCGTATACACATAATAGTCAGGTGTATCTTTTACTTTCCTGCTAACTAATTTCTCTTTTACGTATATCCTCATTGTATTTTCATCACACGCCACATACTCATTTTCTGTTTCTGTTATCTCTAAGTGCCGCATCAATCCTTTTTATCCGTCTATGTTATCACCAGTGACTTTATATTTAGACCCCATTTGCTCTCTCCTCTTTTTTGTCTATCCACACTTTACTTTTCTTTACACTTAGTTTATCACATCCTTCCTTTTAAATCAATAAAAGAGACCAGCTTTTTCACTAGTCTCTTTTATTTGCTCATATATCCCACACGTGACATATCTCTTTTATGATGCGGTCTTTATTTAATAATAAATCTAAATTACTTCTGATTGCGCTAGCCTATATACACCTTTTGATTTAGTATCTTTTCATAAAACTCATACAACACGTCATATATCTCTCCCACTTACGCCCTCTCTAACGCTTTTACTAATCGTCTTGTGTCTATCAATATATCACATGCATCAAATACTCCCACACAGTTTATCACATCATTCATTCTTTTTCGCTTGTCCTCTGACATTATATCACTCTTAGTTAAATCATTATATACAAACCTCATATATCCCCACACGTAATTAAACACATCCATCATGTTTAATTTCTGTCTTTGCAGGTTCTTACATAATCCCTTTAATATCTTTACGTATAGTTCCTTTTCTTCTTTAGATTTCATGTGTTGTATCAGTCTATGTACAAATAAATACGATAATACGCTCTGTGCCACTATCTGTGCAAATTCATCTAAATCCTCATATTCTACCTCTCCTCGTATATCCCCATTTAATAAATACGCTTTCATATCATTTACACAACTCTTTCCTACTATGTATACAGTCTCCCTTCCATACAAATCTTCCCGTACTTGTACTTCATCCGTCCATAGTCTTACATATACCTTACCGCCACGTTTACATCCTTCTCCTATCCATTGTATCAGAGCTAAAATTGTGTTTGCTTGTTTGATACTCTCTACTTTCATATGCTCACCACCCCTTTATAATGTCTGTATAACTCCTGTATTAACCTATTTGTGTCTACTTTTATGACTTCTTTTGTCCCTTTATCTAGACTTTTTAACTCACTATAGATAATCTTTGCTTCATAGGTATCATAACTCTCTTTTCTTGCCAGTTCATACATCATCTTTCTTAGCTTTTTGATTGTGATATAGAAGTCGCTATGTCCCGTCTTTATTACCCTTAGTATCTCTTTTAGCATCCTCTCATAATTCTCTCTTTTTACATACAACCCACTAAAAGGCTCATCCATAATTATATACCGCATCATACTCACTATTACGTCCTCACAAAACGGTATTATATCTTCTCTCCTAACTGTCTTTTTTACTTCATCTCCCATAAATACGTCCGATATACTACTTTGGTGTATCTCTTGTTTACCTACATATATAGTGACTCCCTTTTGCTCTATATCTATCTCTTTACCATTCTTAGTCATCATATACAAGAACTCAACAAACCTCATAGCTTGTATCTTATCTTCTGACTTTTTTATCCTTATTGCTGTTCTACTCTCCATATGTCACCTATTTTATCTTGACCCTCTCTAACACTTTTACTAATGCTTTTTTATCTACATGTATATTAAAACTGTGATACGGCTTGATTGCGTTTATGTTATTTGATGCGTCCGTTATCCACCCTTTTACGTCCTGTGGTATCTCATTATCTTCCTCTATCTCTTTATAATATTTCTGTATCCACTCTATCATATCAGCTAAATCATCCGTCCCCTTTTGTATCCCTTTTATCAACCCTTTTAATATCTTTACGTATATCACCTTACACTCTTTCGGTATCATCTTTAAAGGCCGTTCCACTAAATAATAGGATAACGCATTTTTTATTACTGACTGTATGAAAGGATCTATGTCTTTTACCGTGACCTCTCCTTGTTTCTCTCCCTTTAATATCTTTGTTTTTATTTCTTCTATTACATCCTTATCCAAATCAATCTTATATGGCGCTACGTTCTTTGTCCCTGTGTCAATATATACAAAGTTACCGTCTATATTTAACTTTATTATCTTTGTATATATCCCTCTATCATACACTGAAATCATAGTCATTATCAGATCCATTAATGCGTTCCCTTGCCGACTGCTTGTAATCTTCATATACCCTTCTCTCCTTTTGTCCACTACCTCCGTATTCCTATCTACAATATATCATATTTTATCCTTTTATTCTATATACCGCATCATATTCTTTTACCTCTCTCCCTGATGCGGCTAACTTATTTATCTCACTTTTATTCCCCTTTTATCCTCTTTCATGAAGTTAAGCCATTTTCCCGCATTCCCCACTTTACCCCTGTTTTTTACCACTTTTTTGGGCTGAGTCCCCACTTTTGGCATTTTTTGTTTATAAAATACGTGTATCTATAAAATAATCCCCCACTTTGCCTCCATTTTTATGATTTTTACATCCACTTTTACTTCTTTTTAATGTGTGTTTGTCATTTTACCCTTTTTATGCACCTCTGAAATCCTGCATTCCCCACTTTTACCTCTTTTTTGACGCTTTTTAGGGACAGACCCCCACTTTTACTTAATTTAATGCAAAAAATACGTACTTTTATAAATCCATCCCCCACCTGCCACCCACTTTTGTCTTTTTTTCTATTTTCCTCTCTTTTATTACCTTATGTATCTTACTTTTTCCCCACTTATATAGCTTTTTCATATAGATACACCACTTTTACACCTACTTACTCATTTATCCACTTAATCTATCTATCACACACTCTCTATCTCACACTTACTGATTCATTTTCTTTATTCCCCTCTAGCCTATTCTTTCTATTTAGCTTACGTATATACTAACACGCTTACTCATTGATTCGGTACTTTCACTCTCTTTTGCACCCTTTATTATATTATTTTTTGGTGCATTATTTACTCCCTGATTTTACTCTCCCTTACTTTAAATCTTATTGTCCTGACCTGTAAATTTTTAAGTGTTTTTATCCCTATTTTTATCTCTTTATTCTCATTTACTCCGAAAACCACTAAATCGTAAAATTCCCAAAATTGTGCCTATTTTCCCTTCTATCGCATTTTAACCTCTCCAAGACATATTTGTCCTAGCACCACTATAAATTTACAACTTTTTTATTTTTTTGCCTCTTTTTTGGCTTACCTATCTACCGCATCACGATTGTTACTAAATTATGTACAAAATTAACTTTGGCTTACTACCGCTATTCTTTAACTTATAACACTTTCGTAATAATTCACCTTCATTCTCATTTAGATTCTTACTTTTTTATCCCTCTTTACTCCTTCTTTTTCTAATAGTCAAAGGGTCAAATTATTCTCTCTTTTATTACTCTTATATTATCCATTTACCTCACTTACTCATATAAATATTCCACTTACTCTATTATTTCACTTATATTATTCACTCTCTAATCCACACACTCTCTTACTCACGCACACGAAAAAGGGGATTAGCTTTTTCACTAATCCCCACACCTCTATTGTACCAATCTTTCTAATGTCTTTATGACCCGTCTTCTGTTTATATATCTCGACCCGTCTATCTCTTGTAATACTTCCTCTACTGCGTCCGCTATAAATACCAATATCCTTCGTATTATCTCTGGTAATACGCCCGCACCATTTATATCCTCTATATACCATTTTAATCTATTTACAAAGTTATCTATCTGTCCTGTGCTCTTGTCTAGGTTATCTACTAATCCCCTTATTATCTTTATGTATGCCTCTCTTTCTTCTTTATCTCGTATCTTCTTTATTCCATCACGTAACCCTTTTCCTACTATCTCTACATACACACTCTCACATATATCACTTAATAAATCATCCGCCTCTTCTATTGTGAGTGTATATACTGCTATTCCTTCTTTATCTTCTTTCTTGTATCTCTTATTTATCTCATGCATTAACTTACCCGGCAACTCATATGCTGGCTTGTCTGGCCCTTGTACTGATACGTTTGCTTTTGTCCCTTTTGCTCATATCTCTACCTTTTCTTCCCTGTATTGTATCGCTATCCTTATTCTCCACTGTAACCGTCCCATGAATGTCTTTAGATCTTTTACTTCATCCGTGTCTATATCATATATGTTCCACTTTATACCCGTTTCCATTTATCTACTCTTCCATATCCTCTTTATATATCTCCATTCACCCACTAACTCACTTTCCGCATCATATCTTGTGTTTATCTCCATTCACCCACTAACTTACTTATTGATGCGGTACTATTCTTATTATATCTATTTATCCACCCTTTTACTTCTCCATTCTTGATATATACCCACTCATATACTAAAGAAGATGAACTATTTTATCTAACCCATCCCCTTCTTTCATTCACTTATTATATTTATTATTATATTAACTTACTCTCTCACTAACTCTCTAGCTTATCTTGTTTAATAGTAGCTTGAAATCACTCGGCTTTAACGCTACCCCTAATCTCCGTATCAATGCGTATGTCTTTAACTCTTCTTGTGCCGCATCATTCCTCACGTCCGATTGGTACCTCGTTAAGTCCTTCTCCCTCTCTACTCTATCATCTTTCGCTCTTGCTAACTTTACGAACTCATATAACCGTTCCTTCTCCTCTTTATCCATCTTCTGTACTCTTCCTCTTATCTCTTTTACCGCTATCTTTATCAGTACGTCCGTTAGCTCATCTATTACTTTATCGTTTATGAGTATGACCTGATCCGTTCCTCTTTTTGTCCCATACTCACTATATATGTCCTTGAGTGTCTTATTTAGTGCCGCTCCTTTTACCCATCCGCCTAGTCTGTGTGTTTCAAGGTATCTGTATCCGTCTTCTTTCGTTAAGTATTCTATATATCCTTGCTTCCACTTGCCGTCCCATGCTCGTATCTCTTCCATATCTACAAGCCTTCGTTCATTTAATATCCACACTATTACATGGACTAAATCTAATGTCTCTTTCATACTATATTACTCTCTTTAACTCCTTTACTATTACATCTTTATAATCCTCTTTATTTACTGACTCTAGTATATCCATTAGTTTTTTATATACCCACTCTTGATACCTACTTGATGCGGTCTTTTCTAGGCGATCAAAGAATATATATGCCTTTTCTATACTCATTTTTATAGCTTCTTTGATCGCCTTCTTTACGTCCGCTACCTCTTCTTTTTTTAGTTCCTTGCATAATAGTATAATGTTCTTTATCTCTTCTCTTATTACTTGCTCATACTCTTTATCAAACTCTTCTCTACTTATATACCCGTACATATACATATTATACTCGTTTGGCTCTTTACTTATCTCTTTATGTACTAACCCTTTTAAGTACTTATATGCTTCTGATTTATCTATCTTATATATATCTAACCAATTCTTATTTGTAATGTTCTCTGGCTCTCCGTCTTTATAATACACAATACCCATAGAGTTTTTTGACGGTCTCTCTGTTCTAAACCCTAGCCCTATCTTATCTATTTCATTTGAATACCTAAATGTCTTTCTGATTATGTTTAGTGTATATCTTTTTTTACTTGCTTCCATATTCCTCTGTATCATCCTTTCTATTCACTATTATTGCTTATCCACTTATACTAACCCTCACATTCATTTAATCACTCATCTATCTCACTTATCTATCGTACCCATATTGCTCTCTCTATCTCTTTTATATACTTTTTATACATTCTATCTGGTGTGGCTGCTAATATTATCTTCATAAACCTCACAAATAGCTTTATGTCTATCACTAATCTCGGACTGTCTATATCCTTTAATAATGCCAATGCTTTCTCTTTCGGTAGCCTCAATATCTGCTTTAAGATGTTTATACTATCCTCTTTGTGTTCCTCAGTCATTATTCTTACTGAGTCTCTTAGCTGCTTTATGGTCTCCTGTAATCTCTTTTCTAGCTCTTCTTCTAGCTCTTCTTTTGTGATTGTTCCATATTGTGGCTTTGATAGGTTTTTGTCCCTCTTGATTATCTGCTTCAAGAATTTATATAGCTCATCTATGTCTATTAAGCCTGGTATATACGCTTCACGCGGTATTAGCTCCATCCTTCCGTATTTATTCTTTCTCACGAGTATATAGTTGTTCTTATTGATCCGTACCCCTCTATACTCAAGCCATATCCTGTCTGACTCTTGATGTTTCTCTAACTCACTTAATAATCCTCTTAGTATACTTAATTCTACTATTACCCTCATTTACTCTATACCCTCTTTATATATCTCTTATACTCTTAATTTGTCTGCTTCTCTACTAAATCTATCATACTGTCTATTATTACGTATATGACCTTTGATGTGTTGACTGTTTTTAAGCTGTCAAGATCATACAATATATCCAATCCCTTTTCTACATTGACTTTCTGTAGCTCATGGATTATCATCTTGAAGTCCTCTTGTTCCTCTTTGTTTAATCCCTTTGTGTATAGCTTAATGACTGCCTCTTGTGTCTATATCTTGCTCACTAAAGACTCGTCCGTTATTACCTACTTTACTATCTTTCTTTCCCTCTTGTTGTAGCTTATCATACACACTTAAGCTTCCACTCTTCTTTATCTGCTCCTTATTGATAGTTGTTCCGTTTTCGTACTCTGATGCCCTCTCTTGTGTCTATGCTTTGATATAATACTACATACTCATTATCCCCTATCTGATTGAGTATGTCCCTTCTTTGTATTATGTCATCTATCTTACTTATCACTCTCACCCACTTATCTTTCTATTCTTTATATATACTCCTTCGCTCTATCCCTTTTAGTAGCCTTCTTGTGTTGATGTGTATGTCTATCTCCTCATCTAATGTCAATATATCCAGTCCACGCCTTATCTTACCGTATGCCTCTCTTGCTCTTTGATCTACCCCACTCTCTAGATAATATGTTAATGCTTTATGTATGACCCGATAGCTTGTATTCCTTTGTATAATGCGTCGTATGCTTGTGATTGTGTGCTTATATGCCACCTTACTCACTTTATCCTTTATCTCACGTAATAAGTCCCCTAGTAATAGTGATAATGCCGTCTGTAGTAAGTCCGTGTAATAATGTCTGATGTCCTCTCCTGTGGTGATGTATATACCTACTTCCCCTTGATATTCCACTAGCTGACACGATATCTCTTGTATCATGGTGTGTGTCAATGTATTTTCTTCTAACTTATACATATCCTCTGTGTTAAGCCCTATCCACGTAGTAAGCCATCCGTCCTTGATATATACCTCATCACTGTCCTCTATCTTTCTATATAGTGTCGTGATCATGTCCCGTACCCCTTCTATGTCCTCTCTAGTGTTTCTCATGTGTCTTTATCCTCTTCTTATATACTGATAAACCGCTACAGTACGCCGTTTGTTTGATGCTTAGTGGTAATGATGTTGATATTTACTTATATATCCCCTACTTTGTTGAATGGTAATCTGTTATTGATAATGAGTGAGAATCTGCATGGTTAAGCCGTTTATTTGATGTCTAATTGATTATATTTTATTTTACTTTTCTTTACGTTTTTGATATTCTATTTATGCTTATTGTGTATACTTAATGTTTATATATGATTCTCTAATTATCTGACTAATGTTGATTGATGTATACTACTTATGTGGTGTTTATATATGTACTTTATATACTTATTACCCTTCTTCACGTATTCATTTACTTATACTACCCATTTTTACTCACTCATTTATTTACCCTTATGCCTATTCCACACTTCTTATTCTTTTACTATCCTCTTAGCTTACTTATCTTATCGTCTCTTTAGTATCACTCTTCCCTATTTTATTGACTCTATTCCTTTTGTTCATCCTTTTTACTCACTTACACTACTATTTCATTATATCTACCCTTATATACTCTCTCTAATTCACACTCTTTTTTATCTATCACTTTACTTATTATTCTACATTACGTCCCTTTTTATTCTTTGTTTTTCTGTCTATTTTTCTTGTATTATCCACCCATTCTGTTCTTTTACTCTTGTTTTCGCTTATTTAATCATTTATGCAATATATGCTATCACTAACTATATCCTTCTCTTTATCTCTTTTAGATAAATCTTTATATCCTCGTCTGATGAAAATTTATACACCTCTTCCATTCGTATTACTATTCTTTTTTCTATGTTCTCATTTGGGCCACCACTCATAAATAGGTTGGATTTCCCTTTCAATAGCTTTTTGTTATCTTTCCTGTCTTGTGTGTATATCCGTTTTAGTATTTTATTTATTCCTTCTTTTCTTTCAGGGTGTAACTTCTTGTAATTGTCTACGAATTCCTCTACTTCACTTTCTATGTATGCTTTACGTAAGTTATCACACGTTACAATATACTCTCCATATTGGTTTGGCTTCGCTTTTGTCATTTTTATTGTTTCTTCCCATGTCTTATTAGCTATCCCTTTCAATATTTGCTCTTTTACGATGTTGAGTGCAATATAATACATGACTCTCACACCCATATCTATCCTCTCTAATGTGAGATATGCTACTTCATTTGACATTACGTAACTGTGTAGGCTTTCTATTAAATCCGCTCTTTTCATTCTTATTCACTCCCCTTACCTTTTGTTATATCCTCTTTATGTATCGTTTGAATCTGTCCGCCCCCATTTCATCATATAGGGATTGTAAATACGATAAGAATATTAACTCCGACGCTATTGTTATTCCTTTTCCCTCTTCCTCTAGTATATCTTCTATATCCTCTTCTTTTGCCTTGTTTAATTTATTGACTATCTTGCATAATACCTCTAGCCCGCCTTTGTCTACTTTCTTTTTTCCGTCCCGTATTAACCAATCTGCTACCTCTATTATCTTATTTGTTATCTCTTCTGCTCTGTATACTTTTTTGTCTCTTCCCTCTTCTTCTGTGCTTTCCTCATATAAATCATCATATACTTCGTCATCAAGAAACGCTAGCTTTTCTTTCTTTATGGCCTTTTTCCCTTGTCCTGACTCTATCGCTATCTTGCTCGGGCTGTCTAATTTGTGCACGATTACGTAACTGTCCGCCTCTAGCATATTCTTTATCTCTCTCAATAAAAGACATCTCTGTGTGTAATACGCTCTGTCTTTCATTTATTCTTTCCCTTTCCTGTGTATAGTTGCGTATCTCTTTTCTATCTCCCGTATGACTTTGTCCCTATTTTGCCCTACGCGGGAATCATTTATTATCTTTCTTCTCCATTCATAACACAAATACCCACAAAATACACTTACTTCTTTATCATTTTCAGTTTCTATGATGTATTCTAAGTATTGTATCACCCTTTCATATATCCACCCCACCGACGCTACCTTTCCACACGACTTCCGTATTGCGTCAGTGATTCCTTTATATACTTTCGCACGGCTTTTCTCACTCAGTGTTTTCTCACACCACTTATACAATATATCAACTAAGACTTCTGTGTATATATCCTCTATAAACTCTACTAACTTTTCAGTCTCAAATAACTCATATTCCTCATCCTTGCTAAACCTTTCTTGTTCTCCTACCTCTTTTATGTATTCTTGTATTAACTCTTTTGCCGCCCATGACCCGAGATACTCAACAACATTTACGTCACCTTTGCTTCCATCACCACAAAAGTATACATCTTCCTCATCTATACTCATGTATATATCATCCCGACTGGTTAAAATTTCCCATATGTCCGTTGTGTATGAGTCCAGTAATGAGTCTCTTACCTCTTCGTATTTGTCCTTTATCTTTTGTCCATATCTCTCTATCATTTGTGTTATTCCATTTTTATCGTAACCGCATGAAAAAGTATTGTCGTACCTTTTCATTCATGATTGCTATGTGATTAATTAGATTTTTCTTTATGTCCTTACTTAAATTTACTCCATCTGCATGCTTTATCATACAATACTCACCTTGTAACTCATCAGGTTTTGCTCTCTTAAGACTTTGTATGAATGATTTTAACTCTTATATTTCTCCCTCTTTGCTTGCTTTGATTGTTATTTCATGTACTCTCTTTACTAACTCTTTTACATACTCCCTATCTATTATCTCTTCTGGAATAATATATGTATCAACCCCACTTACTTGTGTAAACCGTCTTACCTTACGAATCAATCTTTCCGATAACTCTTTGGCTTCATCCTTAGCTTTATATAATGTGCTTGGATTGTATGTTTCAAAGTAATTTCTTCCGTCCTGATATATCCACATGTATTCTCCTTCCTGTATTATGTCTCTTGATTGTATATACAACCTTGCAAATCCTCTCTCTTTCTTCTTTGCCACTAAATCACATAATATAAGTAACTGACTCATGATATATCACCTATTAACACACTATTTACCTACGCCGAACGACTTTTATTTTACTTTTCTTTACACACTCATTATATCATACATGTACTGCCTTTTCAACCCGTTTATATAAGTTTTCTGTCTCTCTTTTACTTAATGTTGCATATGTCTTATTATACCACACACCACCTTATTTAATCAACGAAAAAGGACTCATAGTATTTAACCTATAAACCCTTTAATACACACATATTCTATTATATCCGCATCTTTATCATGTTTAAGTATGCTTGCATATCCCCTTCTGACAGTATTTTTATCTTATTCAGTAAGTCCGCAAGTACTCTCCCAAATTCCACACCCTTTATAGTATTATCAGGAAAGGTGGTGTAATTCCTTCTGTTTCCTACCTTGCGTATTTGCTCTTCTTTGCTTATGCCATATATATCTTTTAATATCTGATTTATTTCAGCCTTTTGACGACGGCGCAACTCCCCGCAACTCTTCACAAAGCATGCCGCCTCATTCTCAATGTATGCCCTTTTTATATTTGGATATGAAGTTTTATATCTCCCGTCGTCCGTTGGTTCCGCTTTTGTTCGTTTGATTAACTTTGACCATGTCTCTGGTGATACCCCTAATAATGTTTGCCACTCTCTTCTTGTGTTCCATTTAACATATGACACTTCTAGGGATGTGTTTATTATGTCAAAGATAATATACTGAGCTTCTACTTTCTTTGAACTGTTATATAGTGAATTTATGATGTCATTATAATCCAATTTGTTCTCTCCAGTTTTTTATCTTTCGTTTATCACATATGACCCCTTATATACTGATTATAGTAGTTTACCGCTTTCCCTTTACTCTTTTAATATGTATTTCCTTTCTACATTAACTCCACTTCATACAACATAGATATTCCACTCATTTTATAACCCATCTATAATCTTCGCTTTAGGTATTTAAGATATAACATATAATTCTCTTGATTAAACCCTATTATATTAAGCCTCATAATGTATAAAAGGTCTCTTATTTTCATTGCTTTTGGCCTTATTGCCAGCTTATCTTCAGCATCACGTACATATATCTCCACCTTATAAAACTCTGTCTTATATAACCCATAAATGATTGGATTTAACTGCTCTAGCTCCTCTTTTGTTAACTCCTTATACATCCTTATAAAAATACCGACCCGTGCCTTTACATACTCTTCTTCTAATACGTTTCCTGTCAACTTGCTAACTCTACTAATAAGACTCTTTGTTTCCTCTACTGCCTTTTTAGTGATTTCATTGTTACTCTCTTTTATATCCTCAATTAATACTAAATGACCATGGAATAAATACCTTATCTTTATGCCGTCATCCTTAAATATAATCTTTGCTGTATCTTTTCTAGGTATTGGATTGTATATCATAGAGTAAATATATACTACAAACTCATCCTTTGACTGAAACATCTATTATTACCTTTTTCCGCTGTTTTACTAACCTTCTCAATTATTGCTTTACTTTTCTTTACAAACCCATTATATCACTTACATTTTGCTATATCTATACTATTTTACTTCTTCTTTTAAAGCCTTTCTCCATAGTATATCAAATTCCCTACCGTTTATGACAACGTCTGATAACCTTTCTATACTCCTTAATAATACACCATAATTTACATTTTCTTCACTTTCACTCTCTATACGTTTAATGACATCCACTAACTCTTTCACACTTACTTTATTGCACTTTATTATCTCACGTATTATCCTCTTTGATGTATCTTTACCCTGATCATACAAAACGCTACTCTGATACTCCATCATAAACATTTTGACTAGGGTTGATGCCACTCCATGAGATATTCCTCGCTTAAATACCTCGCAATCTATCCAAAACAGTTTATAATGAGCTTTTAACATCTTTTGCTTGTTCTTTAAATCTATATCATCCACCGCTTTATACCTTGATAATCTTTGTGCTCTCATCTTTGTAACTGACCTTGTTTGTCCGTACTCTTTTAACGATTCTGACAAAACCTCAACTAATCCATAAGCAGGCACAGCCTTTGTATATAGTGAGATTGTTGATGCTTCTATATCACCCAACTCTTTACTTATCGCAAACAAAACCTCTTTACAATCAGATGCCGTACTATATATACCATTTAATTCATATAAGTAGTTATCCAAAATTGAGTGATGTACTATTGATCCCCAGTATTTATTATTCATCTTTCTTCTTCCTTTGTATTAATAACCTTTTATACTTCTTCTTTCCCTCTATATACGGACATGTCAAGCCACTTATATTACACTCCCCTAACTCTACAATTTCAAAATCTGAACCATACATGTACTTGAGAAATGATATCGGAACACCCATAACACCATAATAGTCTTTTGGTATGTCTTTTACTCTGTCTACATTAATAACATCAGTATCATCATATTTCTCACAAAAGTTCTCATCTCCATAATAACTCTTTTCTAATTCCAATTCCCTATGAACAGCCCCACCCTCTAATGAAGTATACCACATTATATTACCAAAACTCTCTAAGCCACCTAACGGATTTAAAAACTCTACTTTCTTTTGACTACCTCCAACGAAAGCCTTGCTCTCCTTTTTATCTTTAAACAATGTCTTATAAGTCATTACTTGTAATGTCTCAAGTAATATAAAATCTTTTCCGTTTTGTATAATTAATTCATATAACTCACGAAATAGACTAAAAGGTGGATTCGTTACCAACACACCTGACTGTTTCAGTAATTTCACACACTCATCTGAACGAAAGTCACCGTCACCTTATAACTTACTTATTATACCTTCACTACTTTTTAACCTATCTATCTGCTCTCTTGATATATCTAGTTTATACCCACAACCACCACCTTTTACAGCTTTAGACGTGCATACTAATCGCTTTAACCTCAATCGTTTGAAATTATTGAGGAAATACATGCAAAAATTACTCTTAAACGGCACATCACAATTACAATACACTACTTTATCGTTTAATTCTTTATCATACCGCTTTAACTCCTCTTGCTCATCCTTATATTGTGTGTAAAATTCATCATTCTTTGCTTCTTTTGCCTTATGTAAATTCTTATTGTTTGACACTATAGCTACTACCCCTTTTTGTGTAATTTTACATTATTATATCATACTTTCACCACAAAACAAAAAAAACGGCCACTGATTATTTTACTTTACTTATAATTTTAACTAACTCTCTACCTGATAACTTATAATCATGAACTAAATATAACGACTCTAACAATGCTACAACCCCATCTTTATATCTCGCAATATCAATTAAATCTTTCTCTTTAAATTGAAAGTCATGATCATTCATACTCATTTTTCCCATAACTTTATTGTATACATTGTCATAAGCCTCTATCAAGTACTTCTCAACATCAAACACACTTACGCTACCTTTTATCTGTAATATTTTCACCACATCAAGCAAAAATTTATTATACTGTGGCTTACTTTCATATCCAGCCGCCCTACTGAATGCAAACTTTATTGCCTCTGGTATGTACTTTTCACACTCTTTTCTGGCCTTTCTTCCTTCTAAAACGTATGTGCTTTCTTCATGCTTACAATATTTACTTACATACGCATATATCTCTTTCTGCAAATCACTCTCACTAATTTCTCCGTCATGTCCTCGTGTTTTGCTTCCCCTATATGCAATTATCTCTCCATTTAATTCAATAAATATTACGTCATGTCCATACCAAACCTTTGTGAGAATAAAATTATCTTCTTGTATATCTTCTTCCCAGGTGTCATTAAAGTTATAGAGAACGCCTAGCCAAAACCGCTCTTTACTCCCCAATTTATACTGTTTTACAAAGTCATCCCAGCAATACCATTCCATTTAATATCTTACCATCCCTTATTTATTCTGACCTTTACTACTTCATCTTTACTAATATCTATCTGATCAATGTTACCTGATGATGTGTTTTTATCCTGACCGTCTGCATACACATAAATAATTCCCTTAGAAATGTCCACATCTTTCACATATCGTCTGTATGAATATGCGCACCTTCTTACCTCTATTACGTCACCCTCACGGATTGAAGTAATATCATCTCTTACCTTTAACACGCTAACTAAGTCAACGTACCCCTCACTAACGTAAAAACTTAACACATTATCAAGCTTAAACATCTTTATCAGATAAAATATAATTTCACCATGTTTATATACTTCTTGATTATCCCCTAAGAAAGCGTACGTATTATTGTAAAGGTCAAATTTATCTACCTTTACATATCGTACCCCTAATTGATAAATACGCTTTAATATGTCCTCTCTTGTGAATGTCATTGACTCATTAAGATTGCTTGCCTGACAATAATACATATTTGCTTTCTCCTTCTTTTCTCTTTAGTATCTTAATCAACTCATCACGCAACCCCCTTTCAGCTTGATATTGTAATTTCACCCCCTCTAATAATGTCTTTGTTTGTATGTTTTCCATATCATTAGCTAGCTTGTCAAACAACGTATCAACCTTCTCTTCGGACATCTTATTTAATTCTTCCAATAAAAACTGTGCATTCTTATTGTTCAAATAATCCGTAAACCCTGTCCGCTCTTCCAGCCAATTTTGCATCCACACATACACCCACGTATTAAACTTATTTTTGAATGCTTTTAATTTACCCATGATTTTACTCTCCTTTATCTTTTGTAATTTACCATTTATTATTTTACTCTGTTTCCCTTTGTCACATACTCACATATATCATTCATTCCGATTAATCCGAAAACAAAAGAAAAAAATAAGAACCAATATGACTTACTCATAAATGCGGTATAAGCAATCTGTGCCATGACTAACGTACACATAACATTTACCGTATAGAAAAATCGATCTAACTTACTATCTATTGCCTTCCTCTTTTCCCCTGTGTGAAATTCCATCTCTACTTTCATCTTTTTTTATTATGTCCTTTACTAACCTCTCAATATCCTTTAACCGTAAATACTCTTCTAACTCTATACTTACTTTTATTATCTTGCCTTTAATCCCGCCTGTATCGCTTTCACTAATCATCGTCCTCAATATCTTTAATCGGTATGTTCCTTGTAGTTAAATATTTCCACCACTCTATATCACTTGTACATCCAGTATGACTATCCGTGCCATGTGCAAATACTCCAAACCGATACTCTTCTCCCTCTTTATACTGATAAAAATGCCTTACTTGCCACTCTTCCCCATCATTACTTACTTCTACAACGTCATCCACAGGTATTTTTCTGTAGTCAATAATATCATACTCTGTCACTAACTCAATGTAGTCAGACTTGTTCTCAATAGCTAATAAATTAACCAGTAAACTCCACACATACACGTCCATATTATGACAGATTTTCTTTCTCTTATCTTGGATGTCGTCTATCGTATTAGGCCTATATCTATGACAATCAATCCGTGCTATATTCTCATCATATGTTAAGTATCTGATACCATGATGATACAATTTGTATAACAACCATTGCACGCCATCTTCATCACTTACTTTATGTCTGATGCTCTCTTTAATATAACCTTGGCTTTCTTCGTCGTGACTGTCCCACTCAAATATCATAAACTTACTAT